>JAABUJ010003103.1_pt1 | contig 19174 bp, 19 predicted proteins | sample 5559131 | NCBI WGS metagenome assembly JAABUJ01 (sample SAMN10711875, study PRJNA513366) | rock metagenome | isolation source: Antarctica rocks | place: Antarctica: Victoria Land, Mt New Zealand nord | collected 2016-01-07 | reverse complement strand
AGCCCTGGGTGGCTAGATGGTGCACATGGCTGGTGCACACGGAGACGACACGACGGGACACGCCGACGCGCCGATGCATGTCACCCTGACCACGGATCACGTCACGGCTGACGCCGCCGGCCCGCTCACCGACGCGCTGCACGCCGCCAGCGTCGCGGTCGAGTACCGCGCCTTCCTGCCCGTGCGCGGTGAGGAGCAGCACCCCTGGGGCGTGCTCTTGCTGGCCGCGTCCGGCCCGCCCCGGCCCCTGGCTCGGCTCGTCGGCCCCGCGACGGCCCCGGCTGGCGTCCCCCCGGCCCTCGCCGCCGCCCTTGGGGTTGAGGCGCGTTCGGCGCTGGCTATGCTCCAACTCAAGGCCGACGGCGTGTTCGTCTCCATCAGGGGCCGGGATATTATCGACATAACGCAGGCGCTTGACGCGCTCCCGACCCAGCTCGCGCGCCTGGATGCTCTGCTAGCCATACGCCCCCTACGCAGTGTCGTAGGACTCGGTCCCAGGGATAATTCGTTAGTGTGCAGAATTCCTGGGATACTATGTGAGCTTTTGGCTGGCCCATTCGTGGCAGCTTTGGTTGTAGACAGCCTCGACAGCCGATGGTATGGTTATCTTAACTTTCGCTAGTCATGAACCCCACAGCTAAAGCCGGGAGGGCTTGTCGTAGCCCTCCACCAGCCCCGCTGGCAGCAACCTCCAGGCGGCATGACGGCCGGGGATACTCCCGGCTCCCGAAGGACACAGTTCCAGACGAAAGGTAAAAATGTCCGATACGATTGCTATTCTGGGGACGCTCGACACCAAAAGGGCGGAGTTGCGCTACCTTCAGCAGCGTATCGCTGCGACCGGCGCGACGACTCTTGTCATCGACGTGGGCGTGCTGGGTGCCCCTGCTTTTGAGCCTGACGTCACCCGTGACGCGGTGGCGCACGCTGCGGGGGTGCGCATCGCCGATCTCGTAGCTGCGCACGATCGGGGCCGCGCCGTGACGCACATGGCTGCCGGCGCCGCCCACGTCCTCGCCGACCTTTTCGGGCAAGGGAAGATTGGCGGCGTCATCGGCATCGGGGGGTCGGGCAACGCGATGATTGCCTGCACGGCAATGCAGGCGCTGCCCATCGGGACGCCGAAGCTCATGGTGACCACGGTCGCGGCCGGTGATACTCGCCCCTACGTGGGGGCCACGGACATCACCATGATGTACTCGGTGGTCGACATCGCGGGCATCAATCGGCTCAGCCGGCGCATCCTGGACAATGCCGCGCGCGCGATCGGCGCGATGGTCATAGGGCGCGGCGCCGTCGATACCGCGCCAGAGGACGGGCGCCCGCTCGTAGGCGCATCCATGTTCGGCGTCACGACTCCGTGCGTCACCGCCACCCGTGAGTTGCTCGAAGCACGCGGGTACGAGGTGCTAGTCTTCCATGCGACGGGTGTGGGCGGGCGGTCGATGGAGGCGCTTATGCGGGACGGCTTTATCACGGGCGTCCTCGACCTCACGACGACGGAACTGGCCGATGAGGTCGCTGGCGGGACGTTGAGCGCGGGGCCGGATCGTCTGGAGGCGGCGGGGCGGGCCGGCATTCCGCAGGTCGTCTCGCTGGGCGCGCTAGACATGGCGAATTTCGGCCCCGTCGAGAGCGTGCCGGAGCGCTTCCGGCAGCGTCTCCTGTATCGGCATAATCCGGCCGTCACTCTCATGCGCACGACCGTTGACGAGAACGCGCGACTCGGCGCGCTCATCGCGGAGAAGTTGAACCGGGCGCGCGGGCCGGTGGCCGTGCTCGTGCCGCGCGGCGGCGTTTCGATGCTCGACGTGGAGGGCGAGCCCTTCTTCGATCCGGAGGCGGACAACGCGCTCTTCACGTCTCTGCGCCGCGGCTTGCAGCCCCACATTGACGTGATCGAGGTCGCGACCGCTATCAATGATCCCGTCTTCGCGGAAACAGCTAGCACAACGTTCGATCGTCTGTATCGGGGGTGGGAAAAGACGCGGGAACAGGGCGCCGCGGCCAACCCAGCATGACGCTACGACGAGTAAGGGCGAGTAAGAAGGAGTAACACTGGCATGGTACGCCTGACGATCCTCTACGGCCAACCAACAGACCCTGCGGCCTTCGACCACTACTACTGGAACGTCCATATGCCCTTGGCCAAGAAAATGAAGGGGTGGTCGCGCTGGACGGTCGAACCGGTGCGGGCCGCGCTCGGCGACGCGGCCTCGCCGTACCATATGGTCGTGGGCCTCTATGCCGCCAGCCGGGAAGAGATGGAGCGCATCCTGGCGACGCCAGAGGGGCAGGCGGCCGCCGCAGATGTGCCGCGCTTCGCCACGGGGGGCACCACATTTCTCGTCACCGAGGAGCATCAGATCGACATTTGACACTCCACACGGCTGAAGCCGTGGGTTTTACGCCGATTTCTAAAAGAGTACCTACGGGTCCGTGACAAGTCAGCGGGTACCATTGGGAGCGCGTCGTATCTGCTGGGAGCGTCGGCTTCCAGCCGGCAGACGGTCGCGGCCATCATGTTCGCCACCGTCGATGCGCTCGCCCTCACACGTTTGCCGGCTGGACAGTCAGCGGACTGACGCCGGCGCTCCCAGCAGATGCGACAAAGTGGCGCGCACCCGTCACATCGCCGCAGTTTCGGCCGGGTAGCCCTCGTTGTCCTGATCGGTCTGGGTAACTTCCTCAATCACCTGACGCAAGACCTGTGGCGCGGCGCGCAGATTGTCCAGGGACGCGTACTGAAACGAGAGCCGAATCCATGTGTGGCCTGGAGGCATGCCGTATAAGCTTCCCGGCTTGATCGCCAGTCCGGCGCGCAGGGCGGCGTGGAACAGCGCGGTACTGCTGACCGGGGCATGAACCTCGGCCCAGAGATGGAAGCCGCCCTGCGGCTGCACCCACTCCAGCAGGGGGCCAAAGTGCCGGTGCAAGCCGTCTTCGAGAATGTCGCGGCGCTCTTGTAAGGCGCGCGTGACGCGCGCGATGTGCGTGCGATGATGCCCCTGGTCGAGCCATTGGGCCGCGACCCATTGCGGTATGGCGCTACAGCCAAACTGCACCTGATACTTTGTCTCGGCCAGTCGCGTGACCAGATACGGCGGAGCGACGAGCCACCCCACGCGCAAACTGGGTGCCACGCTCTTGGAGATACTGCTCACATAGATGACCAAGCCATGCCGGTCCTGCGCATACAGTGGGGGTGAGGCGGCACCCGCGAAACCAAGTTCGCCATAGACGTCGTCTTCGACCAGAGGGACCTGATAGCGCTCGCAGAGATCCAGGATACGCGCGCGGCGGTTAGCCGCCAACAAAGATCCTGTTGGATTTTGATAAGACGGCGTCGTGAAAATCATGGCGACATGCCGTCGCGCCAGTAGCTCTTCTAAGCGGTCGACCATCAACCCATGCTGATCGAGCGGCGCGCGTAGCACGCGCAGGCCGGCGCTCCGCAGCACGTCGAGTGTGAGCAGGTACGATGGCGCTTCCACGACGACGGTATCGCCCGGTTGCAACAGCCCCCGGCAGATAATATACAAGCCCTGCTGCGCGCCGGCCAGGGTGAGAACGCCGCTCATATCGGTGGGCGCCCCCCGGTTCGTCATGTGCTGGGCAATCGCCTCGCGCAGGGGCCTGTAGCCATGCCGATCTTCGTAGCTCAGCGACGCCGCCGTGATGGGGGCGCTGTGGACAAGCTCCTGCATGACGGTCGTTGGCTTCAAGTCCGGCGCCAACTCGCCCTGAGCCAGCGGGATGATGTCGGGGTGGTCGCGCGCCCGCGCGACTTCCGCGGCCAGCGACTTATCGTGCACGTACGTTCCACGGTCGAGCATCTCGTGCCACTTGAACACTTTGCTCGCGCCGTCCGCCTCGCTATCCGGCGCAACGACGATCGTGCCGCCGCCCATGCGCCCCATCACCAAGCCGTCCGCTTGCAGTTCTTGATAGGCGGCGACGACCGTGCTGCGGTTCAGCCCAAACCGGGCGGCGAGCGCTCGTTGCGGAGGGAGCCGCGCGCCCGGCCGCAGCGCGCCTTTGACGATCTGGTCGCGTACATAGACCATCAATTGGCGATAGTATGGGATCGCGCTATTCTCGTCGGGCCGCCACGCAAAGTCGCCAAGCTCCATGTTGTCTCCTTTCGCCAGGCCACCAATCACTACCATCTGTACCATAGCAATCCGCTGGAAGGATGACAATCATCTGTTCTAGCCATTTTGTGGTTGGTCGGGCCGACATTGGTAGATTTGGTTGGAGACAAGACAACCAAAGAGTGGTAGGGTAGAACAAATAACAGTATGAGTGTGCGAGTGGAAGGAAGGCAATAACCATGCTATCCAGGGGCGATGTACTGGGGCGCATGCGCCAGACAGTTGCCAACGGGCAGCCGATTATCGGTGCCGGGGCCGGCACGGGGCTATCGGCCAAGTGCGCCGAACAGGGCGGGGCCGATCTCATCATCATCTACAACTCGGGCCGCTATCGCATGGCGGGCCGGGGGTCGTGGGCCGGCATGTTGCCGTATGGCGACGCCAATGCCATCGTCGTCGAGATGGCGGCGGAGGTGCTGCCGGTGGTGCGGCACACCCCCGTCCTGGCCGGCGTCAACGGCACGGACCCCTTCCGGCTGATGCCGCACTTCCTGCGCACGCTCCGCGACCTTGGCTTTAGCGGGGTGCAAAACTACCCCACGGTCGGTTTATTCGATGGCATCGTCCGTCAGCACCTGGAGGACACCGGGATGGGCTACGGCCTCGAAGTCGATATGATCCATCAGGCGCGTGAGCTGGATCTCCTCACCTGCGCGTATGTCTTCAACCCACGAGAGGCGGAGCAGATGGCGGCGGCGGGCGCCGATATCGTGGTCGCGCATATGGGTCTCACCACCAAGGGGATGATCGGCGCACAAACCGCGCTCACGCTACAGGAGTGTTGCGGGCGTATCCAGGCCATGCACGACGCGGCCAAGCGCGTCAACCCCGCTATCCTGGTCCTTTGCCATGGCGGACCGATCAGCGAACCGGAAGACGCGGCCATCGTACTCGCTGGAACCGAAGGCGTCGCAGGCTTTTTTGGTGCATCGAGTATCGAGCGCATCCCGGCCGAACGCGCCATCACCGCGCAAGTGGAAGCCTTCAAGAGCATCCCTGTCGGGTGCCCGACGGCAGAGACGCGTGCGGCGCACGCTCCACGCGCCGACGTCTCGACTTTCGCAACAGAGCACGCCGCACTGTCCTCCGCGAGAGGGGGCGATGTGCCGGCGGACGCGCGGACCGCGCCCACCGGGCACAGACGTGACAGAGACTGACGTCCCGTACACCAAAGAAACCGACGCTGAGTGCACTGAAACCCAGAGAAAGGATCACGATGTCTGACAAGACGCTGCGAATCGTCCAGGTTGGCGTGGCGCCAACCGGCATCGGCTCCGCATGGCTCTCGCTCATTCAGGAAGCCGCCGATTGGGAGCTGGCCGGCGTGGTCGACGTGGTACCCGCGAATCGCGCACACGCGGTCGAACAGGCCAGCCTCGGTGCCGATCGTGGCTTTAGCTCGATCGACGAGGTGGCGCGGTCGATCGACTTCGATGCCGTCGTTGTGGCGGCGCCGTCTCCGTTGCACGCGGACCTCTGTAGCCAGGCGCTGCGGGCGGGGAAGCATGTGATCGTGGAGAAGCCGTTCGCGGTCGATTTCGCTCAGGCGCGCGCCGTCGTCACCCTGGCCGAAGGGCGCGGTCTCCGTGTCATGGTCGACCAGAATTACCGCTACTTGCCCGACCTGCAAGCGCTACGACAGGCGATACAGGACGAGACCGCCGGCAGGCCGACCCACGTCGCGCTCACGTTCAATTACAACTGGCCCGCGCGTACCTACCAGTCGGCTATGTCCAATACCATGCTGCTGGAGATGGCCATCCACCATTTCGACGCGCTGCGCTTCGTGCTCGCCGACGACGCGCGGACCGCGCAAGGACAAACGTGGCGGCCGCCGTGGACGCAGTACAGCGGCGATACCTGGGTGACCTGCTCGTTCGAGTTCTCGCGCGAGGTGCGCGCGCTCTACAGTGGCAGCCTGGAGGCGCCGGGCGCGCAAGACCCCTGGCAGGGTGTCTGGCGCATCGACTGCGAGCGGGGTGCCCTGCACCTCGCTGATCTCGGGCGCGGCTACGGGCTCTATCTGAGCCGCTCCCCCGACACGTTCGACCTCCTTGAAGCATTTGGCGCGCCGCCATCGCCCGGATCGGGGATCCCAGGGACGCTGCGCGAGTTCGCGGCGGCGTTGCGCGAGGGACGCCAGCCACAAAGCGATGGCCGCGACAATCTGCGCACTCTGGCGATGGCCTTCGGGGTCAGCCGTTCCTCGGCGGACGGACGTGTCGTCGCCCTGGAGCGGGAGTTCTTCGTGGATCAGGGAGCGACAGGATCATGATCGCGGCAACAGCGCGTCACCCCAATAAACCATACCGCCGGAGTATCGTGAAGCACGAAGGGAGGTCCCACGTATGCCAATTGCCAAGCCAAGGGGCGAGAGCCCCATACCAGAGTGGAGCGAGATCATCCATTACGGCATCAATACGTTGAAGCCGGGTGATACCGTCGAACTCCACTACCATGACGCCAACGAGTACTGGGTGATCATCAGCGGCCGCGGGACCTGCGTGACCGATGGTGACACCTACGAGATTGGGCCAGGTGACATGGTCTTGACCAAGATGGGCGACGAGCATTCGCTTGTGGTCCATGAGCACATGGTCTCCGTCTATCTCTACGGCCCGCTCAAGCCAGACGGCGTTTTCGGCCATCTGCACCGCTAACCGGGTGTCCCCCCACGATTGTAATGGCGGGCGCCATGGGCCCTGGCCTTTTAAGGTCAGGCCCTGCCGCAAAGGATGCGCCTTTTGTGGAATGGAGAGGGCGTTTCCTAACCACCTTCTTGAGCGTAAAAGGAGGCTTTCGGAGAAGTTATGTCGAGCAGAATAGCTCACGTAGTACCAGTTTGGAGGCGAGGAGCCGACCTCGGCAAGCCCTTTGCGGCGCTACAGGCGCTCTTTATTCGACATAACTTCACGTTTTCGGCCCTCCAAGTGGGTTAGGAAACGCCCTCGAATGGACTCACAGGAGCCTGCGACCGCAATCGCAGGCCTCGTCCCATGATTGTAAGGTGTACCCGGCCAGGCCGCGTCTCCACAGCACGGTCAGTCACACCCGCAAGAATAATCGTCGCGACCCGACGGAATAGAAGCCAACGGCCAATTCAACTGATGAGGAGGACAGTGTCATGCGCGTTGCCGTTACCGGGGCTAGCGGGGAGCTTGGACGCTGCGTCGTCGCCGATGTGCTGGCGGCCGGCCACGAGGCGCGGGCGATCGACCGCGTCCTACCGGACGAACAGCGCTGCCCGTTCATCACGGCCGATATCCGCGACCTCGGTCAGATGTGCGGCGCGCTCTCCGGCTGCGACGCGATCGCGCATTTGGCCGCGATCCCCAGCCCCGGCGGCCACACGCCGGAGGAGTTATTTAGCGTCAACGTCCTGGGGACCTTCAACGTCCTGGAGGCCGCGCGCCTGCTCGGTATCAGGCGCGTCGTGACCATCTCGTCGGCCGCCGTGCTCGGCCACGCCTTCGCGCAACGCCAGCCGGTCCCCCTCCACGACTTTCCCATCGACGAAAAACACGACCTTGCCCCCGAGGACGTGTACGGACTCTCTAAGCTGGTTGGCGAGGAGATGTGCCAGACGTTTCACCGCCATACTGGCGGGGCCGCCGTCAGCCTGCGCTTCCCTATCCTGTGGAACAGCCGCACGCAGCCCGATCGTTTAGAGAAGCTGGCCGGCGAGGAGCAGCGTGGGCTGTTCACACTCTGGGGCTATATCGAGGTCAAAGACGCGGCCCGCGCGTGCCGCCTGGCCCTTGAAGCGCCACACCTCGGCGCCGAGGCGCTGTACGTGGGCGCGCCGGACACGTTCTCGCCCGTGCCGAGCGCCACCCTGGTACGCCGGTATTTCCCCACCGCGTCCATACACAACGGCGACGAGCAGGGGCATTGGTCGCTCCTTGACTGTAGCCGCGCCGAGCGTCTGATCGGATTTACCGCGCCTGCATACCACACGTCCGGCGCGCATGATAGGTAAACGCCATCCACGGGAGATTGCCGCCCGTCCGTCGTCTTAGCGGCGGTGTTTCAGCCACATATAGCAGTAGAAAGGGGGTGGAGATGTCATAGATCGCATGGGGATCGCCCCTTCTCGATGTATCATGAGCAGTACCGCCTGGTCCCCTGGGTCACCGTTTTAGGACCCTATCTCTCGAAGAGGAGGATTCATAATGATCACGTCATCGCGCCCAACAGGTCAGCCTTTGGCTTTCCCTTGCCACTCACGCTCACAGCCTCCAGTACATCGGCGCTTGGCGCGCCTCGTGTTCGGTCTCTCGGCCACCCTTGCGCTTGTCTGTGTCGGGCTACCCGGTGTCCATGCCGCCATACGCACTCCCGCCGCCAGCCTGCCGGCCCTGCAATTGCCCGTCTTGCAATCCACGTCCTTTGTGCGCAACTTCAACACGTTCAGTACCAATGCGCTCGACAACAAAGGGTCCATTTACGAGCCGCTCTATATCGTCACGTACGTTAATAACGGGAAGCAGACACCGTGGCTGGCGACCGCCTATCAGTGGAGCAAGGACCTCAAGACGCTCACGTTCACCATCCGTCAGGGGGTGAAGTGGTCCGACGGGCAGCCCCTGACCGCCAAGGACGTCTACTACACCATCATGCTGGCCAAGCAGAATCCGGCCTTCGATGCGGCCGGCCTCTGGACATCCCTCGGCGCTACCGGGGTCACCGCGGTCGGCGCGGACAAAATAGCCATCCGCTTCAAGACGGCCGACGTGACCCATTTCCCGCTGTTGGTGAACAATCTGTACATTCTGCCAGAGCATATTTGGTCCCATGAGCGGGACCCGCTGCACTGGACCAACCCGAATCCCGTGGGCAGCGGCCCCTTCACCCAAGTTGAGGACTTCTCGGGACAGAGCTTCGCGCTGGCCAAGAACCCCTACTACTGGAACAAGCAGGTCGTGGTACCCGCCCTGCGCTTTACCCAGGACACGACACAGGACGCTCTCACGCTGGCCCTCAAGGCCGGCCAAGGCGACTGGGTCCAGGCTGTCATCCCCCAAGCCGACAAGGTCTTTGTCGCCGCCAATCCGCGGTACAACCATTACGACTACGCCACGCCGGTCGCTGCCCTCGTGATGTATCCCAATATGACCAAGTACCCCTTTACGTTGCCGGTCTTCCGCAAGGCCCTCTCCCTGGCCATCAACCGCACGGCCGTATGGAAGAACGCCGAATTCGGCTACGAGCCTCCGTCCGATAGCACGGGACTCAGCGGCGCCTGGCCAAGCTGGGATATGGCGGGCAAGGGCCTCCCCAACACGCTGGCGCAATATAACCCCACCGCGGCAAAAAACATGCTCATGAAGGCCGGTTTCACGATGCGGAATGGGCGCCTCATGGACCCCAAAGGGCATCCCGTCTCGATTACGCTGCAGGTCACGTCAACCTGGTTTGACTGGGTGGCCGCGCAGCAGATCATGGCGCAGAACTTCAAGGATATCGGCATCGACGCCGGTGTCAAGCTGATGCAGTTCCCGCAGTGGCTTGACAATCTGCAAAAGGGCAATTTCGACCTCATGGAGTGTTGCGGCGGCACGTTCGCATCGCCCTATGCCTTCTATGACAGCATGTTCGGCAGCGAGTGGCTCCGGCCCATCGGCACGCTGGCGGGGAGCAACAATATCGGCCGCTACCAGAACGCGGCCATGGACGCCCTGTTCGCCGACTATCGCCGTACGCTGGACGCCAGCCAGCAGCACGCGCTCGTCGGCCAGATGCAGAAGCTATTTATTCAGCAACTTCCGGTCATCCCGCTCGTGTACGGCGCGTTGTGGGAGAATTACACCACACGGCACTACACGGGCTTCCCCGACAAGGGGAACTACTATGCCGATGGACGTGGCATAGCGCCTGATCGTCTCCTCGTGTTCGCCCACCTCAGGCCCACACAGTAGCCGCGTAGGCGCCAGGCGCCAGCGGGGTAAGCCGGCCACGCCGTTTACCCCGCTGGCACGCGCCATCGACGTCTCTGGAAGGAATAGAGTTTATGCGCTACCTCTACCGCCGTTTTGGCTTCTACATCGTGGCTCTGTGGGGAGCGATCACGCTGAACTTTGCCATTCCGCGGCTGATGCCCGGCAACCCGGCCGAAGCGGTTTATGCCGCGCACTACCAGCAACTACAGAACAATCCGGCCGCTCTGAATCAACTAGAGGCGGCACTCGGGATTTCGCACGACCCGCTGCCCCTACAGTACTGGCACTACCTGCTTGATCTGGCGCACGGGGATCTGGGCATCTCGTTCAGCTATTTCCCGACGCCGGTCATCACGGTGGTCCTGCAGAGCCTGCCCTGGACGCTAGGGTTGGTCGGCCTCGCCGCCATTATCTCGTTCTGTGTCGGGACGGGCATCGGCATCCTGGCGGCGTGGCGGCGCGGTGGCTTTGTGGATAACGTCCTGCCGCCGCTCACCCTGCTGGCGGGGAGCTTCCCGGCCTTTTTCCTGGCCCTGCTCCTGCTCTATTTTCTGGCGGCGGTGCTGGGGTGGTTCCCCATCGGGCATGGCTACACACCCGGCGCGCGCGCGAGCTTCTCGCCGAGCTTCATCCTCGACGTCGTCGATCACGCCATATTACCAGCCGCGACTGTGGTGATCTTCTCCGTGGGCGGCTGGCTGCTCGGCATGCGTAACGTCATGATCAACATCCTGTCCGAGGACTATATCAGCATGGCCGAGGCGCGCGGGCTCTCCGATGCGCGCATCATGTTGGGCTACGCGGCGCGCAATGCGCTGCTGCCTCAGCTGACCGGCTTCGCCATGAGCCTGGGTTTCCTCGTGGGGGGGCAGATCCTGATCGAGTACGTCTTCACCTATCCGGGCGTCGGGTCGCTCTTGGCCAACGCCATCGGTTCGGAAGACTATCCCCTCATCCAGGCGCTGCTCCTCATCATCACTGTCTGCGTGCTCCTGGCGAACCTGCTGATGGATCTGCTCTACGTGCGCCTCGATCCACGCACACGGGCGGCCTGATCGAAGGAGAGTTGAGAGGAAACCACCATGACCATGAATCCGTATCCCACCAGTGAGGCCTCCTCGGATCACGCCGAGACCGCCGATGCCGCGGCCGCCGCTCTCGCGGCCCCGCGTCGGCGTCGGCTCTGGGTCTCTCTGCCCCGCTGGCTGACCCTGCTGCTGTCCGATCGCCGGGCGGCCGTCGGCGTCGCCATCGTGCTGTTCTTTGTCCTCGTGGCTGTGATCGGTCCACTGATCTGGCCGGGCGACCCGGCACGGGCCGACTACACCAGTCCACCCACGCAGCCACCGTCAGCCACATACTGGCTGGGCACGGACCAGCAGAGCCACAATATCTTCCTGCAGATGGTCGATGGGACGCGCCCCGCCCTCTTCATCGGCTTTGCCGTGGGCTTCGTGGCAACGGCCCTCGCCATCGTCATCGGGATGAGCGCGGGCTACTTCGGCGGGTGGATCGACGATCTGTTGATGTTGCTGACCAACATTGTCCTGGTCATCCCGGGGCTGGCGCTGGTGATTGTGCTGGCTTCGTGGGTGCAATCCAAGAGCGATATCCCTCTCATCCTCATCCTGAGCTTCACCGGTTGGGCCTGGGGCGCGCGTGTCTTGCGCAGCCAGACGCTCTCGATGCGCCGCAAGGATTTCATTCAAGCGGCCATTGTGCGCGGCGAAACCGGCGGGCGCATCGTCCTGCGTGACATCCTGCCCAACATGATCAGCCTGGTGGTAAGTAACTTCATCGGGGCCACCATCTTCGGCATTGGCGTCAGCGCAGGGTTGCAGTTCCTGGGGTTGGGCAACCTCAGCGAGGTGAGTTGGTTCAGTATCCTGTATTGGGCGCAGAACAATTCCGCGTTGGAAACCGGGGCTTGGTGGACGTTCATCCCCCCCGGCCTCGCCATCGCGCTGCTCGTGACGGGGCTGGCCTTGATCAACTTCGGCATCGACGCGATCAGCAACCCGCGGCTGCGGAACGAGAAGATACCGGCGGCGCAACAGGCACGGATGCGCCGGCCGGCCCAGCCGCTCCCGGCCGAGGAGGTGGTCGCGCGATGATCCGCCCTCACACTGCGTTTCCGCACAACAGCGACCGTGCCCAGCGGGACACGCCGCGGATGGAGATGGGCGCGCCATTGCTCGAGGTGCATAACTTGCATGTCGAGTACATGACGCCGCGCGGCTCCGTCCATGCGGTGGATGACGTTTCCTTCACGCTCCACCGTGGCGAGGTGCTGGGCCTGGCGGGAGAATCGGGCTGCGGCAAGAGCACCGCCGCCAATGCGATCATGCGCCTCCTCAAGCCGCCGGCTTATATCACCGGCGGCACGATCCATTTCGACGGGCAGGACGTCCTGGCCCTGGCTCCCGCTGCGCTGCGCCAGTTCCGGTGGCGGCGCGTCAGCATGGTCAGCCAGAGCGCCATGAACGCGCTCAACCCGGTGATCACCATCGGCGCGCACTTCGTCGACACGCTGCGGGCGCACGCGGGGATGGGCAAGCGCGAGGCGTTGGAGCGGGGGGGCGAGCTGCTGCGCGTGGTGGGCATCGAGCGCGCGCGGCTCAAGAGCTACCCGCACGAGCTCTCCGGCGGCATGCGCCAGCGCGCCGTGATCGCCATGGCCCTGGCGCTCAACCCTGCCCTGATCATCATGGACGAGCCGACCACGGCGCTCGACGTGGTGGTGCAGAAAGAGATCTTGCAGCAGATCGAAGATCTGAAGGAGCAGTTCGGCTTCTCGATCCTGTTCATCACGCACGACATCTCGCTGCTGGTGGAGTTCAGCGATCGCATCGCCATCATGTACGCGGGCAAGCTTGCCGAGGTGGCACCGGCGCGCGCGCTGTTCCAAGCGCCGCGGCACCCCTATACCGTCGGGTTGATGAGCTCGTTCCCCGCCCTCGACGCCCCGGACGATGAGGTACTGGTGGGCATCCCCGGCGCGCCGCCCGATCTGGCGGCGCCTCCGCCGGGCTGTCGCTTCCACCCGCGCTGTCCGCATGCCATGCAGGTGTGTCGGAGTGCCGAGCCCGCCCTGATCGCGGTGAGTCCGGGACATCCGGTCGCCTGCCATCTGTATGACCGTCACCCCACGCCCGCCGTCCTAATGGGCGAGGATCTGGCGGATGCCCACGGAGGTCCACAACCCGCGGGCGCCGTAGGGCCCAAGCGCACCAGTCCGTAGTCAGGGACTTCATGAGGAGATATCGATGCAGCAGGACCAGAGACCAATCATGGAGGTGCAAGGGCTAAGCAAGCATTTCCACATGGGCGGCGGTGGACTCTTCGGCCTGGGCGGCGCGGCGCGCTACGTCCACGCCGTCGATGACGTGAGCTTCACACTGGAGAAAGGGCATATCCTGGCGCTGGTGGGCGAGAGCGGTAGCGGTAAGAGCACTATCGCCCGTCTGCTGGCCAAACTGTACCCGGCCACGACTGGGACCGTACGCCTCAAAGGACGAGACGCCTTGACACTCAAAGGCCGGCGTGCCGTCTTGCGCTACCGCGGTGACGTGCAGATGATCTTCCAGGACCCCTTCAGCTCGCTCAACCCCGTCCAAACGGTCGGCTACCAGATTGGGCGTCCCCTCACCATCCACAAAGGGGTACGTGGCGCCGAGCGCGAGCGGCGCATCCATGAGTTGTTGCGCACCGTCGGCCTCGTGCCGCCGGATGAGATGGCGCGCAAGTACCCGCACCAGCTCTCAGGCGGGCAGCGCCAGCGCGTAGCGATCGCCTGTGCGCTGGCGGCCGACCCGGAGGTGATTCTGGCCGACGAGCCAACCAGCATGCTCGACGTCTCCATACGCATGGGCGTCCTCAACCTGCTCAAGCAGTTGCGGGACGAGCGCGACCTCGCGTACCTGTACATCACGCACGATCTGGCCAGCGCGCGCTACATCGCGGACGAGACGATGGTGCTCTACGCCGGCCATCTGATGGAAAAGGCGCCGAGCAAGGCGTTGATGCGCGACCCGCAACATCCGTACACGCGCCTCCTGCTCTCGGCGGCACCGAACCCGGCACGAGCGAAGACGCGGGTGGAGGCGCGTGGAGAGATTCCCACGATCATCAATCCGAAGCCGGGCTGCCGCTTCGCGCCGCGCTGCCCGCTGGTCATGCCAATCTGCCGCGAACGCACGCCTGACGTGACCGAGGCGCGCCCCGGCCACCTGGTGCGCTGCTATGCCGCCCAACCCGCGCATGCCGCCACGTTTGCGCGGGCCTGAAGACTGGCCGTGGCTCGCGGGATAATCCCCGGGCCCTGGCTGACGGCCAGCAACCGCCGGCTGTTGGACGCGCCTACGGCAATCCTGTGCCGGCACCGACTTCCACGACAAAACCAATGCATACTCAGGAGGATCACGCGATGATGGAGCCATCTCGTTGGCCGCGGACCGAGAAAACAAGCGGGCACGCGCCCGCCACGATGACGAGAGTGGCGCTGGAGCCCTTCGAGTACGAGGGCGTTCGCCTGCTGCCCAGCAGGTTCCAAGAGCAGGCCGCGCAGGCGCGCGACGTCTACTACGGCGTGCCCAATGACGACATCCTGAAAGGATTCCGCCGGGACGCGGGACTGCCGGCCCCAGGCCACGACATGGGGGGATGGTGTTCCCGGACGAGTGGGGGGATCTTCGGCCAGTTGCTCAGCGGTATGGCCCGGATGTCCAAAGCAACCGGTGATGCGGACCTGCGCGTCAAGGCGATCACGCTGCTGGAGGGCTGGCGCGAAACGGTCGGTCCCGACGGCAATCTCAAGCTGGGCGCCTATCCCTGGGAGAAGCTGGTCTGCGGGCTCGTCGACCTGTACGTGTACGCGGACTATGAACCCGCCCTGCCGCTCTTAGAACGCGCGACGGACTGGGCGACCAGGGCGTTCGACCGCTCCCGCCCCCGTGCGAACGCGTTGGATTGGGATGGGCGACATCCCGGCGGGGCCGCGGAATGGTACACGCTGCCGGAGAACCTCTACCGGGCCTACCTCATCAGCGGGAATCCGCTGTTCAAGGATTTCGCCGACATCTGGCTGTACGAGGACTTCTGGCGTCAGTTTGAGCACACCTCCGCGCCGAAGGACGCGCACTCGGTGCATGCCTACAGCCACGTGAACTCATTCAGCAGCGCCGCCATGGCCTATGCGGTGACCGGCGACCGGCGATACCTCACCATCGCCACGAACGCCTACGACTACCTACAGAGAACCCAATGCTACGCCACCGGGGGGTATGGCCCCGCCGAGCGTTTGCTGCCGGCCGATGGCCGGTTGGGTCGGGCCCTTGAGTTGCATGCGGATGATGCCGAGATCCCCTGCGGGACGTGGGCGGGCTTCAAGGTAGCGCGCTACCTGATGACCTTCACCGGCGAGGCCCGTTACGGCGACTGGATCGAACGGCTGCTCTACAACGGTATCGGGGCCGCCCTACCGACGCAATCGAATGGGCAGACCTTCTACTACGCGGACTACCGTGTCGCCAGTGGCGAGAAGTTGTACTTCTGGGAAGCCTGGCCGTGTTGTTCGGGGACATACTGGCAAGCGGTGGCCGATTACCACAACATCATCTACTTCAGGACATCCCATGACCTATTCGTCAACCTGTTCGTCCCCTCCGAGGTGATCTGGTCCTGCGGAGACGAGACGGTGGTTGTGAGACAGGAGACCGCGTATCCGGAGTCGGATACCACCAGCCTACAGGTCAAGACGGAGCGCCCGATCCGGTTCGGCTTACATGTCCGCGTGCCCGTGTGGAGCAAAGGCGTGTCCGTCGAACTCAATGGGTCGCCGGTCGATGTCGCCAGCATACCGGGCGCGTGGGCCTCCATTGAGCGCGAGTGGTATTCGGGCGACCGGGTGACGATACGGATACCCATGGACGTGCGGTTGGTCCCCGTAGACGCGCACCACCCAAGGCGCGCGGCGGTCATGTACGGCCCCGTCGCCCTAGTGCAGGATGGCCGGTTCAAGCGGCCTTTCAGGCTGGGGACGGATGTGGACCTGGCCGGCCGGCTGGCCCCGGATGGGCCGGGGCTGCGCTTCAAGGCCGTGGATCACGAGCCCCAGGACATTCCCACCGGCTCCTTTCAGCCGTTCTACGCCACTCCGAAGCGCCTGCCGTACCGGATGTATGTCGATCTCGATGCTCCAAAGCTATACTAAGGAATGTGTAGGTGACGCGTCATAGCAGCCACGAAACACAGGATGAGCGTCTCATTGGGGCGATTCCGGGCACGGGGGAATCTACGGGCGCATGGCAGCGCGTTGCTGGTGATCGCCCTGTGGTCGGCTACCTATGTCCTCACAAAGATCGCGTTGGCGGAGATGGGGCCGATATCCCTGGCCCTGTTCCGCAACGGCGTCGCGACGATTGTCCTGGTGGTCTGGTTTCTCGCCACAAAGCCGGCGAAGCCGCTGCCCCGTAGGGCCGACTACCCTATCCTCTGCGGCCTCGGCGTGTGTGGCGTGGGATTCTTTTACATGCTGCAGAATATTGGGCTGCGCTACACAACGGCGACAGATACGGCGCTGTTGGTTACCGCGTCTCCGGCGATCGTCGCGGCGCTGGCCGTGTTCGTGCTCGGTGAGCCCTGCGGCTGGCGCCGCGCCCTTGGCATTGGACTGGCCTCGCTCGGCGTGGTGACACTCGTGGTCGGCGGCTCTACCGCGGCTCATACGGCGCTGAACGGGGGTGGACGGGCGTTCGGTGACGCGGTGATCGCGCTCACGGCGCTGGGCTGGGCGCTGTACACCGTGTACGGCAAGAGCTTGCTCGCGCGCTATTCGACGCTGGCGCTCACTACCTACACGACCGTGTTGGGTACCGTGGTGTTGATCCCGCTCGCCGCTATCGAAACCATCAATCACCCCAGCCGCCCCGTCAGCCTATTGCTTGTCGCCTGCGGCCTCTATCTCGGCGTGCTTGGCTCGGCGGTCGGCTACGTGCTCTGGAACCACGCCTTGCGCCTCTTGCCGGCAGGCACGGTGAGCGCCTACCTGTACATCCGCCCGCTGTTCACTGCCGTATTGGCCGCAGCCGTACTAAATGAGCACCCAACGTTAACTACCGGGGGCGGTGCCGCGCTCATCGTCGCCGGTGCCACGCTATCCTTCCCCCGTTAACTCGTTGAGGGATAGAACCGGTGGCGTGTACCCCATGATTGTGATGGTGATGGGTGCGCCCTTTAACGGGTTGTCAATGGTCGCGTTAATTTGCCCTCCGCCGTGCCCTGGCCCGCCAGACGCCCCTCCACGTTCCCGTCAACGTGCAGGACGAGCGCGCCCGCCTCGCCTGCCAGGCCCACGCCCTCCACGCCGCGCTGGGTCATCCGCACTCCCGCGTCGATCTCGCCGCCGCGACGGGCCTCCCCCGCGCCCGCGTGGACGCCCTCACCGCACCCTGCCCGCTCCCGTCCCCCTCGATCAGATCATGGGCGACGGCGAGACCACGACCCTGGGCGACCTCCCTTACATGGGTAGGTATTTTCAAGATGGCGTTGTCGTACGGGTGAGCGAACAGGCGTCGTTGCGTGCCTCCACGGGTAAAAAGCCCTGGCCCACCAAGAAACCTACCCATGTAAGGGCGACCTCCTCCCCGACCCTGACGCCGACCAGCCCGACGCTCTGGCCGAGGCCCACGCCCTAGCCGCCGCCGTGCGCGCCGCCCTCGCCACCCTGGACCCCCGCGCGCGGGCTATCCTCGTCGCCCGCCACGGCCTCGACGGAGCGCCCCCGCGCACCTTGCAGGACATCGGCCAGCAGCTCGGGCTCACCCGTGAGCGCGTGCGCCAGGTCGAGGCCAAAGCGCTCACGCGCCTGCGCGACCCCGCCCTGCGCCACTGGCTCGCCGACGACGCCACCCCCGCCGCCTCCTGACACGTCCCCCCTGACACGTCTCTACCTGCGATACTGTGGGCGAGGCCCTGCGCCGCCAGGGGACGCGTCGACGGCACGGTGCCGCGAACGGGATAGAAGCGCCAGGGGAGGGGCACATGACCGACACTCAGGCCCGCGCGCACGTCTGGACACTTTGCCTCGCCGCCCTCATCCTCTGCGCCCTCACCGGCCCCGTCGCCAGCCTCCTCACCCCGCTGGCCCATGCCTCCTCGCCCGCCCTCCATGTCGTGGCCACCGTCCTCGCCGCCGTCCTCGTCGGCGCGTACGTGGCCCTCACCGTCTTGTTCGCCCGCGCCGTCCTGCGCGTCGTGCGGCCCCGTCTGGACAGCCGCCACTAGCCCTCCTGGGAGCGTTACCGCAGCCCTTCGACGTGGCGCGAGCGGCCGTCCCACACCCTCAGATCGTAGCGCTACTGTAGCGCTATTAGGGCTCCAACGGGCCTCACATCATGGCGCTAGTCGTAGCGCTAGCCTGGATTATTCATGAAAACATTCATCGAATTGGATTGGCTACTGATCGGTCCTCCGTGGACTCTTATAGGCCACTTTTGGTGCCAAAATCGGCTCTGAGGCCCCTTCAGACGCCCTATATCGCGCGGCGTGCAACCGAATACTGTCGATCTGATTCGACAGAAACGCTCATGAATAATCCAGGCTAGCACTACAGCCATGGCGCTACGAAAGCGCTACGTTTTGAGCGTGAAAACGGGGGGTTGGCGCTACGATGGCGCTACTCTTTACCCTGGGCGCTACACCACCCGTAGCGCTAGTACCATCAGCGCGCTAGCGCCATCGTCGCGCTAGTACCAGCGTCGCGCCAGACGCCCGCGCAGACCGGGCGTGAGGCCGGCCCCGCGCGCAGCGACGGGGCACAGGGTACGGGCCAGGCGGCCGGGGTCAGAGGCGTTCGCGGACGGCGGCGAGGGACGCGTCGCCGGCGCACGAGGGACCGCCAGGCCGCCGGGATCGCCGGCGCCTGCGATACTGCGAGGGCGAGGGCGAGGGGCGGCGCGGCACCACCCGAGGCCACGGCGTGGGCAAGAAGCGAGAGCGGGGCGGGGAGCATGGCACGGACGACGGTCGAGTATTGGCAACACGTCGGCACCGGCGAGGTATTCGCCGTGCGGGTGGACGCCG
>JAABUJ010003101.1_pt1 | contig 19175 bp, 23 predicted proteins | sample 5559131 | NCBI WGS metagenome assembly JAABUJ01 (sample SAMN10711875, study PRJNA513366) | rock metagenome | isolation source: Antarctica rocks | place: Antarctica: Victoria Land, Mt New Zealand nord | collected 2016-01-07 | reverse complement strand
CTGACCAGCGGGGCGGGCGCGACAAGAGGCAGTTGCATCGGAGGGTCTCCCTTTCATGGCACATGGTTCTGGCCTTGCAGGGTAGCAGGGTCCGCCTGCCAGCGCAAATCACAACAGTCGAGTAAACGACATCGCGGAAATTCGCGTAGAGTACACCTACGATCCTGAAAGCCGTGATTGGTGCTTTGAGGTACCCACACTCGGCATCATCGGTGGGGCGGATACGCGCGGCGAAGCCAAGGGCGCCGCCATAGCGGCGATACGCTTCACACTTGACGACAAAGCCAACGCCACGGCGGCAAACGAGGATAACGGGAGCGAGGTTGAATATATCCCCATTGTCCTTGCACACGCATCCTAGCCATGTGGCCTGTCTCTCTTTGACACTCCCCCGGCTACAGCCGGTGGGATTCTCCTTCTTGCGCCGTGCCCCTCACGGGGTCGGTCGCGTACAGAGCTCGCGGACTGTCATGGACCGCGCCCAGCGGAACAGACGCCAGCATTACACCGACGTCCCTCTCAAGCACCACCGGGCAGGCCACGCCGACCCAGCGCCCCACATTCCTGCTGGCGTTGTGGTCGGCGTGGCCTCGATACCCGCAGCGCGGGCACCGGAAACTATGTCGTTCGCGCTGGCCGATGGCCCCGCAGCGACAACAACTTTTGCTCGTGTACGCGGCAGGTACCTTCTCGACAGGTATGCCCGCCAGCGCTGCCTTGTACATGATCTTTGTTTCGAGATCGAAATAGGGCCAGTAGGCGCGGTTCTTGTCGGCCTGCCGCTTCGTCTCCGTGCGTTGCTTGGCTGTCTGCCGGATGCCGCGCAACTCTTCTAGACGGATGCCGCAGCCGTGCTCGACAGCGAATCGCACAATCTGCTTGCTAATGACGTGGTTGACGTGGCGCACCAGCCGCGCCTCTTTGTGTTCAAGACGCGTGACCGTCTTGTGCTTGCCCGCTTTTTGCAAGCGCCGCCGCTTGGCCGCATAGTGCCGCCGCGCCTGCCGCACCACGCCGTACGTCCAGAAACGCGGGCGCCCCGTCGGCGTGCTCGTCACGGCTAGATGGTTCTGACCGCGATCCACACCGACCCACTGACCGCTCGTCTCCGCGACAGGAACATCCATTGTCACGGACACGAGCGCGTACCAGACACCTCGGCGCGACCGCCATAGTTTCAAGCCTCCCTTCGTGGCCGTCCCGTCGAGGAGGGCGTCGAGGGCGCGCGTGGCGTGCGCCCCGTATACATCATTGACGGGCTGCTTCGGCTCTTCGTTCGGCGATGAGCTCATCGACAAGGTTTCGTCCCTCGGGGTTGTAACGCCGCACCAACTCTTGCGCGCGCTTAATTGCCGTCGTCCGACTCATGAGCCGCACTTCTCCATCGACGAGCCGTAAGATGATCTCATCGCCAGGTGAAAGATTGAGAGCCTTACGATATGTCGCTGGAATCACGACACGTCCGTTATCACCCATTCTTGCCCTAGCTTCTTGCATCTGGCATAACCCCTTTCTTATGACAGTGTAACACTTTTTGTCACTTCCTATCAGAGGCGCCGTGCGACGAAAACAGGTATTGACATATCCCGCCCTTTTTGCGTATACATAAAGGGGCATTTATGAAAGCGCCGTTTATGCAATGGCGATGGCAAGACGAGGCGAGCGATGCGAGACGAGAGACTGCGGCGCTTTTTGAAGGCGATGGGCGACAAGACCCGCTTCGATGTCGTCGAGGAACTGGGGCGGACCGGCGAGTGCTCCGTCACCGAACTGTGCCTCACGCTGGGAGTGACGCAGCCACTGATGTCGTGGCATGTGCGCATGCTGCGCAGCGTCGGCGTCATCAGGACGCGCCGGCAAGGCCGCCAGGTGTTCTGCTCGCTCGACCGCCAGAGCTTCGCCGCCTACCGCGACCGGCTCGACGCCCTAATCGCGGGACGGGCCCCTGCCCCCGATACGTTGGAACCCCTGCCGGCGCAGCGAGCGCCCCTACCTAGTTGATAGGCGACAGGCGACAGGCGACAGGCGACAGTAACCCACTAGTGCTACTGACGCCTCTCGCCTCCCGCCTCCCGCCTGGGAGAGGAACAATGAGCAAAGTCAGAGTAGCGATCATCGGCGTCGGCAACTGCGCCTCGTCCCTCGTGCAGGGCGTGCAGTACTATCAGAACGCCAAAGAGACGGATACGATCCCTGGCCTCATGCATGTCAACCTGGGCGGCTATCACATCCGGGACATCGAGTTCTCGGCCGCCTTCGACGTCGACGCCAACAAGGTCGGTAAGGACCTCTCCGAAGCGATCTTCACCAAGCCCAACAATACGGTCACTTTCTGCGAGGTCCCCAGCCTCGGCGTGCCCGTCCACCGCGGCATGACGCACGACGGCCTCGGCAAGTACCTCTCGGAGATCATCACCAAGGCCCCCGGCCCCACGGCCAACATCGCGCAGATCCTGAAGGATACGCGCACTGATGTCGTGGTCAACTACCTGCCGGTCGGCAGCGAGATGGCCACCAAGTGGTACGTCGAGCAGATCCTCGAGGCCGGCTGCGCCTTCGTCAACTGCATCCCCGTCTTTATCGGACGCGAGGAGTACTGGGACCGCCGCTTCCGCGACAAGGGCCTGCCCATCATCGGCGACGACATCAAGAGCCAGGTCGGCGCCACGATCGTGCACCGCATGCTCACGCGCCTGTTCCAGGAGCGCGGCGTCCAGGTCGAGCGCACCAGCCAGCTCAACGTGGGCGGCAATACCGACTTCCTCAACATGCTCGAGCGTGAGCGGCTAGAGTCCAAGAAGATCTCCAAGACGAACAGCGTGACCAGCCAGCTCGACTACCCGTTGGAGCCCGAGAACGTGCACATCGGCCCAAGCGACTACGTGCCGTGGCTGACCGACCGCAAGTGGGCCTACATCCGCATGGAGGGCAAAACTTTTGGCGATGTGCCGCTCAACGCCGAGCTCAAGCTCGAAGTGTGGGATTCGCCGAACTCGGCCGGTGTGGTCATCGACGCCGTGCGCTGCGCCAAGCTGGGACGCGACCGCGGCATCGGCGGCACGCTCGAAGGGCCGGCGGCCTACTTCATGAAGTCGCCGCCCGTGCAGCACCGCGACGAGGTGGCCCGCCAGATGGTCGAGGAGTTCATCGCGGGAAGCCCGGTCCCCGAACTCGACATGCCGAAGGCGCCGGCGATGCCCGCGATGACCGCCCAGACGGACAAGGAAACCGCAACGATTATCGCCAAGTAGCTGAGTTGAACATTATTATGCTCTATCACGCCTTACGCATCGCCTTCGCCCTCGCGCGCTACGTCTCTCCGGCGTGGCGCCGGCGCCTCGGCGCGCTCGGCGGCGAAGCGTTCTACTGGGGCTGGTCCGCCAAGCGCCGCGATACGGTGCGCAACATGGCGGTCGTGATGGAGCATGGTCATGGTCGAGGAAAAGGGGATGACGGGCGGCGCGCTAGCGCCGCCGCCCGCGCCTCGCTGCGCAATTACGGCCGCTATGTGACTGACTTCTTCAACCTGCCCAACGTGCCGTCGCACGAGATTATTGGTCACTCACACGTCCAGGGATGGGAGCACGTCGACCAGGCGCTACAAGCGGGGAAGGGAGCCCTCTTCGTCACGGGACACTTCGGGCTGTGGGACTACGCGTCGGCCGTCGTGGCCGGCCACTACCCCGGCCGGGTCTATGTCGTGGCCGAGCCGTTCAGTTCGCCCAAGGTCGACACCCTGATCCAGGGGCAGCGCGCCGCGCAGGGCATCACGGTCATCCCCATGTCCAATGTACGGGCGATGGTGCGCACGCTCAAGAGCAACAACATCCTGGGTCTGCTCGTGGATCGGCCGGTCGAGGGCGACGGCGTGACGGTGGAGTTCTTTGGGCGCCCCGCGACGGTACCGGCGGGCACGGCGACCCTGGCGGCGCTAACCGGCGCACCCATCCTGCCCACCTATTTCATGCGCTGCCCCGACGGCACGTTCGAGGGGGGCATTCTCCCGCCCATCGTTCCGCCCACGACGGGCGACCGCGCCGCCATCGTGCGGCAGCTGACGCAAGATATATTCACCGCTCTCGAAGCGATCATCCAGCGCAGCCCCACACACTGGTACATGTTCCGTGACATGTGGGGAGTCCCCGTATGACAACCTACTACCTGCTGCGCGTTGGGTCACTGGTCGGGCGCGTCGTGCCGGTCCGCCTGCTGTATGCCCTGGCGATCGTGCTGGCGCGTCTCGCCGCCCTGCCGCCCACGGCGGCGCGCGCGGCTGTGCGCGCGAACATCGCGCGCGTACTGCGCCAGCCGGCTGATAGCCGTGCCGTGCGCCGCGCCGCCGCCGCCGCCTTCCGCTGTCAGGCCCTCAATTATGTCGACTTGATGCGGCTGGACCGCTTGACGCGCGCGGACTACGAGGCCAACGTCGCGCATGGCGACCTCACGCCGCTGACCGAGACGGTCGCGCGGGGCCAAGGTGTCATCATCGTATCGGCGCACCTCGGCAATATGGACTACGTCGGGCAATGGCTCGGATTGAACGGCTACCCCGTCCACGTCCCCATGGAAGCGTTGAAGCCGGCTAAACTCCTCGCGCTGGTGCGGCGCCGCCGCGAGGCCACGGGCATGCGCATGTACCCGGTGGGGTCGGACGATATGCGCCTGCTCACGGGCGCCTTACGCGCGGGCGGCGTCGTGGCTATCATTGCTGATCGTGACACCGGCGGCGGCGGCGGTGAGCCCGTGGAGTTCTTCGGCGCCCCAACTGTCCTGCCCATAGGACCGGCCCTCCTAGCGCTACGTACCGGCGCGCCAATCATCGCGTCGTTCGGGTGCCGTCTGCCGGATAATCGCCTCTATGTCACGGTGTCCCCGCCGGTCTACTTGCGGCGCACGCGGCGCCTGCGCGCCGACCTGCGCGAGGGTGTGCAAACAGTCGCTTGCCTGCTCGAAGACGGCATCAGGGCGACGCCGGAACAATGGATCGTGTTCGAGCCGGTCTGGCCGCGCGACACAGCGGAAAAGGACGAAGCCGCATGAAAATAGCCCTGGTTTCGCCGTACGACTACGCCTATCCTGGCGGCGTGGGCCGCCATGTCGCCGCGTTGGCGGAGCAGTTCCGCGCGGTCGGACATGACGTCGCCATCATCGTGCCCGGCTCAAGCGACGACGAGCCCGATCCTCCGGCCCCGTATCTGACCGACATGAGCCTGCGCGGCCTTGGCCTGCAAGGAACGCGCGAGGACGACGACGATCTAAGGGTTCCAACGATCAGTGAGACGCCGCGCAACGAGCCCGCCAGCGGACGCCCGCTCGACGGCGTGTATCGCATCGGGCGGGTCATGCCCATCCCGGCCAACGGGTCGGTCGCCCGCATCACGCTGTCGCTACGCATGGTCGCGCGCGTCAAGCGCATCCTGGCGGCCGAGCGTTTCGACGTAGTCCATGTGCACGAGCCGCTGATGCCAGCGCTCCCGCCAACCGTACTACGCTACTCGCAGGCGGCCAACATCGGCACCTTCCACGCGTTCCGCCCCTCGTACTACGGGTACTACTCGGGACGACCGTTGCTGCGCTACTTTTTCAATAAGCTGCATGGCCGCATCGCCGTCTCGCGCGTGGCGCTCGGCTACATCAGCAACTACTTCCCGGGCTCCTACGCGATCATCCCCAATGGCGTCGACCTACGCCGCTTCCGCGGCGATGTGGCGCCGATTGAGCGCTATCGCGACGGGAGGCCTAACATCCTGTTCGTGGGACGGTGGGAGAAGCGCAAAGGCCTCTCGTACCTGATCCGCGCCTACGAGCAGGTGATCCGGGAGTTCCCCCAGGCGCGCCTGCTTGTCGCCGGACCCGAGGGGCGGCACGGCCGCGCCTATCGCGCCTACGCCGAAAGGCACGGGCTGAGGAACATCGAGTTCATCGGGCGCGTCTCCGACGAGGATCTGCCGCGCTACTACGGCGCGTGCGACGTCTTCTGCGCCCCGTCAATCAGCGGCGAGAGCTTCGGCATCGTACTGCCCGAGGCGATGGCCAGTGGGAAACCGGTGGTGACGACGGATATCGAGGGCTACCGCCAGGTCGTCACGCACGGCGAGAACGGGCTGCTGGTCCCGCCGCGCGACGAGCGCGCGCTGGCCGGCGCGTTGTGCCAACTGCTCCACAACCCGGCCGAGCGCGAGCGGCTCGGCGCGAACGGCCGCTATGCCGCGCAGCAGTACGCGTGGGAGCGCGTGGCGAACCGGGTCCTGACCTATTATGGAGAGATACTCGAGAGCCGTCCCTCGCTCGATATGGGAAGCTTGTTAGCTGCCGGCAATCAGCGGTCAGCGGTCAGCGGTCAGTAATCAGCAGTCAGCTTTCAGCAGTCAGTGATTGGTCAGGAATAGCGATGATTGCATATGTGTCCCCAGCCCAGGCCTGCATGTTGTGGAGTTTTTGTTGGAACATAGCTGTCAGCTGATAGCTGATAGCTGATAGCTTCTCGGAGGGATGATGATTAGCAAGGGTATGCAGGACTGGGGGCGGCGGGTCGCCACGCTGATCGTGGCCCCGATCGCCAGATCGGGCATCACGCCCAATATGCTTACCGTCGCCGGGCTCCTGTTGAGCCTGCTGACGGCGGCGATCATCGCCTCGGGACACTTCCTCACGGGGGGAGCGCTGCTCCTGTTCGCGGGCGTCTTCGACACCTTCGACGGCGCGTTGGCGCGCCTCACTGGGAAGGCGTCGATCTTCGGCGCGTTCTTTGACTCGACGCTTGACCGCATCGCCGAAGCCGGCATCGGGCTGGGCCTGCTGTGGTACTACACCGCCCACCACAGCCTCGCCGGCACGACGCTGCTCTACCTGGTCATGATTGGCTCCCTGATGACCAGCTATACCCGCGCGCGCGCCGAGGGGCTCCACATCGAGTGCAAAGTCGGGCTGATGGCGCGCCCCGAGCGCGTGATCGCGCTCGGCGTCGGGCTGCTGTTCGGTCCGGTCGTGACGCAGTGGGTGCTACTGCTGCTCGCCGTCACGACCTGGGTCACCGTCATCCAGCGCGTCGCGCACGTCTGGAGCGCCACCGAGGGCGTCGCGTCGGGGGTGGAGGGCGAGCCCGCGGTCCGCGTCTCGCCCTTTCGCCGGAAGAATATGGCGTCATAACTAGTTACTGAAGGGAAATAATGTCTACGTATCTGATCACCGGCGGGGCCGGTTTCCTCGGCATCAACCTGATTCGCTACCTGATCGAGCGCGGCCACACGGTCGCGTCGTACGACATTGCGGACTTCGATTACCCTGAGCGAAACGACCCGCGGGTGACGGTCATCACGGCCGACGTGCGTGACCGTCCGGCCGTCGACCGCGCCATGGAGGGGGTCGATGTGGTGGTACACTGCGCCGCCGCCCTGCCCCTCTACACGAAAGAAGAGATCTACACCACCGACATCACCGGGACGGGCAACGTGGTCGATTCCGCCTGCACGCACGGCGTCGAGCGCTTCATCCACATCTCCTCGACCGCCGTCTACGGCATCCCCGACCACCACCCGCTCGTCGAGGATGACCGCCTACAGGGCGTTGGCCCCTACGGCAAAGCCAAGATCCGCGCCGAGACTATCTGCGCCAGCTACCGCGCCAAGGACATATGCGTGTCGATCCTGCGCCCCAAGTCGTTCGTCGGACCGGAGCGCCTGGGCGTGTTCGCCCTCTTCTACGATTGGGCGCTGACCGGGCACAACTTCCCTATCCTGGGCGATGGACGCAACCGCTACCAGTACCTCGATGTCGAAGACCTGTGCGACGCCATCTACCTCTGCGCGACCAGCCCGAAAGACAAAGCGAACGACACCTTCAACATTGGCGCCGCCGCGTACACCACGCTGTCCGAGGACTTCCAGGTCGTGCTTGACAAGGCCGGGCACGGCAAGAAGATTGTGCCCCTGCCGATTGTCGGGCCGATCGTGCCCGTGCTGCGCGTGCTGGAGGCGCTGCATCTCTCGCCGCTCTACAAGTGGGTCTACGAAACGGTGGATAAAGACTCGTTCGTCTCCATCGAGAAAGCGCAACGCCTCCTGGGCTACCAGCCCACGTACTCCAACAAAGACGCGCTGCTGCGCAACTACGACTGGTACATCGCGCACCTCGACCAGTTCGCCAACGCCTCGGGCGTCTCGCACCGCGTGCCCTGGAAACAGGGTGTGCTCGGCGCGGCCAAGCTGGTGTTTTAGCTCAGGTCTTCTTCCTCGGCGTCGGCGTTACGCGACTGACGGGTCTCACCGCTAGCAGAAGAGCCCTCGTCGTCGCCGGCGCGCCCCATAGCTAGCGGCACGCCATACCCGATGCCCGTACCACTACTCGCGCCACTGCCCGCGGCAAGCGGCATAACACCGAGCCCACCCGTATCGGCGCCGCCGTTGCTGCCGGCGCCATTATCGGCGTCGTTGTCGCGGTTGCCGAAGATGCTGAACACACCATCGCTCGAGTTGTCGCCGATGACCAGTTCGTTCGTCACGTCGACGACGCCGGGGACGCCGCGCGCGAGTTGCTCGGCCGTTCGCTTGACATTCTGACTGCCCACGGTCCCCGACAGCGTCACCGTCGCGCCGATCGCGGCCACATCGATCGGGAAGCGTGCGGTCGTCGCATTACTCCGCAGCGCCTGGTTGATCTGGTCCATGATAGCGTCGTCGCCGGTCAGCGCGGAGCCCGTTTCGGGGCCGGCCAGACTATCCCCATTATTGTTATTCATCACGACACACCTTCCCTTATCTATCTTTCGTGCTAGACGTTTGCCCGGTTGTCAAAGGCGCCTACCGGGCTAGCTGCATATAGTGTGCCGTCCAATTTCCTGGGACCGCCGACTGCTAGCCAGCCACGCTCCATCAACACTGTGAAGCTGTGGTGTCGCAACGGGTTCTTGGCGAGCGTGCGGCGGGGTAATCGCACCATGATCCCACTCGCTGAGGTCGAGCGCGTACGCGAGAGCGAGCGCGTGCGGGCGATTCGCGCTGCGGACAAGCTGCATGACGTGAGCGCCGAGTTCGGCGTACCGGAAGGCCTGAGCGACGAGGAGATGGAGCAACTCTCCGCCGCGCGACCCAGGCGGTTGCCGTGGCAGCGGTAGCGCGGCCGGCGATCCGCGCCGTCCTCGACACGAACGTCCTGGTACCACCCAGGTTGCGCCGGGACCTTCAGAACGCGGCCGAGGAGGGGATGTTCACGGCGCTCTGGTCTCCATGGATCATCGCCGAGTTGAACCGCGTGCTGCCGTGGACGTGAGTGGAGCGGTAGTGTGCCGCAGCAGTTGAGCGAAGGCGTCGGGCGGGACGCCCGCGCCTGCGGCTTCGGCGTTGTCGCGCGCGATGGAGCGCCATAGCTCCTCGCGCAGGATCTTGCATGTGGCCGGCGCTTCCAGTCCGAGGCGCACATGACCACCGTCTACCGCCATGACGGTCACCGTAATGGCGTCACCGATGCGGATGCCCTGCCCGGCCTTACGGCTGAGGATCAACATGGCGCCAACGCCAGTGGTCCAAATGTGCGCGTCGCCGCGGACCAGGCGACGTGCTGGCGCAACGGGTAGTGTTTCTCTAGCCCATCCAACACAATCTGGCGGCCCGTGGCGATGGCGTCATCGAGCGCTATCGGCGCGAGCATGTTGACGGCGAACGCTCCCGCCGCGTCGTCGAAACGGGTCACCAGCAACGCGTCCCGCGCCGCGTCCGCGCCGATCGCCTCCGCGACATCGGCGGCGTAGCCACCCACGGCGAGCGCGGCCAACGGCAGCAGCGGCAGGCACACCGGCCCCTCGTCGAGCGACTGCAGCCAGCAGAGCGGCGCGTAGGCGTCATCCCGCACCAGCGCGTAGCGATGGCTATCCGGCAGCCCCGGCAGGGCCTCGGGAAACGCGTACAAGTCGGCTGCGCTGACGGACACGCTCTCCGGCGCGCCAAAACGCATCGTGGCGATGCGCACCTCTGTCGGGGTGCCGTCTATGATGGAGGAAGATTTGCTCATTCATACTCACTTCGTGGTTAGAGATGGTGTCTACTGGGAGCGCCGGCTTCCAGCCGGCATACAGTCGAGTCCACGGCGTCCGCTAACACCACTACACGCGCCCGCCAAGGTATGCCGGCTGGAAGCCGGCGCTCCCAGCGGATACGCGTTGTGGAAGCCGGCGCTCCCAACAGCTATGTATTACTTCAGGAATGCGAGCAGGCTGGGCTGCACCGCTTTCGCCGCGGCGGTCAGCGCCGCTTGATACGTGGCCTGACGGCTGTTGAAGTCGATGGCCGCCTGGGCATAGTCGGCGTCGACGAGATTGGAAAGCTGTCCCGAGAGATTCAGGCCGCTCGTCTCCAGCTGGCCCTGCACCGCCTGCACCTGGTTGACGCGCGCCCCCACCGTGGCCTGCGTCGCGAGCAACCCGCTGTGCGCGTCATCGATGGCCTGCAGATCGGCCCCGCCGAGCGCCGCCGTGTTGTTGCTCTGCAGGTCGTCGTGCAGTTTGGACAGCGCGGCGAAGACGGACGGAAGGGCCGTACTACCCGTTGTATTGATTTGCATGGTCTGGCCCGGCGCGACCTCGCGCTGGATAGCGTTGTTGTCGCCCTGGTAGGTAACACCCGTCGAGCCACTCGTATTCACCACGAACGGCGGGGTGTTCGTTTGGTACCCGCCGAGCACGTAGCGGTTGCCGTAGGTCCCATTGGCCGACTGCACGGCCTGCCCAAGTAGTTGCTGTACGTTGTCGGCAATAGCCGCGCGCTGGTCGCTCGTGAGCGTCCCGTTGGCTCCTTGCACGGCCAGGGTACGCGCTTGCACGAGCACATCGTTCACGCCGCCGAGGCTGGCGTCGGTCGCCTGGAGCCAGTTCAGCGTATCAGAAGCGGTCGCGCTGAAGGCCGTATTCTGGGCGACGTTCCCTTGCAACTCGACCGCGGCGGCGGCGCCGATGGGATTGTCGGCGGGCGTATTGATGGCTTTGCCGGTCGAGAGTGTCGTCTGCGCCTGCGCCAGCCGGTCGTAAGCCGCGTTGATGTCATAGCGCTCGAGATCGGTGATTTGCTGATCGCTGACGCGCATGCGTTAGCCTCCTACCTGCCTAATTGCTGAATCATGTCGCTGATGGTCTGATCCATCATGCTGATCACGCGCGCCGACGCTTCATAGGCCTGCTGGTACTGCAGCAGGTTGCTCGCCTCCTCGTTGAGCGACACGCCCGAGACCGACGACTGCTGCGCTTGCAGATGTTGCAGTACCAATCCGCCCGTATCCGCGTTGACGTTAGCCTGCTGTGCGGCCACGCCGAGCGCACTGATGGTCCCCGCGTACTGGGCCTGCACGGTGGCCGCCTGGCCAGCCGCGGGCTTCTCCTGGAGTCGCACGATGCTCACGGCGCCGCTCCCATCTTCAGGCGCAGGCTTGCCCGTTGGCGCGGACCCTGCGGCGGCGACCTTGGCGGGGTCGGCCGCGACATCAGGATTGACGGACATCGAGGCCGCGTTGGTCCCTGTAAAGAACACCTCGCCGGGCTTGCCGTTCGCGTCGTAGTTCGCGGTATGAATCACATTAACGGCGGACATCACGTTCGCGGCCAGCGTATTGAGGCTGTCGAGTTGGCCCTGTATCGTCTTGTCACGCGCGGTGATGGCGCCGCCGAGTTGACCATCACTGACCGTCACTGGGCGCCCGTTTTGGTCCAGGATGTCGGTGACGTTGGGGCGGCTGGTGTCCGGGGCGGTGGAGAGGGCAAACGACGACACGCCCTGTACCAGGGCGCCTCCCCCCACCAGCGAGATGTTCGCGGCCCCCTGGGGCGTCTCGCTGTACTGGATACCCACGATTTGCGATAGCTGGTTGACCAACGTGTCGCGCTTGTCTTGCAAGTCATTGGGGTTCTGGCCGGTGGCGGACACCGTGGCAATCTGCTTGTTGAGCGCGGCGATGCTCTGCGTGATGGTGTTGACCTGCGTGACGAGCGGCGCGACTTTCCCGTCCTCGTTGGTCTGCAACGCCGTCAGCGCGTTGGCGGCCGTGTTGAAGCCGGTGGCCAGCGCCGTACCTTGCGCGATAACGGCGGCGCGTGAGGGCGTGTCCGACGGGTTATTGGCGAGCCCCTGCCAGGCGGTGAAGTAGCTGCTCAGCAGCGAGCCGAAGCCCTGCGATGACGGGGCGTTGTAGACGTCACTCACCTGCGCCAGCGTGTCACTCAACGATTGCTGAGACGACTGGGTCCCATTCTGATAAATGATCTGCTGCTGGATAAAGCTGTCGTGGGCGCGCTTCACATCTGCCACGTCGACGCCGCTGCCAAGCTGCCCAGCGGCGTTACCAGGCGCATCGACGGGGTCGGACGCCTGTAGCTCGACCTCCTGGCGCGAATAACCCTGGGTCGAGGCGTTGGCGATGTTGTGGCCGGTAACGTCCAGGCCCATCTGCTGCGCCTCCAACCCGCGCAACGCTGTGTTGATGCCGAAAAATGTGCCGGGCATGTCCTTAGGCCCTCCTCGACGAGTCGATGGTCGATGGTCGATGGTCGATGGAACGACCCGGCTTACTACTAACCATCGACTGACGACCATCGACTACATATTGGCCGCGCGGCCCGTAGCCGCCAAGGTCGCCGACGGTCGCGCGTGCGACGCGCTGGACGACGCTCCGCGCGTTGCGCAGCAGCGTCGCCGCCTGCCGGTTCAACACCTGTAGCCCTTTTTCTACAAGTTAAGGATTTTAAGCCGTTGTCAAGGCCATTTTTGCAGCTTTTAAGCCAACCTGACAGCTGCCATGTGGCACAAACGCATGAGGCGCATGGCGTAGCGACAGCCGTGTGTGGGAGCAAAAGGCTCGTGGACGTACGGCGTATATGCTGCTACGCTCCCTTTGCCACCCCGAGCGGCGGAAATGCGGGTACTTGACATGTGGCTCAGAACCTTAACTTGTAGGCAATAACCTGTAGCCGTAACACCGCCGCCAGCACATCGCGTCGCGCCGTCCGTAGCGCGTCGGCGTCGTCGGGGGGCAGGACTAGCAGTAAGTCGCTGACCGTCGGCGCCTCGTCGGAGGCCAGCAGGCCATGCGCGCGCAGCGCCACGGCCAGCTCATCGCGTGCGGCCTCCCACTGTCGTCCGCTTCGCGTGATGCGCGCGGCCGTCGCCGTCTGCGCCGCGATGGCGCCTTGTACGGCGGCGAAATCGCCCGTGGTCAGCGCGGCGATCAGCGCCTCGACCCGCGCGACGGCCTCGTGGTAGGCCGCCGCAAGCTCGCGCAACGGCGGCAGCAACGGACGCGCGGACACTAGCGGCTCGTGCATACGCACACTCACGCTTTTATGTCAATATGCTGGGCGAGGCGCGACGCCAGCTTATGCTCGTCGATGGTATAGGAGCCATCCTTGATCTGGGCGCGCAGCTCCGCGACGAGCGCCGTGCGGCTCTCGGGCGCCGCGCGCACCGCGTCGATGGCCTGCGCGCGCAAGCGCCCCTGCGCCGAGATATCGGCGTGATCGGCTTGCGGTCGCCTGACCTTCGTCGCGTCGGAGCCCTCCGGCGCGGCGCTCGCCGCGTCGCGCGCGGGCTTGACCGCGGCGCGATACGCCGCGTACGCCCCCTGCGTCCCACCGTCAATCTTCATCGAATCTCCCTTTTCCCTGTACCAGAGCCATTATGGATCACGATCCCTTAGTATCTTCTTCGGCCAGGATAGCGACATCATTAGGGCGAAACCAAACAGATTAGTGCGCGCCCAGCGTCACCGTCGTGTTGACGAGCGCGTCAAGCGTCTGCAACGCTTTACTGTTGGCCGCGTACATACGTTGCGCCTCGATGATGTTCGACATCTCCGTGGCGAGGTCGACGGTAGAGTGCAGTTGGTAGCCGCCCATCACCTGGATTGCGCGCGCCGCCCGGATTGGTCCCGCCCGTGCGCGGCCGTCCCGAACCAAGGGTCTCGGTGTAGAGGCCGCTCTGCTCGCGCAGGTTCTCGGGCGCGGCGAACGACACGACCGTGAGCTTGCCGAGTGAGATGGCCGTGGACGCGCCCGTTTGCGCGCTCATCCTGCCTGCGCGGTCGATGTTGCCGGACAACACGTTGGCCGGAACACGGACGGGCGGGACGAGGGCAAACCCCTCCCTGGTGACGAGGCGCCCATCCGGTTGTACGTGGAGCGAGAGCTGACGCGCGTAGGCGAGCCGCCCGTCCTGCTGGCGTACGGCGACATAGCCGGGACCATTGATCGCCACGTCGAGCGGGTTGCCGGTCGCTTCGAGCGGGGCTTGACGCATGTCGCGCGATGTCTCCATCGCCTGCACACCCATGCCGATGTGCGTCGCGGGCGCGTCGGGCGACAGGAAATTCTCCTGGCCGAGCTGGGCTTGCTCGGGCAGATTGGTGACGGTCGATTCGACCGTTTCGTAGCCGCTTGTATTGAGATTGGCGATGTTGTTGGCGGCCACGTTCAACTCGAAGTCCGCGCCCTGCATGCCGCTGACCGGCGTACCGTAGATATTGTTCATCCGCTCACCTTCCCGAGATCGTTGACAGCCAGACCCATTGTGTCGTCCTGTACCTGCAGCATGCGCGAGTTGGCTTGATAGGCGCGTTGAGCCGAGAGCATCGCGCTCATCTGTGTCGATAGATCGACGTTGGAGCTCTCCAGGTACCCTTGCAGCACGCCGACCTGCGTGCCCGCGCGAAGCGTCAGCGGCTGGCCGGGTCCGCGATAGTAGCCATTACCCGTTTCGGTCAGCGGCTGGCCCTCGGGGACCGTCGCCAGGGCCAGTTGTCCAACGCGCCGGCCGTCGACCCGCAGCGCGCCGCCCTTGTCGATCTCCAGTGTCCCGCTCGGGACCTTGAGCGGCCGGCCGCCCTGACCGAGGACCTGATAGCCCTCGGGCGTCAGCAACAGCCCCTGCGCCGAACGATGGAAACTGCCGTTGCGCGTCAGCAGCGTCGCGCCTCCGGCGCGCGCCTGGAAGAAGCCGTTGCCGACGATCATCAGGTCGTGCGGCGAGCCGGTGTAGCGCGCGGAGCCCTGCGCCAGGTTGAGGCCATAGTCCCGAATCTGGGGAGCGCTGCCGAAGTGGCCGACTCCTACGCGCGCCAAATCCGTCGGGTTGGTCGGCAAGCCCGCCGGCCCCACGTAGCCCGCGAGCGCTGTCCCGATCGTCCCCGGCGCCCCTGCCGCCGCCATCCCGCCGGACCCTTGTTGGCTGTTGACAAGGATGTTGGTGAAATCCTCCTGGACGGGCACGCGCTCCTTATATCCCGGCGTCTGCATATTGGCCAGATTATCGGAGATACTATTCTTGCTGTTGAACTCGGCCAGCATGCCGGTCGCCGAGGTATATAACCCGGAGTCCATTGCTTACCCCCCCTTGAGTTGCTTGTGTATCGACCGTATACGGTTCATCGTGTCCACTGGGAGCGCCGGCTTCTAGCCGGCAAGCCGCCGTCTCTACTGGGAGCCGCCGGCTAGAAGCCGGCGGCTCCCAGTAGAGACATTCCTACCTACAGCGCTGCTGCGTGTGACAATGATCTATAGCTCGTCCATGTCTATGCGCGTGTAAGCGCGCGGCGGGCGGACCACCGCCGGTCGTCGGCAACCTAATGACGACTGGCCGCGCCGTGGAAGGCCGGCCCACGGCCGTGCGTGGCGCGGCGGACGCGTGGCCTGCGCGCGTGCCCGTCAAGCGCCTCGCGCGCGCGCCCGTCGAGCGCGTCGTGATGTTGGCGCGCGTGTGCAACGGAGCCGCGACAGGCGCTGGCGCCGTGACGCGCGGGGGCGGGAAATAGCCGGCGAGGCTACGCTTCGCGGCGGGCGCGATGAGCGGGTCGCCCTGGTGCTGCACCGTGACGAGGAGCGCATTGGCCCCGCGCGGCAGCGCGCTGTCAAAGGTGATGTCCTGTGAGACATCGCCCGCGTTGTCGGCGTTGAACGCGCCCAGCCGCAGGGCATCGCCTGTCGTCGTGTTGACGACCCACGATACGTAGGTGTCGCCGTTCTCCTGGCGCGGCATGTTGTGCGCGTCGAGCACGGCCACACCCTCGCTGGGCCATAGACGCGCCGAGCCGTACACATTGGTCGGCCCCGCGTTGGAGTAGCCGTCGATATAGGCGAGTTTCACGGAGATGCCTTGCTCCTCAGCGCGCGCCGCCAGCGGGTTTTGGCCCCACATGCACATGACGGCGGTCGACAGGACAAGCAAAAGGATAAGGCCCCTTGTCCTGAGCCGTGCGCCGGTCATATCGATCTCCCTCTGCCCTCACAACCCGTGAATAGTCGATAGCACGCGGAAATCCTGGGACGATAACCGCTGGGATCGCGGGACGTCCGCGCGCTACATTATGTATGCGAGCCCTGCTTTTGCCATACCCATGATGCTAACGTAGCGTATGCCGAGCCGCCGGACAATAGACCATTTTGGTGGGACAATTGGGACAGTTAGGCGCGCGTCTCGTCGCCGCGCGCGCCCCGCGCGGATAGGCTCCGTTGGAGCGCGACGCCGAGGGGGTCCATGCCCTTCTCGCGCGCCGTCTGGATGTCGTATATATCCCATGAGCCGGCTGGCGGCGCATCCGCCGGTTCCCGCGCGGGGACCGCGGCTCCCTCCTCGCGAAGGAGTCTGGGGCCGGCCATGGGTCTACTGTTATCTTCAAAGGTGGGGGCGAGCAACTCCGCGGCCGGCGTATCCTCCGCCGCGCCATCGACGGGCACCGTCACCCACTGCATCGGGGCGGCCGGGTACGATGAGGCGGAGTCGTCCGCCGTCGCCTCGGACGGCGCCTCGGCGTACCGGGCTAGACGCTCATCGAGCTTCGCGACGAGAGCCTCACCCAGCAACTCGGCCTCACCGATAAGGGCGTCAAGCCGCGCCGCGGCCGCCGCGGCGTCCGCATCACTCACCAACGCGGCGACCCTGTCATTGCCCGCCACATGACCGCTCGCGGTTACCGGATTATCAAAGGTATGCCGGCTCGGGTCGGGCCGGGCTGACGTCAGGCTACCCAGACGCGCGCGTAAGCGCACGAGACCCGTCAAAACGGCGCCGAGGACGGCCGCCTCCGCGACAACCGCCACGCCCAACACAATGATTTCAGGTTGCAACAATCGTCCCTCCTTTTCCAGTCGATGGTCGTATCTACTGGGAGCGCCGGCGTCAGTCCGCTGACTGTCCAGCCGGCAGACGGTCGCTAGCAAGATGTTCGCTAGTATCGACACGTTCGCCTGCAACGACATGCCGGCTGGAAGCCGGCGCTCCCAGTAGATACGACTTCCGACTATCGACTAATCGCAGGCGATATACGCGCGCAGTCGCGTGATAGCCCGCGCATGGAGCTGCCAGACGCGCGACTCCGAGACCTCCAGCACCTCGCTGATTTCACGCAGCGTCAGTGAGCGCTCGTAGTAGAGCGAGAGCACATGCTGCTCACGCTGGTCGAGCCGCCGCAGCGCCCTGACGATACTCTGGTGTAGCTCGCGCTGCTCCATGTCGTGCCCTAGGCCGGGCGCGTCGTCGGAGATACAATCCATTAACGTCGTCGTGCCCTCGACGTCTTCGCCGCTGCGGACGGCGCGCTGCAGCGAGACGACCGAGCAGACGGCGTCGGTGAGCGCGCGCCGTAGCTGCGGCAGGGTAAGTTCAAGTTCGTCCGCCACCTCCTCATCCGTGGGCGGACGCCCCATCTGTTCTTCTAGGGCCGTGAACGTATGCTGGATGTCTTTCACGCGCTTGCGCGATGTGCGCGGCACCCAGTCGGCCGCGCGCAGCGCGTCGATGACACTACCGCGGATGCGGTCGCCCGCGAACGACTCGAAGTTGACCCCGCGCGCGGGGTCGAACCTGTCCACCGCCTCGATAAGGCCGATCGTGCCGTAGCCGATCAGATCGGCGGTGTCGAACACCTGCGGCACGACCAGCGCCATGCGGCCGACGACGTAGCGGACCAGCGGCGCGAACTTTAAGATCATCGCCTCGCGCTCCCGCGCGCTCAAGCCCGGCGCGGGATAGGTTACCTCGTCTATCACGCTTGGCGCTGCCATGGCGTCTCCTTCATCATGCTAGTCCTGTGTTGGCGTGCTCTTGCCTAAATGGCAAACCTGTCTATCGTCGACTCTCCGCTCATCGCGCCTCCACATCATCGGCTCCGGTGGCGCCTGGATCGCCGGAGTTGGCGCCGGGCGCCGTCGTCGTTGGCGTCGTGCGAGGCATAGCCAAAGTGGGGGCGGCCGCTCGCGCGGCCGTGTCGGCGTTGGCCGCAGCGAGCAAGCCGCGCTGGATACCACGGTCGATGATGCGCACCAAGGGTAAGCCGAGCATGAGCGTCACGACGCATGCGACGCCGGCCTTGAGAAAAGCGTCCATCATCGCATCGCCCTGTAGCTCCGCCATGGCGGCGGCCGTGAAGAAGACCGCCGTCGCCACATAGACCAGAACCCTGCGCACGTTGATCTCGATCACCGCTCGCCACCCCCGCTCCGCGTATCTTGTTGCATGGCGCCGCACACGGCGGCCGTCACGATGGCGGCAAAGTCCGGCGCCGGCGCGGCATCGGCCAGATTCGGGCCCGGCGCGACCAGGCCCACCGGCTGGCGTAGCGCGGTCAACGCGCCGAGCGCGGGTACCACGTTACCCGTCTCACTCGTCTTACACAGCACGGCCACTGTATCGGGCGCCGCGCGGCGTACGGCCGCTAGCGCCGCGTGGATGTCATCCCCCTGCCCCGTCGCGGGCACGCAGATCACGACCGTCCCGGCGACCGCCAGCCACCCCTCCAACTCCGCCGGGTCCTGGCTGGGCGACCACGCGGGCAGCTCGACCAGGCGCAGGGCGTCGCGGCGCCGTCGCTTCAAGAGGGCGCGCAATTCCACGGGGCTATAAAGATGCTCGACGGGGTACTCGAACACCGCGCCGAGCGCTGTGGCCTGCGCCGCCGCGCCGATGCGGCCGCCCTGCGTATTCACGAGCGTGACATCCCGCTGCCCCGCGCGCGCCGCCCACAGAGCCAGGCGCGCGATTAAGGCACTCTTGCCGGCGCCGGCCGGCCCGGTCACCAGGAATGTCCCTAGACTCCTAATACAGGCACACATGGTGCGAATGAGTCAAGTTTACGCGACGAGTTTAGCTTGATCAATCCAGCGGTCGATGGCTCCCTCCACCTGATCAAAGGAGGGGCGTAAGGCCGGGTCA
>JAABUJ010003099.1_pt1 | contig 19194 bp, 12 predicted proteins | sample 5559131 | NCBI WGS metagenome assembly JAABUJ01 (sample SAMN10711875, study PRJNA513366) | rock metagenome | isolation source: Antarctica rocks | place: Antarctica: Victoria Land, Mt New Zealand nord | collected 2016-01-07 | reverse complement strand
GCCACATTGCAAGGCACGTCAGCAACGCCTGCGCGACGCCACCGTGGCACCTTGCACTGCAACAACCACAGCTCGACCAGTGACTCTATTAGCTCTGAAAGGCAAGCCTTCCAGGTTCCCAGCCTGTACCACGGGGAGGAAGAGTCTTTGCAGGCCGTATATCTTTTATAATGCTTTATTATAATGCTCATATCTATTGAGTTAATATTCTAACAAAAGTCTCATATAAATTTGATTATTAACTATTGTCATTATGGCATCATCACAGTGTCTAGAGTTGTTTAAAGATTTGCAGAAGACAAATTCATGAAATATAATTAAAAATGTAAGAATTTGATGAAACTCTTCATACAATATGCTGAGTTAAGCATATGAGCTACAAACTGAACTTTCTCAATGAATAGAATGTCTGACTTTGACAATAAGCAGAATGAAACTTCTTAGATGTAATACAAAAGAGTGACAACATATTAAATACATACTGCATTTTCTGAAGCACTTTAAGAACTAAACAGAGACAATAAGTGCTATTAGTGAATTAATAATTTATAAGCTATGATATGTATACAATGATCTATTTGATCATCTTAAAAAACAGAATGAAGCAATCAGAAAGTTTAAATTGTTCTTCAGTGCTGAGCTGCAGAATGTCATTGATGCATTAAAAAAGAAATTAACTCAATATTATAAAAAGATAAAAGTTAATTAAGAGTTGTTCTGTAATCTTAATGTCATATTGAATTCATGCAATAAGCTTGACATGTATAATGTAGAATATTCTCAGTTCTCAATAAATATTATATAGCAAGACTGACATATTGTTTCAATAAAGAAAAGACTGAGAAGATTTATGTTTAAAGTATAAATTTAAGTTTCAACAATATTACAGAGCTAACTATCAGCACTTGAAGAAAGAATTATTAAATGATGATTTGAGAATTCTTGACTCAAAGAAGAAGAAGATGATAGCAATAATGAGTTACATAAAAAATATAAAAAAGCATCAAGACACATCTGTAACAGAAGAAGTCTTAGATTATCTGCAAAAGTCTTCAGTGTTAAATGTAAATGTTTTAATACTTAATTACTGAAAGCTGATGAAGAACTTAAAATCAGCAATGACACAATTCATAAAAGATATACTTACAATTTCTGCAGCAGATATTGAAGTTAAATGCTTGTTCAACACAGCTTAAGATGTAATTACATATTGTTGAAATTGACTGAACTTAGACACTATTGAGAACATTATGCTAATTAAATATCATAATATGTTTACTCTTTCAGCAGAAGTGATAGAAATAATTAAAGAGAGATCTGCATTGACAATGATTGTCAATAATGATGAGAAAGATTCATCAGTAAATAAGCTAAATTTAACAGCAACTAAATTACATACAGAGCTTTTATCAGATCACTATTTCAGTGATAATGATCTTTATAATGATAGTGACTATGAGAACAACATTAACTTCAGACTTTGTGATCATGATTAAGATAAGAATATTGATTTAAGACTTAACAATAATGATTATGATTAAACTTTAAACATAGAAGTGATATAATTAAGTGTTATAAATATCTTGAACAGCACACATTCAGAATATACAATCACTGATGATGATCATAGTTATGAGTCAAGAGAGATTAGAGATCACATAAATTCATTATTTAAAAGACTCACTACAGCAATTGATGCATTAGCTATTAAGATCATCAATAATGACTCAATAATCACTGATCTCAGTCTTCAAACTATTCACTTAAATAACTCTGCTCAGAGTACATTGACTGTCAATACACACACAGTCTTGAATACAATACAACATTGATTAAAAGAGAAAAATCTTTTTCATTAATAAAGTAAAAAATTGTTAAAAGCACTGCATTCATACTTAAAAGCACAGATAGAGTACATTAAGTTCTTAACTGCTTCAGTATTACAATTTCACAAGAGACAGAATCTTTCATCTGTTGATATCATTAATGATTGTTTAAAGTCAAGAAAAATTCATTCTTTCTTATCTGAAGATGATGTTAATATTCATCAATTCAAGCATCAACAATCTCAGTAAACATATACTTAACATAATTTTTAATTTAAACATTAAATCTCTTTACTCTTTCTATGCAGTTTATGAACACTTCAATTTTCTTAAATTGCTTATGATAAGTACAAGTTACATGTGAGCTAATATTATTGAGTGAAATATTAGAATTGAACATGCTCAGATGTAAAAAACAATGTTTAAAAGTTTTTAAAAACATTCAGCTTTACTTAAAGCATCAGAATTCATTCTGATTCTCTGTATCTTCATTAACATAATTATTATCATCATTATAATAATCTTTATTCTTCTTATCATTATTCTGTACTTCTGCTGAATCTTCTGTCTCTTGATCTGCATCATTAGTGAAGATTAGAGCTTGTGATGTTGACAGTTAATCTTTGTTGTTGATTTTAATTCATAAATATAGTTAATCAGCAAGAAGCTAATAGACAATTGTAAAGAGTATTATAATAAAGTAATATAATTATATCTGATCAATTTGTATCTTAACTTCATCACTCTTTGACATTGAAGTAACAGTCTATGAAGTTTAAAATTTAGTTAAATCTTTAATAGACAAACAGTGCAGAATTAATATATTTTGTTTTTTTTTAATATTGTTTTTCTAATATCTGTGTGCACAAGTTCATCAGATTTAAAAAAGATACACTCATCATTAATATTCTTATTCAGCATCATTTAGACAGAAAAAGTTACTGTAACTTTATTTTCATCATTACTTAGCATCATCTCTGCTTCTTCATTCTTATCTGCAGAGACATTGAACATTGTTGAGAGCTGATAATTATAGAATGAAACAACATTAACTTTTGTCTTTAGATTCATTATAAAGAAGTGTTAAAAATATAATATACACTGATGATTCTTCTTGTCTGCTATGTGCTCTGAATTGAGTATACTGCTATTAAAAATCTGCATAGCAAGATTTTAATTCTCATCTTCAGCTATAGTAAGTTGTTCATAGCTGTTAAATTGAATGATTCATTCTTAATGCTTAACTACTTCATCTAGACAGATACTTCAACAGCTTTAAATATACTTGTTTGCTTTTTCAATTTAATCATATCAACACAGATTAAATGTTAAATGAAGTTGATATATCTCTTTTTTAGTTATTGAGAAAGCACTCTTTGCTTTAAGAAGCTTATACAGAGCTTATATTTCTTCAATAATTATAATTAAGTTATTTTGCTGAGCAGTATCTTCATTCTTTTTTTGTTCAGTCATTACATTCTGATCTGTAAGAAAGATCACTATAAATGAAGTTAAAGTCTGATACAGAACACTATAATCATTTATTAATACTCATTATACTCATTCTCTGCATATCTCTTAGCAACAATTTTCTTTCTTATCTTGACTGCATATTTTGCTCTTTAAACTTTCATCTTAAGCTTCTTGTATTCTGAATCATATTTAAAATTTATATTCAATCTATTCATTATCATATCATTCTGCTCTTAAGTCTCTTCAATATCAGCATCTATGAATGCATTGATCACTGAAGAATGTGATGAAGTCAATGACTGAGTAATATCAGAACATAAAAAACTTAATAAAAAAATAAATAAAGAGTTTCTGAGTTCTTAAATATGATCTATTCTCTGATTTAGTACACACTTTATGCATTATAATTGAGCATTATAATAAGTGAAGTTACATACTAGATTTTGAGTCAGAAGAAGTGAAAGAAACAGCTGAAGTACTTTGAGACAGTGCAGCATTGAGTGTGAATTCAGAGTAATTAATGAGTGTTTTTATTCTTTTTCATTAATCAGCAAAGTCTTCTTTCTTCAGATGTGCAGCAATGTCTGAGACAGATAAATTAATTTCATTGATCTTTTTCTTTCTTTTCTTCTTAGATTGAGATGAAGAGTCTAATGTATCAGTAGAATGTGTTCTTTTGTTAATGAATTAATCTTATTCAGTAATGAAAGATGTGAAGCCTGATACTTTTGCTATGTTGATGAGTTGATTCAGTTCAGTAATGTAAGATGTGAAGCCTGATGCTCTTGCTACATTAATGAAGATAATCTTTATACTCAGTTTTCTCTGTTCTGATGATGTATTTCTAAAATAAAAGTCAGCATCATATCTCTTCATTACTTACTTTACTTACATGATGCAGAAAGAAAATATAAAAAGCTTAATACAAAAAGTAAGATGTTCTGTAGAAAGAAAATGTAGAATGTGTTGTGTTAAAGATAAGTGAACTTGTTAAGTTTCTATATTATTATTTGTTTACATGAATGCTGTGTTTTTGTTATCAGTGAATTTATAGATAATTAAGATTAATTCAAATCAAGCTGCACAATTATTTAGATTTATTAATTCATGATCATTTCTTCTTAAGCTACTATCTGAGAAATTTAAAGCAATATATACAATTTGTAAAGTATAGTATCTCAATTATGTTAGTTGCAATTTCTTTACTAAGTATAGATCTTCTCACAGTAGAGAAACTGACATTAAAATTATGTTGTATAGCATGACAGAGTCATGATGAAAGTTAAAGTTATAAAGAAATATTAAGCAGATTCTAAAGCTTGTGAATCTGACAATATAAGATTCATTGAAGAGAACAGAATATGAATTATAGATGAAGATGTATGAGACAGAATTAAGCTTATGAAATGAAAGCAAAGAATGAGCTGTCAAGCATGACATCTTTAAAGAAGAAGATTGAATCATTAATGATTCTTTTTCTTTTAAATTAGTTTCTGCACAAAAAGAGTCAAGTGAGTCATATAATTGCATCATTAAACTAGATTAAAATGCTCAATTCTAATGTTCTTTGATCAGCTCATGCAATGCAGCAGTGACAGTATTGACAGAAGCTGCATTCTTTCACTTTAAATTTAGAATTCTTCTCACTGCTGATTAAAGAGATTTCTAATCAGTATAATGACAGCTTAAAGTGAAATTAGTCAGTCATTATAGATTTGCAGAAGGCAAGTGAGACATATCTTTATACATTTTTTGAAAGTATAAGTTCTTATATATTAAGAATCTCTTTCATGACTTATTTGTAATATAGTTGCTGAGCTACATAAGAAAGAAAATCTAATAATATCAGAAAAATTGCAAAAGATGAAAGCAATCTTTCATATGTTGCAGACTTACTAAAAAGATAAAGTGTACTAGTCAATGTATTTTTGCTCTGTAGAGAATGAGTGATCTAATAATTAAGTTAATAATGCTCACATATAATGCTTGTAAAGCAGACATGTAGTTAAACAAAAAGAATTGTGTGCAATGCTAATTGAAAATGTTGCAATAGTAGCTGCTGTCAATATAAAGCTACTTAATAACAGAAGCTAATTAATTCTGATTTAGTCTAAACTGTCAAGAATAGCTTAACTTAACTCTGTTTAAAACTTAACTCTGCATAGAGTCAGATTAGATTGCAAAGTAAAGTCTAATAAGTTAAGTTAAGTTCTAAAATCTGAGTCTGACCTGATCTGATGATCACTCTAATCATTTTATATATAAAGATCTCTGAGCATCTTGTTAACATAGTGTGTCTAATTCATGCACAGTGTTCTTTTCTTGCAGTTACAAATTATTTAAATGTTAAGAATTTTCTATGTCTTCTTTAAGTTCTTGATCTTAAATAAGCTTCTGAGAAACTTTTTGAATCAGAGAATATTTAAGAGGCTTGATGAGATCATAATGATATCATTTACATAAAGAAATAGCATGATACTCTTGACAATGTAAATTAAAAGATATGAGTTCATACTGCTTTAATAAAAATTTAATTAAAGAAGCTTAGTGATACATTGTTTATGTTAATTTCTGATAGCTTGCTTCAGATCATATAAACTGCACAGAATGCATAGTATACAGTTAGAAATAATTATAATTTTGAAAGATGATGTTATGTAGATTGTTTTCTTCAGAAATGACTCAGTAAAAACATTATTAACATTTATTTGATGACACTCTAAATCTTTGAGTGCAACTAGAATCAGAAAGACATGAAGAGTATTAAATTTTATAATTAATGTAAAAATATTTTCATAATCAATGTTATACATCTGTGAGAACTCTCTTGTCACTATTTTTATCTTTAATTTGTCAAGAAAATCATTATTGTGCAGCTTGAATTTGAATACTTATTTACTGATTACAATGTTGATTTCTCTTGACAAAACAGTCTCTTCTTAAATGTCATTCACTGCAAGTGCTGTCAGCTCTACATTAATAATATTCTTTCACATCTCTTCTCAGATTGAGTCTCTTACTGCTTCAGTATATATCAGAGAAGTTAAGATGTCAGTTTTTACTGAGTACTTACTATTCTTATTATTGACTGTAAATGTAGACAATGTCAACATAGCTTTTAAGATCTTTGTTATAAGCTTATTAAAATTAATATCATTGTTCTTTTATCTTCTTTTTAATATCTCAATGCATAGAAATGTCTTGACTCTCTTAATTGAGACATTCATGTCTAAATAACTGATCTTGTTGACAGAAATCTCAATATAAGAGAAGAGCTTTAATATATTATAATCAAAGTTAACTGCAGTCAACTTAAATAATGAATTATCTGTGATCTCTTTCTTTAATGACATGATAATAAAATGAGAACTTGCAAATCTAAACTTATAAGTTTGCATATTAAATTTCAGAAACTGTTTCAGTGAAGCAGCTGCAGTTTCAGTCTTATGTAATTGTTTAACAGATTTTCATTTTAAAAGAATGTTTAATGTCTGTCTATGAAGTCTCATATCAATGCTGTCTTCTTTCTTGTTTTCAGCAAACTTAACAGCATAACTCTTAATGATTTATTTAAGATCTGATGCTCAAAGCAGATACTGCTTTATAATTTTCTCATTATAACTTGTGAATACTCTTACTTGTTCTCAGTTCATAAACTTATTCTGTCTGCTCTCAGACAGAGACTTTAAGTCAACATAGAAGTAGCATTTGCATTCTTATATACATACATAATTAATAAATGATTTCACTCTGATGAAAGCTTTCTCTGAAGTGACTTATTTGTTATTAATTAAGAAGTCAGTTGCTATGCAATTATAAAGATAAACATCAGTCTGTACAGTCTCTGCTCAGAACTTTATTGAGAGTTCAATCTTCTTAATCATTGTATACATTAAGTTCTTAATGATTCTGATTGCTTTCTCAGTCACATTGTTTTAAATTGACATGTAAAGCACTGTATATTGTGATACAATGCTGAAAGATATATATCATTCATTAAGAGTAGATCTCAGCTCTGTTGCATTGTTGCTTTATATAGCAAGAATCTTTGCATTAAATTAAAGTTTAATCTTTAATTATTACTCTCACAATTTCTGTAAAACATTATCTTATCACTTCAGTGATATTGTTTATATTTTCTGTAAATGATTATCTACAATTTTCAGAAAGTATTGATAGCTGATGAACAACAAAGACAGAGATTTACATATGTTGATAAAGATTAAAGCAAGAATGTTAACTTTTTTTTTATTTATATTGTATTCTTGCTGATTTACAAACTTAATTAGAGCACAGATCTCATACACATTGATATTATTTTTAATAATGAGAATTAACTTGCTCAAAGTGATGATTTTATAAAGATTACAAAGCTTAGCTGCACAGAAATGAACAAATTAATGATGTTAAAGTTTATATATCTTAATCTTGTCATCATGTAACATAATTATATCATCATTTATTTGCACATTCTCACTAAATGTATCTGTAATAAATCTAAGAATCTGAATCTACAAGTTCTTGTATGCTTCTAAAAGAGTGATCTTTGACTTACTTTATATATGTATAACAGAGAGTAGAACAAATTCATTAAAATTATTTAAGATATATTTAACTATATAAACTTTCTCTTTCTTAAATGCTTTTAATATGAGCTTTTCACTCTTATTTTGCATGTAGAAACTCTTATAATTAAAATATTTAAGTAATTTCTTTTTACACATCTTCTTTTCTGACAGAAGATTGACTTCAAGCTTTAAAACATAAAGTGTTAAATTTAAAAGAACTAAATTCTCATTCTTATTCTGCATAATGATTATATTATAATAGTTAATATACAATCTTTTTCTCTGACTTTGATGATACACTGTTGCATGTGCATCAGAGAGTTACTGAAAAGCTGAAGTTTATTAATTATATAAGATGAGACATTAAAGTCTGTAACTCAATCTGATTAAGAAATCTTATTAATAATGTTTTTAAAGATAGCAGCAATCTTCTTATTAGATTCATCTACAGCTTTAGATTTCTGTGTGCTAAATTTCTCTTCAGAAACAATTTTCACATTATAAATCTGATTTCTTCTTTTATTTCTGTGCAAATTGACTGCAGTCAACTTAACTTACTTCTTAGCTGTCTTAATTAACTTTGCTGACTATATAATCTTATAAATCACAGAGACATATTTATAGTTCTGTTTGCAGTAAGTATTATTATAAAGATAGCAGATTAAAATTCTATATAATGATGAATAGTTATTGTTTGAGCTTAAATGTCTTCTATAATCATATCATAAGATTTAATATTCTTAATGACTTTTGTTCTGTCTTTACTGCTCAGCTCATAAAGCATTATTAAATATCTTTAGTTAAGTCTTCTTTTTCTGAAGTTTCTACAGACTCATCTCAATATCAGATGTATTTTAAGCATCAATGATGTTATAGATAACAGCATACTCTGTTAATAATACTTAAAATAGTGTTTAAAATTGCTGCTTAAGTATAATAAAGTTCTTAAGTCTTAACTGTGTTGCAGTGATCTTTCTGTCAAGATTGTTAAGTTAAGTTCATGTCTTATTGACAGTCATGTTTTATGATATCTTATATTTAATAAACTTCATCAAATATTGTCTTTCAGTTATCTGCAATTTCTTTTTGTACTTTAAGAAGAAAGCATTTCAAGCTTCTTTTACTGTAATTTTATTCATAAAATAGTTCTTATTATCAATGTTGATGTAGACTGTAATTCAGAACAGAGCTCTGCTGTTGATTTGTTGATTCTTAAAATTAAGATTACTTAATAAAAAGAAAAAGAAGACATTGCTGATGAATGTATTATCTATAAAGATTTAAATAAAAATCTCTATTATATGTCAGAGATTCTTGTCAGTCAGTTATCTTTTTATATGAATAAATCATTTCTCACAGTTTTCTCAAGTGAGAACAGAGATTAAACATTACTTTATAAAGAATGATGATTTGTGCTCTTGATTCATAGTGATGATTGACACACAGTATAAGAATTGAAGATAAAAGAGTGTGTTGTAAAGATAAATGTAATAACAAAAGAGATATATGTATGTACTGTCTGTCTACAGCAATGCAGAGAATGCTTATTTATCAATGTTTAACTTGTATTAAGTTGCTGAATTGTTGTGCTCATTGTGCTCATCTTGTTTTGCTTTAATGAGCAGTGTATTAAGAGCTGTCTACTTATTTTGCTTCAATAAGCAGCATATTAAGAGCTGTATGCACTAAATCAGTCTACACTTTCTTTAAGAAGTCTCTTGCTAATCTGAGTTCATAATTTATTGAAAGAATAATGAGTACTTATGCTATCTATCTATTTAGTAAATTTAATGTGTTTATGTTGACTGCAGTCAACTTTGATGTAATTAAATAGATAACAGAAACTTTATCATCTAAGACAGAAGAAGACTCTGTTAGTTTCTTATGCTAAGACTAAAGAAGTCAAGAAAGTAAATAGAGCACTGTACTTCTCAATAATCTACAGTATTATTTTCTTTTTTCTTTTTATCAATATAAATTTTTTTCTTTTTTAAATATCTTTCTACATGACTTTTCTGCTGCTGCTGTCTTCTCTTTACCTAATACAGTCTTTATAACACTGCATCTTGAAGTTTTTTTAATATGTATTATGACATAATATGATAATACAATGATGCTTTAAAATTAAGTTAACAGAAGCATTATTAGAGAACAGTTTAAATGCATTTTTAAATAATAATGAGTTTTAAAGTAATCTTGTAGTTTAAAGATGCATTGTAGTTTGAAAGTGTGTTGTAGTTTGAAAGTATGTAATTAAAAGATGTATTGAGAGCTTTTAGATGTTTATGATACTTAGATATTAGATTGTTAATAAATAATACATTTATTTATGATATATATATCAATGTTATGAATAAATATATCAACATACTTACTTTTAACATTCAATCTAACACTTTCTTATCTTTATCTCTGTCACTTAATCTACTACACTCACTCTATCTTCACTCAGTCTCTACACTCAATCTCTACACTCAATAAATATATTACTCAATGTTATTACTTATTTTACTGCTCATTTCTTAAAATTTAATCTTATACATTGCTCTTGTACTTCACTCTGATGTGTAGCTATAATGTATACATATAATGCTTAATTATATCACTCAGTATAAAACTCAGCAGCTAACTATATATTTTAAATTTTTATCATAATAGATTTAAACATTAAGCTTTTATTGTAAACTGTAAAATGCTTAACTTTTAATTCATTCTTAATCTTTAAAGAAAGATTTAACTGCTATAACTGTTCACAGAAGTCTATATATGATTTAAAGAAGACATTTAGTAAATATTTAAACAATTTAAAGACTGTATGTGCAAGAAAGAAATGACAGAAATGTATGAAGAATAAGAATTTTAAATGAATTAAAAATGCAAAGATGATGAATTGTGAAACTGTAAAATGAAAAAGAGATGCATTAAAGAAGATTAATTCATATTAGACTGTGAACTCAGCATTGAAGAAGATTATGAAAGAAAAAATTAAAGATAAGATCTTAAAGAAGTAATATAACTGTAAAATTTCTTGTAAAACTTTTTTAAAATTATTATACTTAATTATATTGCTTTTAATTATCTGCAGATGTCTATTATGAAGATGAGCTGAAAAATAAGTTAATAAAGAATAAGAACTGAGCTTAACTTAAAGAAAAGATTAAAAAGAAAATATTATTTGCTGAAGTTCTTGTGTTAAAAGAAGAGTGAAAGTTCAAGAAAGTAAAGTAAAAAATATATTACATTTATATTTTTTATAGATTTTTTAACATTCTTTAGAATATCAATAAAGATGAAGTTATTGAGCAGAAGTGCATTAACATTAATTATTAAATTGAGAAGTGTCTAACAGTTGTGATTAAGCACTGAGAAAGAGTTCTTAATAATACAGAAAAATAAAAGTTATATAATGCTGAAGATTTTAATCTCATTAAGATTATGCATTGCTTTCATAGTGAAGTTCTTAATTCTAAATACATTAATGACTTCAATTATATATAAATATTATATTACTCAATTATAACACTTCTTAACTTTAACATTAACTAGTTACATTTAAGAGTCTGTATTTGATCAGAAGAAAGAAGATGAAAAGAGTGTAATTGAAGATATTGATAAAGTTTGTGTAATGATGTTTAAAGATAAGAAATTTTTAAATAATAATTTTATTAATAAATTTGTTCTTGATGACTTAATTAATAATAATGAAGATAATAAGAAGAATGTTGAATTTATTAATGATGAAGAGAGTAGTGAGAAAAATAGTAAATAATCATTATTAATTGAATAGAAAGCTGATCTTTAAAGATTAAAGATATAAGATAAAGTATTGAAAGAAAGTAGATACTTATGCTATACTATGTTATTTAGTGAAATCTTTAAACTGTGTTGTCTATGAGCACATCTTGATCAAGAAAATTACAGAAAAAATAGAAAGAATGTTGACTGTAATTAATGTAAACAGAGTCTTTACTCAGTCTTTAACATTAGTTTTACTTCACTTCATAAAAGCAGTTAAAACACTGTTTCTTAACACTTTTACTTAATAAGACTGCATTTATTGACTCTCACTGACAGTAAACATTAAATAATTAAATATATTGTTAAGAGTTCAACAAATCATTTAAGAGTTTAACTAATCATTAACAGTGAATTTTATAAATTTAATGAACTATTTTAAAGATTCATTTAGATAGAGACTTAATAAGCTTGTTAGCAATCATTTCTTAACTGAATATAAAGTTTATCTAAATCTGATTGTATTTATGCAAATCATAGATGTTGTAATAGAAGACATTGATGTACTTTAATTATTTATGTATATATACATTCTTAATTAAGATCAAGACAGCTTAATTATTTTCTTTAAGTTAAATAAATAAAAATATTTAATGAGCTTCATTCTCTTAAATACTTACACAGTGTAAATTAACTTCAAGATATTTATTTATATTTATATCTCTTAATATCTGTTCAAGTTAGATCTTAATCTTTATACACATTAATATGATTATATATTCAATCTCAGTAATTAAGATAATAACAAACTTTTACTTTTAACTTATTCACAACACTGATTCATCTTTAAACATATAAATGCACTTTAGAATTGATTTTCAATTCTATTTATTTAAAGTATAGTTAAAGTTAAAATATCTAAGCATTGCTTGACTCTCATTAAAGCTGTATATGATGTTGAGATTAATAATTGATCTTATATACTGCAGTAATTTCTTAAGTGTATATTTATAATGTTCTACAAAATCACTGAAATATTAACTTAATCAATTTAATGTAAAGATAATATCTGACTAGATATGAATTGCTGTATACATTAAGCTTTTAATTGTCTGTTAATACTGTCTTTAATCTATTCTTTAATTAATTGAGTCAACAGAGCAAAGAATATCATATTTATTAAATAAAATGTTAATGACTCTATGCTTGTCAGATTGCATATAAAGATTCTTTAATATCTTGTTTACATAATGAGTCTGATTTAGACACAGAATTCTCATTTTATAATTATATATAACTTAAATATTAAGAATTTTCTGTGTCTTTTTTAAATTCTTAACTTTAAACACATCTGCAAAAGCTTGCTTAAATCAGAGAATATATAATAGATTTGCTGAAGTTATAACAATATTGTTTACATAAAAAAGCAGCATGATTTTTTTAATGCTATAAAGAAGAAGACAGAGATCAGTTTTACTTTAATGAAAACTTAATTTAAGTAGTTTAATGATATATTGTTCATGTCAGTTCTGTATAGCTTACTTAAGATCATAAAGGCTGTGCAGTATGCATAGAACATAGTTAAATGTGATATTGATTTCAGAAAAAAGTGTTATATAGATTGTTTTTTTCAGAAAGAATTCTGTAAAAATGTTATTAATATTTATTTAATGATACTTTAGATTCTTAAGTGCAACAATAATTAGAAAGACTTGCAGAATGTTAAACTTAATAATGAGAATAAAAATATTTTTATAATCAACATTATATATCTATAAAAAGTCTCTTGTCATAAGTCTTATCTTAAGCTTGTTTAAGAATTCATCAGTGTTCAGCTTAAATTTAAAAATTTATTTACTAATTACAATGTTAACTTTTCTTAATGACACAATCTCTTTTCATGTTTCATTTATTGTTAAAGCTGTCAGCTTTACATAAATAATGTTCTTTTACATTTCTTTTTAAATTGAGTCTCTCACTACTTCAACATAGATAATAGATATTGAAATGTCAGATTTAATTACAGAGTCTTCTTTGTCTATAGAGAACACTGTAAGTGTTAATATAGCTTTTAATATTTTAATTAAGAACTCATTCATATCTTAATTGTTGTCATCATTGTTTCTCTTTCATTTTGAGATCTCAACATACAGAAAGATTTTAACTTCTTTAAATGTCATTATTTTAACTTAATCAATATTGATCTTCTCATTTAACAACTTATCTAGATTGACTGCAGTCAACTTAACTTCATGTTGTTTATCTTAAGACTTATTAATCTTAATTATAATTAAGTTAAACTACATCTTACTGTTTTAAGTCATAAGTGTCTAATCTGAAGCTATAATCTTCATAATAATTAACTTTTTCTGTAAATATTCAATGAATCTTCTATTTAAAAGAACATTTAATGTTTACTGTTACAGTTTAAAATCAACAGTATCTTTCTTCTTGCTTTTAGCAAACTTTACAGCATAATTCTTAATGATATATTTAAGATCTAAAGCTTAAAGCTGATACTACTTTATAATCTTCTCAATGTAATTTATAAAGACTCTTACTCATTCTTAATTTATAAATTTATTATATCTGTCTTCAGATAGTAACTTGAGATCAATGTAGCTGTAGTACTTGCATTCTCATATATAAATGTAATTAATGAATAACTTTACATCAATGAAAGCTTTCTTAGAAGTTGTTTACTTATTATTAATTAAGAAATTAATTAATATTTAATTATAAAGATAAACATCTATTTATACTGTCTGCACTCAGAACTCTATTAACAGTTATGTCTCTTTAATCATAATGTACACTGAGTTCTCAGTGATTCAGATGATTCTTTCAGCAATGTCATTCTGAATTGACATGTAAAGCATTATATATTGCAGTGTAATGTTAAAAGACTTACATTAGTCATTTAAAGTGAACTTTAACTCTATTTCATTGTCACTTTATACAGCAAGAATCTTTACATCAATTTGAAGTTCAGTCTTTAATCATTATTTTTACAGTGTCTATAAGATCTCATTATGTTGCTTTAACAGTATTGTTTATATCTTTTAAAGATAATTATCTATTATCTTCAGAAAGTACTGATATCTGTTAAATGACAAGAATAATGAGTTATATATATTAATAAAGATAAAAACAAGAATGTTAATCTTTCTTTTACTTACAGTATAATCTTACTTATTGATGAACTTAATTAGAATATAAATCTCATATATGTTCTTGTTGTTCTCAATAATGAGAATTAACTTTTCAAGAATTGTCATCTTGTAAAGATCATGCAACTTTATAAAATCAAGATGAACAAATCATCAGTGTTAAAGTCTATAAGTCTTGATCTTTTTATTTAATAATATAATGTCAATATTTAAGAAGTTAATCATAAGATTATGCTTATGAATCTAAACATACAGACTTACATTTAAAGCAATAATAGAGAAGATGATCTCTGAATGTGATGTATGCATTATAAATATTAAGATAAATTCATTAAGATTCTTTGCAATATACTTAATTATATAGACTTCATTTCACTTTAATACTTTTATTATAGTCTTGCTGTGCTTATTATACATATGAAGACAGTATTAATTAAAGCTTTTATACAGTTTTATTTTGCACATTTACTTTCTTAACAGAAGATTGATCTTAAGTTTAAATACATAAAGTGTTAAACTCAATCTTACAGAATTTTCTGATCTGACTTGTATAATGATCACTTTACAATAATGAGAATATAAATGTCTTTTTTTAACTTTAATTTACTAACATCTCATTCATATAAGAAGATCACTGAAGAATTAAAGTTAATTAGTTATGTATAAGAAGAATTTAAAGTCTGTAACTCATTTAAATTTAAGCATTTTACTGATAGTCTTCTTAAACAGAGCAGTAATTTCATTATTAACTTTTTCTTTCTTTTTAAATTTAAAGAAGAAATCATCATCATTATTGTCATTAACTTCTGCATCAAAAACTTTGTGTTTCTTTTCTTTTTCTTTATAAATTGATCTTTAATACAACTTAACTGCAGTTAATCTATACAGCTTAATTACAGTTAATCTGCTTGTCTTCTTTTAAGTATTTTGCTTAATATTAGAAAGAAATTTGCAATCTTTAATGAAGTGAAGATTGTTGTAAAGAAAGCACTTAATAAAGCAGTAAGAAAAATGATCACTGTTTAAGCTGAATGATCTGCAATAATGTTACTTAATATTAATTGTGTAATAATTTAATAAATTATAATTCTAATTCATTAAACATTAATCTTCTTTCTATTTATCTATTCACAAGACAATAACAATTTAATTAATCTTAAACTGTATTTCTTTCTTCTAAAGCTTTTATAGATCTTTCTTAATGTCTAAATTGTTTTAAATATTAATGACATTGTAAATTACAATGTACTTAACTAATAATGCTTGAAGTAATGTTTAAAATTATTGTTCTGATTTAAACAACTCAGTTATGTCAGACTGAGTTGCAGTGATCTTTTTGCTGAATTTGCTTAAATAAATTTATACTTCTTTAATGAATATATTTTCTGACATTTTATATTTAATAAACTTCATTAAATATTGTCTCTTAATCATCTGCAGCTTCTTCTTGTACTTGAACTTTAATACATTTTAAACATTCTTTATGTTAATTTTGTTCATCAGATATTCTTAATTATCTGTGTTTATGCAGATAATAAATTAATATAAAATCTTTATATTGATTTTCTAACTTTTAAAGTCAAGACTGCTGAGAAAAAATGAATTTAAAAATTCACTGATCAGTATGTTAACTGTTAAAACTTCAACAATATTTTATAGATCTTCTTTTATTAATCATCTTCTTATAAGAGTAAATTATTGATTGCAGTTCTTGCAAGTAAGAATTGAGATGAGTTGTTATTTTATAAAGAAGTTGTTGAAGTTCATGATGATGATAGTTGACATGTAGTATAAGAAGTGAATAAAGTAAAATAATAATATATATATTGAAAATAATATAAATAAAACAAATAAAAAGCTTTTGTATCTCTTGTTTTATGAGACAGTAATGTTTATCTATCTTAATAACTTACATTAAGCTGTCAAAGAACAGTGCTTTTTAAGTAACTATGAATGCTGATTTTTGCTGAGATCAATTCTTTATGAATCTTTTAAATTAAACATACTCAGCTACTGTAAAATGCTAATTCTGCTAAAGTCAGATTTATTATGAACCTCAATAATTAGTAATATTGTTAAAGCTAAATTGACTATGAATCTTAATAATCAGCATATATAACTGTCATCAGTGTGCTGATTCTGCTAAAGTCAGATTTATTATAAATCTTTTATAAACCTCAAAAATCAACATACTTAACTACTGTCACACTAGAAGTATGCACTTTCTCTGAGAAGCTTCTTGTTAATTTAAGCTCATAATTTATTGAAAGAAAGTAAATATTCATGCTATACTATGTTATTTAGTGAAATCTCTAAACTATGTTGTCTATGAGTATATCTTGATTAAGAGAGTTACAGAAGAAGTAAAAAGAATGTTAACTGTAGTTAATGTAAATAAAGTCTTTACTTAGTCTTTGACACTAGTTCTATCTTGCTTTATAGAAGCAGCTAGAACATCACTTCTCAACATAAAGAATAATTAAATAGATCTTTAATTATTAATTAAAGATTTTTCAATGAGAAATCTCTTCATTGATACTTAATATTTGCTATATATAATAATTTTCAAATAGTATCTATCATGATTAATATTATAAAAAACTCATTTTACATTTAAATACATGTTCTGTTACATGACTACAATCTTATATATATTAATTTGAAAACTCTTACAACACATTATCATCAATACATTACTTAAAGTACAATAAAGTATCATTTATTTGTTTAACTTACTACAATAACTCAACATCATATCTTTATTACAGCTCATCATTCAGTCAGATCTTAAACAACTCAGAAAGATCATTTTTAAATGTTTTTAATAATAAAATTAAGTTATCTTAAGTAAGTCAATTTTGTTCTTTATAGATGCTTTAAACTCAAAATATATTCTTTAAAGATTTACAACAAAGTGAGAGTTTTAAGACTGATGAGAAATAACTGTATAAAGTTAAAATACAGATATAAAGATTAAGAATTATATATAAATAATATAAAACAGTTTAGCTTACTCAGTAGAGATCTGACAGTTCTTTGTTGAAGTAATTAATAAATATGATGAAAGATCAGATATGATGTGTATTAACTGTTATAATATTAGAAATTATTTAGCATTAAGAAATAATGAAATAATCATCATAAAATGTTATCTGAAAAGCAGCAGTTACTGAAAAATAAAATCAACATTAAAAAGATAGATTTTAATCTTTGAAACAATGAACTTAAAGATATGTTATGATTTTTAATTATAATACTTTAATATAATGCTCACTTTTTAACAGACAGCTCAAAAGATCATTATTAAATTATTTAATTTTATTTTTAAAGTCTTTAATCAATAAATTCTTCAATTCATTATAGCACTCAATTTATTCTTTTATACTATTGAGCATATAAAGTTCTGAAAGCTCATCTGAATGTATTGTGTTGATATTAAGATTTTAGATTAAATTAAGATTGCATAACTTCTTAAATGTTATGTTGTGAATATTTAACAAGATATGTTTACAGAGCTTAAAACACAGATTAAAGTCTTTACTATATTTAATGAATAAATTAGTTTAAATTATTTTGCATTTTTAGACATTACTGCATATTTTATTGATGTTAAATAAAAATATACAGAGATACTTTTAAGAGTAAAAGACTTCACTAGTTCATGTGACTGCATAAAAGACTTGAATGATAGTTAGCTTATAAAAAAGACTTGAATAGACTCAACATTAAGTGCTAATCTGAATAGTCTTTGTGTCTTAAAATGTGTTGATGTGTTAAAATGTAAATAAACATTAGAATAGTAAACAAATAAACAAACAATAAATAGATATTTATGTATTTAAATTGCTTCTATTTACTAATTATGTAATCTACAGCATGTAGAGACATTATGCTTTACTTAATGACATGTGCTGCAGTGATGAACTGCATTTTTCAGTCTTAAATTCTCATTAGTGTTTCTTAAATCATTCTGATGCAGCTCATGTGAAGCACACATATTCTTCATCTGAATTCACTTCTTCTTAGGTCTTCTGCAAGGCACATGAGTGTGTGGATGGCAGTGAGGTCAAAATGTATTAAATGATGAATGTAAACATCAAATACTTAATGATAGTGATGTGTTTACTATAGACAAAGAATTAGTGCCAGAGTAAAGTTTATTTAAGTCTTTTTTATAAGTTAACTATCATTTAAGTCTTTTATGCAGTTACATGAATCAGCAGAGTCTTTTACTTTACTTTTAATCTTTAAAGAATTAAAAAGTTAATATAATGATGAAAATCTTGCTGAGTATGTTTTTAAAATGTTGAAAAAATGAAATTTAACACATTAATTGCTGATAGTCATAGTAGACAATGCATTCAATAATTATACATTATAATGTTATTTAAATTGACTTTTAAGTCAGAAAAATATTATTTA
>JAABUJ010003097.1_pt1 | contig 19205 bp, 20 predicted proteins | sample 5559131 | NCBI WGS metagenome assembly JAABUJ01 (sample SAMN10711875, study PRJNA513366) | rock metagenome | isolation source: Antarctica rocks | place: Antarctica: Victoria Land, Mt New Zealand nord | collected 2016-01-07 | reverse complement strand
GGCCGACGCACCCTTGGAGGCCTCGGAGGGCAACAAAGACACCATCAATTTTCCCGGTGCCCTCGCTCTTGAAGCCACTTTCATCAACCACAATTTCGCAAATCAGACAGTTGTCGAGTCTGAAAACGCCAAGATCGAGATGTCTCATGAAAATCCCTTCTACAACCCATCAGAAGAGACCGAGCCCCTAGCTTCTAAAGCGTACAAATATCGCCGCTTTGACTTGTCTCTAGAGAAAGACGAAGACCCTCTGCATCTGATTGTCCGTTCAGAGATTGATGCCGTGGTAAAGAATAACATCAGCGGCGAAGACCAACTCTTGACCGTAAAAGCGCTTAACGAATTTGATCACAAAGCACAGGGCAGCGGAGGAGCGTTGGACTGGAGGACTAAACTTACGAGTCAACGAGGTGCAGTGATGGCGACGGAGATGAAAAACAATGGCTGCAAGCTGGCACGGTGGACGACGCAGAGCATCCTTGCCAACGCTGATGTCATGAAGCTTGGGTAAGTATCTTCCACCAGGCTAAATTCGGGTGCTAAAGGCTCTCAGCTTTGTTTCTCGCGCGACGCCAAAGTCGAATGACCGCCACGTGATCCTCGGCGCGGCCAGCTATGATCCACGCAAGTTCGCTGAGCAAATGGGTCTTAACTTAGCTAACGGCTGGGGTATTGTTCGGACCATTGTTGATATGTGCCGTAGCATGGACGAAGGTAAGTATGTTCTTGTCAAGGATCCTAACAAGACGCTGTTGCGTCTTTACAAGGTCCCTATGAGCACTTTTGAGGAAGGAGAGGAGGACAGCGAGGACTTGGGGCCTGCTGATGGCGAAGACGCAGAATAGATTCATCTTTAGAGGATCGAGGATGGCATAGCTAGCATGAAAGCATGATCTAACGATAGCAGCAACCAAGACAAGATCCAACCGTACATCGTACTCCACTGAATGGAACCAATGCTTGAAAGCGAAAGACACTTTGCGGATGGACTTGTGGATGAGGTGTGCCAAGATGACTTTTGTCGCATCATCGTTAAAATCTTGATCATATCATCACCCGCCCTTCGCGCAGCTCCCCTGGCAGTACTGGATGCATGATGTCCTTCCGTCCTGGCACACTGGTTACCTACAGGAAGCGTGAAACACGTGGGATAAGAACTTGGAAGACAGACGTGCGCCTGTAAGTCGGCTACTCCTAGGATGCGGCAAGGGTTCAATCCTATCTGTATCATTGCGGGTATCCGCGTGTCTGGATCAGCTCCAGGCTCTCTGAAGGCCGATATCTCGCACCTGGTGGACGACGTAATTACCTCACAAATAGGATAATGGCTGCAAGAGCTGTGGTTAACATCCACACTGTGCTTTCCTTCTGTTCATGACAGATCCATTGGTGGAGCACCTACGTTGAACCATGATTCAATCGATCCTCTTTTCCTTCGCTCTCTTTCTAGCGCAATGGACCGTCACCACACGGTCAGCTGCCGTCGATGTACATGTCCGGCAGTATCCCCATGGTAATGGCAGCCCGATTGTGAGCAACCCGTCTCATGCCGAGTAAGTTTCATCGAACGAACAAAATGTGGTGAAGAGCGATGGAAACTACCGAGCAACAAGCAATGTGACAGTTTGATGTTTCATCTCCGAATAAGGATTGGAGCAGTGGACCCAACCCGTCGTATCTCTTCAGCTCATCCTTGCGTAGTAAAGTCTCTGAGCAGGAATCCGCATGATTGTCTTGGCCCTCGAGTGAAAGAACAGACCGTTAACCTTTGTCGTTGACCAGGCACACTAATTCGACGAACAATGCCGGCTCATTTCCTCACGGCATTGGTAATCCTTCCAAGGCCGTCACCCCAGCTCAGTGAGCTCCTGCCTCACATTCCATTTGAAGGACAAGAATCTCACAGTGCGTAACAGCTCCAACTTTCAAGGCTTAACGAGCGAACCTGGCCCGTTTTCGCATGGATTAGGGACAGCCAGAGCCAACAAGCCATTCGCGAGAACGTAAGAACTAATTACCGTAAACTCTCTCTGGTCGACTGCTAAAACAAGCCGGCTTGCAGGACAACAACGCTCCTGACGAAGAACCTGACCGGAACCAACCACGATGCTGTTATCTGCCATATAGCAAATACTCGCACATCTCTCTACATCCAACTGTACGATGATATAAGCGCAGCGGCAATGACCAAGACGATCAGCAGTGCCACATCATATGTTGAAATGATCATTCGCTCGTCGGGAGACGGCTGGCTTCCAACCGACCCTTTTGTATTCGAGGACAAACATGGCCTGAGATTTATGGTGGAAAGCGCCAAGAAGCAGCACTTGACGTGGGGAATACTTGAAAGTACACTGAAGGGGCTACAGGACTGCGTGATTTACAACGGATGGTATCAGGAGGTTCGGATGCAGATATTCGACGCACCCTGGGGACATGTTGGGGATGGAAGTCTATTGCGGACGTAGGCGTGTCAGCGATAATAGAATTGTTCGATGTACCTTCCCAGATCGCGTAGGTGGCAGGCAATACGTGAATACGTCGACTGGTAGACCTTTGTGTATTAGGGGCGGGATGGTATGGAAAATTCATGTAGAAAGTCAAAAGTGTACGATGTACAAAGGCCCGGCACGTGATGATCTCGACCCTAGCCCTATATAATTTATAAACCACGCTACTGATCACTGCAACTTGAAGTACCTAGTACTCGCTTTACTTCACCTCGGATACTGAAAGTAACCCGCGAAGAAGCACAGCCAGTCTTTTTAGAACTCAAGTGGCCGTAGATGTCGGATATCTCGAAGCATTTCTCTACCAATTCGGTAAATCAACAACGAATGAACCTCTCATCTGCCTCACCGTTCGAGCTCACTCACCGCTTTCATCACACACGACCTCAATCATAGCCTTCCTTCCTTCGGTTGAGACAATGCCAACATCATGACGATTCCCACACGTCGCACTATCCTCGCCAAACACTCAACTCTCTTCCGCCGCCTCCATGACTTCCACACCCGCCCTCCCTAACCCCACGGTTCCCCTCGAACCCACCAGTATTACCCAAGACCAAGGCACCGAAGCCTTCAAAGACATTGTCTACGGCTCCGTATGTGCTTCTGCCTTCTCTCCTTCCATTCTCCCACTTACCGCATGCCCCCCCTCCCAGCTAACCTTCCCTAGCTTGCCGGCGCCCTCGGCAAAACGCTCGAATACCCCTTCGACACCATCAAAGTCCGCCTGCAATCCGCCCCTCTACATCTCTACACCGGCCCTTTAGACTGCCTGCGTCAGTCCCTCGCCCACGATGGCATCCGCGGGCTATACCGCGGAATAAGCGCACCGCTAGTGGGTGCGGCGATCGAGACAAGTAGTCTGTTCTGGAGCTATCGGATCGCAAGGGGCCTCCTTGTTCGATATACCAGGAGAGAGGATGGGGAAGACAAGGAAGGGGGGCTAGGACTAGGAGGCTTGTGTATAGCGGGCGCCATGAGCGGAGCGTTCACGAGTCTGCTATTGACGCCGATCGAGCTTGTGAAGTGCCAGATCCAGGTCCCCTCCTCCACCATCTCCTCTCCTTCACCAACAGGAGCCAGATTGGGGCCTTTGGGCGTCATCGCGTCTGTTTTCCGGCATCACGGTTTGCTTGGGTTCTGGCATGGGCAGCTAGGCACCCTGATCCGCGAAACGGGCGGAAGCGCAGCCTGGTTTGGGGCTTACGAGGGGGTCGGCGCTGCCTTTCGCAACTACAACACTCGCTCCTCGGTGGCCCTGGATGCAGAAGCAAGCGCCTTGAGGCTATGGCAACAACTACTGGCGGGTGCGAGCGCGGGTGTGGCGTATAACTTCGTCTTCTTCCCTGCGGACACGGTCAAGAGTCGGATGCAGACTGAGGAGGTGAACCCGATTGATATGACGGGGCGCGATGAGAGGGGCAGATCTAGAAGGGCGACGTTCTGGCGTACGGGCAAAGAGTTGTGGCAAAGCCAGGGGATGAGGGGGCTGTATAGAGGATGTGGAATTACGGTGGCGAGGGCGGCGCCGAGCTCGGCGGTTATATTTGCGGTTTATGAGGGGTTGAGAGGATGGGCGTAGGGATGCGCTGGGGCTCGAGGAGATGGTTGGACGCGGACGAGGCGGATGAACGTAGAAGAAGAGGTAAAGGAGGGGAAAGTGATGGATGTCTGGGAACGGCTGAAGATGTGCTTTATAGGCAGGTCTTGTGGGAACGGGTATAGCATGGCGTTGGTGCCGGGAGATACCCCGATGCTCCTTTGTTTGCATAGACTCCAACACAGAAGATCAATCTTGTATGCTGGAAAGAATCCATGCCCTTTCAAGCGTTTAACCTACGTCTCAAGCCTCCCCCTCTCTATGCTTCCTCTTCTTGCCATCTCCTTACCAACAACGCCTTCCCTCTCTACCCTGAGGCCATTATCGTCCCTCCAGATCCTCCGGTCCAAAACTCATGGGCAGCAACTACATCCCTCATCAGCCCAAAGCTCCCTAATCTCTCCCCAAATCCCAAAGCCGGCGCGAAGACTCCATAGAACGCTCCCTTCATCCCGCAGTAACAAAAAATCAAGATTCATTCCCAGATCTTGCAGTGATGGGTCCCGGAAAAGTAATCCAGATCTGAGATCAAAAACAGGGAACGAACATACCTCCTCCAGCGTCTTCATAACGAACCTATCATCCTTGTCATACATAAAGATCGGCGTCTCAGGGGACGCAAACTCCCGGATACTGAGATGAACATCAGCCTCGCCTCTTATAGAAACATTAAACCCTTTACTGAAAGTAGACGTTGTATCACCCTCCGTAGCGGAAGCAGTGAGGAGCTGGACAGAACCAAGCGCTTCGATGCTGGGGAAGAGGGGGGAGACGTACAACTGCCGACATTTCCCACAGGGGCTCGCTATAGAACCCCAATATCAGCGTCTTCGTCCTCCTCCAGAGGAAAAAGAGGGCGACGAACCAGGAGGGCTGATATCCGTCGCTACGGCGATGGCTTTGAGCTTCTTGTGCCCTTCGCTCTAGATTATCACAGAAGAATTGTATTAGTATGGCTTTTTGTTCGACAAAGAATATGAAATACGATTTTCAACGTTGGCAGACACGAACAGCCAAAAATATTTCCTCATCCAACTGCCACCCCCCTTTCTTGGATTCCTTCAGTAGAAACACATATAATCCAGAGACAGGGTAATAGAGAGGAACTCACAACCACCTTCCCAACGGTACACGTCTCAGCGCATACCCCCACGGGGTAGGATGCGTTCTCGACGTTAGCACCGGTGATGATGGTACCGTTGTCCGTGAGGACAGCGCAGCCCACGCGGAAGTGGGAGTAGGGACCTGGGTTAGATGGGGGTTAGGAATGGGGTTGCTGGGAGATAGTGAGAAAAAGGGGAACGAGGGGAGGGTGAGAGAAGGTGGCAATTTAGGAGATGGAGGAGGGAAGGGAGTGAAGGAATGGGATGATTCATGATGGAGTAAAGGATAGAAGAATTGTGGTCTGAGAGGCTGAGGAGGGGTGGTATTGTAGGAGTCCAGGACGAAAGTCCAGTACCACGTGGGAAAATGATATTGAAACACATACTCGGCGAGAACTCGAAGAGCTACTGCTTGATGAACTAGAATCTGATACTAACGATATGGAAACGTTAAGGACACAAGGGAGAGCTTACAGTATGCCGCTTCCTTCGCTTTGGCGGCTGCGGAGCCCATGGCCTCAAGCTTATCTTTTGCTATCTTGGTGAAGCCGGCAAAGTACTCGTATGATGTGTGAAGTGTTTCGGGCGCCATGTTCTACTCCGGTGCAGTCACAAGACAATAATCGTGCAATCAATTGGGTGGACAAGTTGGGATGGAGGTGACCTTCGAGACGGAAGTCCGAGACCAAAGCGCGTCTCGCACGGCAGAATTGTTCGTAGAATGTTTTCCAAGACCTTAATCCACGCTGTAAACGAATGGTATCTAAGTACACAATCTCCCACCGTGCTGCTAGCAGGTCCCTATACTATACAAGCCCAACGCCCCCTCCCTTAACCCCCGAATCCCGCGCTCAAACATCCTCATCCTCATCCTCCCCCAACAGCTCGTCCTCGTCGGGATCCACAACCGCGTAATCCCCTCTTCCCCGTGCAAAGCTATTCCTCGTCGTGTATGTTCTCGGTTGTCCTCCCAACCCGCTATACCGACCTCTACTGCCTCCCCAGAGGCCACTGACACTTCTCCACACGCTGCCCAACAACAGAGGTATAGCGCCGAATACGGCTATCACACCCGCCACAGCAGCTACCGGGTACTTAATCCACGGCTGCTCTGAATCAAATGCGCCGCCCGAACCAGACGACGGGCCCGAGCCAAGCCGGATACTCCCTACTTGCATGCCACCGTTCCAGTTGCGGTAGACCCAGTAGCCTACTGCGCTAGCAATGGCGACCGGTAAGACGACCACCAGAATGAAAAGCCAGAAGCCACCGATGCCGGCCTTGGCCTTCTCTTTTTCGAAGTCCTCTTCGTGGCCGGGGCAAGGGATCTTGGTGGACTGCAGTTCGAGACCACCTTGGCAGGTGGTGAGCGGGATGCGGCGGTAGCCGGTTATCTCGTAGTAGAAAGTTTGGTCCGTGTTCTCTTTGCATTGGAGGGAATGGTCGGGGTCGGGGAGGTCGGGGACTTTTTGGCAGGAGCCGTCGGAGGCGTATTCGAAATTGAAGTCACTGCGTCGTAAGGTTAGCTCCATTTATGATGACAAGCATCATGATCAGGAGGGGCGCTCCTACCATTCAAAGTCTTCCCTCGTGCAGGAGCAATTTTGTTTGATGTTGTGAAGAGATTCGTATCTGCGACCATTGAAGCAATGTGCACTGGTTTTCTTACGGTGGTACTGCGCGATATGGCCGAAGAGGCAGTTGTCCTCGGATAGGGGATGTTTCGGCTCCCAGAGCTCGTAATCTTCACTGTCTTCAGGGTGCTTGTCATTGAGCTCGCATTGTCGGTCCCATAATCCTGTAAAGTCAAGGTTGACTGTTGTAATCTCGCTAGCGCTTTCAACGTCTCGACCCCAGAGAAGAAAATTCCGTGAAGTGTCAGACGGGACTGTGGTTACGGCTGAGATCTCCATCTTCGACTCTGTGAATTGGTACTGCGTCCACGTTGCGCCTTCATCAAGAGTATAGAAGACGACATCTGTGGCTTTCTTGTCTTCGACGATGACGATGATGGAGCCTTGATCACCGTATTCCCACATGTAGGCGCCTTTCTTGACCGCCTTCCACTCCACCCCGCCATCTCGCGTGATAAATGTATATGTATCATCTTCACCCTTCCGACCAAGATATTCGCCGACATTGCCAACGCCCATCATGAGACCGACAGCAGAAGGAGACGAGTAAGTGGCTCGAGGATCAAGGCGCTCGGTATAGCCATGTAGATGCAGTGAGCATTGGGCGACGTCCCCAACCTCGCACTTGAAATCGTTACCCTCGGTATCCTTGGATGGAGCGTGGATAGGCGCCCATTTCGCTCCATCATTGTGAGTGATCATTGTCTTGAGTTTCTTCGACTCTCCTCTTTCAGCATCCTTCACGTTATCAACCACGTTCACGAGCGCAACACCCTCCAGACCCAGCATCTTCTCGAAATCAACATAGCCTGCTGTATTTCTGTTGACCCCCTCAATGCTTAGGACGTAGGAGGTCCCATTGCTATTACTCTTGATAATAGTTCCATATTCCGAGTCCGGGCGGCTGCCAACCGTAACGTGCAGGAACACAGCGTGAGTGGAGCTATCGAGTACGGTATAAGCCCTTTGGACAGGTACATTGAAGTTCGACGGGAACTCAGCAGCAGCGAAGGTCTTGCCGTCAACGCTAGCAGCCACGCTGAGAGACTTCTCGTCCTGCTGGTTCTTCGCTGCCACTACGATGAACTCTGCCATGGTCGCGAAATCGACTACATTCGAGAATTTCGGCTCTGCATCCGCGAACCAATTGTCGCTCGACAGTAATTCCACGGGCCCGTCGAGCATCTCATCCTTGAATTGCTCGCAGTAGACCAATTTTTCGCTTGCACCACGGCCTTCCTTCTTGATGAACTCGCACTTTTTCACGTAGCGAAGCAGAACATCCCAGTTTGCGCCTCGATCTTCGGATTTGTGGGCTACAGAATGACATTCGCCCTTACTGCCGCAATCCTGGGCGCCAGTCCAGATGATCCAATCCTTGTAGTCTTGGTGGAATGCCATGGTTTGCACTTTATCATGAGTTGGCTCAGCGGGGGTTTTGAACTCTCGGATGTTGTCTCCCCGATGGATCGAGTACCAGGCCTTTTCGGAACTGGTAAGGAAGTAAACAATATCATTGATGTACTGGTGCGGGTAGATTGCGGTGATTCCCTTGCCTTTGAGTATGTGATCCCAGGTCTTACCATGGTCTTTGCTCATGTATACCTTCTTCTCATCCGTGCGCATGATGACCGTCTCATCATCGCCACTACTCGATGCTGTCCTTTCGAGATAGTGCCAGTCCTGGAAACTGCTCGCTTTGAAGGAACTAATTTCATGCGTAATTTTCCCACTCACTGGAGTCTTCTTGGTCTGATTGCAGAACCGTGGGATATCCTTATCTAACTTAACCCCCTCGTTGCGAATGCAGTCGTCACCAGGAACAAGCCGAAAACCCGAAGGACCCATGTACGTCTCTTCGTCATCCTCGCATACGCCTTGGGGAAGGCGAAAGCTACCTGCAGGCTCGCAAGACTTCCTGTCTTTGCTGCGGACAAAATTGAAATCGCATTCGTAATCTTCCTCCGTACACGCGCAGGGCTTAGATTGAGGCTTCGCTTCTTTGAATTCATGACCGACGAAGCATTTGGCATCGGCCTTGCGCCGATAATAGTATTGTTCGTGGCCCATCAGACAGCGAGGGTGACTATCCTCATCGACTCGTGCGTACCACTCCTCCATGTCGTCGTCTTTGCATTTCCTCTCAAGAACGCCTTCAAAGTCGAGGAAGAACGAATAATGCTTCACGTCCTCCCCAGACCCAGTCGTAGCTAACAACAGGAACTTGAGGCTCGTGGAGTCAGGCGTGGTAGTAAGAGCGTGCGCCTTGACTTTCTTTCCTAGATCCACAGACTCCCATTTTTTGCCGTGATTGATCGAATATTTAACCTCATCGGTTGGGCCTTCGTCATAGACAGCCACAAGGATAGCCCCTTGATCGCCGAACTCATACTTATGAGCCTCTTTGAGAGCCAGTCTCCAGGTGACACCTGCATCATCAGATACCCATGTGTCGCAATCTTCGTATCTCTTTAGGTGCTTTCCAGTGTTTCCAACCCCCATCACTAAGCCAGGTGCTGGGCTAGAATAGACGCGACCGATGTTGACCATATCGGTGACTGAATGCAAGTGTAAATCTTTCGTATCCACGGTATCTTTCGTATCCACGGTGAGGCTTTGAAAATTCCGGCCATCGTCGAAACTGATCCTAGTCACGAGCTTCTTATCCTTCCTCGATTTTTCAACCTCTTCCCAATTATCGACAACATTCACCAGTACTATGCCCTGAATCCCTTGAACTCTCTCAAAGTCGACGATGCCATGGAAGTTGCGGTTCGTATGTTTGATATTTTGGGTAAAATATGTGCCGTTGGAGTTGCTGGTGCAAAGAACGCCCATAGCCTCCGTTGGCTTGGTTGTCATGACATCCACCTGGATGCTGTAGTTCGTCGATTCTAGAATGGTGTATGCATCCTCGTCTATTTTGTGGTCGCTTGGGAACATCGCCCTATGCCATCTCTGCGCATCTCTCGTGACGTATAGTGCTAGCTCGGTTGTGCCCTTTGCTTTGGCAGCAGCCACGATGAAGCCCTTGACGGGCGCAATGTTGATGATGCCTTGCACCGTCCGCTCTCCTTCCAAGTAAGGTTCCATCTCATCCTTGAAATAATTTTCCGAAACAAGCAATCGATTGTCCTCTGGCCATGGGGAGTATTTCCCTTTCACTACGCAGATGACGGTATCGTCATTGCTGGCTTCGAAAAGCGGCGTCGCGTGGGCGTAAGTGCAGCCCCTGGTATCTTCACGCATCATTGCCTGGGTTTTGAAAGCGTCCTTGGTGTAGTAGCTGACGTCCTCACAGTCGAGCATATTCCTGCATTCTTGTCCATGATAAAGGACCTTGTCGCTGTCGCCAGCGTGAAAGGTGAACGGTGGTCTGGAAAGGGTAGGGGGGTCCTTCGTATCGAACTTTCGCCAACTTTCGCCCCTATCCTTCGTGACCCAGTGGTCCTTGCGGCCTCCCAAGATGTATGCCACTTTTTGGTCGTAAGGATGTGGCCACAACTCAAGCGCTGCCCCCTTCTCGACACCGTCGATAGGGTCCCAGGACTTCCCAGCATCGTCGGACCGGAGGATCTGGCCGTCAGTACGGTCATGGATTAGAACGACATCACTGTCCTCAAAGTAGTGTAGATTAGCTGCAGCGCCCTCGAACTCGTGCTCTTTGACCTCGACCGTACTCTTGTCTCTTGCGGTCGCCAAGGTGCTGAAGCACAGCAGTTGTAATAAGAGAGAGAACAGCATTGTGGAGAGAAACCTCCAAGAAGGCATTTTTGAAGGTCTCGATGATCAGATCATCAAATAACTGACTGAACAGATCATAAGAGATTGCTGTAACGCTGCGGCGATTCAGTCACTTGTTGCTCGGAACAACGTCGGCCCGTCAAGCGGCGACGATTGCATGTCTTCCATCGACAAGCTGCTACAAAACATACTTTAAGGGCGCCAAGGGGTTCCGCAGAATCATTCTAGTTGCCAATCCGTAGTCTTGTAGCTATAAAATATACTCGTAAGCAGAGTACCTTGATTGGATATCTATAGCGTCTAATATATCAAAGGTTTTATAAGAAAATCGAATCGATATGGTTTTCAAATTTGAAAATATTTCCCATAGAAAATGAGAAGAAAATGGATTGCTTAGTAAGCTGTATCAATACATGCCAAGCTTTACTAAGAAGAGCAAACAAAGCGACGACTACGTTGCGCATCTGGCATAGAGGTATGTCGTGCACGATTGAGCTTACCCAAAGTGAAAATTGCGTAAATCGTTCGAATTCGCGATCACATTTGCAAAAGCATGAATGTGCATACAACAGTGCAACTACCGAGTCTATAAAGGTGAGGGTTTTTCTATTTTTAAGTTTAGAAGCATTTCTCAAGTGGAAAGCTTGGCAATAGAAGATGCTCTCAAAAGCATTTCTAGTAGAACGATCGCCTGTAAAACATGCTTTTTTTTACGAGAGATAGTTGACACAGTATTGAATCAATGCTATATGTGTCATCAAAAGCCTCTCGATCTTATTAGATTATCAGAAATGCTATGGACAGTTTTTGGAAAACCCCCTTGGCGCCCTTAAAGTATAAAGTACTGATCAGGGCTAGCGGAGCAACTTCGGAGCAAATTTGATAACTGTAAGAGGCCGTATGGCGGAGATGATAGAATATGTTCTGACCCCTGTTACTGATAGTACACCTTCTCCAAGATGTTCCGCTATGTAGAGGCATCGCTACATTGATGAAGGAGACTCGTGACGCATGGTGGACGAAATGAACGCAATTGCATCCCCACATTCCGTCCGCCTTTTGTTCCTCTGGAGGAGCGAATCTAGGTTCTGATAGCACTGCTGAGATCCCCCTCTCCATAAGCCAGGTCTCCTGTGTGCAAAAGAACATGGGTATCTGCAACATGCAACGCTGGCAAGCTTGACAAATATAACGAAATTGATAGAACAATGGTTGGGCCACCTGTGCTCCGGAAGAAGATAATGTCGCTGCGTGAATCGTAATGGTGGGATAAAGAAAGCGACGAAGGTCTTCCTCGAAGACCCCGTCAAACCGCCGGATCTTCAATCCTCACCTTCGTCCTCGTCTTCCGGCTCCTCGCTTTCTTCGCTCGTGCTTCTGCGGAGGTTCTCATTCTTGGCCTTCTTCGATGTGGATGCATCCTTGCCACCAAGAGCACTTGCTTTCCGCTTTGTTCCTGAGCTGCGTGATCCACTCATGCTTCCTTTCGCTGGTGTGTCGGGGCTCTTTCCGTCTCCACCCTCTTCGCCAAGTTCCCCACCTTTGCCAGACTCGATAGCAGCAACTTCGTCGGCTGTGAGGAATCGACCACCAGGGCCTCGAGGTCTGCGCATCGCATGCTTGTGTCGCGACTCATGGAGGTATGGTTTTCGGCCCTTGGAAGTAAGGCGTAAGGCTTCTTCCAATTTTTGTCGTGCGACCCGCCGCTTCAATATTCGATGAAATTGTTTGGCATTCACATACAAAGGGGCTTCTTCAACGCCACTGGCTTGAACCTCGGGTGATGGCTGATGCTGCGGCTGCTGAGGTGGCGGCGGTATCGGAGGAACTGAGCTACGATGATTCATCATTACCGTTTGCGCGCTCTGCGCGTGTGGGCTGCTGACACCGTGGCCGATATGATTCTGCGGCAAACGATGATTTTGATGCACCTGAACTTGAGAGGGTAGGGGTGGCATCTGATTTGACACCTGTTGCGGGGATCGAGGCCCTCGCTCGTTCTTGACAGCGGTCGTTGCGCGTGGAGAATCTCGTATCCCATCAGCCATGGAGGTTTGCGGCATGTGATATGAACCTTGTCCAGAGGCGGACGCAGTGGCCATTGCTGCCGCTTGTTGCTGCGACATACCATACTGATGATGCATGGCCGCTGGAGCCACACCGTAAGGTTGGGGATAATTGAGCCCGTGATGGACGGGATGCGTTGGCTGAGGGGGTGGCGGCTGGTATGCGTATCCCTGAGAAGGCAGTATTGGCGATGCCTGGTGCTGATGCTGTTGATGCATCTGGGATGGGGCATTCGGAGGTGATGTGATTGACTGTCCTGGGCCACTGTTTTGTTGCGCGCTTGGATAACCGCCCTGCATGTGCGGCGCGTGTGAATGCTGCCCATGAGGGGGTGCTTGGTATTGCGCGTAATCCATCATGGGGGGGTTCAACCAAAAGGGACAAATAAACGGACAGAGAGCTTCGAGGTGCGAAGGACTATGGTGCACGATTGACAGGTGCGAGCCTGGAGTCAGGTTTAGTCAGAACGTAGTGAGCCGTTAACTGCTTCAGTAGTGCACGAGCAGCAGTAGCCTACTGATTGGAAGACAAGATATCCAGTGACAGAAGATGGCTGCGAAGCGGGACGTACCAGGAAGCAGATTGGATGAGCTCCTCGCGCGATAATGCAGCCCTGTCTGCAACCCGTGTGTCGGAATCTAGGTATTGAGTCTTCCGGAAGGGCGTACCAATGAGGAAACGGCCTTCAATCTAAAGAGATGAACCGTCGACCAGATAATTGCAAATGTGTTCGAAATGTTGATGGTCTTGAAGAATTGCAGACGTCTTCAGCGGACAATATTCGCCTTCTTCTACAATCGTTGCTCTGTCAGGCTCCGTTCCGATTTGGGCCCCTGTGCAGCGGTACCGGCGTTGGCTTCAAGTGCGTTGTCAGACAGCCCTCGCTAGCACGTTCCTGTGGGGCTCGGAGGCGGTCGACGTAGAGAGTTTCCGGGGGCGCGTCTGAGAAATGGTGACCGGTCTGGCAGCAATTCCCTAGTATTGTGTTATGGATCTTTTAGTACTAGCCGGACGGTGTTGTGTAGCGCCGTGATGTACAGTGGGTATGAGGCGGTGCTGCAAGTTCGCTGGGCGAGTGGAAAGTGTCGTTCGTTGCAGCCACTCGAAATTGTATGGGTTTGCGCCACTTGTAGTCTAGACGCAAGACGTAGTGAAGCGAGGAGTTCTCTAATGGCATGTTCATTAGCATTGGTCGCCTTTCTTATTTTTTGATGCAATTGGGAGGTTGGACAGCAATGGGAAGACGCAATGATGCCGCGAAGTGGTATCGATGCGTTGGCCGTGCATATCGTAGCCGGGAAATCATGCATGCAAAGTCCCGCCTTCTCGTGCCGACCGAGCACTCACCGTATTATCTGCCAACGGACAATGACGTTTTCTCAATGATTCGAGTGGGTTTGTATATGTAGATATCGATAGCAGCTGGGCAGAGTGGGCGCGTCGGCGGGGTTTATCAGCTGAATACAAGCGCTTGTAACGCGGTCGGGTATTCGATCTAATAATGTCTTCGAGCTCATGCGACAGCCGTCTTGGGATTGGGTACGGCGCGTGGGTAGGCCTGTGGCTGGAGGGAGCTATGCGCTGCACTGTCAGTTGCGTCATCTATCGTGGTCGCGTTGGCGACAGCATCGGAGAAGCCTAGCCTCTGGAGGCGCACCGAGCTGGAAGAGGGTTGGAGGGGATTGAGAGCGAACCTTTGAAACACACGCTGAGGCTCTCGCAAGATGCGGTGACTGGCTGAAGCTACAAGGCTTTCGCTGTGCAGTGTGCACGAAACGTGGGCCTGGGACGAAGTCTGGTCAGGTGATGCTTAGTGGGATGTGGGGACCAGCCAGTGGGAAGGGGTCCTGACTCCTGGATGTTGACGGACGACTGGAGTCGAGGATAGTGTGCTGCAAAGCGATAGGTTCGTATCGCAATGCAGTAGCAGATCTTCCGGTGGGGGAACGGACTGTGACTGGAGCTCTGGTGACTGGTGAATGATTGGATTGAAGAGCGAGCCACTGACAGAGTGCTATCTGAACAAACCAAGTGACGCGGCGGCCGCTGTGATTGGAAGAAACCAGTTCAGCACCACCCAACTGAGACGGGTCCGTGCAATTGATCACAACAATGGGAGTCTTGAGCACAACAACGGCAGAATCGATGATGCGTGCAAGCAATAATGTAGGAGGCAGGAAGCTGACAGCGAGAGCTCCTCGACGAGCCTGCCTCTTGGTCTTGGCAAGGGTCCCGGCGGCTAGAGAAAAGTAAGTTCCCCTTCATTTACATGTACTTTATTTCTCTAACCGAGGAATATTGATATACGATAAAGTAGATCATGCTTGGTAAAATGGTGGAGCATTTTCATTTCTCTGTGATTGCCCTAGCATTCATTTTACCCCTTCTGGCCCATTGTTACGGATCGTCCCAATTTTCCAGGATCAATTCGGTCGAACTATCCGCGAAATCCTTCTGCTTTTCGCCTTCCTCGTCGATCTCTCATTTACGTAGCCGCCCACTGCAACACCATATCACGCTCACGGCGCAATACTAAGTTCGATTTTCAGTCAGCAACGATTAAGCGTCGTCACTCAAGCAAGCATTCTTTCGGCCGCAAGTGGTTGCCACAGCGGAGATTAATCGAGGCTCCTTAGGACCTCCCTCCCGGAATTTCGAAGGATTTAATTCCGAAGTGCTAATCCAAGTATATCTAGCATTTGACACATGTCGACATCGAAGTGAAAGACAAAAGGTGGTCCGTAACGAGGCTTTCTCCTTCAAACGCATAATGTCACTATTTCTGTCCTCCTCGAATGACTTTCTGTGCCTGTGATGAGTTTCCCATTCTTCACAGGAGCAAAATTCTCCCAATGGCCCACTTCAACCAAATCTCGTTCGGCTCCACCAGGCTGTTTCCACAGAGTAGCTAGCGAGGATGCAGTAGTTTTATCCCATGCCTTGGCAGGATGCTAGACTCCAAGGGCTACCAAGTATGAGAAAACGCCTTGCGCTTCTCAGCAAACGGATTCACGGAAGCCCGATGGAACAAGTACTTTAAGCAGTGAAGGCCCGTTGCTAAAGCGGTAGATCATCAAAGCACATCAGGAACACTATCGGAGAATCTTGAGAAAGCAGCCAGAGAAGAATATTTGTAGTGATACCCACGAAATTCAGCACCTACTAGTTCCACCATGTGGGACACAGGGTGATCCATCGAAAGGAGAAACGTGATTCATGTAGTCCGTTACAATATGGCAAAGCATGACTCAAGGGTAAGGCATACTTTCGGTGTCTTCTCCAACAGGGTCCCTATGACTTTGTTCGATGTTCAGTGAACCGGAAGCAAGCCGGCAACGGAACTTCTCCCACTAACTTAGGCGACGAATCCAACGGGGATGTGTAAATAGAAACAGCACCGGCGAAATTATTCCGAGTCGCTTGTTTGCGCTTATAAGCATCTGCCGGACATCTGCAGAACATCTTGCACCACTACATTGAGCATGGATGCTCTGTGGTTCCGACTGAAAGCACACGCTCCTAGGTCTTCATGTTTGAAGCACCAAGGCTTGGAAATCTGCCAATTCGGATATTCTGGATGCCGCTGCAAACCAGCTCAATACGTTTTTGAGAACCAACAATTTCAAACGTTTTCCCCCGACCGAGTGCTCCTTCATAGTCTGATTGAAGACTCGAGCCTTGAAGCCGGTATGAGGTCCTGGCCGGTGGCGTAATAATTGATGTACTACTCCCCTCAGACGCCTTGTCTTGGAGGAACGGGTTTAGCAGAGGATCAAGAAAGCTGCTGCGGTTGTGAAAGCTTTTCAGTATTCACGGTGGCGGTCGGCAATGCTAATGTTCAGCGTGAAGGATGAAGCCCAGTAGTCTTGGTTGCGCAGTAGATTGCGCTCCTCTGCACCAACGCAGTAGCATTGGTTGGTTCGCTTGCTTCCATCAAAAGTCGGCTGAGAACACCAGCTTTCGACTTGGCGAATTTCGCTGCGTACCTCCATTCGTCTTACCCAGGAATGGCTACTGTTCGTAAGCTATACCCGATCACTGCTGTCGAGATCGTCCTGCATGGGTCGCGCATCTTCAACTAGCCAGATTCGCATCCGGTTGTAGGTCGAGACTGTGACCATTCTCTCCTTTCATTGATACTTCGCTTTGCACTTGCCTGGAAAGCGAGCATGTCTCCGTTGGCCGTCTTCTTTACAGATGGGCGACCTGCTTATTGAAGCATTACTTGACGTGGCCGCAGTCCTAAGAATCTCATCTTTTCACACGATGTTTCAAAGCTCCTTATTGAAGATATTTTCGCAATGTCAATAAAGTTTCGGACAACTAGGAGGCATGCGTCTCTCTACTTGTCATACTATTCTTCAGCATCATGTGGGGGGACGATGTCTTTATGACTTGAAATTGGTGGTGGTCCTCGATGTAGGCGATGGCGCTTCGCGCAATTTACCAAGCCCTTCGGGCCAAAGAGTATCTATCGGATGTGCATGCAAGCCACAAGATAGAATTGGGAGGGCGTGTTATACACCAATACTGCCGTTGCGAATGAAGCCACAATCGATAATTTTACGAACAAGACCATCACTTCCACGGTCCAAGGGACAAGCCTCCCGCCGTTTGGCGTGATTGCTAATGAGACCGCGATCGTGAGGAAGAAGCCTGATGGCACGACGCTGTATATCTAAGTAAATGAAGGGCTCGTCCAAAGCGTTTGAGACTGACCTGAGCACGAGATCTAACAAACTTCGTATGCGGTTCATCTCCAATACTCAGCTGAATTATATTCCTTGACAACACTGACCGGCAAAGGTACCACCCATGTCATCTGTATCGAGACCGAGAAGGTTTCTACACTGCGTTTGTATTTTGGAAGATGATGGGCGTTATCTCACTGGCCCTGCAGCCGTGGTACACCAAGCATTCACCGGTACGGAGTGTCCTGGCTGCACAAACTAACGGGGAAAGCACCATTCTGACGACCAAAGTGGCCGTGTCGGCTCTGGCGTTTATGTTGACATGATAAGAAGCATAATTTAACAGCTAGAAAAGAATACCTACGCCAACAGCGTCTCAGTCTCTGTTGGTTGTCACGGCCGTCTCGGTCTAGGAGACCACACCATTCCCAGTACCCCCCTTTTTCCAAATCTTTTCCGGCCCAACCCGCGCCTTTTCCTGCTCAACCAGTCATTCCATCGAAAGGAACATGCCTTAAGACTATCTGAGTCCACTTCCAGAGGGAAATATTATGCTTCGCCTGAAATGCGCAGACTCCTGAGCATGCAACCTCTGCGTCTGAAAGCCTTACAAACATCGGCGGTCAAGACTCTCACCCCGGGGATGGAAACCCTCAATCACAGACCTTGTCTTCAGGCGAGATCGAATCCCAATCTCATGACCAGCCGAACCCTGCCGTCGAACCCCCCTCAGACACGCGTTCTCAAGCTCCTGAATATGACGGCTCAAGTTCTCAATCACCCACTCCATCAATAGCAACCCCAGCCCAAATTACAGTGGCAGACGCAGATCGCAAGCCGATTCACCTAAATCCTGATCGGTAGCCAAATCGTGAAACTGGCAGGGTCTGCCATATCCTTATCTGGGAAACGATCTCGCTTGCTCTCTCAGCCTCGTTTATCATTATCGACGGCAGTACAGCACCTATTTTGCACCAACCAGCCGGTACGACCCCTCAATCAGCTCCTGTAGTATCGATTAATTCCCGATCCATAACGCGTGACTCCTCCCAAATTACATAATCGGCAGCCCAATACGTACCCCTGGCGGCGCCATCACCATCTCCCATACACCTATCAGCCTCGCTTCTTCAAGAAGCCAGCTATTAGTCGTCAGCGAAACAACCCCACCAACGGCAGCCACTCCTACAGCTCCAAGAATGGTGATTGAGAGCAGGGCTTAAAGTGCAAACGGCGTTTTAGGATCATGAGCCCTGATCAGTGCCTCGAAGAGCGTCTGATTCATTTAGGTCGTCTTGAGCGCATGAGCGAGAGCCAGCGCCTTGCTGGGCTAGAGCCTGGATTGACACAGCTCGTGGAATATTGAGAGCGTAACTGTGTAGACATGGTTCATGCTGAGGCTACCGAAAACTTGAGCGAGCCTATTTTTGCCACAAACTGTCCCTTCGTATCCTGTACACTGGTCAGAACTAGTGCATCATGTCTTGACACCTCCTTTGGAAGCCCTTTTGGCGCAGTGGCGATCGTTTACCATGGACAGTCGACGGCTTTAATGGCAACGCGTTACTCAATCAGACCACTCGGAATCACAGTAAGGGGGCGGTAAAGCGGAATGAGTGAGGATGAGAAACTTCCCAACTAGTTTCCGAGAAGTACACCCTGCCGGCGCATGGCATAGAAGTAAGGGTCACGGCTGTGTAGCATTTTGCTGTGCTTTAAGGGAGACTCGGACAAAGCTGGATGACTTATATCGGTTCCTAGCTTCTCAAGCTCATGCTCGATGGCTACAGTGTCGTCAAGGCTTCGGTTTTTCGAGTGTTTTGTTAATCTCATGGTTCATTCAACGTCATAGGGCT
>JAABUJ010003092.1_pt1 | contig 19232 bp, 19 predicted proteins | sample 5559131 | NCBI WGS metagenome assembly JAABUJ01 (sample SAMN10711875, study PRJNA513366) | rock metagenome | isolation source: Antarctica rocks | place: Antarctica: Victoria Land, Mt New Zealand nord | collected 2016-01-07 | reverse complement strand
GGAGGGGGGTTGGGAGGGGAGTTTGGGGACTGAGAGGGTTGGGAGGGGGTAGGGGCTTGAGAGGGTCGGGGAGATGGATGGAGAGGCCGGAGGTGAGATTTCCTGACGGGTTTGCGGTTTGGGTATTGATTATCAGTGATCTTTGATCAATGCTGACATCCTCTTGTACAGTGGTTCTCAGTATCTATGTTGATCGTCTGTTCAGGTCATCCTGTCATCCTCCGTGTGCACCATCATCAACTCGGTGTTTCGCTGTCTTCAGCATCTGGGCTTTCAAAGCTAAGCGTTGATGATGCCAGGCTGACCTGATACTTTCACTGTTCGGCCCAACGCCACCCATGCCAGCGAGCATCGCCCTCAATTGAAAGCGAAAGAACTGCATATCTGGTCGCATCTGACCCCTAGATACATGGCTGTTGGCGACGCCCGCCCCTGGGGCATCCCACCGTCAGGTAGTGGTGGTCCTCGGAGTCCGGATGGGCTCATCTTTGGTGTCTTGCATTTCATCTGATCATTCAGGTTCAGGGAGGGCCCGGACCCGCTGCCCTGAGGTGACATGGCTTGAGGCAGACCTGGCTGTCCCGTCAACCATTTCTTTTCCTGTTGTTCAAGCAGCATGAGCTGCGTTTGATGATCTAGGAGGGCTAGTTTACTGACACCTTGTTGATGCCATAGTTGCTGAAACGAGTGGAGTCGCTCTTCTGACTGATTGTCTGGGTCAATAGCGTTCTGTACCAGCATGGATAACATGGATGCTCAGAGAAATCGTGCAACGTCTTCATTACGTTTTTCGGCAGCCTTCGGAATCCCCGCTCTTGCCCTGTCTTTCATTGGATCATCTGCTGTAGGTTTCTTTTTCCCTCTTTTGTTATCCGTGATGCTGCAGACCGTTGTTCCACAGTTAGGGTTGCCCATTGGTTACAACAGTGCTAGGGATCTGATTTATTACTATTATTCATTTGTTATTATTTATTTATTATTTGTTATTAACTCTACCCCGCATCTCCACATCAAACAAACACTTTTACTTCTCCCATCCCCGCCTCAAAAGCCTCCATCAAAGTCAAAACACAAGGTACAGCTCTCAAGCAAGGTAAGTCACAACCCTAACTTCTACTGACTGGGGATCCCAGCTAAAGTTTCTTTCTGAACGGCAGACTTACCATCAAGCCAAAATGAAGCTCCCCGCCAAACCCGTCGTTTCGATCGTGCTCCCGCTCACACTCGCACTGAATGTCGGCGTCACTCTTGCCGGTCCACTTGGCTACGGAATCTGTCAAGCGGGATGCGCAGCGGTCGTTACAGCCTGCTACGGAGCAGCCGGGTTCACATGGGGCGCTACGTTAGGGGCTACCGCGCCGGCGACCGTCCTAGCCTGTAACGCGGCGTTTGGAACGTGTCAAGCAGCTTGTGCCGCTGTGCTCTTGGCACCGACTCCATGAAATGAGGTGAGGTGAGATGGAACGCTCACGGAGGCTTCACAAGAGCCTCAAGCGTAGTGAGCACGTTGCGGTTGCAGAGGCGAGGCAAGGCAGGAAGATGGGTTGAATGGTAGCAAGTTTGGAATTGAATCTCTAGCAGCCAGACTTCCCCTTTCCACATCCCTTGCATCGAACCCGGAGAGCCTCAAGAGCTTGGTTTGACCCACATGTGCTGCAGTCTCCGCGTAGAGGCCCTTTCATGTAAATGTCTAGCATATCCTTCGTAAATTCGGGGACATCGACGAGGACCGTCTCATACGCAGCCGTGTCGGCTTTATCGTCAAGCATTTTAGGCAAATGCTTTCGCGTCAGAAAGCCAGCAGCGTTGCGTAGCTCTGGGACAGCCGCCGGAGCCCTTCCGTTGGGAATGGACTCCAAGAACTCCAAAGGGTCCCAGGACACTCCGCATCTGGTAGAGTATTTCTTCACGGCCAAGTACCTCAAGCCTGGAATATCATACCGATCCCCGATGGCGAACATCCGGGCATGGAGCTGAAGCTGAGAAATACATGGCCCTGTCTTTTGTTCCGTCTCTTCATCGGGCATGTCGTCATCATAGTTCATGGTGTAAAAGAAGCTGACCATCCTCTTTAACTCCAGAATCAACATCTCCGCCATCTCGATGACGCCAGTGAAAGCCTCCTATTTGACGATCTTAGCGATATCAACGTTTTGAATATGGAAAGACACTTCTACCTCGAATCCTCCGGAGCACGCTTTGTAAAGCACCCTAGACTGAGGACAAACAATGATTCGGTGCACCTTGAAGTTTCCAGCTGCATGGCTCAGGACAAGATCTGTAAATTCTCCTTCCTCTCGGGATCTGCGTAATGATGAGCTCTCCAAGAACCGTCAGGCAGACTAGAACTCCTACGCTAAGATCGCAGAAAGAAGTTGTTGGCTAGAAGAACGGCTTTCTGATGTCATTTCTGCCTACTTACTGTTCTATCAAGCAGCTATAGGCTCGTCGCAACTCGATGATATTGTTGGAAGCAAAATCTAGGATGTGTAAAGTAATGTTTCTTGTATCACATTACTCGCCGTCTGTCTCACTCAAACCGAAGCCAAATAGCTCAGGTACGGAAGATTAAATTCTAGGGAGAGGTGTGGTTTGACTGCATGTTCAAGTCAGATTGAAAGTAAAGTTCACCTGGCCTGATCATCCATTTTTGAAATTCAACACATGTCAGCTGCCAGATTTGACAGTCGGTGTTGTGAGAACATATTTTCAGGGTTGATACTCTCTGGTAAAATTGTAAAGTAATGTGGACCACACATGTCGGATGGTCTCACTAAAATCTCGGATGGTCTTGACAGGGATTATCGGAAGACCATCCGACCTTTCAAAACACCTCAAGACCAACTGAGGTCCAAATTCTTTGAATATATTAATAATCTATCCTGAATTAATTAACCCTAACTCTAATGTATCTGAAATTTCATGCATAATATATTTCATATTGCTAACCCAAACCCCCTAATCCTAACCACCTAACCCCAAACACTAACCCCTAACCACTAACCAGTTACAAATAGATTTGTAATGAATTACTAATGAATTATACAATCTCAAGTTCAGTATCTCACTTGTTAGCTCTGCTTAAAGTTCAGAGTTAGTGTAGGACCATCCGACCTGTGTCCCGAGTAATGTGCTACGATTGATAACCGAAATTTGGACAAAATCCGTACTCGTCGAAATTGCGCAACGACTCCATCATTTTTGAAAGAACTCTTACGTTTTCGAGCAGCCATCGGGACCCCAGCTCTCGACATGTCTTTGGTTGCATCTTCACCCGTATGGTCCTTCTCCTTTTCTTCGACATTCGTGATTCTGCGGACCGTCATTCCACAATTAGGGCTGCCCATTGGTCACATCAGTGTAGCTACTCGGAGAATTTCAAGAGTGCAAACACTTACCAGACGACTTCCGCTCTCCAAGCATCTCCGCAGTACGTTTGGCAGCCGGGGCAGGTGTCGCCTTGTACTGCTGTGTAAAAGACCATGCTCATGTCTGCCTTCTGCCCGGGCAAGAAGCACTGATCCCATGGTCGGGAAAGGTCAATGTCTCGATTAGTGGCGGTCTCCTTGATAACATATTCCCCTCTATCGAACTTGGCTCTACCTATGTCCTTGAATCTTACTCGGAGGACGGCACGAAAAGCCTGTAGTATGACCTGAATTAGTACCAATGATGTATGTGAACGGAATATATATACCTCTGCTGAATTGATGAATTCGAGATGAAAAGGATAGATCTTTCCACAAGCATCGATGAAGGTAACCGGCTGTTGTCGTTCGACTTGACATGGGATGGATGAAATAGAGTCTTGGATGCTTAATGCCCGCTGGTATATCTGTACATTTGTCTGCCTGTGAAGCCAACCAGGTCATGATTAGCTGCAATCTCATGTATGGCCAATTGACTTGCGGTACTCACAGGACATTGGCAGTGGAGAGTAAAAGCTCCTGTCTCTGTTGAACTGACCTGACGACTGTCAGTGCTTCCCTGAACGATCAGTCATAGAACACACACTCATTCACGCCTTTAGCAATGTCCTTGAGCATGTCCAAGTATGCCAAATTGTTTTGCTGCAATTTGGCCCCCAGCGTCCGCCTCATGTTGTCATTTCTTCTACGCTCTATAGCGGTGCTTTTCCTGCGATCGAACCCGTCAGTACCTGCACCTTGAGGCAACCTCGCCATCCGTCACATACATATGCACCGTCATCAACAAAACATTGATCGAGCCCGTCTCCCCCCTCAACTTGGCCCTGAACATCGCCACATCTTCCTTCCTGCACAGCGCCCATTGTACCTTCCGCCATCCATCCTTCAACTTCGACCCTGACCCCTCCGAGCGCAGGTGTGGCTGGTATTTCTGTATCTTCTTCCAAAACTCGTCGATGGTCCGGTGACACTGAGATGCAGCCTGCTGCAACGCTACTCGTTGCGCATGTTGCTCGTCGTCGAGCTCCACCCGCTTCACTTCGAGGAGGGCAGTCTCTAGGAGGTAGAGTTCGTCGATCAGTTCTCTATACTCCGCGCCGGCCACACCGCTATCGCGGAGAGCGTCGATCACGTCCTTGACGACTTTCAAAGCTGCGATGAAGTCGCCCGCTGAAAAGCCGAACGGGACAGCCATCGGTGCGCGTTACGTTGAGGGATTGTAGATGTGATAGTCGGGAAATAAGGAAATTGGAAGAGTTTGTTGGCGATGTCTTTGGGCTCAGCCTGACCCATGAGGCTCCTGTAGGCTGTGCATTGTGGCGCGTCTTGGTGCTCAGTGATTTGCTAGATCTATCCAGGGCCCCATATCTGTTAGTAGTACCTTCGTACTGTGTTGCACCAAGAACAGAGCCTCTGATTCGCGGACTATAGCGGAACGGATTGAAGACTGGCGTTGCTTGCTTATCCTTCCGCACAGGACAGTGTCAAGATTGTTAAAGCAATAGCGAACACATCTGCAAACTATCGGGGTTTTTTCAGACGTGCTAGTGCTATCTATTTCTGATTGTGTTGCACAATTTCTGCCATATGGCCGCATGTCCAGATGTAAAGAGAGTGGAAGACGAAGCGGTCGTGGCGTCTTAGGGCTCCGAGCTTAAGTCATCATACATCTCAAAGCGTTGAAACTGGATGTTGACATCTTTTGCAACAACGCACTTGTTTGAGAGGCTCTCTGATATTTGTATGTGTATTCTCTAATACATCCCGATTCCTCTTTGTTCCGTTTGCTGCGTCGTGATCGACCTTTACTAAGGTTCAATCAACTCGTACGCAAAAGGCATCGACCATACAATGGCCAAGGACAAGCTCATTCAACTACATCCATTACTTCAGACCTGAGAGACTGGCATTTCACAGATCAGTATTCAGTCAGTCACCCGGTATCCGAATACCACTTACGGCCTCCAGAAAAACGACATTCTGTCCCGGGGCCTGGGCACCTCTACACCACCCAGCGCGCGCCTCACACTGCTCAGGTAGCATCGAGCCGTAAAAGTAACGATTGTACGCATAAGGCATCTAGCCCTAACACTCCCGCAACCTCCAAAGGTATTGACAAAACGCCGTAAGCTGCTCCCCGAAGCCGCGCATACCTTCTCCCAACTATCCGGGCTTCAAAGTCTCATACCACATCCTTTGACCCAACTTCCAATTTCGACCTGTCTGCCGTACCTTTCCCCCCCCAACCCCCCCCACCACCTCCCATCATCCTTTGTCAATCCGAGCGTCCAGCGGCGAACCTACCATGCCAACCAACTGACCCTCCTCGCCCTTACGGCGCTTCGCTGGAGCAGCGTTCTCCTTCTCCTTCATGCTCTGCGACCGGGCTTCAAACATCTCAGCGTCGTCCCGCCCTCGCTCAAGCTCACGTGAATGTTTCATCGCCACCATCAACTGCTCCGCGGGTAGTGCATTTCGCAAGCCAAGCGCACCGCGATCGATCTCGGCACGGCCGTCGTCGTCGTCGCCGTCCCTGCTACGCTTGCCCAGCTGGATCTTGTCCATAGCGGACTGAAGCTCCTGGACGTCCTCGACGGCTTCGTGACGCGATTGCGCGAATTCGTCGATGGGCTCGGAGTCGCTGCCGTGATGCGTTTCTTTGTCGGAGGCTTCGTCGTCGGCGTCGCTTTCGAAGAGGGTTTTGCGGTATAGTTTGTGGTTTGGTTTAGAGTGTTTGAATGACTTTGGGGACGGTGGGCCTTCGGTCGAAGGTAGGGAGATTGTGGACACTGCGCGGTCGCCGAGTAGAGAGATATCAGGGCCTTGGGAATTTGAGTCGGGTTCGTGGTCGATGGGAGGGAGCGCGGTGTCGGGTGGCTGGGGGAGGATGAATGATGCCATCTTTGCAAGTTGGCTTGTCCCAAGTGGGGTCCCGTGTATGTCATATTGTCCGATATCAATAACCTTGTAGCTTTTCTCAGGCTTCTGGTTCTCTTTCTCTTCTCCTTTGCTGCTGACCTTTGGTGGACTATGTGAGCCCGGCCTTGATGTGCTGTGAGAGGGGCTCCGGAAGGGGTCAGTATCATCTAATCCACAGACAGAGTCTTCTTTCTTGATCTTCTCGTCATCCTCACGGTAGCCATCACCAAACTGGTATTCGGATTGCTGCTTCACAGGACTCGTGCCTTTCTTGATAGTCTCTTCGAAAGATGTAATTCTCTCTTTTGGGGATTCGTTCTTGGGCCGAAGTGGCTGGCTGATGCCCAAAGGAGTCAAATTTGCAAGCTTCGCGTTGAGGTAACGGCGGTGTCGATGAACCTTCTGTGACTGATGAAAGCCCGGGAAGTTGAACTTTCGTAGCATGTCTGCACCCGGAACTTAGTCATTACCCTACAGCAGGACTATTGGATGAAGCTCTATCAAACCTTCGCTTCTGTAGAAGAACTGGAAGGTTGCGTAAACGCCTTCTCCCGCATATAACGGAGTATATGAGACTACCCGGATAGCCTCGGTCTTCAATACTGTTGCTTGTCCGAATCTATCGAAACACATTAGCTCTTCCACAGATAGCCACATGCTTTCATACTTACCCAGCCGTATGCGTAATTTCAGTGCCTGCTCCATCCATTTGGACTTCATCTAGATCACCTTCCTTGTGTTTGGCACGAAACCGACTATCGACCCACTTCTGGCCAAGCTTGATCCGCTCGATCGTCACTACAATCTGACCGAGCTTCGTCCTCTCTTCGCGCTCAATGTCCCCCTCCGCGCCGAGGTCGGCGGCGTTCATGGCGGCGATGATACTATCCTCATCACGCATGTGGACTTTGCCAGAGACATGGTGATCTCCGCTCAAGAGCATCTTATCGAAAACCGTCTCAATACCAACATCCTTAAACACCCAGCCGTGTTCTCGAAGCTTCCCGTCCTTGCCCTCTACCCAACGCGTTTTGAAGTGGACCCTGCCATCTGGGCGGTTGAAGTCTTCATCGTCAGGATCCAGGTAAACGACGAGCTTGCGCTCCGCTTTGCTGCGACCGTCAAGGTACATGGAGGCCAAGAGGTGGAAAGGCGGAGGTGGGATTTTGCGGAAGTTACGCGAAGGCGGCGGGCGGGAGAGGTTTGTGCTCGCGTCGCTTGATTCTCGTTTGGTTCGACGGTCTGTAGGCCCATAGTCGGATGACGATCGACGATGGAGCCTGGAGGCACCTCGCTTCGAGCTATCACGACTATGATGATCATCGCCAGGTCTGTAGTGAGTCCCTATACGGGTAGCAGATGCTCAGCTGGTTGCCTTTATCACATACGGCTTGCATGATATTGGTCTCACCTCCATCCATGTCCTCCCATTCGTCCTCCATTTGGAAAAAGCCTGGTCTATCTGAGCCTCTTCTCCGGGTCTCGTAGACGTGGGCCGAAGCTACATCGGCAGCCACGTATGGTATCTTGGGAGTTATCGACACTCGAAATGGCATATCCGTCTTCGATTGGATGTACGCGGACGCCTTGTGGTTGCGGCGGAAGCTATGGACTCCCCATTCCGGCAGCTCTACTCCTTCGCTCGAAGTGACACGGACCGTGATGTCCCGGATTTCTGGCATACCGCTGGAGGATGTTTGAGTGAGAGCAGATCAGGGAGGTTTGATAGTTGTTGCTGTAAGAAGTCTTCTGGACGCGTCGAGTGCTTCTCTCAGATCGCGGCTTCATGCAATGTGGTTGACAGAGCGAAATATGGATGCTGAATAAGAGTGAGACAAACATATCACACTGCTGAGACCAGACTTACTGTATATCGAGTGATCAATGCAAGCTAGTAGGTGTTACTAGTTGCGAGGTCCAGCCTTCATCCTATGCTAGTCAGCAGCCAGGCTGAGCACGTGCCGCAAGAGCATAAGGTAAGGTAGGTACCTGATTCTATTAACAGTCTGTGGTTGAACGAAAAGAAGTCGAACAGATCCGCGTGAATTGAGTGCGAACGGCAAATCTGCGTGGAGAAGGACTGAGCCAGAAGGTGTCGTCTGTAAACGATTCACTATAAGGTAGGTTAAGAACCTGAGCGAAGCGACAAGAACGGCCAGCGAATATGCTATAGCAAAGGTAACTGGTCTAGAATAGTTTGAGCTCGTTGAAGTGTGGGAATAGTGCTCCAAAGAGTTTTTGTTGTTGCTCGAGAGTCGTGGTCATTGAGCGAGGTTTTGGTTGAACCCTACAGGCTCAGGCCTGTAAGTCACTCATACCAGCAGGAAGATGTCAGGTTCATACACAGTATCGTAGTACAATTCGAGAATTGCGTCGAGAGTTCATGGGCATGACATTGCGACCGAAATTCATCGCGATCAAAGCATGAGAGAATATTTGAACAGTATGGTAAATAGGACACGGAGAATCTAGATCATCACCTCACTCAGTCAAAACAAGCGCCGCGTGACATGAGCAATCATGTCGAAAATGACCGCAGTCGTCTCAGCTGCGTATCTTTGCTTCTTCTTACATCATGAAAACCTCCGACTGACATTCATACTTGGGTATCTTAACCAGAACGCAGACCCACGAATAGCAAAGCCTCTGCGCCATACTCTGCCCAGGACCTCTGAAAAATAACAGCTGAATTACCACAAAAGCCTCACATCTTGACTATCCTCCTACGCCAATCTCGTAACCGAGAAGAACCTCCGTTGAAGCGCCCTCCCAGCCTCGATTGCCGGCCGTGGAGATCATGTATTTGCAAGTAGGGTCAATATACAGCTGGGAGACCACACCAGTCCGATGACCAGGAACGATGAGAAAGGGGACAGTAGAGTGCTTGAAAGATTGCTGTTCTTTCAGGTCGTAAAGACGGAGAATATCAAACGATGCACTAGAAGCCTCTTGTCAGTAAAGGTTGTTTTGCTAGACAAACATAGCTCCCGTGGACAAGCACATACCATATCAGGTGCCTTCCGTTAGGCATAGCCCTCACCGCACTCACAGGGCCACTACCTTGGGGGAATTTGAATGTTCGCTCTGCACTACGGAATCCTTTGTGCAGACTGAACTCCTCGACAGTTCCATTCCTTCGTCCAGCATAGATGAAGTTCCCATCGGGTGACCAGCAAGCATTCATACACCACGGTGGCACGTTACGTGGCAGGATACGTGAAATAGGGTTCGCTTGCCGCCGATCCCAGACTCGGAGCGTCCCATCGATCGAAGCAGCTAGAAAGGTCGTATCGGACGAAAGATTCGGGTCGGAGGAGCATGATTCTTCCTTCGACTTGGCACAAGACTCATCGAAGGCTTCGTCGCAATGCGGAAGCCCATTCGTTGGCAGTGTCGGTGCTGTAGCCGTAGCCCCGTTCAGTTCGGCAGCAGTATCCGGTAACTCTTCAGACAAGGGCTGCGTAGCAGACTGAGCAGTGGACTCTGGAGGTTGAACCGGTCCACCTGTATCGCCCATGCCTGTGTCACCCTCAGCATCTTCGGCCTCTTGTTGTTGTAGTCCGTTCGCGATGGCACGGGAGAATTCATCGTCGTCATCATCGGCAAAATCCCCGCCAGATGGAGCGCCCGGCCTGCCGTCATCCTTATCCCCGAACAAAGAGTCTGCGTCATTCCCACCAAACAGAGAATCTGCGGGCGAGGCTGGAGCGACTTCTTCCCCTTCCGCTTGACCATCTAGTTGCATTGCATTCGTGTCGTCATGGGAGGTGAATCCATTGGTCAACTGCTTGATGGCATCATTCGATGAGAAGGAGCCATTGGTCAGGGTAAATTCGTCGGTTTCTCGTGGTACAGGTAAGCTGGATAGAGGGCGGACTTCGATCGCCGATATTTGGCCACCGCTCCCCTCGAAGCTACGCTTGGGTTGTCCACTGTTCAAGTCCCAGTCAAGGACATTTTTGTCCCAACTGCCCGATAGAACAGACTTCTCATCCTGCGAGAGTAGAAGTACGGACACTGCCGACGTGTGTTTCCGAAGGCACGTTATTCGCTTGCCCTCATCATGGCGAACGGACTGTAGGTTTATGCCGCCAGACTCCAAGCCAGAGAGGAGCCATAACCCCTGATTCTGGACTGCAAGAGAATATACGGGTGATAGTAATGGCCCATCATCCGTGGCTTGGATTCCTAGGCCTTTGGCTACGCTCACAGTTGTATTAGTATTATTTTGCAGTTCTAGATCATGGCGGATGGAAATGACAAACATTGTGGCTCTTCATTCTCCCAGTAGCTCATTAGGACCCCCGCCTTGGTCACGCTGTCCACAAAGGGATGCCGTTGAGCTACAGTCAACATCACCTTGCCATTGACCGTATCTATCCAGTTGAACTTCCTGATATACCCATCCGTACCACCACTGAAGATCCATCTCATGTCTGGCGTGGTTGTTACCGCATTGATCGAGGTACTATGAGGTGCAGCTATCGTGGGGGCGATGTCGTAAACACGAGCGCTTACGGCCTCTGGGCGCACTGTCGGCCGAACCAGAGTATGATTTTGATTGTCCGATGTTCGAGGAGGGGACGGAGAGGTTAGAAGCACGGTCGGTTGTGGTTGCGATGTTGGCGGTTGGTGTAGAGGCGCATTCAGGTCGGCGAAGCCTAAACCAGACGTTGAACCTTCAGCTGGCAGAGGGTACCGCTCGCTTGCTGCGGGTCTGTTTTGCATACGAGCGAGCAGTTGTGACTGAGAGGGCGAGTCGGAAAAGGGATCTTGATTGTCTTCTTGATCCTGTTCTTCCTCGTCGTCATCATTTTCATCGTTGTCCTCGTCGCCTTCAACGTCCCCGTCAGGGTCCGCCTCGCCGTCGATCTCGACATCATCACCGTCTTCCATCGCCTCGTCCGGGTCGTTCTCGGAGCTTCCATTGGGCGTACCTGCCCATCATTAGTTTCCAACTCAGAGTGAAGCGCGACCTCCAGGGGCGAACCTGGGCCATCCCGATCCTCCTCATCGCCAAACGACGGCATACTATGGTTGGAAGGTCCAATTGGTTGACGGACACTTGTTCAACTCACCGTTTCACCAACGGAAGAGCAACTGAACCCAACTCTTTCCTTGTGATTGTGTTCCCCGAATGCAGTGTAACTGAAGCTTCCAGGCACAGAGAACAGCCCGCCAATATGGAAGCTGCGGGGCCCCACAATGTACACATATCGCAATCTCTCCGTGACGTGCTGGCACGAGAAGCAGCTCACACTCCTGATGAATCAACCACTAGGATCGTCAAGTCAGAATCAAAATCGAGCTACCGTAACCATTGAGCACGAGCGGAACTTACCGAGGCTTGCCTTCACCCCTGCCGTAGATCCAACGATAACAGAGTATCTACACTTCCAAGCAACCATGCATCGTCACAAACAACATTGGAAGTAGCAACCTTCAGACCTTACTCGTCATGTATCGATCATAATGAGTGGACATGCATAATAGGCATCTTTACGTCTGACCGTGGGTCAGGTCGACTAAGGTACCTTAGCTGTCAAGGTTAACAATCACTGGTAGGTACCCTGTGCCTACTGAGGGTCCAGGTGCAGGTATCGTTCGTCATGAGTCCTGTCTACTTGATCTGCTTCGAATGTTGGAGTAGGCAAGAACTCCATGGCTTGCCGTCCGACGGTTGCCTTTGAATTGCTGCGGTGTATGGTCAGCTTCTTGACCTTCTTGAAATTCCTTCCTCCAGCGAAAGTCTGGCCGGTGTGCTAGGAAATATCGAAGCAGGGATTTCACCATGGAATGCTGCCAAAGTTGACGTCTTTTCCATCTGCTATGTATATCCAATTCAAATGCTCTTGTGTGATTCTGTAATTCCGCAATGTTCAATACAACGACTCGGACCCCAAACTCGCTGATGGAAGTGGTCATTCATGTTGCCGTTCGCTGGCCGTATGCGTGTTTGCTTCCGTTTTGAGGTTTGAGGCTTGTCTGCGTTTTGCTCGCACTTTCCAACCCAGACCAGCAAGCTGGTTGTTACCTTCCACGCAAATCCGTCTCCTTCCGTGAGAAACTTTCATCGTAGTGAATTCGTCCACCAGCCTACCTTTTGGCTCTCTACAACCTGAATACATCACCACAATCACAACGAAAGGGGTCCTCCGTGTCATATCCTTGAGCCTCTCCGTGGTCGTCAATCTCCCGAAAACATTTGGTCCTAAGGGGCTGAATCTGCTGACGCAATTGTGGTCCAATCTCGCTAATTCCTAGGGCTCCCCATCTACACCTACCTTACCGGCTTTCACCCCCTTCTTCACCTTCCCCACTCTCTCTCCTACCTATCCTCCTCCTTCTTCATCATCATCATCTTCTTCCTCTTCCTCTTCTTCTTCTTCTTCTTCATCAGTTCAAGGCGGACATCTAACATTGGAAGTCGCCGCGTTATTCTGTGGGAGCTCTCCTCAAGGTATTAGTGACGCGTCTGACCCTCCAAGAAAGCAATCCTACGTGTCTTGACTTTGATCCTTTTCGGCCTATCGCTTGTGGCCTCCGCCAGAGTACACCTTCACCGTTAGGGGAAGCCCGGTCATCTGTCGTGGCTACAGCAGTAGCATGGACTACGGTAGCTCGTCTGGAGCTGGCAAGAGCAGTTTGGGTCAATGGCAGATTGTTGACTCAACGTCACGGCGACAAACTCAGCCTCAAAGGCTGCGAGGTACGATCACAATACACACTCAAGATTAATCTCAGACTAATCGGCCTACTAGGACTAAATGCAAGCCGGCGGTCCGCGTCAAGAAGTGGTAAGTCGAGAATTGGCATCTCTCTCTACTGGGACACCAGATGTTGGCTGCTTACGCTAACACAACTTGTACGTCGTAGGACCCAAAAACCAGTCAAAAATGCCGACTGGAAATCGCTTCCAGCGTTTAGAGGAGGGTGATAATGAGCCAGGTACGAGCGGCGCTCTGAGCCAGATTCCCATACTTCGAGTATCGAGATCCGAACTTTTCGCTTCTTTGTCACTCTCTTTCCTTTTTCCACCTGGTCGTACCCTCCATAGCCGCTCCTCAATCAGGCGGTTACTCAATTAGGGATGCCAAGACAAAGCAAATTCTCGCTCTTCCGCGAAGGGTAATGGCTGTCTTGAGCGACACCCTCATTTCAAGCCTCGAACGTGATAGGATCGCTCTTGCAGCATCACCACTTTCACGAACTGAGTGCTTGTTACCCTCGCTTGTCGGACTCGACTTCTGTTGAGTTCTCGTCTTGTGGCCCATTCACTGCATTAATCTTGTGTTACTCGGTCTTGCTTGAGCATTTTTTCCACTGTTCTCATTGCTTGTTTCTTTTACCCAACTTGGTGCTATTCTGGCCTTCGTCCACAGCCCCTGCTACGGTTCATGATGCTGACCCAAGTCGTTTGCCTGCCATCAGAGGAGCTAAACGCGAATCTTCGCGAACGTTGGTCCCGACCGCCGCCAAGTTCCAACGGACAGCCCCCGCTGGCGGCGCGACCGAAATTGACGCTGAATCGGTACGTTCGAGAATACATGAGAGCAACCTACGAGCCCGTCAACACTGGATCATGGCTTGCACGTCCAGAGATACCTACGTCGGCAGAGCTCCTGGGCGAAAACGATGACGAAGAGGAAGGTGATAACGGCGATGGCGATGAAAATGACGAGCAGGAAGTGCCTGTAAACGTCATTCAAGGTCCTTGGCCTTCAAAGGAGGATTATTTGAGTGCTCATTACGAGCTGCTTCGAGAGGATGCGGTCGCTCCCCTGAGAGATGCCGTTGCAGAGGTCAAAGAAGTACCGAACATGATGGATAATCAAGCAATATGTATATACGAGAACGTGAGCTTATCTTCATTTCGACCCCAGTGTTTCAGCGTCGCTGACATCAAAAGGTTCGCATCATTGGCATGACCTTTACCCAGCAGGGGATTGCGGCGAGGATTACCTTCTCTCTGCGTCGCGCTGGTAAGAAGATCGTGTGGGAGCAATCAAAACGACTAATCACCGGCAACATGATCGTCCTCACTCCGGCAAAGGATATGTTCAAGAAAGTGTGTAAGGTTGCTATCGTGGCGGCAAGGCCATTAGCCGGATTACAACAGAGTCCAGCACAGATCGATCTGTTCTTTGCTACCCCAGAAGAGATTGAGGTGGATCCACAGGTGGAGTGGGTCATGGTGGAAGCCCGAACGGGTTATTTTGAGGCATACAGACATACACTACTGGCCCTTCAGAAGGTCATGAGAGAAAAGTTCCCGCTGTCGGAGCATCTCATCAATATTCAGCGCGAAGTCGGAGCTCCTTCTTACCTTCAGGCGAACCCGTTCGTGGATCTTACTTCCGTGTTCTCTACTCGCTCTACCGAGTCTCTTGAGAACGTCAATGTCTTGGAAGATTGGCCACAACCGCAACGCATGCAAACAGAGCTCGACGACTCCCAGCAGTCAGCCTTACATCGGATACTTACAAAAAGACTTGCTATCGTACAAGGACCGCCTGGAACTGGTAAGACACACGTTTCTGTGGTGGCTTTGAAGGCAATTCTACAAGGCATGGTCCCAGGCGATCCTCCAGTAATCGTCACCGCTCAAACCAATCATGCTCTGGATCAGCTTCTTCGTCACATCGCTGTCTTCGAACCGGACTTCATCAGATTAGGAGGCCGGACACTTGACCAGGAGATCATCAGCAAGAGAACACTATTTGAGATTCGTAGTGCAATGTCTGTGCCCAATATTCCTGGTGGTCTGAAGGCTTCATCTCACAAACGGATCAAGGAGATCATCGAACAGCTGATGAATCTGCTCAGCCCCCTAAGGAATGAGAAGGAACCGCTTCCGGCAAGTCTTTTCCTCAAGTTGGGCCTCATAAGTCAAGAGCAACATAACTCGCTTGAAAAAGGAGCTCAGGAATGGGTCAGACTTGAACAGCAAGATCATGTTCCGGGTGATGTGGCAGCTTGGCTGGGCGACCAATTGATCCAAGTGGAACGTAAGTATCAGCCAGAAGACTTTGGTTTTGAGGTGGAGGAGGTGGACTTGGAGTTTGAACAGCTCAAGGAGCTGGAGGCGGAGGCTAAAGGTGCGACTGACGAAGACTTTGATACCTTGAGAGGACCATACGTTACGCTATCGGAACCATTCACCGGCCGAGTGAGTGGCACGACGGATCATAACGTGAAGATGCATCTGAAGGAGTGTGACCTCTGGAAGATACCTGAAGGTTATCGCGGCTCCATTTATCGCTACCTTCAACAGAAGGCCAAAGAAGAGATCCGAAAGGAAATTCGCAGAGTGGCTGCTTCCTATAGGATAGTGACAAAGGACCTTAAGGTAGGCAAATGGGAGGTTGATGCCCATATTCTGCAGGCCGCGAAGGTAATCGGCATGACGACCACTGGCTTGAGCAAATATCGTGGTCTTGTGGCGAGCCTCAAGCCACGCATCGTATTGATCGAAGAAGCCGCAGAAACACTTGAAGGCCTTGTCATGGCTGCGTGCATGGACTCACTGGAGCACCTCATCCTTGTTGGTGACCATAAGCAGCTACGGGGACACTGTTCGGTACAGGAGTTGGAAGGACCTCCCTATTTCCTCGGCGTGTCGATGTTCGAACGACTTGTCTGTAACGGGATCGAGTATTCAATGTTGATGAGACAGCGAAGAATGATACCGGAAGTCCGAAGAGTCCTGGCCCCAATATATGGTGACCTCGAAGATCACCCGTCCGTCCTCGAACGGTTGCCCGTACCAGGGATGGGTGGCGTGAATTCGTTCTTCTTCTCGCATAACTGGGCCGAAAGCAGCGACAGCTACACGTCAAAGTGTAACCAAGATGAGGCCGACATGATCGTTGGGTTCTTTGATTACCTGGTACAGAACAGCATGGCGGCACAGGACATTACAGTTTTGACGTTCTACAACGGGCAGCGCAAAATGATATTGCGGGGTCTGAAAACTCACCCTAACCTTCAAGGCTGTTACTTTAAAGTCGTCACTGTGGACTCTTATCAGGGCGAGGAGAATGGCATCATCCTACTCTCGCTTGTACGCAGCAACAATCGACAGAATATTGGCTTCCTCGAGGTCGAGAACCGTGTTTGCGTGGCCCTGTCGCGGTCTCAACGTGGTTTTTACCTATTCGGAAACGCAATAAACCTTTGTCGCGCAAGCATGCTGTGGTGGGAAATCGTTCAGGTCATGGCAAAGGGTCCGAGACGTGTAGGGTTTGCTCTGCCTTTGACCTGCACCAACCATGGCCGAAAACGTTGGGTCCGGGGTAAGACTACCCGACATACCTTGCTTCTTATCCTCGGTCGAGGGCCTTGCTAACATGGAATCAGACGCTACGGACTGGACTTCCAAAAACAGTGGGTGCGAGCGTCCTTGTCAGGGTACTCTGCCATGTGGGCACACCTGTAGCCTAAAGTGTCATCCGTGAGTCCGCCAGCTCGAATATACTTGGTCTGCGGACAGCAGCTAATTTAACAATCATCAGTTTCTCAGACGATCTCGTCAACTGTCGAAGTCCATGCGAGCGAGCTCTGCCGTGTGGCCATCAATGTCGTGAACTCTGCTACATCCAGCCGTGTCGGTGTCCGTGCGCTACTAAGGACGTGGGCAAAGGGAAAGGCAAGATGCTCTCCCCCTCGCCCGGTCACTCTCCTCAGCGTATCTCGGAGGGAGCCGAAGCATATCAGAACTACGCCAAAGGAGGACATGTCGAAGCCGACGCCAATATCGCTGCCATGTCGCAAACTTTGGCAGCACAGTTGCGACAGCAAAAAGCCGACGACGACATGGCCAAAGCTCTGTTTGGCGTTGATGGGACGTATTCCTCTTCGAACGTCAGTGTCGACGAAGAGGCAACGGCTAGGCTGGTGGAACTGACTCCGGACGGCAATGGAGGATCGAGGGGGAAGTGGGTGGAGCTGTTTGAAAACAACGTCCCATCGACGGATTGGAAGAGCCGACCCTCCATGAGTTTGCTCGACTGAGCTCATGATTGATCTGGCGTGCTTACAACTTGGGTAAGAACAGGTCGGCCTGGCTCGCATATTGTGCTCTTGGCGACGCTAGCAGTTGCCTCTCTTGCAAGACTCGCCAGTGCATCTGTGTAGCTTAACAAGGGCTCCTGTACTCTACTTCTGAGAGGGCTAAAATCATTCTAGTTGCTAGAAGCCAAGACTCCCATTCCAAGCCGCTGAGCTGAACCTTGGCCGTACATGCGAATCGTTAAAACAGAATCATCATCATCATCACCATCATCATGAAAGCGACGTAGACACCGAGCTGACCCCCCCCAGAGACACGGCCAAGCCAATCACGCCTCCTCCCCCCCTCCACATACCCGCGCCCGCCCCCAACCCCCTTCCTCCCCCGCCCCCTCCCCATCAAATCCGCCCAAACCCCCTTCCCAATATCCCTCAACGCACCCGCCGACTCGACAACGGGCCAAACGACACAAATCAACATGCTGACCCAGACCCAGAGAAAGGAGACGACGACCCAGCCGGTGAAAGCGGGCTTGGAGAAGACGTAGTGCGTGCCAAACAGGGTAAACGGCACGACGGCGACGGCGACGACGAAGAACGAGGCGATTCCTACCGCCGCCAGTCGCTCGCCTCGCTTCACGAGCAGCGGGTCCATGGGCTCGATCTGTTTTGCTTCGAGGAAGTCGACGACTTCGTTGCCGGTTGGGATGGTGGTTTTGGGGTCGGGGAGGGGGGTGCTGTGTGGTTGGTGGTGTTTGCATGTACCGCTGATGGTGGTGGTGGTGGTGGTGGAGTTGGGCTCCTTCGCTCGCGGAGGGGAGAGTCGGATGCCGTTGATTTTATGGCTGCGAGCGACGTGGTCCGGGTCGGTGGGGTCGAAGTCATTGGGGAAGAGGAGGGTGAGGACGAGGGCGGCGAGGGCGCCGCCGGCGGAGCTGGCGATGTTGCCTGCCACGGCATTGATGGGGTCGCCGGTGGTGAGGACGGAGATGGCGCCGCTGCGGGTGGAGGTGGTGACGAGCCAGGCGGTCAGGCCGAGGGCGAGGCCGATCCAGGGCGCGAAGCGGACGGCGGTCGTCGAGACGCGAGGCCACAGGAGCACCAGGCCGGAGGAAATGGAGCATCCGCCGACGATGACGCCGAGGACGGTCAGGAGCCAGGTCAGATTGAGCTTGACGACGTTTGAAGATGCAGCAGACGACGGCCAGGACGAGGGCGTAGATGACGATGCCGTAGTGCGAGACCCGGACGAGCTGGCGGGAGGTGGCGTTCGGCTTGATGTAGGTTTTGTAGATGTCGAAGGTCAGGAGGGAGGAGACGGCGATCAGTTCGGCGGAGGTGGAGCTGATCACCGCCATGAACAGGAGGAGAAGCATGAGCGCTGCCCCACCGGTCCCGAGGAGGGCGATGGCTGTGGCGGGCGAGGAGAGTCCGGCGCCGTTTTGTTCCGGGGTCAGTCGGTTGGGATAAGTCGGGAAATACTCGGTGTGGGTGAGAGCGGCACAGCCAAGCCCCATGGCGGTGGCGAAACCAAAGGGTACGCCATACCATGCCAAACCCCCTAACAGGTACGCTTTGATTGAACTCTCAGGGCGGGAGGCGATCGCTCTTTGCCAGTAGGCCTACATGACCGATCCGATCAGCTCTCTCAAAAATATGTATCGAAGGAAAGAATCTTCCATACCTGATCCAGCCATACCGACGAGAAGCCCGCAACGAGAATGTCAACGGCGAAAACGAGACCATTGATGGACTTGAACGTAAGGTACGAGCCATTGTAGTTGCCGGCGATCGGCATCTTCTCGGAGGCGTCGACTAGCAAGTCATAAAACTCCGAAGGACTGCCCGCATCAGCCAGGTGCGACAAGGGGCCCC
>JAABUJ010003090.1_pt1 | contig 19232 bp, 27 predicted proteins | sample 5559131 | NCBI WGS metagenome assembly JAABUJ01 (sample SAMN10711875, study PRJNA513366) | rock metagenome | isolation source: Antarctica rocks | place: Antarctica: Victoria Land, Mt New Zealand nord | collected 2016-01-07 | reverse complement strand
GCGGATCAGGCGATCGCCCCACTGCCGGCGCGTGAGATCGTCGGCGAGGGCCAGGGTCGCCTTGGGCAAGCGGCCCAGCGAATTACCGTCCAGGTAGATGAGGTTGGGATCGTCGATGACGAAGCGCTCGCGGAAATGGGCGAGCGGATCGCGCGCGTCGAGGTGGGCGGCATAGGCCGCGTCCGTTGGTGTATGTTCTAACATAACCTAATAAAAATCGTTTTAACAGATTGATGTCGTGGCGTCTCCAGGAGTGCTACTCTCCATATTTTACCCGTAAAACGATGTCGAAAACCTATAGAAAACGCTCTCGGAAGGCATTGTAGGAGTTTAACACATTACGTGTCGCATTTTTTGGAGATTGGTTATGGTGGGTGCGATCGAGGATTTTTGTGCGGCAATACTTGGTTGAGCAACCTCTCCGCTCATAGCACAGTCAGTCCTCGTAGGAGTTGCCATCAGCAGTTTAGCTGACCCAAGTGGGTAATCTGTCCTAGAACCCTACGGCGGCACCGCTCGTGGCAGGAAGTCCGTTTAGGCCGACACCTCGATCTGGGACAGGCCGAGCCGAGTCAGTTGCTGGCTGGATCGACCGTTACCGCAATCAGCGTGGCGCCCGCGCCCCCAAGACGCCGGCGCAGGAGCGCATGTCCTGCCGTAGTAGCGGCGATATTGCGGCGAGCGAAGGCAAGGGAAGTACACTATAGCCATCGCCACGACGTGATCTTGTCGCTCCCACTCCCAACCGCATTGGAACAAAATACACAGCAGCAGCACGCCTACCCTGTTACAATCTGTCCTGCGCGCCCCCGCATATCGCCCGCAACGGCACGATTAAGGAGCGGTAGCGGTACTGCTGCCACAGTCGCGGCGCTTGGTTCGGCGAGACCCAAGGCACTCATCACTGCCTGCGCACGTTGCCTGTGTTGCCTGCGGACGTCGGCAATGGCGCTCGACATGACCGATCACTTCTAGTCGCGAACAGAGTTCTTGACCCTGCCCGCCCCATTACCAACTAACAGAGTTCTTGACCCTACCCGCCCCATTACCAACTAACGGAGTCACTACTTAACTCCCTTCTCAAGTCCCAGAGCCACTGGTTTCCCCTATTCGTGTGCTGTAGCCAACGGCAAAGTTTGAGAAACGTCGATGCGAGCTTGATGTGATGTTGCCTCAGATTTGACCCTGTTGCTCTATCTCGCGGATACGGGCGATTGGATAGTGCATCCTGATACGTAATCGCGTTCCAGAACATCGTGATAATGTCACCTTCTTCGATTACCGCTTCTGGCGATTTTATTCTGCTCGCATCTTTATCGAGTCGCAATACATCAACGAGTTTGATTCTTTCCGTGAAAAACCCTGACGATACAATATTCTCTTTAGCGAGTCGCCGCAGCCAATAATCGTTGGTCATCGTCCCGTACTGCGCTAACTGCTCGACAAAGTTCTGAACATCTTGCGGAGCTAAGACTCCTCCCTGCTTATGTATTTGCAGCAACTCAACAGCGCGTAAAACCGGATGGCGCAAGGTGACTTCAATTATGGGGGATTCGGCGGTTAATCTAATCGCATCTCCCAAGTTAAACGGTACGGTTACCTCCTCCCCTCCAATCTGGTCATCTAATCGGTTCTGGGCGTCTAACTGGTCAAGCCGATTAAGCCACTCCGCCAAAAACTTTTGACCTCTCACCGAATCCGCAGAAAAAAACCCTACAAAATCACTGATATCTTCGAGCATAAGCACTCCTACTCTAAATATGTTGCTCCATTCCCGTTTTGCCCACACTACTGAAGAGGGTTTATCATTGTTCCCCATTGTTTCATCGTGTTGCAAAGCCCGAAGCATTTCGGCTGGAGTGACATGTAGTGCTTCAGCTAAGTGTACGGCCGTAATTATCGACGTTTGACTTTGACCTCGTTCTGTCCTGCTTATAGTTGCAGCGTCTACGCCCGCGCTATGCGCAAGCTCTTGCAGTGACCATCCTTGTCGGTGTCGCTCAATGCGAAGCCATTCGTTGAAATCCATATCTCCACCGTTAGCTGTTGCTTGCCTTGACACACACGGGCCCCTAGCGTATAATTTGCGTAAGAAGATGCGCAAATAAATACGCAAAAACTATTTGTACGGTAAAGGTAGCAAGATGCCAGCAACACTGCATCGACACCAGGACTAGCTCCATGCTCTCATCATACTCGTGCCTTTATCATAGACTATCCTCCTCAGGGGGACTAGCAAGGTGAAAGATGCCGCTCTGCTAAACGATGCTGATATATGTTGACAGGTTGAGGTTGCCCAAACCTCACACTGTATCGCAGAAGATTTTTCCTTAGCGAAATCGTCATGCATAGTTGCCATGCGTCTAGGGTCACAAGAGGGGGCTGTAAAAAGGACATTGAATTAGGAAGATAGCTCTTCTTTGTGCACAGGAGTTTAGAGAAGCCTGTGAGGGGGAATATAATGGGCGAGAGAGATAAGCGGGAGCCACAGATCATGCAAATCGATTATACCGATGTCGACGTAACGATCGCTGACAATAGTAAGCAGATTTCTTTTGAGGAGCGTCCATACCTCAGCGCTTTACTAGACGACAACCGCCGCATAGTCGGCTGGTTGGTAACTTTGGGACCGGCGTCTGAGGATGCGCTGACTGCACTTGCGGATGGTTTATGCGACCGTAAACAAGGCGATCATGATCTCTCCAAGACCCTCGTAGTCGACAATAGCAACTTGTTCCTCCACGAACAACGCCGTCATATGGCGACAACTCGTTACAGGACACCAGGAGCGAAGGTCACTTGGCGCTGTACACCGGCGATGCCAGTGCGGACAGCACAGTTGTAAGCGGGCCCAACCAAGGGATGGACAGGGGCTTGTGCCAGAATATCAGGGACATGGCCGGGAGCGACAACCACGGGTGGCAGCGCATCGCCGATACCTATACTCTTTGGACAAGGCGCTATCGATATTACGATATTACGAGTGCGCCCATCGATAGTGCGCCGCCGGATAGTCACGGAGATGGTGACGACATCTACGATGGCTTGAACAAGCTCGCCTGATCGGCTGTACTGCGGCGCAGGTTACCGGCCAGAGTGCACCAAGTCGCAGGCCAGCCGTGCATGTGCTGGTAGGTCAACCGCCAAAGCATCCGCAGCATCGTAATCAGCAGCAGGCTCTCTTTGCTGTGGCGGCGCAACTTGCTCATCGAACCTTTAGGCAAGCGAAGGAAACAGTGGCCGGGGGCCAACCGGACGGTCAAGCGACACAATGTGACCGGGCGCAGGCGCATGATCGTCGCCATGTAATTTGGGCATCACTGCGGAGAGAGAGGGCAGGAAACATGCGACGAGATTTCACGCAACGCTTGTACGCTCGCATTGAGGCTGCGAGCGACATTTCCCCTGCGACGCGTGCATCGGTCGGTGTTTGCATACCCGTCATCGGTGACGCTGTTGTGCCGTACCTGGCCCAGCGGCCATCGGCCGTGCCAATATCCCCCGATGACGTTGGTGATTGGGCACCGTTCTACCCACAGCTTTTTATCGAGGTCATGCTCAGCGATAGCGATAGGGCATGCATCGAAGGGCTCACTGCCCACTTACCGCTCGCGGATCGGTTGCGCGGCTGGGGGGTCGTCCTTTTGTCGGAGGATGTGACCACCGGCTCCCCGGACAAGCGAAGCCGGGCGAACGTGCGCCGCTTGGTTGCGTTGCAGGATCACCTCCATGCCTTGTCGCCCACATTGTACGCGACTTTCGAGCGGCGCGACGCGGTGGGGGTCGAGGTGGCTCTGGCTGCGATGCCGTCGACACGGCTCGCGGAAGCGCGGCGTGCGATTGCTGAGACAGCGCGTCTGTTGGGCTTGACGATGCCGACCGCTGTGCATGAGCAGCGGGAGGCCATCCGCTCAGGCGCCAGTCCGCGCTGGGAGTTCCATGCAACGCTGTGGCTCGATCGCATGGAGGGTTCGCCTGCACCGGTCTGGGAGTGGGCCTTCGGTGCGCGCAACGATGGTAGATTTCACGGCCCGTTGCTGTCGCCGACGGCCATCGCCGACGATGTACACGACGATGAAGCCATGATACTCCTCGCGATCGCTGGGTTACCCCTATCGTTGACGCACGAGCGACGGGCAACAACCAAGAAAGCGGGACGCTACGGCACGGAAGGGAACCACTACTATGTGGTCGGGTCGGTCGCGCAGGATGTGCCGGATAGCGTCGGCACGTAGCCGATCGGTTGGTACGCGGCAGGCCCGCGCCGTTACTATAGCCTATCCTCTTTACGGAGATTGAAAAGGTGGAGAAGTCGGAAGATATCACCCAGCGCACAGGTGCCAATGCAACCGGGCAGGTAAAGGGTATTTGGTCAGAGCACTGTATCGTAGAGGACCTTCCCGCAGCGGGGCAATCACGGCTGGACGCCATTCGTCCGCTTTTTGAGCCGTGCGATCATGCGACCTACCGGCAGCGGGTGAAAGATGCCATGGTCAAGATGGGCGTGACACAGCGCACAATCCAGCGTTGGATCAAAGAGTGGGAGGAAGAAGGGCCTGTCGCTTTCGACAGTGATGCCCGCAGCGATAAGGGACGGTCGCGTGGCGGACGATCGAAAAAAGAGCCGTGGAGTGACGCCGAGAACTGGCCAAAATTAATCATCAAAACGTGGAAAGCCGGAAATAAGGACGGCAAGCGGATGCTTCCTTCTCAGGTCTTCCTGCGAGTCCTTGGAAGAGCCGATGCCCTCGGCCTACGCAAGGATAAGGAGGATACATCCGCTTATCCGTCACACATGACGGTCTACCGCAAGCTCGAACCCTATGAAGCCGCGCTGCAGCATCCGAAGACGCCGCGTCGCCGAGGTTGGCGTCAAGATCGCCTTGTCATCACCACACGTACCGGGGAACAGATTGAGGTGACGTGCAGCAATCAAGTGTGGCAGATCGATCATACGCAGGTTGACGTGCTCGCCGTAGACAAGGACGGTAAGCTGCGGCGTCCCTATCTGACAACGGTAGTCGATACCTACGGCCGCTGCCTCATGGGCCTAGAGTTGAGTATGCGGCCGCGCAGCTCCACTGTTGTTGCCCTTGCCCTACGCCACGCCATACTGCCCAAAACATACACGGCCGACTATAAACTGCGCTGTCGGTGGGGAACTTTGGGTAAACCGGCGTACGTCTTTACGGATGGCGCCGGAGAGTTCAAAGGCGCCCATGTTAGCCGGCACATTGCCGATGCGCTTGGATTTACAACGGATCTCCGTGATCGCCCTTCGGAAGGGGGCATTGTGGAGCGTCCCTTCGGGACCTTCAATACAGATTTCTTCTCTCAGATGCCTGGATACACCGGAGGAGATGTTCAACACCGATCTACGAATGCCGAGAAAGCAGCGTGTATCAGCCTGGACGAGTTGGAACGGCATTTCGTCCGTTACATCGTTGATAACTACAATCAACAACTGGACGCGCGGTCGGGTAACCAGACGCGTTTCCAACGGTGGGAAGCGGGGCTGGCAACTATGCCGACGCCAATGGATGAAGCGGAATTAGACATTTGTTTGATGAAAGAGACTCCCCGAGTCATGTACGATGGTGGATACATCCGTTTTGACAATTTTACCTACGTGACGGAGCAACTCACCGACTACGAGGACCGGCCCATTATTATCCGCTACCATCCAGACAACATTGCCACCATTAGGATTTATCAGACCGTCCGCGATGGCCAGCGGGATCGATTCCTCGGAATAGCGCGCGCAGAGGGCTTCGACGATAGGCCGATATCGGAGGCGGAAGCCAGGGCAGTGGCCAAGCGCCTCCGAGACAAAGGCAAGGACATTAGTAACGAGTCCATACTAGACGAAATTCGTGACCGTGATGCTTTCATTAAGGACAAGGAGCGCGCACGTGATCGTCGTCGCCGAAAAGGGTCCGGTAGCGTGTGGGAGGCAGACGAGGGGTCTCGCGGTGTGGAGCCTGCATCGCGCGGGGACGGTTCTGGTAAACAGGGTGCCGCGGACATATCGTCGGCGGTAAACGAGGAACCGGAAGCACAGGGCGCGATCGACACTCCCCTGATCCAACCATCCGCGCCACGTGTCTATGATTTCGACGATCTCCACGCGGACTATTGAGGAAGGAGTGTCGCCGACTGATGGACAAGCATGCAGAGACTTCCGAAGACGCGATCGCGCGTCTGCGATGTCGCGTATTCGTGGAATTGGACCACCTGAAAGCGATGCACGAGTGGTTAGGTGACAAACAGCAAGCTCGGCAATCCGGGCGCGTTACCGGCCCGTCTCGCACAGGTAAGACCCACAACTGTATCGCCTTCCAAGCCATCACGAACCGCCGCGTCGATGACGGCGACCGCCGTCCCGGACAGCCGCCTCGCCGCCCAATCCTCTATATCTTCCCGCCGGAGAGTTGCAGCGCGCGCGCACTCCTCACCGAGATATTGCAGGAGTTAGGGTACGCATTTTTCAGAGGAACTGTACACGACCTGCGCAAGCGAGTGGTCGAGGCACTGCGCACCTGCGAGGTCGAGATGATAATTATAGATGAGGCCGATCGTCTCGGTCGCGCGGCGTTCGCCGATGTCCGCGATTTTTCCGATCACCGGTTGTTACACATGGCCGTGATCCTGGTCGGCACATCGTCGCGGCTCAGCAGGGTATTGGAACGCGATGAGCAGGTGAGGAACCGTTTCATGCCTGGCTATGAACTGGGGATTCTCAGGGGTCAGCAGCTCATCGCCGTTATCACGACGTGGGAAGAGCACGTCCTCAAATTGCCACAAGCGTCGGACCTGACCTCGGCAGGGAAACTTAGCATCTTGACGAAAGCGTCACGGGGGCTTATTGGCCTGCTTGATGAGATTTTGCGTGAGGCGGCAATCCAGGCGCTTCGGGCCGGCAAACAACGGATCGATGTAGCTACCCTCCGGAAGGTAGCAAGTGACTATCTGTGACCGAGACGGGCGGGTGGAAGGGTGGCGCATACTTGTCGTTCCCCACGATGGCGAAAGCTTGAGCCATTTCTTGGGTCGATTCCGGCGCGCGAATCACTTGAGCGTGACGATGCTTGGCCAGGTTAGTGGTCTTGGCGTGAAAATCATGCGATGGGAACGCTTTTATCACAACCCTTTCCCAGTTATTGATGATCTACGTATTCTGGCTGGTGTTGTCGGTGTCGATGCTGACCGTTTCGCCGCAATGCTGCCACCCCATGGAACACGTATGCGCCACGCGCCGATTCGGCTCTGCGGGTATTGCTATGCGACCGTGCCGATCCATAAGATCGCCTGGCAATACATATCCACACGCGCTTGCCCAGAGTGCAACCGCCACCTTCTCTCGGAGTGCCCGCAGTGCGGAGTACGCTTCCCCTATCCAGCTTTGTGGTCACACGGGTGTTGCTCCCGCTGCCGAACCCTATTCTCAGCGATGGCGCAGCGGCAGACGCTTGACATGGCTCGCCCATCCACCGTGCCCAGCCCGTGAAGGACTTCCTGGCACAAGAAGCGGCGACACGCCTCCATCTAGAACGCTTGCCCGGCTATGCGCCTGATCTCAACCCCGACAAGGGCATCGGGCCGTATCTCAAGCACGTCGAGTTGCGCAACCTATGCTGCCACGCTCTCCCCGAACTGCGCCACGCCCTGCGCGCCGCCACCAAACGCCTGCGCCACAAGCACCATGTTATCGCTGGGTGCTTCGCCCCCGCCGGTTATGACCCGCCTTGTTAGAAGTCTATGCAGGAGTCAGTAACATACACAGTACACATTCAACCTAGACGCCCCGCTCACGCCCCAGGAGTCGAATAAGCCTCGTCGTCGCGCAGCCGTGGCTGATCCCAAGTATATATAGATGTTCAGATAAAGAATGAGAATCCGCAGGCAGCTTCCACGCTCAGTCAACCGCCCGAATCTCTCAAACATTATCTGACAAGCTATAGTTGGGGCACCCTCGATCTGCTTAAGCGATGACGGCATCTATTGGCGTAGAGCGACGGCGTGCGAGTATAACGCGGCGCAGCTCCAGCCACGCTCAACGCCAAACAAGAGCGCGCCTTTGAATGCCTCCCAGGTCAAGCGCGGTAAGAAGTCCTCCAGGTGCGGCCCTGTGTCCGGCTCAGCGTCCGCACGGTTCAGCGACGGGACGCCTGCCCCGTCCGCGACCGCCTCCTCGGCGAGCTCTCCTGTCTCGTCAGGGTGCGATACGTCCGCGACTGCGTCACTCACGCCGGCCGCGGGAGTACTCTCTATCTTTGGTTTGGCAAACCCGAAGCGGGACGGTGGCCGCTCGACGACCGCATGCTCGGGATTGCCGTACTGCGGCTCGACGTCGGCCGCTCCCGGCTTCATGACACGATCGAAAGGGTCGGGACGCTGTTGCGCTACTTCAGGGTGCGCGCGCGGCGGGTCCGGTTCCGCTTCCACCAGGCGGTAGATGGGGCCCCTTCCATGCGGTAACGATCCAGAATCGCCCGGTGTCGCCGGTGCCGTTCCTCCCTCTGGCCGTGGATCAGTGGCGGCCTCCGGTGGTCGACTACGTCGCGGATTGACGATCCCGGCGGCCGCCAACTCTTTCTTGATAGCCTCGAGTGTATCCGTCGTGATGGTATCGCCCCGCACAACGCGCCGCAGCAGCGCGTCTTTGACCTCGTCGCTTTGCTTGTTGATCTGTACCGCCAAGCTCTTCGTCATGCGCCCGGACTCCACCGCCTCCCTGAGCGCGTCCTCGTGATATACGCGGAGGGTGTCGCGGACATGCTGCTCCGACTTGTGGATGAGAGCGCCCAGTTTTGGTGGCGTGAGACCTTCCAGGTCCATCAGCTCCGTGTAGGCCCGCGCCTGATCCATCGGTTTGAGATCCTCGCGCTGCAGGTTCTCAATCAATTGCAGCACCTGGGCCGCGACGCCTTGCTCGTCCCGTACGATGACCGGGACGACATCCAACTCAAGGCGCTTACAGGCCACCAGGCGCCGCCCACCGGCGATCACGATCATGTGTTGGGGATTGTCAGGATCGCGCCGGACAACAAGTGGTTGCAAGATACCATATTGCTTGATACTCGCCGTCAATTCTTTGAGACGCTCGTTGCCTTCCCCTTGCCCCCAATCGCGCCGCACCTGATCAGGGTCTCGGTCAATCTGCGCGAGCGGCGCCATCATAAACCCGACGCTCGTGGACGTATAGCCCTCTCCCATGTTGTTCGTCACGACAAGCCTCCCTATGTGTATATAAAACGTTACATCCGCACCGGCGGCACGTTACGTCCAAACATGATCATCTTGTGGCGGCTCCGTTCGTTGAATACGGCAAGAGCGACATTTGGATGCAGTCGCCTTGCTCCAGTGATCGGAGGGCAATACCGCCTGCCAAGGTGTGACACTACCGCTCCAGTCCGCTAACCCCTCGTTCATCCACCCCACGACTCTTGCCTGCACACGCGCTTCGCCTGTCCTCCGATTTCTATCTATCCCACGCACGTCCTCACGCCGATAGCACATGTGCCCACGATCAGCGTTTCGATCGCGCCTTGTCTTTTATGTGTGAAGCCCGCACGCCCACACATGCCTGACGTTCGCACCCCATACCGTACGAGGGCACGGCCATCAACATGACACGCCACCTGGTACGACAAGCGCACCGCCAGCATGCAGTGACACCTGGGGATCCGCCACGGCCGCTCAAGCACACAGAGAGCCCAGGAGCCGTCACGATGATACTATAGCACAAATATTCAATGTTTGATTACGCGATACGACAGCATACGATGTGCACGTGAGAAAGATGGCGCTTGCCCATGAACGCACGGTGCTGCGCGTCCTCCTACGACAGGCGCGGATGGCGGCGAAGTTAACGCAAAGCGAATTGGGCGCGCGCGTTGACAAGGACCAGGCTTACGTGAGCCGCTACGAAATTGGCGAATCACAGCTAGATTTCGTTGAGGTGGACGTGATCGCGCGGGGGCTAAATCTTACGCTTGAGGAGATTGTTCAGCGCTACCAAGAGCGTCTGGCAAAGCAAAGATAATGCGTGTCATACAGTTGCCTCGACCGATTAGAGGTGGGTGTGCCCGGAAAAGTGAGGGGGAGAAAAAGCTGTGCCTCCAATGGGGCATGGGCTGTGGCATGCTCACGGTGTGCCTGGGGAGGGTATCGCGATGGACAGAGCGGAGTTGCCCGAGGAGAACATACACGAAATGGGGGCGTTGTTCGTCACGGCGCTCCGTGCAGCCGCCACCAACTTCAGTGTGGACGACCTGGACGGGATTGAGCGGCGGTTGCAAGCGGCGGGGCGGCAGGTCTTGAGCCAGGGGCTGGAACGGGGCCCTGCGCGCACTGCGGCTGGGTGATACGGCGGGTGGATCTGGCCGCGGGATCGGTACATCCAGGGCAAGGTGAGCGACGACGTGGCCCAGCAGGCCTACGACCTGTGCGACGCACGGATTGGGCGCGGTCCAGGGGCACTCTAGCCCCCGCTGCTGCAGGCGGTCTACCGCTTGGGCATCAGGCCTCCTTTCCATTCCGTGAGGTCTGCCTCGCTAAGAACGCGTCACGTCTGCGGCACACGGCACGCCGTGAGCGAACATGGGGAAGAAAAGCGGCGGATCATCCCCCCTGAGCCGGCATCACGCCGGCAGCGGTTCGATCAAGGACGGCCCGTCCTCGTGCGGAGACGAGACACGCGGTGACACGGGGTAGGCCACCAGCGGGTCTGCCGGGTAGGGCCGGAGACAATCCAGCACCGCTACCGGGTCGGTAAGCGTCGGATCGAGCCAGAGCGATTCGGCGGCGGGGTCGAGGATGACGGGCATCCGATCGTGGATACGCGCGACGAGCGCATTGGGTTCCATGGTGATGATGGCGCAACTCGCCATGCCGTCCTTGCCGATGCTGTAGAGACCGGCAAGGCCAAAGAGGGTGCGATCGTCGCGGCGGACGTACACGGGTTGCTTGGTCTTGAGTCCCGGCATGCCCTGCCACTCGTAGAAGCCGTCGGCGGGGATGATGCAGCGGCCACGCGCAAGGGCGCCTCGGAAAAGGGGACGCTCGATCAGCGTTTCGGCGCGCGCATTGATCGGCGCCGGTCGAAACGCGCCGCCAGACGTCCAGGCTGGCCGGAAGCCCCATGTCATCGCCCGCAGGAGACGGCCTGCGGATCGCTCGACGATGACGGAAATGTCCTGGCTCGGCGCGATATTGTACGCTGGATTCGGACGCTCGGCGTCGTCCCGCTCATCCTGGGCGACGTCGAATCGCAGGGCGATCTGCTCAGGGGTAGTCAGGGTAAAACGTCCGCACATCGGGGTGCTCCTTCCTGCGCGCCTCCCTGGCGGAACAGGGAAGCGCCGCGCGTGTCAAGCCGTGTAAGAGGGGTGCATCGCCGGGCGATGCAACCATCGTCGGTCTTCGCGTTCTGCGCGGGCTGGCCATCCAGGTGATAGTGGGTCGGCGCTGCCGCGTCGCCATAGGTCTCTTCGGGGAGGATCTCCGCGTATTCGCAATAGGGACACACGGCCCCGATGCACGGCGCATCGTGGCGCGAGGCGTAGAATGGCTGACGGCACCGGGCACACGGGACGAGGACCATGGTCCCTCCTTTGTCACGGGGTGTGGCGAACACTACCCTCTCATTATAGAACTTATGTGCTAATAAAATCAGCGATTATCCACGCCACATCGGCATGATTAGCCGGTGGTCGCCCTGGTTGCCGGAGTGCCCAATCGTCCCCCGATGCCCGCACCACGACGGAGGCGTTCGGCCAGGGCGGCGTACCGCTGCCCCGCCCCCCTCCGTCCGCACTGCCCGGGCGATGGCCCGTTTGCTGCCGACCACCACCACAATCCGCTTCGCGCGCGTCACCGCCGTGTAGAGCAGATTGCGCCGCAGCATCAACCAGGCCGACGTGTGAGGGGCACGACCACGCACGGATACTCCGAGCCCTGCGAGCGGTGATCGAGACGGCGTAGGCGTGCGTCAACAACAAGATAGTCCGCGACCTGTTTTCTATAGACGTTCAGATAAAGAATGAGACTTCCCAGGCGATTTCGACGCTCAGCCGATTGACCGACTCTCTCAAACATTATCTGACAGGCTATAGCAGCAGCGCCGTCAACATGTCACGTGTCCTCTCGCCACGTATCAATGGTCCTGGTGCTTTGCATGATGACTCATGATCCCATGGTCATCGCGGTCGCCGAGGTGAGGCTCCCTGCCGTGCCGAAGAGTACTCATTGCTATGCCGCAAACGATGATAATCTGCTACCTGTTCTGCCCGCGTTGCAATACTTCGGCGAAACCCCTTCACGCCGGGGTGCATGATTTGAACGACGCTTCCGCTACCGTCGTCGTCCGCTCCGCTATGCCCGCGCCCCTCTCCGCGTGACCTGTGGCCCGTGTATGGGACGCATGGTGGCGGGCACACGGGAGCCGTTAATGATCGTGGCCCGATAGGTATACAGCACCGTCGCGACGGAGTACGCGGCCCATCGCCAAACCTCGCCCTATGAGCGAGCAGCCGTTAGCAAGACTGCGCGCGTGCTAGGCGCCGTGATCGTGACTGCTACCGGTGCTCATGACGCATAGGTATTTGTGCGACATGCTGGCGCCACACGACGGATAACGCATGTAGCCATAACAGGGATGAGGGTGTAGAGCAGCGTCATCTGGACAGTGGATATCGTTTCTTATCCTCTACGCGGCGTGGAGCGCCACGCCGATGATCGCGCCGGCGAGGGTACCGGCCGTGACGATAGCGAGGAATCCGAGCCCGTTGCGCAGCGGCCCCTTGAGGCTGTAGCGCGCCTTGACCGCCCCAAGCGCGAGCGCGGTCAGCGCGGTGAGCCCGTAGGCCGCGATCTGCATCCAGGGGAGCGGCAGCCCGAGCAACACCGGGACCGTGGGAATCAGACCGCCGAGCACGAACGACGCCCCGATCTGAAGGCCCTGCCGCCACGGCACGACAGGCTCCTCCTCAACCACGCCCAGCTCGTCGCGCACCAGCGCGTTGAGCCAGCGATCGTGATCGGCCGTCTGGTGCGCGATGACGCGGTCGAGCAGGCGCCCGGTCAGCCCCTTCTTCCGGTAGATCGCGCGCAACTCGGCCCGCTCCTCCTCTGGCTCGGTCTCGATCTCCCGGCGCTCGGTCTCGATGCGGTAGGCCAGGATGTCGCCCTCCGTGCGCGCCGAGAGATAGCCGCCCAGGGCCATCGAGACGCCGCCCGCCGTCACCTCGGAGAGGACGACGAGCAGCAGCGCGGCGTGCGTCTGTGCCGCCAGACTGGTGGCGATGATGAAGACGAGCGTCGTCACCAGCCCATCGTTGAGCCCGAACACGATCTCGCGCAACCAGGCCCCCCCATGCGGATGCTGTTCCTCCCGCGGCCGCTCACGCGTGGTCGGCGCACCGGAGCGTTGGAGGTGGGCCTGAGTCATGCCGGCGCCGGCCGCACGCTCGTCCAGGCCCTCGGCTCCCGCGCGCAGCAGGATCTCGCGCGCCTCGGTCTCCCGACCGTCGGCCTCCACGAGCACGAGCTGCTGGCCCGGCGCCCCCGCCTCCGCGACATCCTCGTTATAGGACGCGGCGCGGGTGAGGCCGGCCGCCGCCAACTCGGTCCGCGCGCGATGGGCGGCCACCGGGTCCGCGAAGAGGCCCACAATTGTCTGCGTCATGGTGCGGCCACCCCACAGTGCGTCCGTGTCAACGCGTTTCTCCTTTACCTCTCCACACAGGAGAACTCGTCGGCCTGTTTGGGCGGACAGGACACGTCGCCGTAGGAGCAGAACACACAGCAATCGCCGGGCCGTGGCCGGAGCCGCGCGGCGCAGTGCGGGCAGGTGTAAAAGTAGCGGCAGGCGTCCGTGGGCGGCGTGTCGGTCGAGGTTCCCTGACAGGAGGGGCAGGTAATCGTTCCTGTGCGTTCCATGGGTCTACCCTCCGCAGGTGTCATCGCCGCAGCCACACCCGCCGCGTCCGGCCCGTGCGCCGTCCAAGGCTTCGCGGGCCTCGTGTTGGAGCCAGTAGAGGAACCCTAACGCGGCCACGCTGTCGGCCCACCACCACCCGAAGGCGGCCGTCAGGACCAGGCCGACGAGCAGGGTCGCGGCCATGTAGGCGCAGGTCAGCGAGCAGGCGGCGTCGCCGCGTAGGGCGGCGCTGTCGATGCGCCCGGCAATCGCGCGCTTGCGCCGGGCCAGGAGGGGCATGCCGACGACGGCAACGAGCGCGAGCGCGATCCCGACCGGGGCGCTCTCGGGACGGTTGTGCGTCCACAGGCCCACGCCGGCGCTGGCGACGATATAGAGGCAGAGTAGGACGAGCCCGATCCCCGTCACCCAGGCGGCGCGGTTCTCGGCGCGCTCCACGCGCGCCAGGGAGCCGCCGCGCGCCTCGGTGGACAACCGCCACAGCAGCACGCCGCCCGTCACCAGTTCGATCACGCTATCGATCCCGAAGGCGGTGAGGAGCACGCTGCGCGCGAGCAGACCGGCCGTCAGGGCGACGATGGCCTCGACGGTCATCCAGCCGATGGTGAGCTGTTCCACGCGCACGCCGGCGCGGACGGCCTGCGCGCGCTTTGTTCGCGCGTGGGGCGTGTCGAGCGTGATGGTGGAGTTAGCCACGTCTTTGCCCTCTCATTTCTCCCGTTGTGGCGGACACATCCAGCCCATCCGCTGTGTGCTCGTGCTCGTGGTCATGGTCACGGTGCGCGTGATCGTGCGTGTCCCCGCCCTCGGGGTCCATCGTGCAATACAGGTGGTTGGGGGTGCAACCCGCGCACTCGATCTGGATCGTGGAATGACCGATCTTGTATTTCGTCTGGAGCAGGCGGTTGAGCCCGACCAGCAGTTCGTCGCAGGCAGATAAGGGCCGATCCGCGACCTGGACGTGGGCCGAGAGCGCGCTCATGCCGCCGGCGATGGACCACACATGCAGGTCGTGGACATCCGCGATCCCCGGCTGCCGCACCATGTCGCGCACGAGCTGCGCCACGTTGAGGTCCCTGGGCGTCGCCTCCATGAGGATATCCACCGTCTCGCGCAGGATGCCCCAGGCCCCACGCGCGATCAGCAGGGCGATCCCGAGCGAGATGAGGGGGTCGGCGGGATACCAGCGCGTGAGCAGGATGACCACGCCGCCGAGGATGACGCCGACCGACGCGCCCACGTCCCCGAAGACGTGCAGCATGGCCGCGCGCACGTTGAGGTTGGCGCCGCCCTCTTTCTGCAGCCCAAAGCCGATGTAGAGGTTGACCGCGATGCCCACCGCCGCCGACACGAACATCAGCCAGGGCGTGACGGCCTCGGGATGCTGGAACCGCTGGACAGCCTCGTAGGCGATGGCCAGCACGACCAGGATCAGCGTGAGGGCGTTAGCGAGGGCGGCCAGGATGCCGGTGCGGTGGTAGCCGTAGGTATTCTTGGCGTCGGCCGGGCGCTCGGCCTGCGCCGTGGCGAACCAGGCCAGGCCGAGGGCGAAGATGTCGGTCAGGACATGGCCGGCGTCGGAGAGCAGGGCCAGGGAGTGCGAGGCGAGGCCGCCCGCCAGTTCCACGACGAGGATGACGGCGGTGAGCAGGAAGGCCGTGCGCAGCTTGCCCTTGGTCATGCCGTGCGCGTGGTCATGCCCATGGTCAGCGGCCATCACACCCCCCCGCGGGCCGTCGCGGCAGCGAGCACGTCGGGGATGGACACGTCGCCGACGTTGGCGTGGCCCTGGTGCGTCAAGCCCACCTGGACGAGCAGGGCGATATGGGCGTCGTCGATGCTGTAGTAGACGAACTTGCCGGCCCGCCGCGACTTGACCAGCCGCAGCGCGCGCAGGACCCGCAAGTGCTGGGACACGCCCGATTCGCTGATCCCGACGACGGCGGACAGGTCGCACGTACACAACTCCTGCCGCATGAGGGTGTGGACGATCTTGGCGCGCGTGGGATCGGCCAACGCGCCAAACAGCTCCGCGAGGTCCGTGTAGGTGTTGTCGGCCGCCAGCGTCGCACGCGCACGGGCCACGTCCTCCATGTGGACGCAGCGCACCCCGCACAACTCGGCGCCCATCATCTGAGTCTCCATTGGCCTCCCTTTACAATGTAACGATGTAGTAATCTCTACATTGTAGTTTACCACCTATGGCGTCGCGAGGATAGGGGGTAGACCCCAAAAGAGGAGGAACGCGGGCCAGCCTACCGATGGACAGTGACCGTGACGCTATCAAACTGCTGCCAGCCGTAGCCCTTGAAGTAGGCGTCCACCGTCGCTTTGTACGTGCCCGCGCGCCGGTAGGTATGCGTCATCGTGTCGCCCGTACGCGCGGTCCCATCACCCGAGTGCCAGCGCCAGGATCGGGTCAGATCGGCCTGGGGGAGGACCGTGCGCATCAGGGCGTCGTCCTCCTTGAGCAGGATGCCCTGACCGGCGCGGAACGCGCGCGGGAAGGCGAAATGCGCCCAGGTGGCGTAGGTGGCGGCGGTCGGGGCGGCCTTGTAGATCACGGCGCGCGTCCCGTTGGCAAAAACGGAGGGTTTGCCGTCGATCGTGCAGGCCTGCGCCGCCCCGATGACGGACGCAAGGCCGATGGCTAGGGCGCACGCGGGAAGCGAGACGGTTAGGTGTCGCATGTATCTCCTCCTCAAGTGATATTGTCGTCTAGCCCGAGTATGCCACAGTGCGGCGACACACCGCGCCGCAGGCGGCCCGGAGAGGAGCAGAGACGAGGGGCGTAGGGGTGTGGCGTAGCCAACTTACGCTCCCGTACGTCCCTTTAGCGGCCCTGAGAGCCGCGCTGGCGATCCGGCACGGCCGCCGAGAAAAGAGTATCGGCCGCATGCACGTCAGACTCCTCTCATGCGGAGGACCAGGAGTAGCAGGATGACCGGGCGTCGGGGTGCGGCCGGGGTCACGGCGGTCACGGGCGCGACGAGCACGGCTGCGGCTAGGATGAGCGTGCCGCTCATTCCTCACCATACCACGCAGCCCAGCCCTCCTTAACCCCATAGTAGACGATGACCAGGCCGGCCAGAGGATCGGCCCACCACCAGCCGGCGACGGCATTGAGGATCAGGCCAACGAGCACGGCGGCGGCCAGGTACGCGTCGATGAGGGTGACGTGCGCCTCGGTCGCGAGCACCGGGTTGCCCAACTGGCGACCCGTGATGCGCTTGCCCTGTGCGAGTAGCAACATGGCGATCAGCGTCGCGGCGAGCCAGACAATGCCTCCGACGGAGGTGGTGGGACGTATGCCCGCGATGACGGTGAACGCTTCCTGCCCCAGGATATACACGGCGAGGGCGAAGAAGGCGCCGCCGATGAGGCGCAGCGCGCGGCGCTCACGGTGCTGATTGATGCCGGTGAGCTGCCACACCACGATCACCGAGGCGAAGATCTCGATGAGCGAGTCGAGGCCGAAGCCAGCCAGGGCCACAGATCGGGCGGCGAGCGCGGCCGCCACGACGATGACGACGCCCACGACGTTCCAGCCGAGGGTCGCGTATTCGAGGTACAACCCACGCCGCAGCAGCCGCGTGTCCGGCGTCTGTCCTTCTGTCATTCGTCCCCCTCTTCATTCCTACGACCTCCGCCCGCACAACACCGGCGGTGTCTATCCGTCGTCTGTTCCTGTCGCGGACGTGTCCGGCCTGACGGTGGGGTCAGGGCCAGGGACACGCCGATGGTCCAGACGAGCGCGCCCGCCCAGCCGCCCAGCACATCGCTCGGATCGTCCGCGCCCAGGGCCACCCGCACGACGCCGACCAGCACGATCAGGGGCGGGGCCAGGGCGAGGGCGGGCCACCGCCACCGGGTGGGCCAGGCCAGCACGGTCAGCGCGGACAGCAGGGCGAGCGACCCCATGGCCGCCGGGCTGAGATAGGCCCCCGCCGGGCCGGGTCCCGGCTCCCCCCACCCCACGTTGATCGCGGAGAAGAACGCATTGACCGTCAGGTTCGCGGCCAGGGCGCCGCCATAGGCCACGCCGATGAAGAGTGCCTCGCGCCCGCGCCGCCGTAGGGACAGCACAAGGACGGCGAGCGCGCAGAGCGGGATGGTGGCGTCGAGATCGCCGAGCGTGGCGATGGCCCGCGGCACGGCGGCATGGACCGGGACGGCGAAGCCGCGGACCGTCCGCAGGATGGGGCGGTCCCAGGGTGCGCCCTCCTCGGTCCCTATGTCCAGCACGAAGACCTCAAAGACCGTGAGGGCGATCAGGAGACCCCCGAACAAGGCGAGGAGCGACCAGCGCTGGCGCCACAGGAGGGCGCCGGGGGGTGTCGGCGACGGGGCGTCCGGGTGCTCTCTCGTGGTCTCCCGTGTGATCCCGGCGTGCTCGACGCAGCGCAGGCAGAGCGACCGCTCACCGTCGGGTCCCCGGACCACGTACGCGGTATCGTCGAGGATCACATCGCCGTGGCGCAGGCCCGCCAGGGCCGCGGGATCGGAGCCGACGCGCGCGGGATCGAGGATGCGCGTGCCGCAGCGGTCGCACCGCACGGACTGGCCGGGCGCGTCGCGCGTCGCGACCGTGCGGACGAGGGTATAGGCGTGCGGATCGCGGATCATGGCTGGGCGGGGTTTCGTGGCGGGGTCTGGCGGCATGGATGGCTTGTCCTTCGGGTATCCCCGATAGGGAGGTACCCCTTCAGCATAGACGCGGGGCATGAACGCCGCGTGAAACGCGGCGGCGGACGGGGCGCGCGTGGGGCTGAGGGCCGCATCCACGCACGTCGCTCCCTCTCGCCCGTCCGGCCCGTCATGACGACCGGTTCCCATCGCGGGGCGCCTCATCACACGGCCCCTCGCACGAGCGCGTAGACGATGTACGCGACGTAGAGGATCAGCAGGGCCACGCCGGTTCGTCGATGTAAGGACGGCTGCCGGAAGAGCAGGGTGACGAGGAGGGTCGCGGCCAGCAGGAGAGGCACGTCCACATGCGCGACGGTCGGGGCCACGGCCAGGCCCGCGCCGCCGGATAGGGCGGCCAGGCCCAGCACGAGCGTGAGCAGGAAGATATTGGAGCCGGTCGCGTTCGCCGTCACGACGCCGCCCTGTCCGCGCAGTCCGCCGATCAGGCTGATCGCCTTGTCGGGCAACGTCGTCCCAATCGACACGACGGTCGCGCCGATGGCGTATTCGGACAGGCCGATCCGCTGCGCGATATGCACCGATCCCTGCACGATCAGTTCGGCCCCCACCGAGATGACGACGAGGCCCAGCACGAGGACGG
>JAABUJ010003088.1_pt1 | contig 19257 bp, 18 predicted proteins | sample 5559131 | NCBI WGS metagenome assembly JAABUJ01 (sample SAMN10711875, study PRJNA513366) | rock metagenome | isolation source: Antarctica rocks | place: Antarctica: Victoria Land, Mt New Zealand nord | collected 2016-01-07 | reverse complement strand
GGTGACGTCAAGTCCATTGAGCCCTGTCGTTGACAAGTAAGATTAATCATCGCCTCTCGCGCTCTCACTGCTCTCCTTGTCACCTCTGTCGGCGCCGCTATGCATCTGACTGTTGACAGCGGCAACAGACATCATCCTCAACACCCTCAGCAGTCCAATACCATTTGACCCCACCTTTATACGTCGGATGCCCTGGATAGCCAGCACACCGCTCATGCAACGATCTACGCCGTGGTCGTGGCCGTGTCAGCCGCCGTGGAGGCGTCGCGCACACGCCGCAACCAGTCGCGCACCACCCGGCATAGTCGGCGTCGCGCTCGTCACGGCCTATGCACGGCTCGTAGCGTTCCATCGACGGCAGCAGCGTCCGGATGTCCCCGTATCCACGGCGACGCCGTTGCGGCGGGCCTTCGCCGCGAGGTCAGGCAGGTGGCCCGCCTGCTCGTCGTCGGTCGCGACCACCAGGGCGCCTGGGATGCGGTAGGGTACGTTAAGGGTGTCAAAAACGTCGCGCCAGCGCCCGGCCTGATCGCGGATTATGGCCGTTTCCAGCGTCCCCGCGTCGAGTCGAACCCCGTGTGGACGATGCCGGAATTGGAGCGACTCGCACCAGCGGCCAATTCACCCGCCGCCTCAAGCACGACCGCGCGGACCCCTCCAGCCCTGCGATCGTAGGCCACGGCCGCGCCGACCAGCCCGGCTCCCACGACGGCGACCTCGACACGTTCCATGCGCCGTCTCCCCTATGTCGCCCTGGGGGCGACGCGTCTCAGACCGTGCGATACCAGAACTGATCCCAGGCTTCCCAGAAGGTGTCGCCGCGCGAAACGACGGTGCGTGGCCCGACAACGTCCACGCCGACGCGGCCATAATAGGATTGCGCGTGGTCCGGCGCGGCTAATTCGACTTTGAAAGTGACGGGAGATGTGGGCACGTACGGCGCGGGCCAGTCATGATCACGCAAGGCTTGCCCCACCCGTTGCTCGATCAGCGCACAGGCATCCGCGTGCGCCAAATTGCGCGCGGAGAAGCGCCCCAGCCCTCGTTTCACGGGTGCCGTCACAACCTTCGGGCCAAGGAGATCCTGCACCTCTTCGCACGTCGCCGTATCTCCTGACACAAACACGGCCGGCACGTTCCAACTCCCGCTCAGGGCAGCCAGGATACCGCTTTCCCCCACCAATGTGTCGTTGATCCACGCGTTATACCAGGACTCGGTGCTCACGGTGTGGCACAACACACCCTCTGGCGTGCCCGCCATGGCGTGGGCTCCGACAAAAAGAACCGCGTCGCAGCCGTCCTTAAACGAGGCAGTGTAGCGCGCCCAGCGGTGACCCAGCACGTACTCCGCGCCTCGTTCAAGTTGATCGGGGATCAGGCTTTTGAAACTCCAGCCGCCACCGGCGCCATGGCCATCAACCACGACAATGTGCGTGGCCCCGCCAGCCTTGGCACCCCGGATAGCCGCATTGACCTCTCCCGTCAACAAACGGCGTCCTTCGTCGTACTGTGGTGAGCCGCCTATCACCTGCTCCCAAGCTTCGATGCCGGCGACGCCCTCCATGTCACACAACAATACCACGCGCATCCTACTCTCTTCTCCTCTCAATGACACACGTCAATCTATTACCACATATTTCGACGTTGCTTGTCAACTGTACACAGTGCCTTATTGCGTTAGCTGCGCCCCACGATTGTGAGGGGGATAATTGTGCTAACTGTTTAGTTCATCCGCGCAACGATCGCGCATGTATCGGTGTGCGTCCGATGCCTTTACGACGACGGTTTGTCACGACGACGGCTCCTCGTTCGTGACATCGTACGTGCGCAGGTCGGCGACGACGCCACGGCGCTGGGCCAGGCGTGCCTCCCCGTCGCGGACGACCACGACCGCGTGGCGGAGCGCCCCGTTGTACTGGCTGCTCAACGGCAAACAATAGGCGGCCGCCGCCGGGATCGCCAGGACGCCGCCCGGTTCCAACACCGGCAGAAACGCGTCACGGGCGAGGATGTCGCCCGACTTGCAGTATCATCCCTCCACGGTCACCGGTACCGCCGCGCGGTCATTCATGCGTGTCGCCGCGAGGGTCGTGTACCCCGTCCAGGTATAACAGAACTTAAGAAGCGTATTACGTCTATATAGCTATCAAACAGCAGAAAGGGTTGTAGACAAACGCATCCATCGGCCTCCCAACACCATGCATCCCGGGAGTGGCTAATAGGTAGGCATGATAAAATAAGGGTATGCATACGTGTCCGTCATGTCAAAGCACGGCGCGTCAAGTTAAGAATGGGCAGACCGCGTGCGGCCATGAGCGGTACTGGTGCCGGATGTGTGGCCGCACGTCTACACCGGAGGCCACGGCACACGGCTATCCCGCAGAAACGCGGGCGACCGCGGCCCGGATGTATGTCGAGGGGAGCCGCCTCCGCTGGATCGCCCGCCACCTCGGCGTCGTGCATCACACCGTGGCCAACTGGGTCACGGCCCAGGCGGACGCCCTCCCCGCGGCCCCACCGCAGCCTGCATCCCTTGAGACCGCCGCACTCGACGCGTTGTTCACCTTCGTCACGCCTAAAAAAACCGTGCCTCTATCGTCACGGAGGTAGACCGCGCCCCGCGCTGCATCGTGGGCTGGGAGGTCGTGTGGGAGCGGACCCTAGACGGGATGCAGGATCTGGTCGTGCGTAGCCCACAGGCCGCGCAGTAGTACGCGGACGCCTTTCCGACCTATGAGCGCGTGGTCTACTATCCAGGCCACCATGCCGTCGCCCCAGGCACGAGGCAGACCTACAGCGTGGAAGCCGACAACGCCGCGTTGCGCCACGACCTCGCGCGGTTAAGGCGCAAGAGTCGCTGCTTCTCGCGTTCCATCGACGCCTTACGGCGCGCCGTCAAGCTCTTCGTCTATGCCTGGAACCGCCGCCAATTGCACAAGCGGGCCTACCCGGCCTATACCTGCCATGTCATGGATTTCGTGTGCCCACAAACTTAGCCACTCCCGTGGCCGAGTCCATGGCGTATCCAGGCCCAGATGCGGTTCTCGCCATTGTCGTATGCCCTCTGCGCTGGATGACCACAGCCGAGCCTCGGCTGTGGTCATCCAGTACAACCCCTGGATCGGCATTCGAATTTCGACCTCAGCATGGCCGAACGGCATCGTGTGGAAAGCATCCGGGATGAGAACACCAACATGCCGTGCCGACTGGAAATTGGGAATTCTTGTAGCGTCAGCACCTTTTGGCGCCGAACACCCCATTCTGCTGCGTGATGAGTACCTCGGTCACGGCGCCGGAGTCGTCGCTCTTGAACGTAATGCTGAGTCCGGAGAACCCTTTGACCTCGAACCGCCCCCCCTTGTAGGGCGTGAGTTCATAGTCAGGCTGCCCCGGCAGAGATACCATCAGCGTGGTTTCCGCCTTGAGAGACACGGTTACAGGCATGCCCATAAGCGCGTAGTCCCCCGTGAAGCGTTCCAACGCCGCTTTAGTACGTAACTCCGCTGACGGCCGGCGCATGAACACGATGTCCGGTACCGTCGGCTCGAGTGGGACGCTGACGCCATTGATGTCGCCTGAGCGGTTGGTCGAGAACAGGGCCTTGGGCGGGATAACGAACAGATCATTGACCACCTCGAAGACATCGTAGTGGTAGTGTGGAAGCGCGAAGTCCAATCCGTTGTAGGTAGCTTTGAGCGCCTCGCCCTCACGGACAATCGACATGATGCCGTAGCCAGGGTGCTCATAGTCGCCCACGTAGGCGTCGAGGTCGTGTGACATCCTGGCGCCTCCGACTTGGTCCGCCGCTCTCTGCTCCCGACCCTTCTCCGCCGCTGCCGTGAACTGAGCGTCCATCTCCCTGGCACGCTCGTTCCAGGGGACCTGGTCCAGTCCGAGCAGGCGGTCGAACACATTCAGCGCAAGGATTAGAGGAGTAGGGTTGTCGCTGAGGTTAGTCAGGACAACGACACCGATAGATTCACCGGGGAGGAAGGCCACCATGGCGCTGAAGCCCTCGGTGTTGCCGCCGTGGTGAACCATGTCGTAGCCGCGATAGGGCTGTACGAACCAGCCCATGCCGTAGCTGGCATGCGGCGCTTCTTTATAGAGCGTGGACAGCTTGTCCCCATTGTCCATGACCATCTGTGGGGTATGTAGTTGTGCGAGTTGCCCTGAGGTTACGATGCGTCGATCGCCGCGCCTGCCATCGCCGAGGTGCAGCAGCAGCCACTGCGCCATGTCACTGACGGTGGAGTTAATGGAGCCGGCCGGTCCGAGCGTGTCGAGGTTGCGGAAGGGGATCTCTATAGTCCTCCCAGCACTTGCCTGATACGGCAGAGCATAGTCGGACGCCCTTGTCGAGCTCTCGATTGATAGGGTACTGCGCTCCATGCCCAGGGGCTGGAAGATGCGTTCGGTGACAAATTCCTCCCAGGTACGGCCTGTCATGTGCTCGATAAGGTAGCCAGCCGTTATGTACGTCAAATTCTGATACTGCCAGGCAGCGCGAAAATCCTGGCTCGGCTGAAGGTGCCGCAGACGTTCGACGATCTCGTGACGACTGAAGGGTGAGTTGAACCACATCAAGTCATGCGCCGGTAGGCCGGAACGATGCGTTACGAGGTCGCGCGGCGTCATGTGCGCGGTCGCGACGGTGTCGTAAAGCGTGAAGGATGGGAGGTAGGCGCGCACGGGCGTGTCCCAGTCGAGCACGCCTTCGTCGGCCAGTATAGCCAACGCCATGGTCGTAAATGCCTTGGTCGAGGAGGCAATGGGAAACACCGTGTGCGACGTCACGTTGAGGCCCCGCGCGACATCGCGCAGGCCGAAGCCATGCGAGAACATGATCGTGCCATCCTTGACGACGACGACCGCCGCGCCCGGCACGGCCCATTCCTTGAGTGTCGCCTCGGCGAACATAGCGAAGCCGTCTAACGCCTCCGTCGCCTCAGTGGTGCGTTCGCCCGGCACTAAGCCCAAATCCGTTGTCATCGTGTCCTCGCTCCCCTTGTCGTCTGTCCGCTCACGTCGGAGACCCAGTTGCAACGCTGGCCGCCATCGACGCCGTATGGATTCGCATATCGGTCACGCCCACGGCACGTACGCGGCCTGGGCGGCGAGCAAGTCGGCGGCGAGCGCCGTCGCCGCCTCGATCGATTCGACCGCGCCGTCCAGCACGAGCGCCTGGATAAACTTTATCTGACTCCTCTCCAGAGCAGCGGCGACCACCGTCTCCACCCACTGGTACCGCGTGGCGAGCGTGCCGACCAGGGCGGACGACAGCGCTGGCTGGGCGATCGCCCGTACACCACCGCCATCCGCGACGGCGGGGCTTTCGACAATGACGCCGGGCGGTAAATTAGGGACTTGGCCTGTGTTGGGGAGATTGGCTGAGAAGATCGCGCCGCGCTCGGAGCGGATGGAGGCGACGATGTCGAGCGCCTGCTCGTGTTCACCTTCAAGCCGCTCGACGTAGCCAGCCTCCAGCGGCCGGGCCGAAAGCGCGTCGTCTCGCATGCGCGCGAAGGCGTCGTCGCCCCGCGTGATCGTATCCTCGAAGCTGAACGCGTCGACGCCTAGCCGGCGCCCATAATACGAACCGTCGCGGAAGAACTGAGGGAAGAACTCGGTTACGTGCCGGTCGAGGACGGCCGGAAACGCTCCGAAGAGCTGGAACAGTCGCCAACTGAACGGGTTGTCGTCAACGCGCGCGTCCTCGCCAGGGACGCGCGCCTGGCGTTGCTCCGCGATCGCGCGCAGCCGTGGGCGGGCATCCACCCCATCCACGCGCGCCTCGACGAACCAGGTCAGGTGATTGACGCCGACCGCGGTGTGGCGTAGCCGTGTGGGCTCGACGTCGAGCGCGTCGGCCAGGTAGCGGGCGACGTGCGCGACACCGTGGCATAGCCCGATGATGGGCGCGCCGGTAGCCTTGTGGACGGCCCGGCAAATCGGCGCCATCGGGTTGCCGTAGTTGAAAAACAGGGCCCCTGGGGCAAGGTCCAGCACGTCCCGCGCGATATCCACCATCGTCGGGATCATGCGTAGGGCGCGCGATGTTCCGCCGGGCCCGACCGTGTCGCCGACGGGCATGTAGATACCATGGCGGCGTGGGATGAAGACGTCCTGCTCCCAGGCCCGGCGTCCGCCTACCCCGATGGTGCAAATGACGACGGTGGCGCCGGACAAGACCGCGCGCCGGTCAACCGCGGCGGATAACGCGACAGGGGCGGCGCGAGCGGCGATCATCTTGGCGGCGAGGCGCTCGGTGACCTCCAAAGCGTCGGGATCGATATCGACGAGGGCAAGGTCGGCCTCGACGCCCGCCTCGATCAAGTCGGCCACCAGCCCCCGTGTGAACACCGCGCTCCCCGCGCCGATCAGTACGATGCGCTCCCTCATAGACGCGTATCTCCTTCTTTAGCGCAGCGGCGGCAGGAGGTCGCCGTGCGCCTCAATGAGTTCATCGCACATGGCCCAGATTTGATCGAGCGTCAAGGTCGCCGCGGCCAACGGGTCGAGCATCACCGCGTGGTAGACGTGTTCGCGCTTACCGGTCAGGGCCGCCTCGACCGTGAGTTGCTGTACGTTGATGTTGGTGCGGTCGAGCGCGGCGAGTTGCGGCGGGAGGTCGCCCACGACGGTCGGTTGCACGCCGTTCTTGTCGATCAGGCAGGGGACCTCGACGCAGCAGTCAGCCGGTAAGTTGGTGATCAGGCCGCGATTGTAGACATTGCCGTTGAAGGCGTACGGCCGGCCCGTTTCCATCGCCAGGATAATGCCGCTCGCGTACTCCACGCCTTCCTCGACCTCTGGCGATCCGCCCTCCTCCACGAGCCGGCGCACCTCGTCGAACTCGCGCAGGTTGTCCTCGCTGCGCCGGATGTATTCGTCGATGGGTACCTCGAAGCGGTCGATGTGGCCCGCGTGGGGGATGAAGTAGGGCACGTACTCGCTGAAGTGCTCGCTCGACTCCGTGACGAAGTAACCCAGGCGGCGCATCATCTCGAAGCGCACACGGTCCTTGGCGACGATCGCCTCGTCCTCCATGGCGCGCCAGAGGAGCGGATAAGCGTCGCGGCCATTGTGCTTGAATTCGAGGAACCAGGCCATGTGGTTAATGCCCGCCACTCTGTAGCTAATCTCGTCGTAGGGGATGCCCGCATAGTCGGCGAGTTGCTGTGACGTATGCTGCACGGAGTGGCATAGGCCCACCGTGGGTACGCCCGAGGTCTTGAACACGGCCAGGCAGAGCATGGCCATGGGATTGGTGTAGTTGAGCAGGATAGCGTCGGGCGCGACCGCTTCCATATCCTCGACGATGCCACCGACGACCGGGATCGTGCGCAGGGCGCGGAAGATGCCGCCGACACCCAACGTATCCGCGATGGTCTGCCGCAACCCGTAGGTGCGCGGGATGGCGAAGTCTTTGAGGGTCGCCTCGTGCATGCCGACCTGTACCATATTGATGACGTAATCAGCGTCGCGTAACGCCGCGCGGCGGTCGAGCGTCGCCTCGACCCGCACCCCAGGCGCGAACCGCCGCGCAAAGCCCTCGCCGACCCTGCGCGCCGTGTCGAGGCGTTCGCCGTCGATGTCCATCAGGGTGATCGTGCTCTCGGCCAACTCAGGGTGGCGCAACAGGTCGCTCATGAGTTGCTTGGAAAACACGACCGAGCCCGCGCCGATGAGCGTGATCTTTGCCATAGCAGTCTTTCCTCTCTTTCATCTGATAGCTGTCAGGTCATTTGACACTGCCGGCCAGGATGCCACTGATGATGTAGCGGTTGAGGAACATCACGATGGCGGCCGGCACGATGATGCACACCATACCCGTCGCGTTGAGCAGCGTATAGGGGACGGTATGCTGGCTCTGCAACGAGGTAATGACGACGGTAAGCGGCTGCGTGGAGATGTCCGAGGCCAACACCAGAGGGAACAGGAACTGGCCCCACGCCGAAAGCAGGGTGATGATCGCCGTCGCCGTGATACCGGGCAGCCCCAGCGGGATCATGATGCGGAAGATGATCTGTAGGGGCGAGGCCCCGTCGATGGACGCCGCCTCTTCCAAAGCGGGTGGGATGGCGCCGAAGTAGCTGTACATGACCCACAACGCCAGGGGTAAGAACCCCGATACATACACCAGGACGATGCCCGTGTAGGTGTTGACGAGCCCCGCGCTGCTCATCATCTGGTAGAGGGGAATGAGCGTGGCATATGCGGGCAACGCCAGCGTGGCGATAATGGTATAAAAGATGACCGTTTTGAAGCGGAACGTCATGCGCGCGAACGCGTAGGCGCTGAAGACAGCGATGACGACGGTGATAATCGTGGCGGCAAGGCACTCGACCGTGATATTGATGAGCGAACGGCTGAGTTGGGGCCACAGATTGGTCGAGGTATTGAGCGGGTCAGCCTGGAGGCCGAAGATCCTGGCGTAATTGGCGAACGTCGGCGGGAGCGGTAGGTAGCGCGCCGGGACCGACTGCGCCTGCTCGTTGGTCATCAGGCTCGTGTTGAGCGTCCAGTAGATGGGGAAGGCCGACCACAGCACGATCAGGGCGATGGCGGCGGCATGGCCGTACCGTGACAACAGGCGCACTTAGAACTCCACTTTCTTGTAGATGACGCGCAGAGCGACGATGGAGACGCCGATCGTCAGCAGCGTGACCAGGAAAGAGAGCGCGTAGCCCTGCCCGAAGTTGAGATTCTGAAAGGCGATCAGATAGGTCTGCATGACGACGGAAGCGCCGGTCGAGGCGTTACCATTGAGCACATAGACCTGATCGAAGATGTTGAGCGACGCGATCAGCGCTTGCACGATGGCGATGGCGACACCGGGGCGGACCAGCGGCAGGGTGATCCTCCATAACTCCTGCAGGCGACTCGCGCCGTCGATCGCGGCGGCGTCGTGGAGCTCGTCCGGGATATTCTGTAGGCTGGCCAGAATGAGCAACGCCGCCAGCGGCGCCGTCTGCCAGACCTGGACCAGGTCGATGAAGAAGATTGAGAGCACGCGGTTACCGGAGATCCACAACTGGTACTGCGCGATGAGGTGCAGCGAGCGCAGGGCACTGTTGAGTACGCCGAAGGTGGGATCATAGATCCAATTCCAGATGATCCCCTCCACGACGCCGGGCAGCGCCCAGGGTAGGACGAGTAGCGCCAGCACGAGGCCGCGCCCCCGGAAGGGATGGCGCAGCGCGAGCGCCATGCCCAAGCCGATCGAGGTCGTCATGACGATGCCGAAGAGCGCGTAGAGGGCTGTGTTGAGCCAGGCGTTGGCGACGGCTGGATCGGCGAAGATGGCGCGGTAGTTGCGCAGGCCGACGAAGCGCGCCGGCGGGTTGAGCGGGTCAACATTGAAGAACGACTGGACGAACGTCGTCGCCGTCGGATAGAGCGCCAGGACAGCGATCACGACGACGAGCGGGAGGATGAGCAGGTAGGGGAGCAGGGCGTCACGCCAGGGGCGTCGCCCGCGCCCGCCACGCGGCCAGCCACGCACACCGGCCTTGCTCGCGATCATGTGATACCCTCCCTACTCTCTCCGGCCAACGGCCATCATACGCTGATCGATCCGGGTATGTTTCATTCGCGTTGGGACGCGGCCCTCACCCCCAACCCATGGCTAACTAGTACCGCTAGCTGGAAGTTTCTCCGCATGTTTGGCACGTTGCCGCGTGCGTGGTGACTTCTCGGAACGCCTACTGAACGTGCGGAACCATTTCCAGCGAAGGGTACTAGCCCCTCGCTCTAGCCACGGGCCGATGGGCTAGCGCGCCTCTCCCTGACGCGGGAGAGGGGGAGCCGCCCCGTCAACTCACGTGAAACGCACCTGAGCGATCCGTAATCGAGCGCACACGAGTGGACGTCTATCCATTCAGCGAATTGACCGTCGAGGCGATGGCGTTGATCGCCGTGGCCACACTCTCGGAGCCGAGCGCGGCGCTGTGAATGTTGGTGTTGACCGCCGCGCTGAACCGGGTGTACCAGGGCGGGATGCCGTAGGGGAACGCGGCCTGCGCGTGTTGCGCCAGAAGGCTAGTTAGCAGCGCGCCCTGATCCAGTTTGTTGGCCTTTGTGAGCATCTTGAACGCCGAGAGGCGCATCGGCAGCGGGAAGCCGACGATCACGTTCTTGCTGCCGTCGAGGCCCGCCCACCGGGCCTGGTTGGTGGGATCGGTAAACCAGCGGATAAACGTGGCGGCCGCCCCTGGGTTGTGCGCGCCCATGGGTATACCCAGCCCATCGGGATTGCCCAGGTTCGGCGCCGCTCCCTTGACGCCGGGCATGGGGATGTACTGGATATCGCCGACGACATGGGATGCGCTGGGCACGTTATAGAGGGACCCCACATTGCCCGAGTAATCGGAGAAGATACTAGCCACGCGGCCCAGGGCCATCTCATCTTGCATACCCTGGGAGTCGGCCATGTTGATATTAGCCTTTGGGACAAGACCACTCTTGTATGCCGCGACCATCCATGCCAGGGCGCGATAACCGGCGGACGACGAACTGGTGAAGAGTGGATGGAAAGAGCGGTCGAGCATCGTGCCGCCAAACGCGGCGGTCATCTGATACCAGTAGGTCGAAAGCCCCTCGGCCGCGGAAAAAGGAATGTCGAGTGGGCTGGCCACGACGTGGGCCAACTGTAGGCGCTTGAGGTCGGCGGCGTACTGCGTGAATGTGCGCGGGATCGTGCTGACGCCGGCTTTGCGCAAGTCGCGCATATTGATCGTGGTGACCGTGAACGATGAGTCCGCCGGCATGCCGACAAGCGTGCCGTTGTCGATGAAGGAACTAAGCTGGGGGACGTCACTCTTGAGCGAGGCGACATTAAAGTAGGTGTTGAGCGGTTGGAACCACTTCAGGCGGTAGTACTGGCCGACACGCGACCAGTCGACATCGGTGACGTCGGCGAGGTAGGCGTGGGCCATCGCCGCGGCCGTGATCTTGGTCTGAAGATCGTCCCACCCCACATTGGTCCAGTTCACGCTGATGCCCGTCTGGGCCTTAAATTGGTCCAGCAGACGTTTGGGCGGGGGTGTTGAGGCGTAGGCGACACTGATCGTCTGGCCGGCGAACGGCTGTGTGGTGGGAGCGGCGGACACACGGGCGCTGGCCGATGTCCCGGCGAGGACACAGGAGGCAACGAGAGCGGTGACTGTAGCGGGTCGGACAAGTCGTGGAAGCATTGATCCGTTCACCTCGTATCTTTCTGATCTGACGCGTCATGACAGCGCGTTTGCGCGCACTGCCCTATGGACACCAAGCGTATCACCGATATCACGCATTGTCAAGCATCGCCGTCCGTTATTTTTTGATCTTGCTCATTTACACTCCGGTGTCGTATGCTACACCCAGTCGTGGTGGTCACGCGCCGGACGTGGAACCGAGGGAGGGTACGGGAAACGATGGGGATCGGCTCGGTCAAGGCGCCAGTCGGCGTGATGGGCGAGCCCTTGCTCGCCGAGCAGCGCCGGCGCCGCGTGATGGAGGCGCTGGCCCGCCGGGGCGCCGTGCAGGTGGCCGCGTTGAGCCAGGCCCTGGGGTGCTCGGAGGCGACGTTGCGCCGGGACCTGCAACGCCTGGAAGAGGAGGGCCTGTTGCGCCGCACTCATGGCGGCGCGGTGCTCATCGGCGACAGTTCCGAGGCGGAGTTGCCCCCCCAGGATAAGGTGACGTTGCAAGTCGTCGAGAAACGCGCGATCGCGGACGCGGTGGCGCGGCTGGTGGCGCCCGGCGAGGTCGTCGCGCTCAATGGCGGCACCACGACGCTGGAGATCGCGCGCCGGCTCCGCGCGATTGACACCCTCCGCGTGGTCACCAACTCGGTCGGTGTCGCGGCCGAATTGGCCGGCGCGCCGGGCCTGGAGGTGACGCTGACCGGTGGGACGCTGCGCGGTTCGCTGGAACTCTCCGGCCCGCTGGCCGAGCAATCGTTGCGCCATGTCTACGTGGACACCGCGTTCATCGGCGTCGACGGGCTGACGGTCCAGCGTGGACTGACGACCTATAATCAGGCGGAGGCGTCCATCAACCGCGCGATGATGGGGCAAGCGCGCCGCGTTATCGTGGTGGCCGACCACACCAAGATCGGGCGCGTGACCATGGCGCTGATCGCGCCGGCGCGTGATGTGGCCGCTCTCGTCACGGACGCGGCGGCGCCGCGTGACCACCTGGATGAGTTGTGCGCCGCCGGAATCGAGGTCATAGTGGCCGTCTAAGCAGGTAGCGCTGAGTAGATAGCGCTGAGCAAGGCTGTCTATCGAGGTCATCGTGCGTTCGACGGCTTCGTCGTATTGCGGCGCGCCTGGGGAGCACATGTGACGCGCGTTGTGGGACAAACATCTATTAAGCGTCTATGAGGAGGTGGAAGATATGGCGGCAATCGAAGAAGATATTCTCAGCACCCCTGATATCCTGCGGCGGACGTACGAGCGCGTCGCCGCGCGTAAAGACACGCTCGGCGTCCCGTTCGGTGGGCCCGTCGCGCTGCTCGGCTGCGGCTCATCGTATTGCGTCGCCCTGGCGGCGGCGGCGGCCTACGAGCGGGAACAGGCGGCGCCAGCGCAGGCGATCGTCGCCTCCGACTACCGGCCGCGACCGGACTGGACGCATATCGCCATCAGCCGTACCGGGCGGACGACCGAGTTGGTGCGGGCCATGGAACGCGCCCGTGCGGCGGGGGCGCCAGTGCTGCTGCTCGGGGGCGAGGAGGACTCCCCTGCCGCACGCGTCGCCGACGCCGTGCTGCCGCTGGAATTCGCGGCTGAACAGGGCGTCATCCAGACCCGGTTTGTATCGGCCAGCATCGTCGCATTGAACACCCTCCTGCGGGCTGGCAAGGCGGAGGATAGAGCGTGGGGGCTCCCGGACCGCGTGGCGCAGGGACTTGCCGCGCTTGACCCGACCCCTTTGCTGCGTTTCGACCACGTCGTGTTTCTGGGGCGCGGGTCGAGCTACGGTCTGGCACGGGCTGCCGCGGTCAATCTGCAGGAAACGGCCCTGCTCGTCCCCGAGGCGCACCAGACGCTCGATTACCGGCATGGCCCCATCGCCGCGGCCGACGCGAATACCCTCGTCTGGTGCCTCGACGCGCCTGGCGACGCGGAGAATGAGGCTGTGCTGGACGACGTGCGCGGCGCCGGGGCCACGGTCTACACCGCGTCCGACGATCCGCTTGTCGCGCTGGCCCAAGCGCAACTCGTGGCCTTACACAAGGCCCGTACGCGTGGTTTGGACACTGCGGCGCCCCGTAACCTCGCGCGCGCCGTCATCCTCGCACGCTGACGATGTCACGCTCACCGACGCACACCCGAAGAGTACGTGAAAGGGCACGTCGTATGGACATGGATAGGGAGCGGGCGATCCTGACGGTGACGCTGAACGCGGCAGTGGACACGACGCTGGTACTGCGCGACGCGCTGGCGGTCGGCACGTCGCAGACCGCCGCGCAGGTCGTGCGGCTGCCCGGCGGCAAGGGCGTGAACGTGGCGCGCGTGCTGCATACATTGGGGCGACCGGTGCGGGCGACCGGGCTCAGTGGCGGCCCAGCGGCGCGGGTTATCGCGGACGGGCTCGCCTCGGAGGGCATCGTCGCCGACTTCCTGCCCATCGGCGGGATGTCGCGCACCAACGTTGCCCTCGTGGACGGCGCGGGCGACGTGGCCGGCGCCGACCCGCGCGTCACCGAGATCAACGAGCCCGGTCCCACCGTCACCGCCGCGGAGGGTGAGCGTTTCCTCGCGCGCCTGGCGGGCTTGCTGCCCGGCGCCCCGGCCCTGACACTGTGCGGCTCCCTCCCGCCCGGATTGCCCGACGACTACTACGCGCGGCTAATCGACTGTGCGCGGGACGCCGGTGTCCCGGCGCTGTTGGACACTAGCGGCCGGGCGCTACGACCCGGCGTGACGGCGAAGCCGCTCCTGGTCAAGCCAAACCGGGCGGAGGCGGCTCAACTGATCGGTCACGAGGTGCGCGACGTGTACGACGCTGTGACGGCGGCGGAGGCGTTGCGGGCGCTGGGAGCCAGCGCGGTCGCGCTAACCCTTGGCGCTGAAGGAGCTATCCTGGTGACGGCTGGTGGGGCGTGGCACGGACGCGTCGCGGTGACGGGAGGCGTGTCACCCGTCGGCAGCGGCGACGCTTTCCTGGCGGGTCTCCTGGCGGGGCTCGTGGGCGTGGTGGCACGGGGTGATAGCCGCGATATCGTACAAGCGCTCACGGATGAGGCTGCGGCGTGGGAGGCCCTGGCCCGCGCGGTAGCCTGCGGCGCCGCGAACACACGACGGCGCGGGGCGGGTGTGCTGGATGTAGACGACGTGGCCCGCCTGGAGGCTCTAGCCGAGGTGACGCCGTTACGCGGACGGGTGGGAGACGAGAGGAGCGCGGGCGTGTGAGCGATAGCGATTTTGTCTTGGGTATCGACGTGGGCGGGACCAAGATAGCTCTGGCGACGGCGCGACCGGACGGCACGCTGCTGCGCGTGGAGCGGCATCCAACGGAGGCGGCGCGTGGGGCCGAGCAAGCGTTTGGCCGCGCCATCGCGGCCGGGCTGCGCCTCGTCGATGAGACCGCCGCCGCGTATGGCGGAACGTTGCGGGCCGTTGGCCTGTCTACCATGGGCATCACACGCGCCGACAGCGTCCTGTTGGCGCCGAACGTGCCGGAGTGGGACCGCCTGGCTATCCCCGGCCGCTTGCGCTCCGCCTTCCAGGGCGTCGCACACGGTATCGAGAACGACGTCAAGGCGGCGACGCGGGCGGAGTTGCGGTGGGGCGCGCTGCGCGGTTGCCAGACCGCGATCTACCTAAACGTGGGGACGGGTATCGCGGCTGGACTGGTCGTGGGGGGAGCCGTGGTCGAGGGGGCCAACGGCGCGGCCGGCGAGATCGCGTACAATTTGCGGACGCCGCATGAGGAGATGGGCGCGGCGCTGGGTCGCGTGCCGCTGGAAGAGTATGTGGGGGGGCGCGCTATCGGCGAGCGCGCCAGCCTGCGCTTCGGCCGTCCGCTCACGGCGCGGGACGTGTTCGAACAGGCCGACAGCGACATAGAGGCGCGCGGTCTGGTCGAAGAAACGCTCGGTGAAATGGCATTCCAGGTCACGAACCTCGCCATCGCATTGGACCCAGAGCGTATTGCCGTGGGTGGCGGCCTCATGGCCTCGGGGGCGCTGATCCTGCCTCGCCTCCAGGCCCATATGCGCCGCTTCGTGCCATTCCCTCCGAGCGTGGTGGCCGCCTCCCTCGTGCACGACGCCGGCCTCATGGGTGCCGTCGTGGTCGCCCTGGAGGCGTGGGAGCGAACGTAGGAGGGCATAAGTGTCAGCGTCGGCGAAACGGCTCCGCACCTAAGCCCAACGCCGCGTCCAGCGGTATCGCGCCCCGCTTGCAGAGCGCGCCAATCAGGTAGGCTATCATTGTGACAGCGATCAGGCGCTCTCGATGGCAAGGCGCTGGCCGTCTCGCAGTGACCAACAAAGATAGAGGCGTCCATCGATCACGACGTAGCTATTGTCCCTCAGGTCAGCAGCCCGGCTAACGCGGTCCAGGGGGACGGCGTCGATCCTGACCGCTCGCGGCGGTACCGGCAGTGCCACGCTCAACGTGAAGCGCTCGCATGGGAACGGCGCCGCGATGTCAAGAGCCAGGGTCCCGTTGCCCGCCGCTCGCTCCATCACGCGTACAGCCGCTGCCGCTGCGGCGTAACAGGTCACGTCTGAGCAGCGCGTCCAGACGATTCTGTCACCGACGTATGTGTCGAGGCGTTGCACGACCGTGCCCAGCGCCTGCAACCCACTATATGTGCCCTGCCCGAATAATGTCTGCCAGTGGGTGTGGAAGGCGGCCGGTCCACCGGCCGCGAGCACCTGGGCCAACCGTCCGTGTCGTCCGTCGGCGCTGATCAACACGTCTGGATTGGGCGTCCCGCCAGTCCAGACGCTGTGTCCAAAGTCTTGCGTGTCGCAACACACGATGCTCACGACCGCCTCGCCGGTCTCGGGACGGAAGAGTTGCAGGCGCGGAGGGACGTGGAGGGAGGCGCCATCGGCTTGCAGGAAGTACCAGGTGAGCGACCGCGCGTTGACCTGCCGCTGCGCGGACAGCAATGCCTCGGCATACTCATCCTCCACTCCGGCCCCAAAATCCCAGGGGGAGGTCATACCGCTGCTCGGAAGATCCACGGCGTTGAGGATTTCCAGCGCGAACGAGAGATAGGGGTGAAGGGTCCGCCGGTCCTGACCGCGACTCCACATATGCTCCCAGAACGGGAGCAGACACCCCGTGGCTAGATCGATGGCGTTCCAGTGCGTGAGCACTTCGGGCGTCACGTCCAGGGCGGGGGCGATACGGGCACGCACGACATCGAGGAAGTAGGCGACATCGGCGTCGGTGAGCCGCTGCACGGATCGGTCGATACGGCCCAAGCCAAAAGGGTTGGGGATCACGCTGAATTTGCCGCGGATGCCGGTGGTCTCCACGAGATCGGCTACCTCATCGATCAGTGTGCGCGGGACATGCAGGGGGCCGTGGCGGAAGCCGAGGTGAAAGTAGGCCGGGTTGTAGCCAGGATTGGGATCGTCGACGATCAGGCTGATGGGCTGACGCAAGCCCGGGTTCTCGATCCGCCCACTTACCTGGGGAAGGTCACGCCAGGAGAAGTCGGCGCCCGCGGTTGTCACTGCTGTCCTCCTTTAGCGTGGAAGCTCACCCACTGTAACCGTGGGTTCATGGCAATAAATCGTAGTACGCATCTATGTCATGTTGATAGGCGTCAACACTGTGGTCGAGGACCTCGCGCGGTGTTACCTGGCGTCCGAGCATCGACGACTCAAGGATCGTGAAGGCGCAGGCGAGGTCGCGTAGGCCCTCAGTTCCACTCGTTTCTGGGTCTGTCCCGCGCTCGATGGCCCGCAGCCAGTCCAGTTGCTGAATTGCAAAGGGGTCACGCAGCCCCAGCGGAAAGAACTGCTCACGCTCCGCGTCCGTCATAGATTGCTCGAACTCTTGCTGCAGCGGCAGGCGCCGGCCGCCGTCACGCACCAACTCGTCGCCCCTGATGCTGCCCTCGCTGCCGAAGAGGACCGGTGAGCCGGGGATGTCGAGCGGCTCACCGTGGAGGCCCCACGACCACCATAGCTGACCGATAGCGCCCCGGTCGAAGACGAGGGTGGACAGATAGGTGTCGTCCACGTTGGCCTGGACCTGTTCCACGATCCGCCCGCGCTCATCGCGCCGGGAACGCACCGGCTCATAGGTGCGCGCGACCGCGCCGACGGACGCTATCTCGCCGACTACGTAGCGCATCCAGTGCAGCTGATGAACGCCGATGTCGATGCTGCCGCCGCCACCGCCGCGTCGTTTCTCGTGGCGCCAGGGCGTGTCCGCCACCACGCGGTCGGGCGACCAGAGCCCGCCCAGCCCACCCATGACGGCCACCTGCACCTGGCCGATCAGCCCTGTCCGCACTGCCCAAGCCGCCGCGCATGTGGCGGGCGACTGACGCACATTCTCGCAGACGCCCAGCGTCAAGCCGCACGCGTTGGCCACGTCCACCAGGCGCTGGGCCGCTCGCACCGACACGGCCAGCGGCTTCTCGGTCAGCAGGTGCTTGCCGGCGTGCAGGGCGGTGAGACCAACCTGGTGGTGCAACGCCAGCGTCGTGAAGTCATTGACGGCGTCGACGCTGGCGTCGGCGATCAGGTCACGATAGTCGGTACAGATCAGCGGGTCGACGTCGTCCTGAAAATCGCTCAGGTAGGTGTGCGGCGCGGCCAGCGGGTCCCCCGTGGCCGGGTCGAGCACCGGCGGTCGAGGCACCGGTCCGTCGCCCCGACGCAGGAACATGCGGGCATCCTCGTCGCGCCGCGCACAGAGCGCGGTGATACGGAAATTGTCGACGCCCCCGTGCGCGCAACTGCTTGTATCCTTGCAGATGCGCGTTGAGAATATGCCCACAGCCCACAATGCCGATACGGATCATTGTTCCTGATCGCACCCTTCTGTTGCTACATGGCATCCGCCCCTGTTCCGACAATGGGACTGCCTGGCGGCATGGACTATGGACTAAGGATACAGCAGCAGGCTGGTCGCGGTCCACCGCGATCGGTGGCTAGCGGAGCCTATATACTTGTGCCAGATACCCACGTCGCGCTTGTCTTGACAATAGCGCGGTTGTTCCTCTATGCGGACGTCAGCGCCCATGCGGGACGCGCCCACGCGCCGTGGAGATCGCTCGCCTGCCGGCCGTCGAGCTAATGCCACGCACGGCGCGCGTGATTCATGAAAGGATGATCAGTATGACCGACAACTCACGCGTGACTATCCTCGCCATCGGCGCACACCCGGACGACTGTGACATGCTCGCGGGCGGGTTGGCCGCCCTCTGCGCGCGCCGGTCACGACGTCCACTTCGTCGCGGCGACCAATGGCGACGCCGGGCACCATGAGATGGGCGGCGCGCCGCTGGCGCGACGTCGCCGCGCCGAGGCGCGGGCCGCCGCGGCGGTCGTCGGCATCACCTACACCGTGCTCGACAATCACGACGGTGAACTCCAGCCGACCCTGGACAACCGCCGCACGATCATCAGCCTGATCCGCGCCATAAAGCCCGATCTAATCCTGACTCACCGGCCCAACGACTACCACCCCGACCATCGCTATACGGCACAACTGGTGCAAGACGCAGCCTACACGGTGACCGTTCCCGGCACTGTGGCGCTCACACCGCACCTCGCGACCAATCCCATCTTTGGCTACATGAGCGACTGCTTCCGTCGCCCCTATCCATTCGCGCCTGACGTGGCGATCGCTATCGACGACGTGCTCGATCAAAAGATGAGCATGTTACATCAGCACACCTCACAGGTGTATGAGTGGCTGCCCTTCAACGAGGAACGTCTGGCCGAGGTACCGGCGACCGAGGCAGAGCGCCGCGCCTGGCTACGCGCGCGCTATGCCCCCGACTTCGCGGATCTGGCCGACCGCTACCGTGCCCTCTTGACCGACCTCTATGGCGCGGAGCGCGGCGGCCGTGTCCACCACGCCGAGGCGTTCGAAATCTCCGAATATGGCGCGCCGCTGACGCCTGAAGCACACCGGCGCATCTTTTTAGTGTAGCTATTAGTACTCTAGTTTTCGCTCACAGCATGGCAGCAAGGGAACGCCTTTGGTAGAGTGCGGGTGCTAAGACCGTCCGATCCAAAGGAGTTCCCTGATGCCCTCCGCAGTCTATCGTATGATGACCCTC
>JAABUJ010003086.1_pt1 | contig 19266 bp, 28 predicted proteins | sample 5559131 | NCBI WGS metagenome assembly JAABUJ01 (sample SAMN10711875, study PRJNA513366) | rock metagenome | isolation source: Antarctica rocks | place: Antarctica: Victoria Land, Mt New Zealand nord | collected 2016-01-07 | reverse complement strand
AGGGCCTTCTGCACCAGGAACACCGCGATCGCCACGATGATGACCAGCACCAGGACGCCCGAGCCGGTGGTGAGACCGAGGAAGATCCGGTCACCCCGCCGTGTGCCCGGGCCACGCACGAGAGAGCTGTCGGCGGAGAGCGCGCTCGAGGTCATGGAGTCCTGTCGGGTCTGGTGCGGTGACGACGCCTGCCGGCCCGGCCGCGAGCGGCTGGACCGGCAGGCACACCGGGCTCGGGCGGCCCTGGACCGCCTTTCCGGGCAGACGCTAGGCCAGGGAGCCGACCTGCGTCATGGCCTTGCTGCCGATCTCGTCCGGCAGCGGCGCATACCCGAGCTTGTCCAGCACGCTCTTGCCGTCGCCGAGCACGTAGGTCAGGTAGGCCTTGAGCAGGGCTGCGTTCTTGTTGCCCTTGTTGCACGTCAGCACGTAGGACGGCGCCGCCAGCGGGTAGGCCGCGGCCGTCTTGGTCGCGTAGTCCGGCTTGACCCGTACGTCGCCGGCGGAGGTGTCCACCTTGGCGGTCTTCAAGGCCGCCGAGACGCTGTCGCCGGAGGCCATGACCGCCGCGCCGCTGCCGTTCTTGATCTCCGCGTACGGCAGCATCCGCTGCTTCGCGAACGACAGCTCGGTGTAGGTGATGCCGCCCTTGGCCTGGGACACCGCCGTCGTGGTGCCGTCCGAGCCCTTGGCGGACTGGCCGCCCGGCCAGGTCAGCGTCTCGCCCTTGCCGAGCTTCCAGTCGCTGGGGTCGTTCGTGTCGAGCCAGGTGGAGAAGATGCTCGTCGTGCCGGACTTCTCGCTGCGGTGCACCGGTACGACGGGGATGCTCGGCAGCTTGGCGGACGGGTTGTCGGCCTTGATGGCTGCGTCATCCCACTGCTTGATCGTGCCCTGGAAGATACCGGCCGCGGTCTTGGGGGTCAGGACCAGGTTGTCGACGCCCGACAGGTTGTAAGTCAGCACTACGGCGCCGGCGACGATCGGGGTGACGATGCCCTTGTTGCCCGCGCCGCAGGTCTTGTCCGCAGCGGCCTGCTCGGCCGGCTTGGGCAGCGAGTCGGTGCCGCCGAAGTCGGCCGTGCCGTTGCCGAACGCGGTCTTGCCGGCGCCGGACCCGGTGCCCTGGTAGGCGATCATCGCGCCGGAGCACTTGGCCGAGAAGTCCTTGATCCACTGGAGCTCGGCATTGCCCTGGAAGGTCGAGCCCTGGGCGCTGAGCGAGCCCTTGGCGCAGTCGGCACCGCCGCCGCTGCTACCGCTCGGGCCGGCGGAGCTGCTGGTGCTGCTGGAACTGCCCCCGCCCCCGGCAGCGGGGGTGGTGTTGTTGCCGCTGCCACACGCCGTGAGCGCAACCGCGCCCAGTACGACGATGCCGGCGAGCTTGCCGGTCTGCAAGACCGTCACAGGTCGTCCTCTCCCTCTGTCAGGTGCCCGGCGAGCCCGGGCTTGACCAAGACGCTAGGAACCGCGGGAGGCGCTCAGGACCCCGCAGGATGAACGAACGGTGAACGGCGCACGAACCTCGACCCGTCCGCGGGCTCGAGGCGTACCGGGAAGGAAAGGGTGGTCAGGGACGGGATCGAACCGCCGACCCTGCGATTTTCAGTCGCCTTGGGTCGCGTCCGCCTACATCCACCGCCGTGCGTAGGTGCAGCTCAGGGGCGGTGTGGTCAACGCGCTGTACTTACTCGAACGGCTGCGCACGCCCCTGCACGGCAGCCACTGGCACACAAGTTGGCACACAAGAGGTTCGTCGGCGAGGCTCCGCCTGGCTCCCTGCGTTACCGGAGCGCGAGGGCCGAGGTGCTTGTCTTGCCCAGTCACGCGCGACCCAGCTCGGGCGCTGCTGCAGAGCTGCGAGTCCCGCGGCCTGGACCCGTCGGAGAAGGGCGCGGTCAGCTTCAGTCTCGGGCAGGTCTCGGCCAAGCACTTCGCCGACCACCTCCCCATTTCTCGTCGGTGGTCGCCCGAGCCGATGCGGCCATGCAGGCTGCCGAGCGCCAGCTGGGCCGGCCGCCGCCCGGACTTCTACGGCTTGGGCTCGGCGGTAAGGGTGTTCGCGGTCGAGGCCAAGGGCCGCAGCGGCCTGTGGAACAACCACACGATGCAGCAGGCCAAGCGGCAAGCCACACGGCGGAGGCGCACATGGCCTACTTCCAGCGGCGCGAGTGGAAGGCATGGCTGCAGGACCCGCCTCCGCATCGGCGCCAGGGCGAAGTGCCGAGCCTGGAGTCGGCACCGTTCGCCTACTACCAGCCCTTCGCGCGGCTGCTGGCGAGCGCATGAGCGGCGAGGTGGAGGTCGTGGCCGGCGCCGAGTACGACATGGCAGAGCTGCCCGAGGTCGACGTCCGGCTTGGGCTGCGCAGTGGGTGAGCCCTGGAGTTGCCGATGTTGCGGACCCGAGCGGTTGAGGTGAGCTTGTGGGAGGCGGTGCTGCCGCCAGAGGTCCTGCAGCTGCCGGATGAACTGGCTCGGGTCGACGCGCTGCTGGACGACCCGGCGTTCTTTGCGCCGTTCGTGCAGTTCTTCGACCCGCGGGTGGGCCGGCCGTCCACGCCGATGGAGACCTACCTGCGGATGATGTTCTTGAAGTTCCGCTACCGGCTGGGCTATGAGAGCTTGTGCAGTGAGGTCAGCGACTCGATCACGTGGCGGCGGTTCTGCCGGATCCCGATCGATGGGAAGGTCCCGCACCCGACGACGCTGATGAAGCTCACGACCCGCTGCGGCACCGCCGCCGTCGAGGGCTGCAACGACGCGCTGCTGGCCAAGGCCGCGGAGGCTAAACTGCTGCGGACCAATCGGGTCCGGGCCGACACCACCGTGGTCCCAGCCGATGTTGCCTACCCGACCGACTCGGGGTTGCTGGCCAAGGCGATCCGCCGGATCGCGGTCACCGGCCGTCGGATCCAGGCCCGCGGGTGGCGCGACCCGCACCCGGTTGCGGGACCGCAGCCGGGCGGCGGGCAAGCGGGCCCACGGCATCGCCGCGAAGCTCCGGCTCCGCTCAGCGCAAGGCCGTGACGAGGCGCAAGCCACCGTGCAGCGGATCACCGGTGAACTCGCCGAGCTCGCCGACCACGCTGCCAACGACGCCGAGAAGCTCCTGGCGAACGCCCGGCGGGCGCTGCGACGCGCTCAGGCCAAGGCCGAGGCAGTGGCCGCAGGAGGTGGCAAGGACCCAGCCGCGGGTCGGCGGCGTGGCCGGTTGCGCCGGGCGGTGAACGACCTGACCGAGCTGCTGGAGGTGACCCGGAGGGTCGCGGACCAGACCCGGCAACGGATGGCCGGCACCACCCCGGCCGGAGCGACCCGCCGGGTCAGCCTGCACGACCCGGACGCCCGTCCGATCGCCAAGGGTCAGCTCGGTAAGCCAGTCCAGTTCGGCTACAAGGCGCAGGTCGTGGACAACCAGGACGGCGTCGTGCTCGACCACAACCTGGAGCAAGGCAACCCGCCGGACGCGCCGCAGCTCGCACCGGCAATCGAGCGGGTCATCAAGCGCACCGGGCGCAAACCACGGATCGCCACCGCCGATCGTGGCTACGGCGAGAAGAGCGTCGAGGACGCCCTGCACGACCTCGGCGTCCGGCACGTCGTGATCCCCCGCAAGGGCAAACCCGGCAAGGCCAGACAGGCCGAGGAACACCGGCCAGCGTTCCGCAAGACGGTGAAGTGGCGCACCGGCAGCGAGGGCCGGATCAGCAGCCTCAAACGCGGATACGGCTGGGACCGAACCCGCCTGGACGGCACCGACGGAGCCCGGATCTGGACCGGACAGGGAGTGTTCGCCCACAACCTGGTCAAGATCGGGGCTCTGGCCAGCTGATCCGGCCACGGAGGAAGACCGGGACCCGCCGGTTCGGCCGCCGACCCCCCCATCTCAGCCCAGCGGGTTTTTCAGGTCGAAGTAGCTACGAGGCAGCCGTCCCGGGCTTTGCAAAGACCAGAAGGTCGTAACGCTCGGCCATCCCGCGGCCCGAGGCCGGCTGGGCATCTACATCACGCCGCAGTGCCAGCAAGCCAGCGGAGAACTCCTGCTCGGACAGGAAACGGAACTTGGACTGCGGTCGCAGGGCCATCGCGTCGTGGAAGGCGGCCAGGTGGGTGTGCACGGGCCGGGCGTAGGACTCCACCGCGGTGTTGGCGAACCCCGCCTGCTCGAAGTCAGCGATCACGTCGTCGGCCGACGGGAACCGGGTGAGGTCACGTGCCAGGAGCTGGGGCCAGTAGTCGTAGACGAGGGAGTCCAGCCTTTCCCGGACAGTCGTCCGGACCACGACGACGCCGCGCTGGCGCAGGACCCGGTGCAGTTCCGCCGCACACTTGTCCCGCGCCGGTATGTGGTGAACGACGCGGGAGAGAAGCGCAAGGTCGAAGCTGCTACTGGCGAAGGGGAGCGATACCGCGTCGCCGCAGATGAGGTGAACGTCCGGTCGTCGCCCGCGCCTTTGGGCCTGCTGGAGCATCGCGCGAGAAGGGTCGACCCCGGTCACACCGGTCGGCCAGCCACCATCGGCCAGTGCCCAGGCGAAAACGCCCGTGCCCACGCCCACGTCGAGGACCGCCGGTCGCTCCTTGGGGCTGAACGAGATGATCTTGTGCGCCCAAGCAAGCAGAGACGTTTCGGGCATGTCGTTCCCGCGGTCGTAGCTCCGCGTCAGTCGAGGGTCCTCGTACGGCGCCGAACCCATAGCTGACGGTATCCCCCTGGAGATTGGTCAGCCCGGTCTTGCCTCAGCCCGGGGACGTCCAGGTAACCGACCGTTGAACGGGACGGGGAGCATGCGCCTGGCAGAGCGGGGAGACGGGCTACGAGGTCTTTACCCAGCGGCCCCACTCGTCCTGGCGGCGGTAGCCGGCGGCCTGCCACAGCCGGTGGCCGAGCTCGCTTAGACTTAGGTCAAGCACCATGGCGTCGAAGCGTCGCACGCCGAGCCCTGCCAGTCGAGCTTCCGCGGCATCGAGCAAGGCTCGCCCGACGCCACGACGGCGATGGCCGGGGCGAACGGCCAGGCGGTAGAGGTGAGCTCGCCACCCGTCCCAACCGGCGATCAGAGAGCCGATCACCTCGGTGTCGCTCACGGCCACCAGCAGCGCAGCCGGGTCACGCTCGAGCAACCCGACCACGGAGGCGCGTGTGTCAGCAGGCCGGCTCTCGTTCTCCGCGGCGGTCCGCCATAGCTCAAGGACCGCGTCGACGCCGCCCATGCGAACAGAGCGAACATCGAATCCCATCATGAACCCATAAGTTCATGGGCCCGTACCACTTCCGGGTGCGTGTGGTCGATGACAGAGTCCTCCAGCAAGTAGTCCGCTGGCTCCGTCGACCGTAGATACAGCACATCCAAAGATTAGCGATGCTCCTCGACCACGAGTAGCGTCGCCTCCCCACCGGGAAGTGGCTGCTTACTGGGCGGCGGAGCCTGAGGACTAGGCATGGGTAGGTGCCGCTCCCGAGCGTGAGGGCTCGTCGCTGATAGCCGCGATGAGGCGGGACAAGCCTCGGTGGCCCGAGCTCGAAAAAGCTGCGCTGGGCTAAGGGTAGACAGGACTCCTGCCGCCGGACTGGAGATGACCGGTCGAGAGCATTGCAGCATCCAGACACGGCAGACACCCATCTGCGTATCAGGGACATCATCATCGATTCCGTGCCCCTGACGGCGATAGCTGTCGCACGAGTCGTCGTGCGCACCGGCTGACGGGTTGATCTGCGGCATACCGGGGAGACCAGAGAGGCGCGGCCGTCCCGGTCGCCCTAGAGAGGCGGCACGCATGGGCATCTTCAAGGACGACGACGACACCGAGGCGGGTGCGGGCTCGGGCGACGGTGGTACGACGGGGACGCCCAGCACCGACACGGTTATGGACCCCGCGGGCGGCACGCAGACCGGCATGGTCGTCAGCGGCGGCGGCGGCGCGGACCCCAGCGCGGATGACGGCGGCCCGGGCTCCGACCAGTAGTCTGGGCCGAGGGTCGGACGTGTAGTGCTTTTTGACCCTCTGCCGCGGTGGCCGCACCATCGCATTGCGCGACTTCCTGCAAGCCCAAAACGAGGACGGGGTCAGCAAGGGCCAAGACGGCTGCGCCGAGCTCTTCCAGAACTTTCGGAACAGCCCCGCCGCCCGAACCGCCAGATGACCCTGCGCCACCCCGTCGGCGGGGCACCGACGCGCCCCGCCGAGGACCGAACCGCCTATCTCGACGGCTGGGCTTATGAGGAATGCGGGTTTGAGCGCAAGCCGAGCAACGACAAGTAGGTGCCCACCCTGAGCACCCGATGGCGAGCTGCTCCCGGTGTGGCTCTCGCTCGTGCTGGCCGCCGTTAATCTGGCCGTAGGTGGCTACCTGCTCTGGTACGCCTTCAGTGGCCGGCAGCGGCGCCCCGAGCTCGCATTGGTCGTGGGAGCTGTCCTGCTCGTCGCGGCCATTGACCAGCTTCCACATCTCGACTCACGCGGGATCGGCTGCAGCCGTCACCTCCGCCGCCACACCGCCGGGTGACAGTTCGGCAGTTAACGCTCGCCCAATCCACGCCGGGCTCGTGCCAGACGCAGCGATGCGGCCGCAGCGGATATGCCGAAACCCACGGCTGCTACGTAAGCCAGCCCGTGACCCTTATGGATCGCTACGAACAGCATGCCGAGTGCCGCCAAGCCAAAACAGACGGCCATAACAGCCTCACCGCGACTGGACGGCGCAGACCCACTTGGTGACACGACCCCATCATCCGTCGAATAACGTCTGGGGTCCAACGATCAAGCTCTGCCGCATGCTGCCTCCTGACTCTCTCCGCCTCACCTGGGTCCCTCATGGGTCTTGTCCCGGCCATCTTCAGGCAGCCCATCCTGGTAGCTGCCGTCTTCCGCAGTCACGCAATTGCCCTGCTGAAGCCGCTGCTGACCGTCGTGGTGCTGGCCGTCCTGGCACCGCTGCTCGGTGCGGCTCATGCTTGGCGTCCTGTCGTGCAGGGTGCGCTCTGAACGCCCGTTTACGGCGCACACGTGGCTGCCAACAAATCGCCGTGCGGGGACTGTGTGCTTGCCGGAACGATCGAGGGCAGCCAGTGCCGCGTAGCCAGGCCCCCACTCCCGCGCTGGTCACCTCCGGCTGTCCGGTGGTGCTGACCGTCGTGTTGCACGCCGTCCTGGCACGGCCCTGCTCCTGGAGCTCGTCCTGGCTGCGGCTAGCCCGCCTCGTGATGCTCGTCCTTGTAGAGCGGCGCCGGCCCGCTCACGGTTGTGCCCTCACTTCCGTGGCGGTGATAGCCGCCATGACGCGGCGCTAGCCGTGGCGAGCCGTGGCCGCCTAGCCTGCCGATGTGGGTCCGGCCGCTGGCATCACGTCGCATCTGATCACCATCGCCAGCACCGCGCCTGGAGCGGGTAAGAGCACGCTGATGGCGGCGCTTGCGGATCGGCTCCGTGCAGACGGGAGCCGCGTCCTTGAACTCAGTGAGGACGCCGTCTGGGGTGAACGTGCCGTGGGGTCCGATCCCGTCGACTACACGACGGCCTGGCCGGTGTTCTACGACTTGCTGCACAGAGACCAGCGGGCATTTCGGGTGTCGCCTGCCGAGGTGCTGGACGTGTTCCTCAAGTTGCGCGACCAAGTGATCGCCGAGCGATCCGTGTGGCTGCAGGATTGGCCGTGGCCGGACTTGCCGGACAAGTTGGGTTGGGACGCGGCGGCGAGTCTGGCGCTGTCCGATGATCTGCTCGCGGCTTCGACGTTGCTGTGTCCTCGGTTGCTCTACCTGCGCGTAGACGCGACAACGGCGTTGCAGCAGGCGGCGCGGTCGCGCGGCACCGCGTGGTTGAACCGGCACGCGGGGCTGGCCGTTGATGCCCCGGCAGATGGTGCCGCTATCGCGACCGTCGCTCGGCGATGGGTTACAGGCGAGGCGACACGCCTGGAAGGACTCCGACCTTGGCATCCGGTCGCGCTGGATGCCTCACAGCCGGCGGCACGCGTCCTCGATGACGCTTGGCATGTCCTACAGGGCGAGCCGAGCGATGAAGGGTAAGGTGCGCCGTTAGTCGATCCGGCACTACCCACACCAGCGGGAACCGGCACTACCCTCCCGTCATGCCTGCGGTCCTTCACCTCGACTTCGACCAGTTCGGGGCTGCGCTCGAAGGGTCCCCTGCGGCGTGGGACGACTTCGCGGAGGCGCTGGCTGACGGCCGGTCCTCCGTCAACACGGTGCTCCTCCGGTCGGTCGGCTCGAAGCAGGTTTCGACTCGACGAGAGGACGACAATCTCGTCATCGAGGCCGCGCCGGAGCACCTGCCGCTGCTCGCGGCTATGGCGCGGGGGCTTGCAGAGGCGTGCCGACTGGCAGGACCGAACCCGGCAGTCGTGCGGCACGGGGAGATAGAGCCCGAGCCCTACCTGTCATGGGTGGCAGTGGGGGCACTTCCTGTGCACCTCGTCTGCCTGCCGCCCGAAGGGTAGGTGCCGCTCTTCAGCATGGGACGGCGCCCTGATAACCGCGTTGACGCGAGGTTATACGGTCGGTTCGTGGAGCAGGTCCCCGGAGTTCGAATCCTCTGGTTCGAGGAGTATTACGACGGACCGACCACGGGAGTGGCAGAGCGCGAGGGGACGCGCTACTGGTTCACGCCAGCCGGAGACCGGTGGTACGAGGCGGTCGCGCGACGCTACGTACTCCGTCGTTTGCTCGACGCGGACGCTCAGGGCTTGGAACAGCGCATGAGGGAGTCCGAGGCACTCGGGAGCGGTGACTACTGGCGCAAGTACCACCGAGAATCCCGTGATGAGAACGGATTCGAGCCATACGAGGGCGAGGCACTCGGTTGGTTCGAGATTCCGTAGTGCCATCCGGTCCTGCCGCTAGGTTCGCGAGGTGACCGAAGCGTTCGGGTGCGACCACTGCGCCGACGACCAGAACCGCCAGTATGGGCACGTTGAGCAAGTGGCAACGCATCCCACGGAGAGTGCGGTGCTTCTTCGTTGCCCGAGATGCGGAGCCCTCTACTCGGACTCTTGGCGCGAGACCGTGCGACTGACTGTGGAGCAGGCCCGGCGTGAGTTTGGCTGGAATCCGTCCAACGTGTAGGTGCCGCTCCCGACTCCGCACCGGGAGGCGCTGCTGCTGATAACCGGGTTGATGCGGCGTTCTACACGGCCGCCGGCGAAAGCGTAGGCGGCGTTCTACACGGCCGGTTCGGGAACCGGCTGCCCACACCTTGGTCGCACTGAACTACAGGGTGAGGATGTGTCGTATCATGGTCCTGCCGTGTTCGTCGACACGCCGGTCGCGTTCGATCGCTCCGGCCTTCCGGGCGACGGCTCGGGACGCGGCATTGCGTTCATCAGTGATGATGTGCGCCTCTGTGGCGCTGGTGCGTTCTCGAAGGAATTGGCAGACGAGGCCGACGGCACGGGACGTGTAGCCGTTGCCCCGGTATGCCGGGTGGCAGGCGTAGCTGATGTTCGCTTGTCCTGTTGGGACATGGTTGTTGGCGAGGTCGCAATCGATGTAGACGACGTAGGTCGCGTGTGGGATGTCGACGCTGAAGCACCACTTCGGCCCCGGTCCGAAGCTGTCGTGACTTGCCTGCAGGTGTCCCAGCTGGTGATCCCGCTGCTCCTCAAGGGAGAGGGCTTCGTAAAGCTGTCGATCCCCGGGCTCCCAGAGCCAGTCCATCTGCTCGCCGTCGACTCCCGCCAGGTGCTGCTCGAGGTCGGTCACCTCCTGACGCCGCAGCACCAGATAACCGTCGTCGGCCACGACCTCCAGGCTCATAGGGCCAGGGTAGGTCGATTGACTCACCAGACAGCAGGACATCGCCTGACGAGGAGCCTGCGGCCCACCGATGAGAAGTGTAGAGACCTGAGCGGTGTGGCGGGTACTGCGTCCTCATGGCCGAGCGTCGTTCCCTCAGCAGCATCTACAGGGAAGCAGCATCTACAGGGAACAGCGGCATCTCGATAGGACGGTGCCCTCACGTAGACGCGTCGGGATCTTTACCGGCCCTGGGTGCGCCGCTCATCGTGCGCTTGGCGTTGAACGCGGTCCCAGTCGCCTTCAAGATCACCGCTGGCGCACTCTACGTTACGGTCGGGTTGTGGGCTGGCGTAACAAGCGGACGCATGGCGAAAGCCGAAAGCAACGGGTCTCAGTCGGGCGTAGGGAACCGGAGATATTGGGCCGTGCCCGTCGCACTTGAATACCGGCTGGCCCACCGTTGAGAAGCCCCGATAGCCGAAGCGGAACTGGCTGCCATACGGGTCTTAGCGAGCCAACGGCCTTGTCGCGCCTCGCCGTTGCTTGATTTCCGCGTGACGCGGCGGCGCGAAGCAGGAATGCTGCCCACCGTGGCCACGGGCGAGCGCGGAGGGTTGCGCGAGCGCGGAGCCTTCGTGTTCCGCCCGGCGACGGACCAGGATGTGGAGGGGATCCTCGATGTCCAGGAGCCACCCGCGATCCTCGCGCTCGGGCACATTTCCGCCAGGATCAGCACCCGTTCCCACGCGACACCGTCGGCGCGCGCTGGAGAACGGAAGTCGCGGACGAATCCACGACTGTCTTTGTCTGTGTCGCTGCGAGCGGGCAGATTACCGGCTTCGCTGCTCGACATGAGGATGAACTGTTGCACTTCGGCACGGCAGCGGAGTCGTGGGGCACAGGGCTGGCGCACCAACTGCACGACGCACTTGTGAGCACGTTCCCAGCGTCTATGCACCGGATCCGACTGCGCGTGTTCGAGGATAATCATCGGGCGAGGCGGTTCTACGAGAGGTTGGGCTGGGTCTCCACCGGCTCAACCTCGCGTGGGCTGTTCCCACCGTTCCCAGTCCTCTTGGAGTACGCCCTTCTCCGGTGAGGCTATGTGCCGATATGCCGGTGATCCTCGCTTGGCCGGCGCCCAACTGAGAACGCCGATCATCCCCGGTTTTGCGGGACGTTCTCGGGTGTTGCGCAACTGCTGGTAGCCGGCGCTATCCGCTGACCTGTGAATCTTCAGCGTCATGCTGCGTCTCGGAGTCAGGCGGCTGGCCCGGCGACGTGCCTGGTCTTCACTGAGCCCTTCGAGGCAGCTGCCCAGAACGACGCGGTGCTGGTCGAGGAACGCCTCGAACTGGATCTTGCACGGTTGGTCGATGACGTCCTCGACCTCCGGCACTTCGCGGCTGGTCACGCACCACCCTGGCACAGGGCGCTTTGCGCACCGAGGCGCACTCAACGGCATGACCGCGAACGTCTTTCCGGCGTCAGCGACGCAGCAGCTCACTCCCGGGCGTGTGCGGGCTAGCGCCCGGGCACCAGCATGGCGCAACACCCGAGGGCGTTCGATGATTGGCGTTCTGTTTGGAAGGGCGCCTGCACGTTGCGGACCGCGGGCGTGGCTGCGTGGGGCAGCATGTCCTGGATGAGCATCGCACCCAGTCGCCAATCGCTTCGGCTCGCCCATGTCATAGCAACGGATGAGGACACCTGCACCGTCGCCGCGGACGGTGAGCGCGTCGAAGTCAAGTACGCATCGTTCTTCCCACGCCCTCGCACCACGCGGGTCGCTCCAGGTCATTTGGTTGTGTTCACCTCCGGTGCAGATGGGGGCGACCGCGTCGTCTGGCGGTGGTTCGACGCGGTCGTCCTGGAACGCACCGAAGGCGGGTTCCGGCTCTGGGAGCCAGGACACGGCGAGGTGCTTGCCCAGCCGCGCGACGCCGCCGCGTCACCCGAGCCCGGAAGTCGGGCGTACGCATCCGCTGGACTGCCTGGTGCCGATTGGTGGTTGGCGGGTCCCGCGGTCCCTTCCGCAGGACTCGCCGAGGTGGACGTCGGGGAGGTCGAGCGCTTCCTGACGGACAATGACCTCTGGTCCAACCGGGATTGACGATGTGCGTCAAGCGGAAGCGCAGCCGTTAGCGAGTTGGTCTGTCGCGACAAGGAACCAGCTGCATCGAACGGGAGTCGGCGTTCTCCGGTGTTTGGGAACGGCACCTCACCTGTCGAGCTAGGAGCGCCGGCTGAATCTTCCGGCACGCTTGGCCGTTGTCGCCGCTTCGGGAGCGTGGCTGCTCTCGACCGCTACGAGTCGGCTGATGAGCGCGGTGAGCTGCTTCTCCAGAGCCACGACTCTGTCGGTTAGCGCGGGCTCGTCGGCGGTTGATGGTGCGGACTCGTCCGGGGCGGCTGGCATTCTTGTCGCTGCCGTCTCGGGCGGCAGCGAGTGGGTCTTGGCGGTGCCGTCTTCGGGTCGGGATGATCTGGCCTTTGTGGGTTTGACCGGTGGCGGCTGGATGGCCGCGACCGGGCTGGTCGACACCTTGCCAGCGACTTTGCTGGCCTTGCTCGCTGAGGACGGGGCGGCCGCTGCCGCAGGTTTCGACCGCGCGGACTTCGCCGGTCGTGACGGAACAGATGTCGCGCCCGAGGTCCTCGTGGTCTTCACCGCGCCTGCCGAAGGCGACGTCGCGTGCGCCGCGTCGTACGCCTGGACCACGTTGGCAGGGAGGCGACCCCGGTCGCTTGTGGTGAAGCCGTTCTGACGGGCCCAGGTACGAACGGTCGTTGCATCGGCAGTTGTCACATCGGCTGTTCTACCAGAACACCAGAACAAGGTCACGTTTATCAATCCAGCCAAGGCCGGGGCTCCACGCGGGCAGGAGTGCGAGTGGGAAAGCGAGAAGGACGTGAGCGGCCCGCCGGCCCCCTCTGCGCTAAGCAGGCAGTGGCGGATAGTGCCGGCCGTCGCAGGACGGGTCCGGGGAATGACGAACGCGGCGAATGCCGATACCCCAACTGCACCTAGGCGGGATACGGCACCTCGCGCAGACGCTCCGCTGGAACATTTGCCGTCCCAGGCAGGCGCACCTGCAAAGCACGCGCACCAACTGGTGACCTGGCAAGCAGGGGCCTGTAGCCGCGTTTGCGAGGGCGAGCCCGCCTGCCACCCGACAGTCGGCGCTTCTCTCAGGAGCTCGGGAACGGCATCACTTCATGCCGCCGCATCCGCTGCGGGATCAAGCCTCCGACGCGGGTGACGACTCGCGGGTGATCGCGATACCGCCGTAGGACGCGGCGAGCGCACGCGCGACGACGGCTGCGTCCGCGTCGGCGATCTCGGCCGGGTACTCCGGCAGCAGGTCGTCCCAGACGACGAGCCAGGAGCCGTACAGCTGTGACTGGCCGGCGGGGCGGGCGAAGAACCAGACGTGCAGGTGCGCGCCGCCGTCGCCGATGCGGTAGACGTGTGCGCGGGCGATGTCCGGCAGCGCCTGGATATGGCGGGCGAGGTGCACGATCAGGACGCCGAGCTCGGCCGCGAGCTCGTCGGGCAGGTCAGCCAGGTCGTGGTGATCGCGCGGGTGCAGCATCAGGACTAGCGGCACGCCGACGCCTGGGACGTGAGACAGCCGCCAGCGGTCGTCTAGCCAGATGCCTTCGTCCCGGCGGCGACACGTGCCGCAGTCGGCCTGGTCCTCCCCGTGCCGTGGCGGTTCGGGCAGCACAGGAGGTCGCAACGGCGCCACCGTCAGCCCGTCCTGCTCGAACGGACTGATCTCCCAGCCGGTCATGCGCGATAGCGGCAGCCGCTGCTCGGCGTCGGCGGCCGCGAGCGCGTGGGCGTAGAACGCATCAGGACTCAGCGGCACCAAACAAGCGTAGGCCGTGCGCGCACCTACGCCGGTCATGCCACGGTCATGCCGGTTCTCCGTCGCTGCGAGGCGCACCCGCCGAGGCGGCCCAGTCGGCGTTCTCAGGAGTTGCCGATCGCGTCCTGACCACCCCCGACTCACAGGCTGGCTAGCATCGTCCTGTGCTCGAGCCGGGGCGGTGTGCAGACGCCGAGCCCGATACCACCCCTCGAGGGCATGACCGGAGATGCGTACGGCTACCGGTAGCATCTCTTGGGTATACAGGCGACGTGCTCAGGTGGCCAAAGCGGAGATTGAGCCTCATCGAGCGTTTGCTGTCCATGACGTTCGGACTTCTCCTCGCGAGCGTCGCCATTCGACTTATAACCGGCACCTGGTCACCGGCCAACCGCGTCTTCCTCTTGGGGTACGCGGTCGTCAACATCTCCTGGCTTTGCCTTGCCGCCCTTGTGCGCTACTGGGAACACAAGGACGCCCGCGACGAGCCGTCGTCGAGGTGCTGACCCAGGCTGCAAGCGCCGCTGTGAGACACACAAGCCCTACGTCTCGGCACTTGTCACGCGTTCAAATATTCCCCGTTCGGAGGGTCCAGCGAACGACACGGCCCGCACGACCTCGGGCAACGGGACTCGTGCCGGCCCGGCCGGCGTCAGTTCGTCCTCCTGCTCAGCGCATTACGTCCTTCAAGCCACACGGAGCAAAGTGCCATTCTCCAGCCCCCTGGATGAGGCGGCACGGGCCCGGCAGTATCAGGCGGGGGCGGCCGGGCTGTTGAGAACGAAGCCGGCAAACGTCTTGAAGACGTTGCGAGCAGATGTCCTTGGATCCCGAGGCCAGGCGAACGGAGCAGAACGTAGGCTGGAGGACCCAGACGAGGAGCATCATGCCGCGCACGATCAAGCAGTACGTCGACCAGTTCGTCGTCGTAGAGACCGAGCACGAGGCCTACCTCGGCACCCTGCACGTCCTCGATGAGGATCACGTCGTTGTTCGCACCGGCTACGTCGGTCGTCCAGGCGTCGTGCGCCGGGAAGACATCGAGACCATCATGCTGGCCGAGCTGCACCCGGACATTGCTGCCTGAGGAAGGTCGGATCCTTCTGTCCCCGGTGGCACCTGCTCCTTGATCCATTATGCCCGGTGGCTCAACCGCTGTCAGGCGTAGGCACCTCGGGGAACAGTGGACGAGATGCCCGCCGCATGAAGTGATGCCGCTTCGCCCGGCTGCCCTCACGCGGTCAACGCAAAGCCCCGCTCCCAAAGTCGCGAGAAGGCCGACGATCCCCAGGTTCAAGGGACGTTCTCGGGAGTGGGGACTGCATCCAACGGACCTACTCGCTGCTCCCGAGTCCCGCCGGTAACAGGCTGACATGAGCCTCCGAGAAGACTTCATATGATCATGGCCGCACCTATCAGGGGCGCGCCGGGGCTTCCAAGGCCAGCGTGCCCCGGCTCCTACTACTGCCGATCGCGGTCCTCACGGACGGCACGCGGCGGCTTCACCCCGACGCTCGCCGAGTCTAGGGCGGGGTTGGGGAAACGGCACATACCCGCGCCCGGACGGAAGCCAGCGGGCGGTCCCGTCTCATGACCCGGCTTTCGGAGTCAGTCGCCGTCCTGCTCGAACCCGATGAGCCAGTGCAGGCCGTAGCGGTCGATCACTTGTCCATCGGAGGCGCCCCATGGCCTCGTCTGCAAGTCGTCCACAACACGACCGCCCTGCGACAGGTCGGTGAACCACTTGCGCAGGATCGGCGGAGGAGCCGTACCGAGCAGTGACAGCATCAAGCCCTCGCAGCGGAAAGACGGCTCCTCGCCCGCGACGTCGGAGGCGCAGATGGACACTGGTCCATCGCTTAACTGGCCATGGGCGATGGAATCTGCCGGGCCGTCGGTCCTGTTGAACTCGGCGAACGTGAACAGTTGCACGGCACCGCCGAAGACCTCGCCATAGAACGCCAGGGCTTCGCGGGCCGTTCCGGGCAGGTGGACATAAGGAGTGAGGTCGGTCACGCAACGGATGTTAGCTAATGCCGGTTCCTTGCTCACCGGCACCGGGCAGACGGTAGTGCCGGCTATTGCTCGTCGTGCAGGTCTACACCGTTGTCGTCAGCGCTGACTGCAGGGCCTTCACGTTCATGACGACGAGGACAGCCGACTGTTCCCCCCACTCGACCGCGAGTTGTGCCCGTAGTGCTGCTGCAAGCCCCCGGCTACGGACGGCCTGGCGGCCGGGCTCCAAGACGCGAGTGTCGGTGATCTCGCTCCTTGGAGCCTCGATCTCGCGTCCACCGGTCATGCGGTCGAGGCGCTTCGGAAGGAACAGCAATCGCCTATTGGTCACCGTCACTTGGCCCCCGACGGAGCGCTTGCCCGTCAAGTGATTGGCAACGGCGATGAACTCGACCACCTCGCCCGGCAGCAGATCGGGTGCAGAGAACCAAAGACCAATGATCAAACTCTAGTGTTCCTCAGAAGGTCGGGAAACAGGGCACCATCAAGGTCGGAAGCGGGACGCGACCCCGCTGGACCACGGTCAAGCTCCGGAGAGCAGCCCTTCGAACCAGGTTGAGGACACGTTCGTCGGGGCGGTCTTCGCGGTGGGGCAGGCAGGCTGCCGTGCGCCGCTGACCGTGACTGTGGTCTCGACGTCGCCCCAGGAAACCTTCACGTCCGGTCCGGCTGGCTTTCCGCACCAGCCAGCCCAACTGATTCCTGAGATGGCGGTGTGCCCTGGGCGCAGAGCGTTGGGGCCATAGCGGCCCTCCATTGTCGTGAGGAACAGGGTCTTGAGCGGCTCGCCGTCCACGCCGAGCGGCTGCACGGACGGTTTGAGGAGCAGGCCGCAAGCACGGGTGCCTGGGTTGGTGGCACGTAGGTCCCCCGACAACGACCCGGTCGCATCTCGGTGCCACGTCAGGGCCAGGTGGAGCTGAGTGGGCTGGCAGGTCGGCCCGATCTCGCCGGGTACCGGCGACACCAGTCCGCTCGGCTTTGGTGCCGGCGCGGGGCCGTTCCTCAGCGCGTCTGTCTCGGACGAAGCGTTGCAGCCGCCCAGGGTGAGGGCGAGCACGGCTGCGGCAGCGAACCGGGACACGGGGCTCATGGTCTTCCGACGCGCGGTCGACCGTGACGGTTCCTCAACCACGCATAACGCCGCCGTCAACGTGGTTATCAGGGCGCCGGCCCACGCTGGAGAGCATCACTTCTCCACGGTTCCCGAGCGCACACGGGCGACCCTGTAGGGCATGAGCAGCGAGGGCGACGCGACGACGAGCGGGTTCCGCGTTCGTTCGAGTCATGGGCCCGCCGGTCAAGCCTCCGCGACCACGTCGTCAAGGGGCGGACCCGTCGGGCCGGCGAGGTCGGCCCGCACTGACAGGTACCGGGCGGCGACCACACCGAGTGCTGTTGTTGCGAGTGCGGCGGCAGTTGGGCGCCAGATCGCTGTTACGCCGTAGGAGAAGCCGGTAGAGGCTGCGGCTGCGACGCCGGCCGCGACGGCGGCGACCGCGATCAGCCCTGCACCCGTGCTTCCCTGGTTCCGGCACCGTTGCAGCAGCCTGGCCGCCTGGTGGCACCTACTACGACGAGGGGTGGTGGCGAACGGAAGATCCGCAGTCGGCCCTGCGGCGGCAGGTCGGAGCCAACCACCGGACGCTATCCACCTACCTGATCGCACTCTCGCGACACGACCTGCAGGTTGAGGAGGCGGTCGAGCCACGGCCGGAAGAAGACGGTCACGCCATACAGCGCCTTCTCCCGGTCGACGAACGCGAACCGCGTCACCTCGTCGACTCCGTCACGAAGAAGGCCGCTTTTTTCAAGATCTCCCGCTCGACCTTGAGCTTGCTGTTCTCCCGACGGAGCTTCGTCAGCTCCGCCCGCTCCGCGGCCGTCAGCGGGAGCAGCCCGCTGCTGTCCGGGACGCCGCGCTCGGCGTTGTCGGCCTTGACCCAGTTCCCCAACGTCGTGTCGTTGATCGACAGGTCACGAGCAACCTCCGCGACGCTCTTCCCGGTAGCTCTGACGAGCTCCACCGCCTGCTCCCGAAACTCCGGGGAGTACTTGCTTGGCCGGCCCATTAGGACCCCTTCCTCGGGAGTGACTCCCAAGATCAGGGTGTCCACCGAAGCGGGTCAACTCCAGGATGCTGGCTGGCTTGTTGCCCTTGCCCGTGATCTGTAGCAGTTCGTAGCCGCTGTGGTAGCTCAGGTCGGTGATGCTGGTGCGGCAGGCTTCGCTGATCCGGAGGCCGAGCATGCCCAGGATCGCGACGAGCGCATGGGCCTGCGGTCCTTCGTGGCGGGCTGCGGTGAGGAGCGCGGCGTACTCTAGTGGGTGGAGCACGGTGCGTCGTTGGGCTTCCCAGCTGACCCGGGGGCGGGTGACCGCCAACGCGGGGTTGTCAGCCAGGTGGCCGTCCAAGACGGCGTATCTGAAGAAGCCGGCGACCGTCCCGAACCGGCGTCCGATGGTCGCCGGGGCAAGTTCTTCCTGTTCCATCCAGCGCAGGTACAGCTCCAGGTGGGGGCGCTTGGCCTGCAGCGGTTCGAGCTGCCGCGCGCCGCACCAGCGCAGGAACGTCAGCAGGTATTGTTTGTAGGCGCGGAGCGTGGACCCGCGGTAGCGGGCGAGAAAGCTCGCCACGGCGTAGTCGGTGACGCTGGGGCCGGTCGAGCGGGACACCAACACGAAATCGGACATGAGGACCTCCAAGCGGGCCATCCAGCCTCCCCCAACGGGGATCCGCTGCCACAAGCCAGCCGTAGGCGCCCCGAGTGACTCCGCCGCTAACCGCCCTCGGGTGACTTGCCCGCGCCCCGCGAAGGTCCGGACCTTGGATCTATACGCAGCGACACCGTGGCATCGGCTGCTGGGAACGTCTGCACCGCTGGCCATGACGGTGATCTTCGGTGGCTCGGCGACGTGGCGCGGCGGCCGTGGCAGCCCGACGGCGGTCGGTGACCTCGAAGGTGGATGCTGCCGCCGTAGCCTGGTCCCTCATGAGCGACCAGATGGCCCGCCGGGCGTGGTTGATGCCGCCGGCGTGTGGTGTTGTCGACGGGATCGACCTGAGCCTGTTGGACCCAGCCGATGAAGGCGAGCGTCAGTTCCTGCTCCTGAGTGAGCACCCGGAACTGGCGGAGGCCATCGAGAACGAGGAGGAGCGGGAGGTCGAGAGCGGTGCCATGAGCCCGCGGCTTCACCTGGCCATGCATGAGGTGGTGGCCAACCGGCTCTGGGACGACGACCCGCCGGAGATGTGGCGGACGGCGCAGCGGCTGACCCAGGCCGGGTACGAACGGCACGACGTCCTACACATGCTGTCCAGCGTGGTCGGAACTGAGGTCTACAACGCCCTGACGGGCAACGCCACCTCCGACATCGCGGACACCCGCCGGGCCCTGGCAGCGCTGCCTGACAGCTGGGAAGCACTACGAGCAGTGCCCCAGAACCGAGCCGCACGCCGAGCGCAGGCCAGAAGGCAGCAAAAGTAAAGGTGACTGGTCAGGTCCTTCTTTCACCGGTTGACGAATTGGACTGAGTTTCGTCGCGCGGATAGCGGTGTGGCAGTGGTGAAAGTGTCTGCGGCACAGGGAGAATGGGCAAGTGCCCGAGGACCTG
>JAABUJ010003085.1_pt1 | contig 19269 bp, 11 predicted proteins | sample 5559131 | NCBI WGS metagenome assembly JAABUJ01 (sample SAMN10711875, study PRJNA513366) | rock metagenome | isolation source: Antarctica rocks | place: Antarctica: Victoria Land, Mt New Zealand nord | collected 2016-01-07 | reverse complement strand
TGTGCCCAGTCAAGACATGATAGCTGATGGACTGACCAAGCCCTTGCCAAGACAGATGTTCGAGCGCTTTGTGTGTCAGCTGGGACTTGACAACAGTGGGAGCCAATAGATATGGATGCACCAAGTGAGAGTGTTGAGAAGTGCGGTGCTCTATCCGCATCCTTGACTCCTTTAGTCTTAGCGTAAGAGGCTGGCAGAGTCTTCTCCTGCCTTAGACGGCAGAGCTCCTGCTATCTATTGAACGATACCCAAGTTGACTGCAGTCAACCTTGACGCATGAGATCCACTAGATAGGCAGATAGCACAAGTACCCATTATCCTTTCAACAATAATTATTAATGAGATATAAATTTAACTTAACAATCTTGACAGAAAGATCACTGCAATACAGTCAAGACTTAAGAACTTTATTATATTTAAATAATAATTTTAAACACTGTTTTAAGTACTGTCAGCAGAGTATACTGTTATCTATAATGTCATTAATGCTCAAAACATATTTAACATTAAGATGAGTCTGCAGAAACTTCAGAAGAAGAAGACTTAATTGAAGATGTTTAATAATGTTTTATGAACTGAGCAGTAAAGACAGAATAAAAGTTATTAAGAATGTTAAATCTTACAGTATGATTATAGAAGATACTTAAGCTCAAACAGTAATTATTCATCATTATACAGAATTTTAATTTACTATCTTTGTAATAATATTCACTGCAAATAAAACTGTAAATATGTCTTTATAATTTATAAGATTATATGATCAGCAAAGCTAATTAAGACAGTTAAGAAGTGAGTTAAGTTGATTGCAGTCAACTTGCATAAAAATAAAAGAAGAAATTAAATTTATAATGTAAAGATTGTTTTTAAAAAGAAATTCAGCATACAGAAATCTGAAGCTGCAGATAAGTTTAATGAAAAGATTGCTATTATCTTTAAAAATATCATCAATAAGATTTCTTAATCAGACTGAGTTGCAGACTCTGACATCTTATCTTATATAATTAATAAACTTCAGCTTTTCAGTGACTCTCTGATGTGCATATAACAGTGTATCATTAAAGTCAGAAGAAAAAGATTATATATTAATTATTATAATATAGTTATTATACAGAATAAGAATGAAAATTTAGTTCTTTTAAATTTAACACTTTATGTTTTAAAGCTTGAAGTCAATCTTCTGTCAGAAAAGAAAATGTGTAAGAAGAAATTGCTTAAATATTTTGATTATAAGAATCTTTACATATAAAATAAGAATGAAAAGCTTATGTTAAAAGCATTTAAAAAAGAAAAAGTCTATATAATTAAATACATCTTAAATAATTTTAATGAATTCACTTTACTCTCTATTATGCATATACAAAGTAAGTCAAAGATCACTCTTTCAGAAACATGCAAAAACTTATAGATTTAGATTTCTAAGTTTATTACAGATACACTCAGCAAGAATGTGCAAATAAATGATGATACAGTTATGTTACATAATAATAAGATCAAGACATATAAACTTTAACATTATTAATTTATTCATCTCAGTGCAGTTAAGCTTCATGATCTTTATAAGATTATCATTTTAAGTAAGTTAATCTTCATTATTAAGAATAATATCAATGTATATAAGATCTATGCTCTGATTAAGTTCATAAATCAGCAAGAACACAACATAAGCAAAAAAAAAGTCAATATTCTTGCTTTAATCTTCATTAACATATGTAAATCTCTGTCTTTATTATTTATTGACTATCAATACTTTCTGAAAATTGTAGATAATCATTTACAGAAAATATAAACAATATTATTAAAGTAATAAGATAATGTTCTGCAGAAACTGCAGAAGTAATAATTAAAGATTAAACTTCAGTTTAATGTAAAGATTCTTGTTGTACAAAGTAATAATGCAACAGAGCTGAGAATCTGAGATTTACTTTTAATGAATGATATATATTTTTTAACATTGTATTACAGTATACAGTGTTTTACATATTGATTTAAAATAATGTAACTGAGAAAGCAATCAGAATCACTGAGAACTCAATGTATACAATAATTAAGAAGATTAAACTTTCAATAAAGTTCTAAATAGAGACTGCACAGACTGATATTTATCTTCATAACTGCATAGTAACTGACTTCTTAATTAATGATAAATAAGTTACTTCAGAGAAAGTGTTCATCAAAGTGAAATCATTTATTAATTATATATATGTATAAGAATGTAAATGCTACTTCTATATTGATTTAAAGTCTCTATCTAAGAACAGATAGAATAAGTTTATGAACTGAGAATGAGTAAAAGTATTTATAAATTATAGTGAAGAAATCATAAAGCAGTATCTGCTTTGAGCATCAGATCTTAAGTAAATCATTAAGAGTTATGTTGTGAAGTTTGTTAAAAACAAGAAAGAAGACAGTGTTGATGTAAAACTTTATAGATAAATACTGAACATTTTTTTAAAATAAAAATCTGTTAAATGATTATATAAGACTGAAACTGCAGCTACTTCACTGAAACAGTTTCTAAAATTTAATATGCAAACTTATAAATTTAAATTTATGAGTTTTCATTCTGTTGTTATGTCATCAAAGAAAGAGATTACAAACAATTTATTGTTAAAGTTAACTGCAATTAACTTTAATCACAATACATTAAAGCTTTTCTTTTATGTTGAGATTTCTATTAACAAGATTAGTCATTCAGATGTAAATATCTCAATTAAGAAAGTTAAGACATTTTTGCACATTAAGATATTAAAGAAAAGATAGAAGAACAATGATACTGATTTTAATGAATTTATAATAAAGATCTTAAGAATTATGCTGATATTGACTGCATTTACAGTCAATGATGAAAATAGTGAGCACTCAGTAAGAACTGATATCTTAACTTTTTTAATATATATTGAAGCAGTGAGAGACTCAATCTAAGAGAAGATGTAAAAAAACATCATTAATGTAGAGTTAACAGCATTTACAAGTAATTTCAGTAAATGACATTTAAGAAGAGACTGTTCTGTTAAGAGAGATCAACATTGTAATTAGTAAATAAGTATTTAAATTTAAGCTATATATTGATGATTTTCTTAACAAATTGAAGATAAAAGTAGTGATAAGAGAATTCTTATAGATGTACAGCATTGATTATAAAGATATTTTTATATTAATTATAAAGTTTAATACTCTCTGTGTCTTTCTGATTCTAGTTGCACTCAAAGATCTAGAATGTCATCAGATAAATGTTAACAATGTCTTTACTGAGTTATTTCTAAAAAAAAACAATCTACATAACATCATTTTTTAAAGTTACAACTATCTTTAACTATACACTATACATTCTGCACAGTCTATATGATCTGAAGCAAGCTATCAAAGATTAATATAAATAATGTGTCACTAAGTTTCTTTAATTAAGTTTTTATCAAAGTAGTGTAGACTCATATCTTTTAATTTACACTGTCAAGAGCATTATGCTACTTCTTTATATAAATAATATCATTATAATCTCATCAGATCTTTTAAATATTCTTTAATTTAAAAAGTTTCTTGAAAGCTTATTTAAGATTAAGAACTTAAAAAAGACACAGAAAATTCTTGATATCTGAATAATTTATAATTGTAAGAAAAGAACACTGTACATGAATTAAACACATTATGTTGATAAGATGCTTAGAGATCTTTACATACAAAATGATAAGTATTAATGCATTAAGATTTCATTAAATAAATATGACTCTCTTTGTTCAGCTGACTTTAATGATCAGTGCATAAATTAAAGAAAATATCAGCAGATCATTAAAAGTCTTATGTATACTGCAGTTTATATGTATTTAGACATCTTCTTTATCTTAAAATAATTGAGTCAGTATCTCAATGACTTTATAGAACATCATAAGTATATGCTTAAGAAGCTGCTGCAATATGTATGATTAATTATCAATTTTAAAATCATATATAAGCTCAATAAAAGTCAAGATCTACTTAAATACTCTGACTCTGACTATGCATCAGATAAGTTAAACAGAAGATTTATTTTAAATTATGTCTATCTATTTAAAAAAGAATCTGTATTATGAGTTAGTCAGAAGCAGAAGTTAGTAACAACATTAATTATTAAGATTAAATATATAATTATATCAATATGTATAAAGACTAAAGTCTGACTCACTTAGATGCTAAGAAACATAAAGTTAGATAAGTATCTTGAAGTTAATTTACATTGTGTAAGCATTCAGAAGAATGAGATTCATAGAAAAAACATATCTTTTTAGCTTAAGAAAAACAATCAGATTGCTTTGATACTGATTAAGAACATTTATATGTATAAGTGATTAAAGCACATCAACATTGTTTATCATTACATTTAAGATCTGCACAAGAGAAATTAGATTCAGATAAACTTTGTATTTAGTTAAGACATAATAGCTGATGAACTGATTAAGCTTTTGTTAAGACAGATATTTAAGTGCTTTGTGTGTTAGCTGAGACTTGACAACAATGAGAGTTAATAGATATAAATACATTAAGTGAAAGTGTTAAGAAGTACAATGCTCTATCTACATTCTTGACTTCTTTAATCTTAATGTAAAAAGCTAACAGAGTCTTCTTCTGTCTTAAATAGTAAAGTTTCTATCATTAATTAAATTACACTCAAGTTGACTGCAGTCAACATTGATGTGTTAGATTAACTAGATAAACAGATAGCATAAGTACTCATTATTCTTTCAATATTACTTTTAATTCTATAAAATGTTGACAAACTGACTTCTAAGTAATAAAGCAAAGATTATTGTTATAATTAGTTATTTAAAAGATATTGTTAAAGTATGATGACTTTAAAAAGAAAAATAACTTTAAGTTAAAGAAAATTTATTAAATATTAGATCTTAAAATATAAATAACTTCTTTTTAGCATTTTTACTGATCTTTAAAAACATTAATGAAATGAAACATCAACATCATTGTTATGAGACATTGAAATAAACAAAATTGATTTAATAATATAAAGTAAAGTTTACAAAAATTGTATAATTTCTTCAGTCTATATCAGTCAAATATAAATAAAAATAACAGTTCACTCAAAGTCTAAAGCAAAAGATTTAATTCAAACTTTGAAAGTATTTAAAGACTGAAGTGACTACTTTTGATGAGTTAATTTAATAAGTTAATTAAATTGAATAAAATCTTAAAAAAACACATAATAAAAATTATCTTAATATCTTTAACAGCTCAAATTCAAATCATAATAATTTATTAAATAATTCTCAAGATTAATCTCAAAGCTATGAAAAATCAATTATATTTAAATTAAATAAGTTAAATATGAAAGCTTATTGAATTTAATGTAAGAAAAATAAAGCATACTTTTATTATAAAAAGTTCTTGCATATAGCTAAAGACTGCTGAGACAACAAGAATACTGATAAGAATAAAGATAAGAATAAAAATAAGAGTAAGAATAAGAATAAGAAAAAAAATAAAGATAAGAAGAAGTCAAAGATTGTTGAAGTTGATTTGAATCATTTGAAAAACTAAAGTCATTTATAAATATAAAGGTATTTATAAACAAATTAACAAAAGCTTTTATTCAACTCAATAATAATTTGAGTGAAACATTCACACTAAATGATCTGAAATTCTTATTATTAAATATAATCTTTAGTTAAATCAACACTTTCAATTTAAATTTATATATTCTTGCAGATCACATTTGAGGCAGACTGAACAAGATAAACATAAAAGTATTAATTAATTTAGATATAAACTGAATATATGTCTTCTTAATAGTTATTAATTAAATATTAATTAATAATCAATACAAAATTAAATCACTTAAGATATTCTTGTTAAACAGACAGATCATTTAATTAACTGTAAAGCTGATTTTTCATCTCAAGATAAATAGCTTTCAGCAATGATTAAAAGCATGAATTGTAAATCTTTAAGAACATAATCTCATTCTAAAATTAATCTAATTAAAAGTTATTAATTCTCAGATTGATTAAGCTACAGACTGTATAACAATTCAGAATTGATAATAAAAATATTATTATCTGTTTTTAAAAAAGTGACAATGAGTCATAAACAGATCAATGTTAAATGTGATTGAAGAACATACAGCTATAAAGACACTTTAAAAGTGCAGAACTGTCAGATACTTATTAGTAATTTAATAAAACTTAAAGAAGTCAGAAGCTGAATTGTTAATTATTATAAATGAATAATTATGAGTCATTATTGAAGAGTTTCAATCTGTATTTAGATCAACTTTATCAGATAAATTATTATGTAAATAAATGTTTAAACATAGCATTAACATTAGCAACATTAAGTCTGTTAACATAGATGCTTATTTTCTGTCACAGTTACAGCTGAATGAACAGATTAAACAGATAATGAAGTTACTGAATAAAGATTTAATTTATAAGTTTATAAATTTATGAGACTTCTTGATTCTGTTTGTTAAAAAGAAGAAGAATACATGATGAATGTATATTGATTATAAAGTGTTAAATAACATTACTGTTAAGAATGAATATTCATTTTCTTGAATTCAGAAATGTCTAGATTGAATTAACAAAGTTTAATATTTAATTAAGCTTAATCTCACTTTGAACTATTATTAAGTTTGTGTATGTTAGATATATAACTCATGATAGCTGTGCTATTAGTGTAGTGCCACCTTTTAACAGGTTATGAGCTCAGGTTGGTGTAATGGTGTTGAACATGTGTTGGCTGCCTTACCTGCATAAGCTCAAGGTTATGAGTTCAAACTATGTTGTGTGCGCATTCTTTCTGCTCATGAGAAGCTGAGTAAGCAATGTATGAGTGTGCTGGCCAATTGTGGGTTAGGGGGAGTGTTAGATATATAACTCATGATAGCTGTGCTATTAGTGTGGTGCCACCTTTTAACAGTATAACTAAAAACAATACAAAAAAGACTGTCTTTAATACTCATTACAATAAATATAAGTTTATAACTATATTCTTTGAGCTATACAATGTCTCAACAACATTTCAGTCAATGATAAACTCTATATTACAGAACTTACTCAACAAATTCTGTCTAATATATCTTAACAACATACTAATCTTTTTTGACTCAATTTTAAATCATCAGAAACACTTATAAATCATTCTCAGTATTTTAAAAAAATATAAGCTATATATTAAGCTTAATAAGTGCACTGTTAAGATGAAAATCCTTAAGTTTTATAAATATATTATGAGACAAAACACACTACAGTCAGTCTCTATTAAGATATTAGTCATTAAGAATTGATTTGCTTCAAAGACAGCACATTATGTACAGCAGTTTCTTGAACTGACTTTATATTATTAATAATTTGTACAAGAATTTGCATAGATCACAGCATTATTATTAAATTTACTTAAGAAGAACAATGTTAAGTTGTGTATAAAGAAGAATTGATTTATTGTTTAAAATACATTATATGATAATGTCTTTCAATAACTTAAAAATGCACTTATATTCAAATCTGTTAGATATATAACTCACAATAGCTATGCTATTAGTGTGGTGCCACCTTCTAACAGGTTATGAGCCTGGGTTAGTGCGTGATAACTTGCATAAAATGATGCCTAGGCCACCTCTGTCAGTGGTTCAAGTCCATGGTGAGAAAGTAAGTTCAAAAGGTCACAAGTTTGAACTGTTGTCTGTGTGCACTCTTTACACCTGTGGGTCAGTTGCGGGCCGATCGCGGGTTAGGGAGAGTGTTAGATATATAACTCATGATAGCTATGCTATTAGTGTGGTGCCACCTTTTAACAAAATCAATACTTATTTAAGTAACTGTACACAAACTATTTATTATCAAAATAAACACTTTTAAATAAGCAATTGACTGTGCTCTGATGCAGAATGAAATGAATAAGAAACTTCATTTAGTTATTTATGATGACTAAAAGTTACAAGATGCAGAGCTTAATTATTCTGTTTATAAAAAGAAATTATTGATTATTAAACATGCACTTTGAACTTGACAGTACTATATTAAAAATGATTATATTATAACTATTATTATGAATTATAAAGATCTACAATATTTAAAGAATACACTGCACTTATTTAAACAACTAACTCAATAAATCAATAAATTTTAACAGTATAATCTTGACATTTAATATTGATTTGAAGCTCAGACTGTTATATTAGATTTAATTAATTATTGATTTGATTTTATAGAAAAAAACTCAATAAATAAAGTGTTCTTAAGTGCTCTGTGAGAGCTAAATGATGTAAAATGAAAGAAAGTAATGATATTGTATCTGAAAGATGATATAAAATCTGAAAAGTTATTGCTTTACAAGCATGTATGTAAAAACAATGTGATGAATCAATTTCAGCTACATCATAATTTGAAATTGAATGATCTGTTAAATATATAACTCATAATAGCTGTGCTATTAGTGTGGTGTCACCTTTTAACAGATTATGAGCTCAAGTTAATGCAGTTATTTCTTGTTTAAAATCTCAGAGAGGTATGTGTCTAGATTATCTTATTGATAATTTAAGTTCATGATGAGAAAGTAAGTTCAAAGATTACAAGTTTAAACTGCTGTCTATATGCACTCTTTACATCTGTGAATCAGTCATGAGCTGATTGCAAGTTAGAGAGAGTGTTAAATATATAACTTATAATAGCTGTGCTATTAGTGTGGTGTCACCTTTTAACATGATCTATATTTAATTTAAAAATAAAACAACAATGAAGTATTATTTCTGTTAGATATATAACCCACAATAGCTATGCTATTAGTGTGGTGCCACCTTTTAACAGGTTATGAGCCCAGGTTGGTGTAATGGTATTGAATATGTGTTGGCTGCCTTATCTGTGTAAGCTCAAGGTTATGAGTTCAAACTATGTTGCATGCGCATTCTTTCCGCCTGTGAGAAGCTGGGTAAGCAACGTATGAGCATGCTGGCTGATTGTGGGTTAGGGAGAGTGTTAGATATATAACTCATGATAGCTATGCTATTAGTGTGGTGCCATCTTTTAACAATTTCTACAGTTTCAGTACTGTGCAGACTTTTTGAAACATATGTATACTAAATATGAACATTTAGAAGCATCAAGACTGCTAAAAGTCATTTGACTTTAAGCTTAATGACATAAATTATTACAGAATATTAAATCATTTGTAAAGCATTGTCTTAACTGTTAAGTTGCTCAACAACTTTAAAAATATTAAGAGATCAAAGAACATTTATATTTAACTTATAAGAACTTATTACTGTTTAAAAGATAAAGAATCAACATAATAAATATACTATCTTGAATGCTCTGAGAGAACTATTGAATTATAATGACAATTAACTATATTACAGACTGATCTGTGACTAAAGCTGTTCTGAATGCAATAAAAACAATAATTGCAGATTTTCTGTGTGATGAAATCTTTACAAATTATGATTTACTGAGAGAATTACTATTCAATAACAGTATAAACTTTCTTAGCTATGTCATGATTTACTATTTGAAAAAGCTCAGAACTCAACATAGAACAATGATTCTTTATCATTTCTGCATAAATGAAAAGATAGAAAATCTAAATAAAATGTTAAGCTTTATGCTTACAAAATATTTTATGAATAAATTAATTCAGTTATAAAACAAATACTTATTACAAACATTTTTTGTGACTTAAATCTGAGCTTATAATACAACTAAACAGAGCTCATTCTATCTACTGTATAAGATAAATTTATAATTATTAAATAACTTAAACAATCTCTGACTGTGTTAAGAAGTACAGTGCTCTATTTACTTTCTTAACTTCTTTAATCTTAGTATAAAAGGCTGACAGAATCTTCTTCTATCTTAGATGACAGAGCTTCTGTTATTAATCTAATTACATTTAAATTAATTGCAGTCAACATTAATGCATTAAATTCACTAAATAAACAGATAACACAAGTATTCATTATTCTTTCAAGAGATTATGAGCTCAGATTAACAAGAAACTTCTTAGAGAAAGTGCAGACTGATTTAGTGTACACAGTTCTTGATATGCTGCTCATTAAAGCAAAATAAATAGACAGCTCTTAATACACTGCTTATTAAAGCAAAATAAGCAGACAGTTTTTAATATGCTGCTCATTAGAGCAAAACAAGACAGACATGATAAGCACAACAATTTAATAACTTAATATAAATTAAACATTGACAAATAAGCATTCTCTGCATTGCTATAAGCAGACAATACATACATATATCTCTTTTATTATTATATTTATCTTTACAACACACTCTTTTATCTTCAATTCTTATACTATGTGCTGATCATCACTATAAATCAAAAGTACAACTCATTATTCTTTATAAAGTGATGTTCAATCTCTGTTCTCACTTAAGAGAACTGTAAGAAATGATTTATTTACATAAAGAGATGACTGATTAACAAAAATCTCTGATATGTAATAGAGACTCTCATTTAAATCTTTATAGACAATATATTTATCAGTAATGTCTTTTTTTTTCTTTTTACTAAGCAATTTTAATTTTAAGAATCAACAAATCAACAGTAAAGCTCTGTTTTAAATTACAGTCTGTATCAGTGCTGACAATAAGAACTATCTTATGAATAAAATTACAGCAAAAAAAGCTTGAAATGTTCTCTTCTTAAAGTAAGAGTATTGATTATAAGTCATTGTATAACTAAAATTTTAACTAAGTTCAAATAATCTATATAAGCAATTTAATCATGCAGATTTTACTAATATTTAATACTATAATCTCACTATCTATAAACTTCTCATAACTTTTCTGATGTACTTTCTATGTAACAAATAAACATGCAAGAATTCATTTCATCTCATAATGCTTGCACTGCAGCCTTAAATTTATTAATTGTTGTAGAAAAGAACTTCATTTCAGTAATTTTTGTCTTTATTTATTTTCAGATCTTCTCAATTAAATTGAGATCTGAAAATAATGATGATCAGTTCTTATTAAATTCTTTAAATTTATATCTTACTCTCATCTTCTTAGCAAAACTTAAATAAATCTTAACATCATTCTTTATAAAAACTTTCTGTTCTATTTCTTTCTCAAGATCTTGCAGAAACAGCACAGTGACATTCTTAAGAACTTGCTTTATATATGCTTTGAAATTAATTTCTAAATATATCAGTACAATTTACACAGTAAATGCTGAGAAATAATATCTTATCTCTGTTCTTAAAATCATTTTTCTGTATAAACATCAGCTTAAACTTATATTCTCATTTAATTGCATCTCAAATCATGAAAGAGCAATGTTTTAATTGATAATTGCACTTAATATAGTTAAAACAATACTTTTCTTTATTATTTTTAATAATTCAAATACAATCTTGCTGCTCTGTCTCAAAGAAACACTCATCTATTCAAATTACTTTAGCTTATGCATTCACTGTTCAGTCTTAATGATTAACTGCTCATTGCTGCTGTACTTTAATCTGTTTTTTAATGATAAAAGAGTGAGAACAAACAATGTATTGATAAAATTCAAGTTATTTTAGCATTTATGCAACAGTACAACAACTAACATTGAGCTCTATGAAATTTGCAAGCTGCTTAAATGTCATGTGTCTATTATATTTAGAGTGACTGTCAAGTCAAGTCAGACTTAGATTTTAGAATCTGACTTAACTCACTGAGCTTTACTTTGCAACCTGACTTAACTCTGTACAGAGTTAGATTTTAAACAGAGTTAAGTTGAGCTATTCTTGACAGCTCAGACTAAATCAGAATTAATTAGCTTCTGTTATTAAGCAGCTTTATATTGACAGCAGTTATTATTGCAACATTTTCAATTAACATTGTATAAAATTCTTCTTGTTTGACTACATGTCTGCTTTATAAGTGTTATATGTGAGCATTATTAACTTAATTATCAGATCACTCATTCTCTACAGAGCAAAAATACATTAATTAGTACACTTTATCTTTTAATAAGTCTGTAATGTATAAAAGATTGCTTTCATCTTTTGCAATTCTTCTGATGTTATTAGATTTTCTTTCTTATATAGCTCAGCAACTATATCACAAATAAGTCATGAAAGAGACTCTTAATATGCAAGAACTTATACTTTCAAAAAATGTATAAAGATATGTCTCACTTGTCTTTTGCAAATTCATAATAACTAACTGATTTCACTTCAAGCTGTCATTGTACTGATTAAAAATCTCTTTAATCAGCAATGAGAAGAATTCTGAATTTAAAGTAAAAGAATATAGCTTCTATCAATACTGCTGCTGCTGCATTGCATAAGCTGATCAGAGAGTGTTAAAATTAAGTATTTTAATTTAGTTTAATAATGCAATTATGTAACTCACTTAACTCTTTTTGTGCAGAAACTAATTTAAAAAAAGAAAAATTATTAATAATTTAATCTTCTTCTTTAAAGATGTCATACTTAACAGTCTGTTCTTTGCTTTCATTTCATGAACTTAATTCTGTCTCATACATCTTTATCTATAATTCATATTTTATTCTCTTCAATAAATCTTATATTGTCAAATTTACAAGCTTTAAGATCTGCTTAATATTTCTTTGTGACTTTAACTTTCATTATAACTCTGTCATGCTATACAACATAATTCTAATGTCAGTTTCTTTACTGTGAGAAGATCTATACTTAGTAAAGGAATTGTAATTAACATAATTGAGATACTATACTTTACAAATTATATGTATTGCTTTAAATTTCTCAGATAGTAGCTTAAGAAGAAATGATCATAAATCAATAAATCTAAATAATTGTGCAGTTTGATTTGAATTGATCTTAGTTATCTACAAATTTACTGATAATAAAAACACAGTATTCATGTAAACAAATGATAGTATAGAGACTTAGTGAGTTCATTTATCTTTAATACAACACTTTTTACATTTTCTTTCTACAGAACATCTTACTTTTTGTATTAAGCTTTTTACATTTTCTTTCTGCATCATGTAAGTAAAGTAAGTAATGAAGAGATATGATGCTGACTTTCATTTTAGAGATACATCATTAAAACAGAGAAAACTGAATGCAAAAATTATCTTTATTAATGTAGTAAAAACATCAGGCTTCATACTCTTCATTACTGAACTGAATCAATTCATCAACATAGTAAAAGCATCAGACTTCATATCTCTCATTACTGAATGAGATTAACTCATCAGTAAGAGAACACATTTTATTAATATATTAGACTTCTCATCTCAATCTGAGAAGAAGAGAAAGAAAAAGATTAATGAAATCAATTTATTTATTTTAGACATTGCTGCATATCTGAAGAAAGAAGACTTTGCTGATCAATAAAAAAGAATAAAAGCATTTATTAACTACTCTGAATTCACACTCAATGCTGCACTGCCTCAAAGTACTTCAGCTATTTCTTTTACTTCTTTTGACTCAAAATCTAGTATGTAACTTCACTTATTATAACACTTAATTATAATGCACAAAGTGTATATTAAATCAGAGACTAAATCATATTCAAGAACTTAAAAGTTCTTTATTTATTTTTTTATTGAGTTCTTTATATTCTGATATTACTCAGAAATTGATCTCATCACATTCTTTAGTGATTAATGCATTCATAAATGCTGATATTGAAGAGACTCAAGAGCAGAATGATATGATAATGAATAGATTGAATATAGATCTTAAACATAATTTAGAATATAAGAAGTTTAAGATGAGAATTTAAAGAATGAAATATGCAGTCAAGACAAGAAAGAAAATTGTTGCTAAGAGATATGTAAAGAGTGAGCATAATGAATATTAATAAATAATTATAGTGTTCTGTATTAAACTCTAACTTCATTTGTAGTGATCTTTTTTACAGATCAGAATGTAATGACTGAGCAAAAGAAGAATGAAGATACTGCTCAATAAAACAACTTAATTATAACTGTTAAAGAAACATAAGCTCTATATAAGCTTCTTAAAGCAAAGAGTGCTTTCTTAATAACTAAAAAAGAGATATATTAACTTCATTTGGCATTTAATTTGTGCTGATATGATTAGATTGAAAAAATAGGCAAGTATATTTAAAGTTGTTGAGATAACTGTTTAGATGAAGTAGTTAAGCATTAAGAATGAATCATTCAATTTAATAATTATAAATAACTTATTATAGCTGAAGATGAGAATTCAAATCTTGCTATATAGATTTTTAATAGCAGCATATTTGATTCAGAGCACATAACAGACAAGAAGAATCATCAATGTATATTATATTTTTAACACTTCTTTATAATGACTTTGAAGACAAAAGCTAATGTTGTTTCATTCTATAATTATTAGCTCTCAACAGTGTTCAATGTTTCTGTAGATAAGAATGAAAAAGCAGAGATGATGCTGAGTAATAATGAGAATAAAGTTACAGTAGCTTTTTCTGTTTAAGTAATGCTGAATAAGAATACTGATGATGAATGTATCTTTTTTAAATCTGATGAACTTGTGCACACAGATATCAGAAAAACAATATTAAAAGAAAACAAAATATATTAATTCTGCACTGTTTGTCTATCAGAGATCTAATTAAATTTTAAACTTCATAGACTGCTATTTCAATGTCAAAGAGTGATGAAGTTGAGATACAAATTAATTAAATATGATTATATTACTTTATTATAATGCTCTTTACAATTGTCTATTAACTTCTTGCTGATTAACTATATTTATGAATTAAGATCAACAATGAAGATTAACTGTCAACATTACAAGCTTTAATCTTCACTGATGATGTAGATCAAGAGGCAGAAGACTTAGTAAAGATATAGAATAATAATGAGAAGAATGAAGATCATTATGATGATGATAATAATAATATTAATAAAAATACAGAAAATCAGAATGAATTCTGATGCTCTAAGCAAAGCTAAATGTTCTTAAAGACTCTTAAACATTGTTTTTTACATCTGAGCATATTCAATTCTAATACTTCACTCAATACTATTAGCTTGCATGTAACTTGTGTTTATCATAAGCAATTTAAGAAAATTGAAGTGTTTATAAATGTTATGGCCATAACCTATAGGCAACAGTTATGTAGTAACCAGAGGTATGTGGGTGCAGTGTATGTGTGAGTATACAGGGACGTCAGGGACGCCTTGGACACTGATGTCCCCAGCGACCCCAGTGACTGGGTGAGGACACTCTGAACACAAAGGACACTGATGTCCCAAGTGTCTGCAGTGTCTGCCTAGTATATAGACAGGCCATCTTCCCTAAGAAGATGGGCATGTTCAATGCAATCATTACTTAGCATACTACTAGCTATCGGTTAAACCAACATGCCTGAAACCCTCTTATATCACAAGCTCTAACCCCTAGCCCCTATACCAGAGGAATCTCCAGTCAGGATGTAACAATAAACTGCATAGAAAGAGTAAAGAGATTTAATGTTCAAATTAAAAATTATGTTAAGTATATGTTTACTGAGATTGCTGATGCTTAAATTGATGAATGTCAACATCATCTTTAAATAAGAAAGAATGAATTCTTCTTGACTTTAAACAATTATTAATAATATTAACAGATAGAAGATTCTGTCTCTTATAAAATTGTAATACTGAAGCAGTTAAGAACTTAATGTGCTTTATCTATGCTTTTAAATATAAGTGTAATGCTTTTGACAATTTTCTGCTTTATTAATGAAGAAGACTTTTCTCTTTTAATTAATGTTGTATTATATTCAAGACTGTGTATATATTGACAGTCAATGTACTCTGAGCAGAGTTGTTTAAGTGAATGATTTAAAGACTGAGATTAATGATTATTAAGTCATCATTGATGATCTTAATAACTGATGCATCAATTGCTGTAGTAAGTCTTTCAGATAATGAACTTATGTGATCTTTAATCTTTCTTAACTCATAATTATGATCATCATCAATGATTACATATCCTGAATGTGTGCTGTTTAAGATATTTATAATACTTAATTGTATCACTTCTATATTTAAAGTTTAATCATAATCATTGTTGTTAAGTCTTGAATCAATGTTCTTATCTTGATTATGATCACAAAGTCTGAAGTTAATGTTGTTCTCATAATTATTATCATTATAAAGATCATTATCACTGAAGTAATGATCTAATAGAAGCTCTATATGTAATTTAGTTACTGTTAAATTCAGTTTATCTGTTAATGAATCTTTCTCATCACTATTAACAATCATTATTAATGCAGATCTCTCTTCAATTATTTTTATCACTTCTGCTGCAAGAATGAACATATCATGATATTTAATCAGCATAATGTTCTTAATAGTGTCTGAGTTCAGTCAATTTCAATAATATGTAATTATGTCTTGAGTCATGTTGAACAAGTGTTTGACTTCAATATCTGCTGCAGAAATTGCAAATATATCTTTTATGAATTGTGTCATTGCTGATTTTAAGTTCTTCATCAGCTTTCAGTAATTAAATATTGAAACATTTACATCTAATACTGAAGACTTTTGCAGATAATCTGAGACTTCTTCTGTCACAGATGTGTCTTAATGCTTTTTTATATTTTTTATGTAACTTATTATTGCTATTGTCTTCTTCTTCTTTGAGTCAAGAATTCTCAAATCATCATTTAATGATTCTTTCTTCAAGTGCTGATAATTAATTCTGTAGTATTATTGAAACTTAAGTTTATACTTTAAACATAAATCTTCTCAGTCTTCTCTCTATTGAAACAATATGTCAGTCTTATTATATAATATTTATTGAGAACTGAGAATATTCTACATTGTACATATTAAGCTTATTGCATAAATTCAATATAACATTAAGATTACAGAACAATTCTTAATTAATTTCTGTCTTTTTATAGTATTGAGTTAATTTCTTTTTTAATGCATCAATAACATTTTACAACTCAGTGCTGAAGAACAATTCAAACTTTCTGATTGCTTCATTTTGTTTTTTAAGATGATCAAATAGATCATTGTATATATATTACAGCTTATAAATTGTTAACTCACTGCTAGCACTCATTGTCTCTGTTTAGTTCTTAAAGTGCTTCAGAAAATGCAGTATATATTTAATATGCTGTCACTCTTTTATATTATATTTAAGAAGTTTCATTCTGCTTATTGTCAAAGTTAAATGTTCTATTCATTGAGAAAGTTCAGTTCATAGCTCATATACTTAACTCAATATATCATATAAAGAGTTTCATCAAGTTCTTACATTCTTAATCATATCTGTTACATCCTGATCGGAGATTTCTCTAATATAGAGTCTAGAGGTTAGAGCTTGTGATATAAGAGAGAATTCAGGCACTATGTTCAGTGAATGGAAGTTCAGTGAACCTTAGGGTTAACTGGTAGATAGCAATATGCTAGGTAAAGATTGTCATTGAACATGCCCATCTTCTTAGAGAAGATGGCCTGCCTATATACTGCTAGATTGCTGTGCTCGCTGGGGTCACCACAAGCATGGTGAGCTGATAGATCTCTCAGAGGTCTATTGCCTCGCTGAGGTCGCTGCAAGCATATTGAGCTGGGCGACCTTATACTTGTAAATATGCTGTACCCGCGTATATCTAGTTACTACATAACCGCTACTGGGTATGGCCGTAACAATATCTTATGAATTTGTCTTTTACAAATCTTTGAACAACTTTAGATGCTGTGATGATGTCATAATGACAATAGTTAGTAATTGAATCTATATGAGACTTTTATTAAAATATTAACTCAACAGATATGAGCATTATAATAAAGTGTTATAAAAGATATATTAATCTTTTTCAGTATGATGTTAAAGAAGTAATCTTTATCAATTGTGAAATTTTGTAACTCATCATCATTAAATATAGTGATGAGCTAATCATTCTTTGCATTCACTTTCAGATATATAAGTAGCTGACTAACTGCAAGCTGAATTATATATACTATGCAGTTCATAATTTCAGTTTCATCACTTTAAATGATATTCTTCTGACTTAAAAGCTGACTTAAATGACATCATAATGTATAATTGTTGAATGTGTTATCTGCTGTGACTATCAGCAATTAATGTGTCAGATTTTACTTCTTCAACATTTTAAAAATATACTCAGCAAGATTTTCATCATTATATTGACTTTTTAGTTCTCTAAAGACTAAAAGTATCTCTGTATACTTTCATTCAACATCAATAAAGTATGCAGTAATGCCTAGAAATGCAAGATAATTTAAATTGCTTTATTCATTAAATACAATGAAGACTTTAATCTGTGTTTTAAGCTCTGTAAGTGCATCTTTTTAAACATTCACAACACAATACTTAAGAAGTTATGCAATCTTGCTTCAATCTAAAATCTTAATATTGACACAATACATTCAGATGAGCTTTCAGAACTTTATATACTCAACAGCATAAAAAAATATATTGAGTGCTATAATGAATTGAAGAATTTACTGATTAAAGACTTTAAAAATAAAGTTAAATGATTTGACAATGATTTTTTGAGCTGTCTGTCAAACAGTGAGTGTTATATTAGAGCATTATAATTGAAAATTATAGCATATCTTTAAGTTCATCACTTCAAAGATTGAAATCTGTCTTTTTAATGCTGATTTTATCTTTCAGCAACTGCTGCTTTTCAGATAACATTTTATGATGATTGTTTCATCATTTTTTAATGCTGAATAATTCATGATATTATAACAGTTAACACACATTACATCTAATCTTTCATCACATTTACTAACTACTTCAACAAAGAACTGCCAGATCTCTGCTGAGCAAGCTGAACTGTTTTATGTTATTTAAGCATAATTCTTAATTTTTATGTCTGTGTTCTAATTTTATATAGTTGTTTCTCATCAGTCTTGAAACTCTCACTTTATTATAAATCTTTAAAGAACATACTCTGAATTTGAAGTGTCTGCAAAAGTTAAAGAACAAGATTGACTTAATTAAGATGACTTAGTTCTGTTATTAAAAGCACTTAAAAATGATCTTTCTGAGTTGCTTAAGATCTGACTGAATGATAAGCTGTATAAAGACATGATGTTGAGTTATTGTAGTAAGTTAAGCAAATAAATAATACTTTGTTGTACTTTAAGTGATGTGTTGATGATAGTGTGTTGTGAGAGTTTCAAAATTAGTATATACAAGATTGTAGTTATGTGACAGAACATGTATCTAAATGTAAAATGAATTTCTTACAATATTAATTATGATAGACATTATTTAAAAATTACTATGTATAGCAAATATTAAGTATCAATGAAGAGATTTCTCATTGAAAAATCTTTAATTAATAATTAAAGATCTATTTAATTATTCTTTAT
>JAABUJ010003084.1_pt1 | contig 19270 bp, 17 predicted proteins | sample 5559131 | NCBI WGS metagenome assembly JAABUJ01 (sample SAMN10711875, study PRJNA513366) | rock metagenome | isolation source: Antarctica rocks | place: Antarctica: Victoria Land, Mt New Zealand nord | collected 2016-01-07 | reverse complement strand
AGCCGGTCTTCGGTCAGATAGCCACCCTGCAAGGTAAACACGTCCTGCTCCGCGGGCTGGACAACGCTCGCAACGAGTGGGAACTGCTTGCGACCTGCCACAACGTCCGCAAGCTCCACGGCCACCTCGGCGTCGCCGGCCTGGGAACCCTGCGAATGGCCACCTGAGGCCCCGGGCAGGCAGCGCGGGACCGCCACCAAGGCCCTGGCACGACAGCCGCCCCGCAGACGCCACGCCCAGCGCCACCACCGCCTCATGCCCCAGAACGCCACGGGCGCACTCCCAGAACCCGCCGCCAGCCGCATGGCTCTTTCGGACCCACGCTCCTAGGGCTGATCCCGCATTGGTATCTGGTCACCGGGACGGCCTGGGTGTCCGCCTCCCGGATGACCATCGTCTGTCGGCATGTCGCCCCGAGTCCCCATGCCTCTACAGGTATTCGAGGCCGCAACTCATTACAGGCGGCCGCCGGGCGCCGCTACCGACCCACGTCAGCTCGGATGCGCCGTTCCGCCGAATTGACGTAAGAACGCCCTCGTCATCCGTGCAATTCGCGAGTCCGTGCTTGACCAAGAGGCGCTGCCGACGCGCGTTCGACGAAACGGGTTCTTCGATGGCCGCGCCAGCGACCCATGCACGCCCTGAAGAATCTCGCTCTTCGGAGGAGCAGACGTGGACTGTTGCGGCGCTGCACGATTAGCCCGCCTTTTGCTCAATTGTCGCTTAGGCCGACGGGCCGCAGGGCTGCTGCGTCAAGGGGCCTGCTTGAGCGCACAATGGGAACTCATCCGAGACCTGAGGCGTACCCCTGCATCACTGGATAGTAGTCGTAGAAGTGTCGAACCGCGCTCGGCGGCCTCGTCAAGCGGTGCCGTCGCCCACGCTGACCTGCAAGAACAGGTCCCGGCCTCTCTCAACTGCCCTTCGCAGTTCTCGCCAACGAGTGCACCAAATGTGCACCGTGGCCGGCTGCCGGCGTGGCGTCCTGGCCGAGTCTTGTTGCCTCGAGACTGGCGCTGCACCATGACACTCCGTAGTAAGCGCCCGCCTCTGGGCCAAGGTAGCTCTGACGGCGAGGCGGACGCTGTCGTCGCCGCGAACCTGCTGCACGGGCAGCACGGCAAGTGGTCCGCCATGAACAGCCGCGAGATCTACCAGCAGGCCCGCACCGCCGGCTTCGTCTATCAGGCGGTGCTGCGGGGAGAACTGACCCGCCGGCTCGGCGTGATATGGACTCCCGCCCGGAACGGGCAGGCCGAGATCGAAGGTCTCCCGCCCGGGCTGCTGCGGCTGTTCCGCAAGCGCCGACAGCAGATCGAAGCCCGGCTCGAGCAGCTCGGCCTCGACAGCTCCGCAGCCGCCCAAGCCGCGACCTTAGATACCCGACCAGCGAAGTCACACCCTCCTGAGGGGCTGGACGGCGGCGTGGTCGGGCCGATGGGGCTGCGTGAACGGTGGTGCGACAGCGATGGCGATGCCTCCCACAGGGTGCTGAACCGGGGGTGATCGTTCCGCGTAGAGAAACTTCGTTCCGAAAACCCTTGTTCCGCTGTACGAACTGTGTTTACCATCCCGGAACGCGGCTGCAACGGCCGCCGTATACAGATGCGTGAGGCGGTGGCGCGGTGCCGATCTTGCACCTACAACTTCTTGAAGGTCGCTCTGTTGAGCAGAAGACCGCACTCCTAGAGGACTTGACGACGGTCGTCGAGCGACACCTTGGTGTCGACCCCGACCGCATCCACGTGTTGATCACTGAGATCAGCCAAGGACATTGGGCCAGAGCCGGCGTGCCGCTCAAGGCGTCCCAGTCACAGTGACATCCACCGAGTTTGCCGATCTCGCTAGCCTCACGAACTCGCTCACGGTGTACGACCTCGAACATGAGCGGTATGTCGGAGCACCGATCTTCTCCGGACATTGGCCGGGGTTCGTCTACACACTGCACCGCCGCCATGAGGTGGTAGCGGGGCAGGCTCGAACCAGTGCCTCAGGTCTGATCACGATGGCCGACCATTCCGGTACCCACATCGACGCGCTCTGCCACCAGGCGGTGGACATGGAGATGTTCGGGGGTACCCACGTCGACGCCAGCATCCAGAGCCCGCAGGGGTTCTCCGTGCTCGGCGCGGAGACCATTGCACCGATCATGCGCCGTGGCGTCCTGCTGGACGTGGCGACCGGCCGCGGAGGAGTCCACCTTCCCGCGAAGGACCTGGTGACGCCCGCCGACCTGGACGCCGCCGCCCAAGCCCAAGGCGTGACCATCGAGCCGGGCGACTGCGTCCTGATCAGGACAGGCTGGGGACAGCGGTTCGCCGAAGGGGATGTCTATCTGGACGCCGCGGGAATCGGCAGCGACGCGGCCCGCTGGCTGGCAGCCCGGCGCCCGTTCCTGTGCGGCGCCGACAACGTCGCCTTCGACCACCCAGGCAACGACGATCCGCAGCTGGGGCTGCTCCCCAGTCACACGATCCTCATCGTCGAGGCTGGGATCTACATCGTCGAAAATCTCAACCTTGAGGCGCTCGCGGCAGCCCAGTGTTGGGAGTTCTTGTTCCTGTGCCTGCCCCTGAAGCTACGCGGAGTCACCGGTTCACCGGTCCGACCACTCGCGCTCGCAACATAACCATCCGCCCTACCTGATCACTACCTGGAGATGCCTTGTCCACACTGACGCTTGAAGCCGGTCAAGCTGCCCTGCAGGCCGCACTTGCCAAGGCCCGTGAAATTGGATCGCCGTCCTCTGTGGCGGTGCTCGACAGCGGGCGGGAGCTGCTCGCCTTCGCTCGGATGGACGGGGCGCTCCTGGCGAGCGCGGAGATTTCGCAGGCCAAGGCATACACGGCCCGCTCGCTGAACTGCGCCACCAAGGACGTTGATGTGGCTACGCAGCCAGGCGGTCCTCTATTCGGCCTGCAGACCTCTCACCTCGCCGCCGGGCGCTCTCTGGTGACCTTCGGCGGCGGGACCCCGATCACCCTCGATGGCGCCATCGTCGGCGCCATCGGCGTGGCCGGCGGCTCCCCCGACCAAGATCACGAGATTGCTGCTGCCGGAGCCGCCGCGGTCGGGAACTGAGCGCGTGAGCGACCTGCGACAGATGGTTGGCAGGCGCGTCGTTATGACTGGCGGCGCCGCCAACATCGGCCGGGCCACAGCGTTGCTGCTGGCCCGGCACGGCGCCCGCCTAGCTATCGGCGACGTGGACGAGGCCGGCACGGCCGAAACCGTGCGCATGATCGAGGACGAGGGCGGCGAAGCGTCGTACATCGCCACGGACGTGACAAGCGAGTCCGCGGTCAAGCACCTGATCGACACTGCCGCCGAGCGGTTGGGGGGTCTGGATGTCGGCTTCTTCAACGCTGGACTGCAGCGGTCGGGTGAGGTGAGCAGCTTCCCCGTCGAGGACTGGGATGCACTGTTCACGGTGAACCCGCGGCATTGCTTTCTGGGCGCCAAGCACGCGGTCGCTCATCTGCGCGCCGGGAGCGACGGAGTGTTGGTCTTCACCGCCTCGCTGGCTGCGGTCAAGGGTGGCCCCGGTATGACGGCGTACTCCGCATCCAAAGGAGCGATCGTCGGATTCAGCCGTGCGTTGTCAGCCGAACTGGCCCCCCACGTGCGCGTCAACACAATCTGTCCTGGCTGGATCGACACCCCGTTCAACCAGCCTGCCATCACCTTCATGGGGGGTCGCGACGCTCAGGAGCGTGCCGTGTCCCAAGCGGTACCCATGGGTCGTCAAGGGACCCCGCAGGAGATCGCCAGTGCTGTCCTGTATCTCGCTTCGCCCGCCTCGAGCTACATGACAGGGCAGATTCTGCTCGTAGATGGAGGTGTCGCCTGACGCAGGCCCGCGGGCGCAGTGGTCCGCCTCCAGGGAGACCCAGACCGGCCCGAGCATCAGGGCCTCATCCGACGTAGCGAAGAACGGAAGCACCGCCAGTGCGGCCGTGCACGACGCACCCATCCAGTCGCATGCGACCACGTCCCACGTCAGGAGAACGCGTAGTGACAGACATTCTTGGTGATGCCCGAGTCTGCACGGCATCGCACCCACAGCTCAAGCGGCGTTCCTATCGACGCTCGGTGGCCCTGCTGGGGACAGCTGCACTCGCAGCGGCTTTGGCGGGCTGTGGCTCGTCCTCGTCCGGAAGCTCAACGGCCTCCTCCGGCGCGTCCGGAGGCACCACCAGCAGCGCTCCGGCTACGGACTCAGCGGCCTCCAGCGGTCTGCACAAGATCTTTGGACCGGGGGGCAAGGCAGGGGGCGCGGGCGTCACCATCCCGGCCGGCATGCTGCTGGCCGTTACCGGCCAGGGCTCGTTCTTCGGTGACGTCATGAGTAAGGGCGCCAAGCTCGCCGCCGCGCAGATCAAGGCCGCGGACGGCATCGACTACAAGATCACGATTGCGGACCACAAGAGCGGTGATGTGCCCGCCGCCCTGAGCGGAGTCCGCGAGATGGTCTCTCAGAACAAGATCAAGGTTCTGCAGACGTCATACGGGGCGCCGAGTGAGGCGATCGCTCCGCTGATCGCCCAGAATAAGCTCCTGTCCTTCAACGGCGGAGGTTCCAGCCCCGGCCAGGTCGGCAAGCCGTTTCTATACCAAACACGCATGATCTTCGGCGATGACCCGGCTCCCGGCGCGCTTGCCTACCTGGCCAAGACCTACCCGAACGCCAAGCGGCTGGCAGTTGTCGGAACCAAGGAGAACGGCGTCGCGGGCCGGAACGAGATCGCCCCCCGAGTCTGGAAGCAGCTCACAGGCGGCTCAGTCGTGGCAAATGAGCAGCACGATGTCGGCGCAACCGACTTTCAGTCACTCGTGGCACGGGTGAAGTCCTCCAAGCCCGACGCGATCCTAACGTTCAGCTTCGGCGATGACGTCGGCTATCTGGTCAAGGCCATTCGTGAGGCAAACCTGACCATCCCGATCATGGGTATCGAGTTCACCGCGCAGGCCGCAAAGGTCGCTGGAGACAGCTACAATAGTTACAACTTCGCCACGGACTTCTACGACCCCACCAACCCCAATCCGTGGAATCAGATCTTCGTCAAGGGCTACCGGGACGCGTACGGCAAGGACCCGGAGTACTACGGAGCCAACTACTACGAGCAGGTTTTCTGGACTTGGGACCTCGTTCGCCGCGTGATCGCCGCAGGTGGGGACCCGACCGACACCGAGGCGCTGCAGAAGGCGCTCATTGCCAATCCCAAATTCCCGTCGCTGTACGGCGGCTCCGCGGACAAGCCGGGCGAGGTCCAGTTCGACGTAACCGCACACACGATCTCCAAGCCCATGGCGGTCTTTAAGGTTGTGGGCGGCACGCCCGTGAAGTTGGCGACGATCACCAAGCTCGCTGCTGGGGCGGACCCAAAAACGGCGCTAGGCCAATAGTTAGGCTCGGTCTGGTCTAAGGAGGCGGCTTGAATCTCGACCTGCTCGCCCAACTCACCGTTTCCGGGGTGGTGGTCGGCATGACTTACGCGCTGCTCGGCGTGAGCTTCGGCGTCATCTACGCGACGACGAAGATATTTCACCTTGCACACGCCGTGCCCTACGCGTTGGCCGCCTACGCGGCAGTTTGGGCGTCGGAGCAAGGTCTGGGTTTGGTGCTGGCATGCGCCATAGGTCTCACGGCAGGCACGGCGATCGGTCTCGCGATCGACTTCTTCGCCTACCGGCCCATGGTTGGGCGGGACGCCACGCTGTTGACCATCTTCTTGGTCTCACTGGGCATCAGCGTGGCGTTCCCCAACCTGCTCCAGATCGTCTTTGGTCCTGACAACAAGTCCCTACCCGGCTTCGGCAACCACACCTACACGGCGGGTCCCGTCACGATCACCCAGCACGACATCCTCGTAGTGCTCGTGTCCGCCGCCTTGATAGCAGCGGTCGTCATGTTCATCGACCGCACCCGGTTCGGCCGGGCCGTGACAGCCATGAGGACTAACCCGGCGATGGCGGCGGCAGTAGGAATCAATCGCAAATCCGTCTACCTGCTCGTCTTCGGCATCGGCTCGCTGCTGATGTCGGTGGCCGGGCTCCTGTTCACCTTGCGGGGTGTCGCCAGCCCTACGATGGGGTTGGGACCGGTACTGACCGCCTTCATCGCCGCGTTCCTGGGCGGCATCGGGTCGCTGCGCGGAGCCGCGCTCGGGGGTCTCCTTCTCGGCCTAGTGAGCAACTGGGCCGGACTTTTCCTTGCCATTGATTACGGCCCCGTCGTCGTGTTCGGAGCCATGTTCCTCGTGCTGCTGATCCGACCGCAGGGTCTGCTCGGCAAGGAAGCGGTCTAGATGAGCTACTACGCAGACGTGGGCATCACCGTCCTCGTCTACATCATGCTCGGCGTATCCCTGAACCTGCTTGTCGGCTACGCGGGCCGCATTTCGATGGCGCATGCGATCTTTTTCGGCATCGGCGGCTTCACGGCCGCCCGGCTCACCCTCCCGTCGGCCGTTCATGGCGCGGCGAGTACAGCCGGAGTGGTGTCCGGTTTCGGTTGGAACTGGCTGCCGGCAATGGTCATTGCCGTCGCTGTGGCGTTCCTGGGCGCCCTACTCATCTCCGTTCCAGCAGTACGTCTGGTGCGGGGCGAGTACCTGATCTTGCTGACTCTGGCCTTTCAGCTGGTCGCCAATCAGCTGATGGGGCTCGCCGAGTCCATTACCGGCGGACCTTATGGGTTGTCCGGGATCCCACCCATCAGCATCTTTGGTGCCAGCTTCTCCGCGCCTGAGCGGATGTTCTTCATCATGCTGGTCGCCACGATCGGTGTTGTCCTGCTGTGCTGGCGGCTGGGCGAATCGCCTTTCGGGCGCCTGCTCAAGGGGATTCGCGAACACGACTCTGCGGTATCGAGCATCGGCAAAAATCCGGTCGGGCCCGAACTGCTTGCCTTCGGCATCAGTGCGGCTATCGCTGGTGGAACCGGCGCCTTGGCTGCCTACTACTACGGTTCGGTGGTGCCGGGCAACTACACCCTGGACCTATCGATCTTGGTCATCTCCATAGTCGTTCTCGGGGGAGCCGGCAACATCACCGGGACCGTTGTCGCGGGCGTAGTTCTCGGTCTGCTAGCTCCGACGCTGCGGCGCTTTATCGGCGACAGCGCCATCCCTTGGCAGGCGGTGATCTACGGGGCGGCACTCGTCTTGATGATGCGCCTGCGACCGTCGGGGCTGCTGCCAGAGGGCGCAGGCATCAGTCGTCTGTGGCAGCGACGGGGGGCTCTTGAGACCCGTTCCCCCGCCCAGGCACTCGAGCGCCTCGCGCGGGTCAGCGAGGCCGACCGCAACCAGGATCAGGCCGTCGTGCAGGTGGTTGATGTGCACAAGAGCTTCGGTGGTCTCAAAGCCGTCAACGGCGCTTCGTTCTCTCTGCCAGCCGGCCAGATCACCGCGCTCATCGGTCCCAACGGCGCTGGCAAGACCACGATCTTCAACATGATCTGCGGCACGATCAGCGCTGATTCCGGCCGCGTCTTCTTGCGTGGCCAGGACGTGACCGGGATGCCCGCTCACGCCCTCGCACACCTCGGTCTGGCTCGGTCCTTCCAGGACGTCCGGGTGTGTCAGCGAGTCAGCGCCCTGGACAACGTCGCGATGGCTGTACCGGGCCAACTGGGGGAGCGCATCAGCCAACTGGCGTTGCGGCCCTTCGCCGTCCACCGCCAGGAAGTGGCCACGCGCGAGAAGGCGTTGGACTGCCTGGCGTTGCTCGGCATGGCCGGCAAGGCCCATCAACTGGCGGGCGACCTGTCCTACGGTGACCAGAAGCTGATCGCGATCGCCCGGCTCATCGCCACCGACAGCGACGTGCTGTTGCTCGATGAGCCCACCAGCGGGGTCGATCCTGCCAGCGTCGAGCGGGTCATTGAAGGCATCGGCAGACTTCGGGATCTTGGGCGCACCGTCTGCCTCGTTGAACACAGCGTGCATTTTGTCCAGCGGCTCGCTGATCGAGCCGTGTTCCTCGACCAGGGCGCGGTGGTCACCGAAGGCACGGTGGATGAACTCATGCAGAGCCGCGAACTTGCTGACCTGTACTTCGGCACATGACGGCGTCACGGAGGAGCGACGTGCCTATCGACAGCGAAGCGACTCTGCTCATAGCCCGTGGCCTCACTGCCGGGTACGGCAAGAACCAGGTGCTGTCCGACGTCAACGTGCACGTCGCAGCCGGGGAAGTTGTAGGAGTACTGGGTCACAACGGAGCGGGCAAAACAACTCTGCTCAAATGCATCTTCTGCCTGCACCCCTTGCAGGCAGGGGAGGTCACCTTCAGCCGAGAGTCGTTGTTGCGGTGCACCAACGTCGACACTGTCCGCAAAGGTATGTCGTTCACGCCCGCTGAAAAGCCGATCTTTCGAGATCTGACAGTGCGACAGAATCTCGAACTCGGGGCGAACTCGGTGCGGGACAAGACTGAGATCCGCAACCGCACGGCAGAAGTTCTAGAGATCTTCCCCGTCCTGTCCAACCGGATGGATGACCTCGCGGGCAAGTTCTCGGGCGGGCAGCAGCGACAGTTGTCGCTCGGGATCGCCTTGATGGCCCGGCCACGCCTGATGATGCTCGATGAGCCTTCCCTAGGCATCTCGCCCGCCGTCGTGACCAGGACGTTCGCCACGATCCGCGAACTTGCCAAGGACCACGGCATGAGTGTCCTCATCGTCGAGCAGAACGTTCCCGCCGTGACGCAGGTCGCCGATCGGGTGTACGTCCTGCGCAACGGTTCCATAGTCTTGGAGGAGTCCGGCGAGCAGGCCAGTCAGCGGGAGGTGTGGTGGGACCTGTTTTGAGCGGCGCCGACGACCCGGGATCGCTGATCGCCCCCGTTGACCATGGCTGACGTGTCGCAGGTGGCACCCGCCATCGGCCCGATGCGCGGGGTCACCTCCTACGGGGACGTCGGCTTCAGCCGTTTCCTGCGGGGGGCCTTCCTGGCGGGCGCTGGCTATGACAAGGAAGATCTAGCGCGGCCGCTCATCGGCATCGCTGACCTGGCATCCGACTACAACCCCTGTCACCGAGGCATGCCCGCCATCGTCGAACACGTCAAGCGGGGGGTCCTCGAGGCCGGTGGCCTGCCCATGGTCTTCCCGACCATGAGCCTCGGGGAGACGCTGCTGTCGCCAACGTCCATGCTCTTCCGCAATCTGCTCGCGATGGAGACCGAAGAGCTCATCCGTGCCCAGCCCATGGACGCGGCCGTCCTCATCGGTGGCTGTGACAAGACGGTGCCAGCGCAGCTGATGGCCGCTGCCTCCAGCGAAGTGCCGGTGCTGCTGGAGGTCACCGGCCCCATGCTGACCAACACCTATGAGGGACAGCGACTCGGCGCCTGCACCGACTGCCGTCGGATGTGGGCCAGACATCGCGCAGGCGAGCTCGACGACGACCAGATTGGCCACATCGAGGAAGCGCTCGCCACGACATCAGGCACCTGCATGGTCATGGGGACAGCATCGACGATGGCTTGTATGGCCGAGGTCCTCGGCTGCCTACTCCCAGGCGGTTCCACGCCCCCGTCCCCGACCGGGGACCGCCTTCGCCACGCTGTCGCAAGCGGAAGACAAGCGGTCAGCTTGGCCCGCACTCCGGTCCTGGCCCGCGACGTCATGACCCCCGCGGCCTTCCGCAACGCCCTGACCGTGCTCGCGGCGGTCGGCGGCTCCACTAATGCCGTTGTCCATCTCCTGGCCATCGCCCGGCGCGCGGGGGTCCCGCTGTCGCTAGATGCCTTCGATGAAATCTCTCAGCGTGTTCCTCTCTTGCTCGACCTCAAGCCGTCCGGCCAGGGCTACATGGAGGACTTCCATCGGGCCGGCGGTCTGCCGAGCCTCATGCAGGCACTGCGAGAATTCTTGGACCTGACGCACGTCGGCTTGTCAAGGCGTCCACTATCCGAGGTGCTGGCGGACGTCTCCCCTCCGACAGGCCCTCGGCAAACTATTCGCACCCTCGCCGCGCCACTTGGCGGCACCGGCGCGCTAGCCGTCCTCAGCGGGTCACTTGCCCCCGACGGAGCAGTGATTAAGGCGTCAGCGGCCACGGCGAAGCTCATGCAGCACACCGGTCCTGCCATGGTCTTCGAGTCGGCCGAAGATGCCGCCGAGCGTCTCGACGATCCAGATCTGGACGTAACGGCCGCTCACGTTCTGGTCTTGCGCGGTTCAGGGCCGGTCGGCGCCGGAATGCCCGAAGCCGGCTCGCTACCCATCCCGCGCAAGCTCGCCAATGAGGGTGTCACTGACATGGTGCGGGTCTCAGACGCCCGGATGAGCGGCACCTCTTACGGGACGGTTGTGCTGCACTGCGCTCCCGAAAGTGCCGTGGGTGGCCCGCTCGCTCTGGTCCGCGACGGCGATCTGATTCGACTTGATGTGCCGGGACGCCGGCTGGACCTGCTGGTTGACGACGATGAGCTCACCCAGCGGCGGGCCCACTTCCAAGCCCCCCCACTACCCGATCGAGGCTGGGGGCGCCTGTACGCCATGAGCGTTCTGCAAGCCAACGAGGGCGCCGACCTGGAGTTCCTGTGACAGCGCCTACCGGGCCGGTCAGTCCGACCCGTGCCGTCGTTCCAGCGCCCAGGCTGAACCAACTGATCAGTCGGCGGCCTGAGCTGTCGCCACTCGTTCTTCTGCGACGGAAGGCGCCCGAGGCTCAGATTTATCACACGCAAGCCCTCGTCCGACAAGCCCTGGTATCTGCGCCCGACAGTGTCCGAGCGGGCGCGACCGTGGCCATCGGAGTCGGCAGTCGCGGGATCGCCGGGATCGCCGACATCGTCCGCGCCTGCGTCGACGACGTACGTGCACGCGGAGGCGTGCCCTTCATCTTTCCGGCCATGGGATCGCACGGCGGTGCGACCGCGGACGGACAGGAAAGCGTCCTCGCCCACCTCGGCGTCACCCACGCCAGCGTCGGCGCACCCATTCGGGCCGACATGGCCACTGTCGAGGTGGGCACAGCGAACGGTGTGACGATCGCAGTCGACGCTCAGGCTGCCAGCGCAGACCACGTGCTCCTGATCAACCGCTTGAAAAGCCACACCTCTTTCTCGGGTCAGGTGGAAAGCGGGCTGGCCAAGATGCTCGCTGTCGGCATGGGAAAGCAGCGGGGAGCAGAGGAGCTGCACAGGCGCGGTCCGGCGCACCTCGAAGGTCGGATCGCCGACGCCGGCCGAGTCATCAAGGCAAAGCTGCCCATCTGGGGCGGGCTGGCCATTGTCGAGACCGCCCACAAATCTCTCCACAGCGTCCAATTCCTGTCCGCCGAGCAAATCGGGAACGATGAAGAGGCGCAACTACTGCTGGTCGCGAAGGCACATGAGGCCCGACTGCCGTTCTCCCACCTCGACGTGCTCGTCGTGGATCTCATGGGCAAGGACATCTCAGGGACAGGCATGGACACCAACGTCCTGGGACGCCGCATGGTGCGGGGCATGCCTGAACCTACGAACATCGACATCACCAACGTCGTCGTGCTCCGCGTAAGCCGCGCTTCCCACGGGAACGCGACCGGGATCGGCCTCGCCGATTTCATGTCCGCGCGAACCCTGGAGGACGTCGACGTCATAGCGACCTACGCTAATGCGCTCACCGCGGGACTGCAGGGCGTCCAGCGAGCGCAGCTACCGGTCGTGCTCGCCACCGATCGCGACGCCGTGCACGCGGCGCTCCTGACGTCCGGCGTCCAAGAGCTGGCTCAGATTCGGCTCGCGCGCATCCGGAGCACTGTTCACCTCGACGAAATTCAAGTCACCGCGAACCTCGTCGATGAGGCTGGCCAAGACTTCACCGCCGTTACGGAAGGCGCCTCCCCGGCGCAGTCCTCCTTTGACGAAGACGGCACACTCCGGGCGTGGCCTCGGAGCATGGCATGAGCGGCGTGAGCGTACGCGCGAGGGGGGTTCGGATTCCGGTTCAGCAGCCAACCCGAATCGCCAACCGAACGCTGAGCCAACGCGACTTCGTGCTGGTCTGGGCCAGCCGCGACGACGGCGAAGAAGTCGGCGTTGGATACGCCTACGCCGGCACCCAGGGAGGTGGCCTCCTCGCCCGTGCGATCGAGGAGCTCCTGGCTCCCATCGCGGCCGTCGACGAGGCCGATGACACGGTCGGTATCTGGGAGCGCATGTACCAGGAGACGCTGCTAGTCGGCCGACGCGGAGCCATCCTGCGCGCCATGTCAGCCGTGGACATCGCCCTTTGGGACTTGGCGGCAAAGCGGGCCCGACGTCCGCTGGCGGTGCTGCTCGGCGGCACAGTGAGGTCGGTTCCTGCCTACGCCTCCGGCGGCTACTACCGGCCCTCGGACGGCCCCTGGGCGGACGCGATCACCGTGGAGATCGAACGCAATCGGCAACTTGGGTTCCGGGACCACAAGATCAAGGTAGGCGGGTTGACGGTGGCCGAGGACGCCGAGCGGGTCGCGGCTGCGACCCAAGCCGTCGGTGTCAGCGGCCGGCTCGCCTTGGACGCGAACAACGCCTACCGCAGTCCAGCTGCGGCTCTGTCCGCACTCCGAGCGTTCGAACGCGCAGCCGGCGGACAGCCGCTGTGGTGGTTCGAGGAGCCGCTGTCCGCTGACGACATTGCGGGCCACGCGATTTTGCGCAGCAAGACGGACACACCCATTGCCACCGGCGAACTCGCCCAGACCCGCTGGGAATTTCGTGACCTGCTCGAGCGACGGTCTGCTGACATCCTCCAACCGGACGCCGGCGTCCTTGGCGGCGTCACCGAGTACATGCGAATCGTCCACGCGTGTGAGGTCGCGGGCGTACCGGTCGCCCCGCACTGGCATGCGAACCTGCACGCACACCTCGCCGCAGCAACCGTGAACTGCATCGCTGTTGAGCACTTCGCATTGGAGAAGGACATCTACAACTTCGAGCGTCTACTCACGCAGTCCACCCAGCTGGAGGTTCAGGACGGCCAGATCCATCTAAGCGCTGCGCCCGGCATCGGCATCGACTTCGATGCACAGGCCGTCGAAGAATTCGCCGTGTCCTGATCGCCAGGTTGTTCCTAAGCCTGCCCGGACCTGAGCCAGAAAGGTGCGACGTGGATCAGCCAGCCAGCCCCCCACGGGTTTTCGTTGGCCCGGGCGACCTGCCCGATCTGCTAGACGCGGCCGGGCGCGCCGGTTGCAGCACAGTCGCGGAGATTTCAGAGGCCGACGCCGTCGTCTGGTTCGGCAAGAGTCCAGACGACCTGGTGCGGGTTCTTCATCCGGGGATCAACCGGCTCCAGCTACCCGACGCAGGCGTTGAGCGTTGGTTGGCCGCCGGCGTCCTCACTGCGGATCGGGTCGTGACTTCAGCGGCCGGTACGTTCGGTCCGCAGGTCGCCGAGCACGCGCTTGCTCTCACGCTGGCTTGCCTGCGACAGCTGCCGCAGGCTGCTCGCGCTTCGGCGTGGGCGCCGGACAGAATGCGCGGATCGTCGCTCAGTGAGACCGTCGTGACCGTCGTAGGCGCAGGAGATGTCGGGCGGTGCCTACTGCGCCTCTTGCGGCCACTTGGGTGCCGGACGGTGGCCGTTACCCTGCGCGGCGCGCCGGTACCCGAGGCGGACAGGAGCGTCGCTGTAGACCAACTAGGGGCGGCGTTGGCCGATGCTGACGTGGTGGTGTTGGCCGCGCCTTCGACACCCAGGTCGACCGGGATGATGGATGGAGCCCGGCTACGGACCATGAAGTCAACCGCCTATCTGATCAACGTGGGCCGCGGCAACCTGGTGGTCACAGGCGACCTGCTTGAGGCACTGGACCGAGGACAGCTGGGCGGTGCGGCTCTTGATGTCACAGACCCTGAGCCTCTACCGGACGGCCACCTGTTCTGGAGTCATCCGCGCGTGCTGATCACCCCGCACACGGCCAATCCGCCCAGGCTCCGCCGCCTGTCCTTCGCCCGCCGCGTCGAAGACAACTGCCGACGCCGCGCTGACGGCCAGCCTTTGGTCGGCGTCGTTGACCCAGAGCGAGGCTACTGATGCGAACGGAGCGGAAGATCGCGCCACCGGTGGCGGCCACCCGGCCGGCCGCTGAGCCCGACGGGGAGCCGCGGTCAGAAGGGGTGACTTCTGTCGAACGGGCCTTACAATTGCTGGAAGCGCTCGCCGAGGGGCCAGTCGGCGCCACCGAGCTGGCTAACCGGCTGGGTACCAGCAAAGCCACCGCGTTCCGGCTGGCTCGGACCCTGCAGGGCATGGGATATGTGGTCCAGCTACCGGACGCCCGCTACCGGCTCGGACCACGGTGTTTGATGCTGGCGTCCTGGGCGTTCGGCAACATCGATCTGCGTCATGAACTGCGCTGGGCCGAGGAGGAACTGCACGAAAGGACAGGGGAGACTGCGCTGCTCGCAGTCATGGCTGGCCGTGAAGTCGTCTGCATCGACTCCATCCCGTCTCGGCAATCGGTGATCTCGGTCGCCACAGTCGGCACCATCTGGGCAGCGCACAGCTCGACGGCGGGCCTGGCAGTCCTGGCCGAAGATGACGACCTGCTCGAGAGATACCTGCGCGAGCCGTTGACACGACATACAGCCAAGACAATCACGGAGCCCGACGAGCTGCGCGCCCTGCTCCTTGACGTGCGCGCACGTGGCTACGCCCTGAACACCGGCTATTGGCAGGATGACGTATGCGCCATCGGGGCAGTGGTCCACGACGCAACCGGTGCAGCTGTGGCCGGGTTGTCGATCATGCTGCCGCAGTTTCGTCTGGAGCAGGCTGGCGCGAACACCCTTGGGGAGCTGGTGGTTGATGTCGCGAACCGTGCCAGCGAGCGGCTCGGATGGCTCCGCGAGTCTGGCGGGATCAAGTGAGCCGCACGGAAGGTCTGTTCCGTTTCTGGAGGTGTGGTTGCGCTGGACGGAACAGGGAAGTTACGGTCCTTGCAGTGGTGCGTGATCGCGTCACGCGTCAAAGGAGCCGGTCCGGCGGCAACGCCCCGCGGCCGGCGCTGGTCCTCAAAGCGGCATTTCGCCGGCATCCTGTCCGGCGCGGCATGAATGTCTGGCACCACATGCTCTGCATCCGTCTTGGCAACATCCCATCAGAAAGCGGTAGGACATGACGACACTTCCACTGCTCCAGCGGACCCCCCCTAACGTCGCTGACGTACTCGTTATCGGAGCAGGAGCCTCGGGATCGGTAGCCGTCAAGGAGCTCGCCGAGGCCGGGTTCTCGGTTGTCTGCCTCGAGCAAGGGGACTGGACCCCTCCAAGCGAATTCGCCGGCGACAAGCCTGAATGGGAGTTGCTTCGCCAAAAGACGTGGCACCCGAATCCGAACGTGCGCGGCGGTCCTTCGGACTATCCCGTTGACACGACCGAGTCCGACGTCAACCCGCTGATGTACAGCGCTGTTGGTGGCAGCACAATCTTGTACGCGGCGCACTGGTGCCGTTTCGCGCCCTCGGACTTTCGTGTTCGTTCCCTCGATGGCGTTGCTGACGACTGGCCGTTCACCTACGACGAGATGCTCCCGTATTACGAGCGTATGGATCGGGCGGTCGGTGCGTCGGGACTGGGTGACGATCCGGCCTACCCGCCCGGTGCCCCTTTCCCGCTTCCCCCCCTGCCGATCGGGAAGTTCGGTCGCAAGGCCGCCGAAGGCATGGACAAGCTTGGCTGGCACTGGTGGCCCGGGCCGAACTCGATCGCGTCCCGCCAGCACGGGGATCGTTCACCCTGTGTGCGCTACGGCGCCTGCCTCACCGGATGTCCACAGGGCGCCAAGGCAAGTACCGATCTGACCCACTGGCCACAGGCTCTGGCGGCGGGTGCCGTGCTCGTGACCGGGGCTCGCGTCAAGGAGATCCGGGTTGACGCCCAAGGCCGGGCGACCGGCGCGGTCTATGTGGACCGTCAAGGCGTCGAGCGGGAGCAGAAGGCAGGCGTGGTCATCGTCGCCGCCAACGGCGTCGGCACAGCGCGGCTGTTGCAATTGTCAACCTCCGCCCGCTTCCCGGATGGTCTTGCCAACACCTCGGGACTAGTGGGGAAGCGACTGATGATGCACCCATACGGGGCAGTTGTGGGTTCCTACGAAGATGACCTGGAAAGCTGGATTGGGCCAGCCGGTCAGGCCATCCAATCCATGCAGTTTTACGAAACGGACGCCTCCCGCGGCTTCGTCCGCGGCGCGAAATGGAATGTCATGCCCACCGGCGGCCCGCTCGGCATGCGCGCCGGATACGGCGGTAAGCCGATCAAGGAATCTTGGGGCGAAAACTTCCACCGCAACCTCAAGGCCAACATGGGGCGTTCCTTCGAGTGGGGGATCATCGCCGAAGACCTGCCGGACGAAATCAACCGCGTCGTCCTGGATCCGACCCTTACCGATTCTGACGGCATCGCCGCACCGAAAATCGTTTATAAGAGCTCGGACAACACCAGCAAACTCATCGACTTCCACATCGCCCGGGCAGTCGAAGCGCATGAAGCTGCGGGCGCCATATCTACCTCCGTCACGCGGCTCATGCGCGACTGCGGTTGGCATCTTCTGGGGACCGCCCGCATGGGGCAGGATCCAGCCACCTCTGTAGTCGACCAGTACGGGCGGGCGCACGACGTGCCCAACCTGTACGTGATCGACGGGAGCATCTTCGTGACTTCGTCAGGGGTCAACCCCACGGCAACCATCATGGCGCTGGCCTTGCGGTGCGTCGATCATCTCATCAGCGAACGCCGCAACCAGGTTGGAGCATGACCGCCGAGGGCACGGGCGAATCGTTCAGCGACGACGAGCGCGCCTTGTACGGCGCCCTAGCGGACGTGCTCGTCCCGAACACCGAAGGAATGCCTTCTGCCTCACAGGCGGACGTGAACACGCAGTGGATAGATGTGGCGCTAAAGGCGCGCCCAGACCTCACCCCGATGTTGCGACAGGCATTTCAGCTCGCCGAGGGGCTACCGGCCGAAGAGGCTGTAGAGCGGATCAATCACGACCACCCCGCCGTCTTCGACGCCCTGGGAACGATAACAGCAGGCGCCTACCTGCTGAACCCCCGCGTCAAGGAACTGATCGGATACCCAGGGCAGATTCCACAGCCCGTCGTCGACGACGTCGAAAGCTACCTCGACCTGCTTGAGCACGTGGTCGAGAGAGGACCCATCTATCGCAACATCGCATCATCAGGCAGTCCGTGACCGGCTTCGGGCACCCGTCTAGGCCCGGCTTCTATGGCGTGTCGTTCGATCCTGAGACGACCGACAAGGTCGGTCACCTCTGCGACGCGCTCATCCCTGGCGACGATGGATATCCTTCCGGGTGCCGAGCCCAAGTCCCCCGTTTTGTCGAAGACCGCTGCAGCCCAGATGACCTACGGCGGCTCACGGCCATCACCGCAGGCGCTGCCTGCTCGTCCGCGTCCGAGGCGACCGCAGTACTGGAGAATCTCGAGCGCGACGACCCCTTGTCGTTCCAGTGGCTTCGGCAATTCGTGTATCACGGCTACTACGCGTCGCACCGCGTCATCGCGGCGATGAACGACCACGGCTACGACTACCACGGTGCGCCTCAGCCGTTGGGCTACGTCCTGTCTGGTGAGACCGGTCTGCCGTCGCATGGGCGAGGCGCCTACGTGATGACCGAGGAGGTCACCCGTGCCACACCATGAAAATCCGGACGTGATCGTCATCGGAGCAGGCATGGCCGGAGCCGCGATCAGCTTCGTCCTCTCTCGGGCCGGCGCCAAGGTGACCTGCCTTGAGCAAGGCCCCGACGTGCACGCTGTCGATCATCCGACCTTTACAGACGACTGGGAATTCGCGGTACGTCGAGACTGGGCGTTCGAGCCGAACATGCGCAACCAGCCTTATGACTTCCCCGTCATCACTAACGGGACCTTCCAGCCTTACCTCTACAACGCCGTCGGCGGCAGCACGAACCACTACTCGGCTTTTTGGCATCGACTGAAGCCGGTAGATTTCCGTAAAGGCACCGAGCATGGCCTGGAAGCGACCATCGACTGGCCCCTCACCTATGAAGATCTCGCCCCATATTACGACCAGAACGATGCTGACATGGGCATTTCCGGTCACCCAGGCGATCCGGCCTACCCTCCGCGCCCGAACGCCCCTCGTTTACCGCTGATCCAGCACGGCAACTACTACAACCTGGTCACGCGAGGCATGGACGCACTCGGACTGCACTGGTGGCCCGCGGACAACGCCATCTTGACCGAAGATCGCGGCGATCGACTGGCATGTAACACCTGCGGCATGTGCAACTTCGGCTGCCCGCGGGGGTCGCTGAGCACCGCCACCAACGCCTACCTCAAACCCGCGCTCAGTTTCGGACTCGACCTGCGGCCGGGCATCCGCGTCACCAAGATCAAGACCGATCGCCGGGGCGTTGCCGAAGGCGTCGAGTACGTTGATCTGAGTACCGGGGCGGAGCACGTACTCAAGGCCCCGCTTGTCATCTTGGCGGCGAACGGCATCGGCTCGCCCCGCATGCTGCTGCTGTCAGGCTCGGCGCGCCATCCGCATGGTCTTGGCAACAGCCATGACTTGGTCGGCCGGCACTTTATGACGCATGGGTATCGCCTGGCGGACATGTGGTTCAACGAGTCCACTGGCCACTATAAGGGGCCCTTCGGGGCCGGACCGTACAGCCAGGAGTGGTACGACACTGACCTGTCACGGGGGTTCGTGAATGGAATAACGATTACGTTCGGGGGCGCCTGGGGCCCGGCATCGAGTGCATTGGGAGCCACCACAGGAGCGTCGCCGGCGCCATGGGGACCCAGGCACCACGCAGCATTCGAGGAGCGCTTCGACCGCCATGTCTTTTGCGCTGTGCAAGCAGACGACCTCCCGGTCGCATCCAATAGAGTGACCCTAGATGAGCATGCTCGTGACTCGAGCGGACTTCCCGGAGCCAGAGTCCACTATGACCTGCACCCGAACACCCGCTCGTTACTCGAGTTTGGCAGCGCGAAGTTGCAGGAGATCGCCACAGCCGCTGGCGCGAAGAGTCTGGATCTCCAGCCGATGGATGAACGGTTTTCCCAGCCGGGGTGGCATCTGATGGGTACCTGCAGAATGAGTGATGACCCCGCGAAGGGCGTTGTAGACAGTTGGCATCGCGTGTGGGACACGCCGGGCCTCGTCGTCTGCGATGGCAGTTCCATGGTGACCGGCGGCGCCGGTAACCCGACCTCCACCATCGGGGCCTTGGCGCTCCGATGCGCCGAGCGTCTCGTCGCCGACATGGGTCGACCGATCGAGGCCG
>JAABUJ010003082.1_pt1 | contig 19271 bp, 19 predicted proteins | sample 5559131 | NCBI WGS metagenome assembly JAABUJ01 (sample SAMN10711875, study PRJNA513366) | rock metagenome | isolation source: Antarctica rocks | place: Antarctica: Victoria Land, Mt New Zealand nord | collected 2016-01-07 | reverse complement strand
TTCCCCAAGGGCACCGACCTATCGGTGCACAGCGAAGCCGACCTGGACTGGGTCGCCGCCGAGCTCAACGACAGACCCCGAAAACGACTAGCGTTCAAGAAACCGATCGAACAGATCGGACCGCTCCTGTTGCGTTGACCGCTTGGATCCGCCGATCGGCGTGCGGGACGACTGGATCGTGCCGCGGCGCCTCACCCGGTGGCGACCACCCGAAAGACCTCGGCCAGACGCCCCGGCCCCATCCCGGCGCTCTCAGCAACCTTCGTGCCCCACGAGTGCAGCCTTTCCTCCAGGCCGTCGCCGAGGTGTGCGGTCTGGCTGGCGTGGGCGCGCAGGGCGGCGAGCTTGGCGTCGAAGGTGTCGGTGATGTCGACCGTGTGGTCGGCCCGCTCGTCGGCCATGAGCCATGCCTCGCCCACCGTCCAGGGCTCCAGGCCCTCCTGCGTGAGCAGTTCGGGGAAGGCGAACGGGTTGCGCGCGGCGGGGTAGAGCGCGCGGATCGTGGCCTCCCCGGCGGCGAGGTGATCAGGGTGGGAGGCGCCGATGCGGTCCCACCAGCGTTCTGGGCTCTGCGTCAGCACCGGCGCGGGCGCACCTGGCGCATCACCCGGACGATGTCGCGTTGCAGCTCGCGGGTGGGGTCCAGCGACCCGTCTACGAACGATCCGGGATGGGCACCCGCTATCAGCCCCGCGCTGTCCGCGGGTAACGCTCCCAGTCCTCCAGAAGTAGGCGGGCAGGTCCTCCGAAGCGATCCCACTAACTCGGCCCGGCCCCTTGACGGGTGGGCTGCGTCACTCCACTGTGCGCTATAGCAGGTGGCGCATCGCATGTCTGTCGGGTGTCTGGGCTTGCCTCACTTGAACAGCCCGAGATGACCACACGTCGACTGCATAGCGGCCACGGCTACAACGTTCGGACACTTGAAGGACGCAAACGATGACATGGAGGAGTGACAGATGTTGAGTGACGACATCGCTTGGTACCCCGCTGACTTGGAGAACACGGAGAGGTGGATCCATGTTCTTTCTGAGGCTGAGATTGCCGATATCCAGGGCGCGCTGAGCGCCGCGAAGGCTGCGGGTGCCTCCTTTGACACCCTCACGATGGAGAGCTTTCCACTTGGCGTCCTTCCGGAAACGTTGGGCCGGACGCTCGACAGTCTGGAGAATGACCTCGGCATCTTCGTTCTGCGCGGATTTCCGGTTCAAGGATATTCGAAGGACGACTTGCGGCTCATCTACTGGGGGATCGGTCTCCACATGGGTACGACCGTGTCACAGAGCAATAAGGGTGACCTCCTGGGGGACGTGAAGAACTTCGGAAGCGAGTTGGCGTCCGCGACCGGGCGCGGATACATGTCCCGCGAACAACTGGGCTTTCACACGGACACCGCGGACGTCGTTGGTCTCCTCGTGATGGCGACCCCGAAGAGCGGAGGTCTCAGCCTGTTCTGCAGTTCCGTGGCGATCCGGGACAAAATCGCGAACACCTGGCCCCAACTGCATGAACTCTTGCAGGAGCCGTTCTATTGGAGCTGGAAGGGTCAGGAGGCGGAGGGCGAGTTGCCCTACTATCAGCAACCCATCTTCAGCTACGAAGGGGGCCGTTTCTCATCCCGCTACATCAAGACGCACATCTTGTCAGCCCAAGAGTTCCCGGACGTGCCACGGCTGACCGAAATGCAGCGTATGGCCATGTCCGCGATCGACCTGCTGGCGAATGATCCTCAGTTCCACTACTCGATGATGTTCGAGCCAGGCGACTTCCAGTTCTTGAATAACCACATCACCTATCACGCACGGACCGAATTTGAGGACTACCCGGAGGAGACCCGCCGCAGGCACCTGCTGCGGATGTGGCTTTCAGTCCCCAACAGCCGTCCGTTGAGTGATGGCATGACCGCGATCTACCGGGACCCGACCGCCGGCGCTATCCGGGGAGGTTTTCCATCACGCGTTGCCGGCCACGTCTATGAGACGAAGGTTTCCGAGTTCTAATCAAATAGACTAAAAGGGAGACGATGCGCAATGGCCGATCACCAGGGGTCTAGCACGCACAGCATTCTGGACGACCTGGGGGCACGCGTGGCCACCCTGTCCTACGACGACCTCACGGAGAGTGGACGGAGTGTGTTCCGCACGGCGCTGGTGGACACCCTCGGCGTCGCGTTAGCGGGCGCGGATTTCGAGGGAGCGCGCATCGCCAGGACTGTCGCCGTACCAGAGTCCTCAGGTACCAGCCTGATCCTGGGTTCAGCTGACCGGGCGAGTGCGCTTGATGCGGGCATGCTGAACGGGATCGCCGCGCATGCGCTCGACTACGACGACGGCAACGTGATCATGGGCGGTCACCCCTCGGCCCTACTGATCCCTGCGCTGCTCGCCCTCGGGGAGGAGGTCGGAGCGTCGGCGAAGGATGTGATGGTGGCCTACGCAGCGGGGTACGAGGTGATGATTCGCATCTCGCGGGGCGTCAACACCACCCACTATGAGAAGGGGTGGCATCCCACAGCGACGATCGGTGTGCTGGGGGTCGCGGCTGGGGCGGCCCGCTTGTTGGGGCTCGATGCCGAGAAGTGTGCCGTCGCTATCGCGATCTCGGCGTCGATGGCCGCGGGTGTCAAGGCCAATTTCGGGACGATGACCAAGTCGTTGCACGTCGGGCACGCGGTGCGTGATGGGCTGCTGTGCGCGAAGCTCGCCTCGGACGGATTCACCGCGAACAGGTCCGTACTGGAGGCGAAGCAGGGATTCCTGGATGTTTACAATGGCCTCGACCAGTATGACGCGCCGGCGATCGTGGCGAACATCGGTGATGGCCTTGAGATCAATAGGGTGTCGAACCCCATCAAGGCATACCCATGCTGTGCCAGTACACACTCAGCCATCATTTCTGCCGTGGAGATCCGTCAGGCACACTCCTTGAGAAGTGCAGACGTCGCACGGGTCGACGTAGTCGTCGACAAGAATCGTATGCCGCACACCGATAGGCCTCAGTTGGATGAGGCGCTTTCGGGTAAGTTCAGCCTTCAGTATGTGGTTGCGCGTGCTCTGCTCGAGGGCCGCGTCGTGCTGGAACACTTCGAAGGGAATGCTCACCGCAGCCCGGAAGTACTGAGCATGATGCGGCGGGTAGAGGTCTCCGCCGCCCCACCCGGTGGGGTGCCGAACTCCTTCGCCGCCAACGTCACGGTGTCGACCGAAGCCGGCGACACGTTCCGTGCGATGACCGATCGACCACCGGCCTACGGAAATGAAGCAGAACTCGACCCTCCCCAGCTTTGGGAAAAGTTCGCTGACTGCGCCAACAGAGTACTACCGGCGGCGGACGTGACAGTACTCGCGAAATCTCTTGAGAACTTCCCCGAGTATGGGGACGTTCGCGAGTTCATGCGTCTGGTTGAAATCGGCAGCACGCAACGACTCACGGGAGCAGTCATCTAACCGCAATAACCTTCCGGGCATTAGACGCGATGCAGGAACACAATTCACCACCTGGTGACGAATGTAGGACACGGTGACTATTCTTGAAGCGATCCGCGACCGCGGTTCATACCTGGCCTGGGAGGCGTGATGTCAGTCGAGAGTACCGAATCGATGTTGACTGTGAGTCCGAGTTTGAGTGACCAGGCGTATTGGGCGCTGCGGAAGATGATTACCGACGGCCGGCTCACCCGCGGTGAGCGCATCACTGAACGTGCATTAGGGGTGCAGCTCGGCGTGTCCGCGACCCCTGTTCGGGAGGCGTTTCGGCGCCTGGAACACGAGCGGCTCATCGAACGACGCGACGGGCGAAATGCCACCGTGGTGGATCCCAGCAGCACCCATTTAGCCCAACTCAATCTGATCCAGGCTGCTCTTCGCGGTGTGGCGGCGCGGATGGCTGCTCATTCGGCGACCGAAGAAGAGCTGGTTGGAATTCAAGAGAGCTACGAGTTGAGTCGAGCACAGCGTTCGGGTAGCCCCGGCCCCGCGCCTACCCAGCGCATCACCGTGACGCGCGAATTTCACGCACTGATCGACAGAGCGGCGCATAGCGACGTCCTGGTCGACATGATTGCAACGTCGACGGCCTTTGACTTGGCTGAGCGGGTTCAAGCCGTTGAAACGTTGCAAGAACGGTATCCAGCCGATACGGGACTCGGTGAGCATCGAGAGATCCTCGCTGCCCTCTTGACGCGCGACGGTGACCGTGCCGAGTCGCTCATGCGGGCCCACATCACCCGGACCGGTGAGGTCTTCCTGGCGCTCCGTGAAGGCGATATCGATCACCTTGACGGCGTTCCTCCCCTGGACGACGGCCACACCATGCCGTCGCGGTCCGGACCCGACGCGCTGAGGCGCAGATGAACGGCATATCACCACACGCATCCACGGCCCTGCAGAGCGCGCGCTGCAGCGGCCACTGCGCGGATCGCGACAGAGCACCCGCGCTGCCATCCGAGCTGCACATTCCGTCCCAGCGAATCGAGGAACTTCGACCATGAGCATGTCATCCCCTGCCCTGGGTACTAGCGGTAGACCGGTGCGGGTCCTCGTACCGGTCGGCATGCTGGGCGGCGGGTTCCCCGCCGGGACCGTCGAACGCGGGATAGCACTCGGCGCCGACATCATCGCTGTGGATGGTGGCTCAACCGACTCGGGTCCGCATTACCTGGGTGCCGCCACGGCCAAGACCGCACGCGCCGCGGTGGCCAGCGATCTGCGGGTCATCCTCACCGCTGCGCACAGGGCCGGGATCCCCGTAGTGGTCGGCTCCTGTGGAACCTCCGGAACCGACACGGGGGTCGACTGGGTACACGACATCGTCCAGGAGGTCGCCCTCTCAGAGAACTTGGGCCTTCGGGTGGCGCGTATCTACAGCGAGCTAGACGCGGGGCATCTGGAGGGCCTGCTAGCACAGGACCGGATCCACCCACTGGAACCGGCCGATGCCCTGACACCGGAAACGCTGCACCGTTGCAGCCACATCGTCGGGTTGATGGGACACGAACCCATTGCCGAGGCCCTCACCGCCGGCGCGGACGTCGTCCTCGCCGGGCGAGCCACCGACACCGCCCTCAGCGCAGCGCTGCCCCTGCTGCACGGACTGCCCCCGGGGCCGGTGTGGCACGCCGCGAAGATCGCCGAGTGCGGCGGACTGTGTACCACCGACCCTCGCGGTGGCGGTGTCTTGATCACCCTGGACGCCACAGGGTTCACCGTCGAGCCGCTCAGCCCCACGGCCTCGTGCACTCCTACGAGCGTGGCCGCGCACATGATGTATGAGAACGCCGACCCGTTCCGCATGCGCGAACCAGCGGGAACGCTCGACACCAGTGCCGCCATCTACACCGCCCTCGACGACCGCAGGGTCCGGGTCGAAGGGGCCCAGTTCGAGGCCGCCGCCCAGCACACCATCAAGTTGGAAGGGGCCGCCCCCGTCGGCTACCAGACCATCATTATCTCCGGCATCAGGGATCCAACCCTGCTCGCCCGGCTCGACGAATGGTGCGACCGGGTGCTCGCCAATCTCCATCACCACATCCCGGCAACGTTCGGGCTCACCACGGACGAATACGACATTCAGATCCGCCGGTACGGCCACGACGCCGTCCTCGGGGCTGCCGAACCTGATGCTGATCGACCACCGCGGGAGGTCGGGATCGTCTTCATCGCCACCGCCGCCGACCAGTCCACCGCCACCCAGCTGGCGAAGTTCGCCAACCCCCGCCTGCTCCACGCACCGCTCGCCGACGAACAGGCGTTGCCCAGCTACGCGTTCCTCGGGTCACCCGCCGAAATCGAACGCGGCCCGATGCACGAGTTCGTCCTGCAGCACGCCGCCGACGTCACCACACCCGACGAATTGTTCACCACCGTCTATAGCGACTCGGTCAAAACCGAACCGAAACCCGTCGAATTGAGCACGGACATTGAGAGCGAGCTGATCCGATGACCACCACACTCGGCGAACTCGCCACACTCGTCCGATCGAAGAACGCCGGCCCCTTTTGGGTCACCATCGACATCTTCCTGCCCGACACACCGAGCTATGACCGTGCCACACGGTCACCGGTCACCGATGCCCAGACCATAGGCACACTGCTCGGCATCGAGGACGCCCACATCCGGGTATTCAAACTTCCAGCCCTGCACGCCATCAAGATCTCCTTCCCCCGCCCCGTCACCCAAGGGGCACGCCGGGACCGGGACATGCACGCGGGCCAGCAGTATGTGCCCCTGCTCACCATGCAAGTCGCCTAGTCGAACAGAAATTCTCCAATGCTCGTAAGAGCAGAAGTCGCCATTATCTAGCTTCAAGCTGCCCGCGGGGCCTGTGTTACTGCAGCACGTCCGCATGCAAGTTGGCGTCACCGATCGTTGACCACGTCATTCACCGCCGAGAGAGGCATTAATGTCGCACCCGTTATCTCGCAGCTTCTTCGTCGGCGGCCGCTACATTGCGGACGAGAACGGCGAGCACACGATGATCGGGCAGATGCATGTCCGCCGGTTCGGTGATTCCTCTGCTGGGTGTGTGCCGGTTGTCTTATTGCATGGGGGAGGGCAAACCGGCGCATATTACGAGCAAACACCCGATGGGCGGCCCGGCTTCGCCGAGCGTCTCGCTGCCCATGGCCGGGCTGTCTATGTCGTCGACCTGCCCGGTATCGGCCGATCCCGATACCACGAGCCCACCCATGGTCCACTCGTTCATTCCAGCGCTGAGCGGCTGGAACGGTTTTTCACCGCCACCGCTGCATACGGCGGATGGCCTCAGGCCGCACACCACACCCAATGGCCGGGCACCGGGCGGGTTGGCGACCCGACCTTTGACGCCTTCTACGCCGGGCAAGTCGGCTACTTCACCGACTTCGAACTCACCGAACCCCTCTGGCGGGCCGCAGGGGCAGCGCTCGTCGCGAAAATCGGCGCGTGCCACCTCCTCACGCACTCCCAGTCCGGACCGGCCGGTTGGCACATCGCCGATCAATGCCCCGGGCTCGTCCGTGGGGTCGTCGCCATGGAGCCGAAGGGGCCCCCGTTTTTTGATGTGTACGCCGACCCTGCGAATGCCATTCCGCAGCGGCGCTACGGCATCACCTCCACGCCGCTCACCTACGATCCGCCGCTCAGCGACGCCGCTCGTTCATTAGGATTTGAGACCGAAAGCGCGGCCGGGCCGGAAGAACTGATCAACAGCGTCCATAAACCGGCGCCACGCCGAACTCTTGAAAACTTGCGCCGGACCCCGGTATTAATCGTCACCGGCGAGGCGTCCTACCACGCCATCTACGATCATCGCACCGCGAACTTTCTCCACGAGGCTGGCGTCCCCGTCGAGCACGCCAACCTTGCTGAGCATGGCATCCACGGCAACGGGCACTTGATGGCCCTTGAGTCCAACAATGACCAGATCGCCAGCTTCATTGCCCGCTGGCTCGACCGCCAAGATGCCCTCAGCGCCACTCCCGCCGAGCGCGAGTTGAAAGTGGACGTCCGATGCTCGCGGTGACCATCACGCATGACCATAGCGGAGGAACGTGGTGGTCTGACGGCACTTGCTGTTGCTTTGTCGAAAATGTGACGAGCAATACCCGCTCGTTGGGAAGTCAGGCAGCGCGTCACTGTCGCGGTACACGCGCGCGTGGCCGAAGTCGACTGCTGGCGCAGGTGTTGCATTCCCGAGCTTGTTCCCTTCTTCGGTGTTATGGAGGCCCGCGTGTCGGAAGCTGACGCGTTACTCAATTTCGATGACGTCGCCGTGTCTTTCGGTGGCGTGCACGCTCTCGATGGCGTGTCCTTCACTGTCGGGAGGAATGAGATCGTTGCCCTCATCGGACCGAACGGCGCCGGCAAGACGACAGCTTTCAACTGCGTCAGTCGCTTCGTCCGACCGGTCCGCGGCGCCCTGAGCATGGACGGTGTTGATCTGACCCGTGCCGCTCCGCACCAGGTGGTCACCCACGGGATCGCCCGCACATACCAGGGGCTGCAGTTGTTCGGTTCCATGACTCTCGCCCAGACCCTGCTCGCCGGCCAACACGCCCGCGGTCGGCAGGCGGGTCTCCTCGGGAGCGCGTTGTTGTGGCCGAGCGCGCGCCGTGCCGAGTCCGAGGCGCTCGATACCGCCCGCGAGGTGGCGACCCTGCTGTCCATTGAAGAACACTGGGACCGGTCTGTAGGCGACCTGCCCTACGGCGTGCAGAAGCGCGTGGACATCGCCCGGGCACTGGTGTCACGTCCACGGCTGCTGCTGCTGGACGAGCCGGCGGCCGGGCTCAACCACGAGGCGTTGGACGGCCTGGCCCAGCTCATTGTTTCCATCCGCGACCAGTTCTCCATGGCGGTGCTGTTGGTGGAGCACCACGTCGCGATGGTGATGTCGATCAGTGACCGGGTGTGCGTGTTGAACTTCGGCCGCAAGATCGCCGATGGGCGCCCCGAGGATGTGCGCCGGGATCCGGCTGTGATGGAGGCCTACTTGGGTTCGGCGGTGGCCCACGATGCTTGAGCTGCAGGATGTGACCGTGCGCTACGGCGCGGTCCTCGCGGTGGACGGCGTCTCGATGACGGTGGGGGACGGTCAGGTCGTCGCACTGTTGGGCGCCAACGGGGCGGGCAAGTCGAGCACACTGCGGGCGATTTCCGGCCTCGTCCCGACCGCTGAGGGCGAAATCCGCTGGAAGGACAAGCGACTCAGTGGACTGCCTGCGCACAAGGTGGTGCGCCGGGGTATCTGTCAAGTACCGGAGGGCCGCGAGATCTTCGCCGGACTCAGCGTGCGGGACAACCTGCGGCTCGGTGCCTACCTGCGGCGCGGGCGCAGCACGGTCGACGCCGACATGGAGCGGGTCTTCGACTACTTCCCGGTGCTGCGCGAGCGCCAGCAGCAGCACACCGGAACCCTCTCCGGTGGGGAGCAGCAGATGCTCGTCATCGGGCGGGCGATCATGTCGCAGCCCGCATTGCTGCTGCTGGACGAGCCGTCCCTCGGGCTGGCGCCGCTCATCGTTCAGCAGGTCTTTTCAATCCTCGAACGCATCTGCGCCGACCTGGGGCTCTCGGTCCTGCTCGTGGAGCAGGACGCAACCACCGCGCTGTCCATCGCATCGTTTGCCTACGTGCTCGAGGCGGGGCGTCTCGTCGCCCAAGGCGCCAGCGAGTCCCTGCGTTCCGACGACGCCCTACGACGTTCCTACCTCGGATACTGAGAGCGGGTTGCTATGACGATCGATCTACAACAGGTGGCGGGCGGACTCGCCATCGGCAGCGTCTACGGCATGGTCGCCCTGGGGCTCGTCCTGATCTTCCGCTCTACCGGTGCGCTGAACTTCGCCCAAGGCGAGATGGCGACCTTCACGACGTTCATCGGCTGGAGCCTGGTGGTCGCGGTGGGTCTGCCCTACTGGGTCGGCTTCGCCCTCGCGGTGCTCATCGCGTTGGTAATCGGCGCCGGCGTCGAGCGGATCGTGATCCGGCCGGTGCGCAGGGCTTCGCACCTGACAGGCATTCTCGTCACGCTGGGGCTGTTCTACCTGTTCAACAGCCTGTCCTTGAAGTTTTGGCATTCCGAGGCGCGGCCGTTTCCCAGTCCCTTCCCCAACGGCTCAGCCCACGTCTTCGGTGCCTACATCAGCTGGGTCAGCGTCGGCATCTTCGTGGTGTCACTGCTGACGATGGCCCTGTTGGCGGTGCTGTTCCAATTCACCAAGGTCGGCTTGGCCATGCGGGCGGTCACCTCCAATCCCACGGCGTCGGCGCTGATGGGCATCAACAACGGGCGGATGCTGTCCCTGGGCTGGGGCCTCGCCACGGCGGTCGGGGCCGTCGCCGGGATGCTCGCGGCCAACCGTTTGCTGTTGGACCCCAACATGATGCTGGGGGTGTTGCTGTATGCCTTCGCCGCTGCGGTCCTCGGCGGCATGACCAGTCCGGTCGGGGCGGTGGTCGGCGGGTTGGTCCTGGGAGTCCTCAACGCTGTGGCCAGTGGCCTCTCCTTCATCGGCGCCGACCTGAGCACGGTGGTCACGTTCGTCGTCATCGTGATCGTCCTGGTCTTTCGACCGGCTGGACTGTTCGGCCGGGCGACGGCGGTGCGGGTATGACTACCTTGGTGCGCCTGCCGCGGGCGCTCATCTCCCTGTTGGCCTCGGCGATTGGCGCCCTCGTGGTGTTCGAGGTTCTGACGCTCATCGGGCTGTCCGGTTACGGGGTGCTTATCGTGTCCTTCGCCGGGGGTCTCGTTGCCGGCCGGGTACTGGGTCACGATGCACGTCGGGCCGCCCTCGGGGCACTCATACCACTGGCGCTGCTTGCGCCCCAAGCGGTCGCGGACACCGAGCTGACCCAGATCTTGATTCTCGCGGTGGCTGCGCTGGGGCTGAACATTCTCACCGGTTGGGCGGGGCAACTGAACCTTGCCCAGGGCATCTTCGTCGGGCTCGGCGCCTACACCACCGCGATCCTCGGTACGGATCACGGGTGGCCGTTGCTGGTCACGATGCCCGTCGCCGGGGTGGTGGCCGCCGTGGTCGGCGCCGTTCTCGGGGTGATCGCGCTCCGGTTCGCCGGGTTGTACCTGGCAATGCTCACCACCTCGGTGGCGCTGGTGGTACCCGTGCTCCTCAAGCACTACGGGAGTCTGACCGGTGGCACCGAAGGCATCAGCGTCGACCCGGTGGCACTGCCCGCCAGCATTGCCTCCTCGATCTCCTCGGCGCAGTTCAACTACGCCCTCGCATTGCTGGTGGCGATCGTCGCCGCAGCACTGAGCTGGAACATTCTGTCGCGGCGGACTGGCCGTGCCCTCTGGGCCCTGCGTGACAGCACCCCCGCCGCCCAGGGGATCGGGGTCGACATCACCCGCTACAAGGTGTTGGCCTTCGCCATGAGCTCGTTCTGGGCCGGCATCGCAGGCAGTCTCTACGCGATCGCGGTGGGCTTCATCAACCCCGACAGCTTCGGGATGTTCTACGGGATCCAGTTCCTCATCATGATCGTGCTCGGCGGTGTCTCCACCATCGCCGGCAGCTTCATCGGCGCCGCGCTCGTCTACGAACTGATGACCCAGGTGCAAAGCGTAGGCATACCCGTCACCGTCGCCGACCAGACCCTGGCCCTGCCCCAGCAGGCCGTGGCCGGGATCGTCCTGATCCTCCTCGTCATCCTCGTACCCCGCGGTGTGACGGGACTGCTGTACGACACCTCGGCATGGGCATCACTGCGCAGACCCCTACTCGCACGTCGCACCCGCACCCGCACCCGTACCCGTACCCGTACCGATACGACCGAAACGGGGTCGCAAGTCGACGACGAACGCAGACCCTTATCCGCATCCAAAAATGTCCACCCTCTCAACTAGGAGCACTCATGAAGAAAACGGCTTTGATCGGCCTCGCCACTGTCTCGGTCGTCGTTCTTGCCGGCTGCGGCAGCGGTGCCAGCAGCAGCGGCAGCAGCGGCGACAGCAGCGGTGGCGGCAGCAGCGACGTCGGGGTCACCGCTACTGAGATTCATCTCGGGACAACGGCACCGATCACCGGTGCGGCAGCCAACTACGGCGAAGGCACTGTAGCGGCTAAGGCCTACTATGACTACATCAACGACCAAGGCGGTATCAACGGCAGAAAGATCACGTTCACGGTCGCCGACGACGGATACGACCCCAGCAAGACCGTCCCTCTCACCCAAAAATTGGTGAACCAGGACAAGATCTTCGCCATGGTAGGAGCAGTAGGCACGGCACCGCAGAGCGCCGTCTACAAGAGGCTCAACGATCAAAAGGTCCCGGACGAGTTGATCGGGTCCGGTGCGTCGCTCTTCGCTAACCCGCCGCTGCCCTACATCACCACGCTGCTTCCGAGCTACCCAGACGAGTCCACGCTCCTCGCCCAATACATCAAGAAAACCTACCCAGGCAAGAAAATCGGTATCCTCTACAACAAAGGGGACGCGGGCACAGATTTCAACAAAGCCTTCACCACGGTGCTGGGCAACTTGCTGGTTAATACGTCGACCTTTGAGGCAACTGACCCGTCACTGTCCGCTCAAGTGACCAACCTGAAGAACAGCGGCGCCGAGGTCGTCGGCTTCTTCGCGCCACCGAAGTTCTTGGCGCTGGCCCTGCAATCCGCCCGAGGCCAAGCCTGGAATGTCCCGTTCGTCGCCGCAGGCCCCTCCGAGGACGTGCTCAAACTCGCCGGTCCCGCCGCGGAAGGGCTCACCGTGATATCCGGGTTCAAACCGGCCACCAACGAAAGCGACCCCGAAGTCAAGAAAGCCGACGACATCCTGCGCAAGTACGCCCCGACCGCGCAGCTCAACTCCACCTCGATTCAAGCCATCGCCACCGCCGAGATCACGGTCGAAGCGTTGAAGGCGGCCGGCAAAAACCTGACACGCGACAGCCTGGTCAAGGCCTTCAATAACCTCTACGTGCCGCAGGGCGTCTGGTACGGCCCGGTGAAGATGTCCGCCACCGTGCGCACAGCCGTGCGATGCGAGCAAATCTCGAAGGTCACCGGCGGCGTACTGGTTCCCGCGGGCGACGTCGTCTGCCCATCATAACAAGACCGCCTGAACAAGGCCTGCGACAACAAGGACCTCACCCGCGACGGCATCAACACCGCCTTCCGGGCGTTGTCCAACGTCGACACCGGGGTCGTCGTGGTCGAGTCCACGGTCGTGGTGTGTGAAGCGGTCACCACATGATCCGGTGATGTGACTCTAAGCGGTCAGTGCTGGTGGTGTTGTGGGGTCTGTCGCTTCCTGGGTGTTCTGGTCGTTGGTGGGGGTGATGCGGGAGCGGGCCAGGACGTCGAGGCCGAGGTAGCGGCGGCCTTCGATCCAGTCGTCGTGTTGCTCGGCCAGGACGGCGCCGACGAGGCGGATCAAGGAGTCGCGGGCGGGGAAGATGCCCACGACGTCGGTTCTGCGGCGGATCTCTCGGTTGAGTCTTTCCTGGGGGTTGTTGGACCAGATCTGGCGCCAGATCTCCTTGGGAAACGAGGTGAATGCCAGGACGTCCGCGCGGTGGGCCCAGCCCGGCTCTCGATCTGGCAACTGGACTCGAAGGAGGTTGGACCGTTGGCTTCGGCTCTTTCAGGAGCTGGCTCAACGAGGCGATCTTGTTGCCACTCTGCGACCTCGGGTCGCGACTGCCAGCATCGACCTGAGCGGGCCGTCTGCAACGTCTGTCCGCGACGGGCCGGGCAAACCGGGCCGTCGCGGCACGTCCGATCAGTTCGCGCCGTACTCCTGCAGGATTTCGCGATGTAAATCAAGAGTGCGAAGCACTACGTCAGGCCCCATCCGACCCATTCCGCACTCCGTGCCCAACGCCCACTCGGTGCCCGGAGGCAGGCTTGCCTCGATCTGCTGGACCTGACGGGCGGTTGTTCCCCGGGCCTGGTCCTGGGGGTGGTAGGGCACGATGCCAAAGGAGAGATCCAGCTCGTTGGTACCCTGAAGCCCGGCGAGCGGCGCGAAGTAACTCTCGTTGTCACGGTCCTGCGGAACGGTGAAGGAGATAAAGCACACTCGCCGCGCAGCCTTGGTGGCCACGGTGTTCGCAAACTGGACCTGTGGCTGCAGGCTCTGTGGTTGGACAAAGTGGTGATGGCCTGAATCGCCGTAACACAGATGCATACCTACCGGTACGCCATCCGGCACCTGGTCCACGCAGCGAGCAACTCGGTCGGCCAACCCGCCCATATCGAGGGCGGGATCGGAGGGGAATTGGCCCTCGATCACTGCAAACTCAAGCGCGACATCCCATTGCACGGCGAGATCTTCGGCCGGAATCACGGCCAGCAATTCTTGCAGGTCCGCAAACAGCGCTTGGGCGTATGACGCCTCCACCCTGAGGTGATCCTCCGGCACCAGCCACGAACCCACCGCGGCGAGTGGGGTCGGGTACTGCACCTGGAAACGGATGCCCGCCGGGATGACTCCCGAGTCGCGCATCGAGATGAACTCTGCGTAGGAGTCGGCATAGGCGGCGCGGTAACCCAGGTCAGGCCATTGCAGCTCCGCGTCTGGGTTTTCGGTCACTAGTCGGAAGCGCGGCCGGGCGCTCGGGGGGTTGGTCGTGGCGACCCTCTCGAAGTCCGGACTCTCGTCGAAACGCGAGACTTGCCAGGTCACCCAGGTCGAGCGTTCGCCGGTCTCGCCGTCGGGGATCCTTCGAAGCCCCATTGGAACGCGGGCGGTGACCTCCTCGAACACTGTCCGGGTGTCAGCCAGGTTGATGCTTCCGTTCAGATGTACGTTTGCAAGGGGCACCTATATAGTGTTGCGCACTACCCCGGATCTTGCACCGGTCGGCTGCGTGAGCCCCGGCTCGAGGTGATGGCCGGTGCTGGCGCTGATTCTGTTGGGTGGGTATGACAGTGGACGCGATGTCGCTCGTGGTGGGCGTCGGCTTCCACTGCCGAAAGAAGGTACCGGGTTGTCGGGAGCCACCAACACGGTCTATACAGGTCCGGAGCATCTCAGCTATGTCCAATTACCGTTCTTGCCGCACGACGAATCGGATGCGGCTGGCGCAGGTCGCGCGGGTGAATAGGTCGACGGCGTGACTGGGCCGAGCATCATTCAGCTCGTCCTCGGTAGCGACAACCTGCCGTTCAGCAAGCACCTGTACACGACGGTGTTCGGGTTCGCGGGCGCGGGGGACCGGCTCGTCTATTCAGCCCACAACGGGCAGGTGATGGGTCTCGGGGCCCACGGCGGGGCCACCGTGTCCTACCTGGTGGGGCGCCAGGAGTTGATGCAGCTCGAGTTCTGGACCCACACGACTCCGCCCCAATGGCCGTTGCCAGCGGACTGGCGGCCTAACGACATCGGGTTCACCCGATTCGGGGTGTGTGTCTCGGACTTCGACGGTGTCCTACAACGGCTGGACGACGTTGGCATGCGAACGCTCACCCCGCCGCAGCAGCGCGACGGGCTGCGACGAGTGTGCTTCCGCGATCCGACCCTCGGCATTCCGGTCGAGATCATGGAGGACGGCGCAGCTCTCGCGGGCGGTCGGGACAGGTATCACGACCTCGATCCGGCCGTGGTCTATGTCACGGTGTCGGTCACCGATCTGGGCGAGGCGGTGGAGTTTTTCGCCGACGTCGTCGGTCTGCGCCGCGTCGAGGTCGAGTTGCACCAGCCGCGGGACGAGGCACTGTGGGGGTTGGCGGGAGCGCGGCGTCGGACCGAGGTCCTCGCCGGCGGTTCTACCTTTCTGGAGTTGGTCGAGTACGAGTGGCCGGCGGGACGTCCCCGCCCGCTGGAGGATCCGCTGAACGCGCAGGGGTTCAAGACCGTGGCCGTCGGATACCGCGACCCCGCCGCCACCGGCGCCATCTTCGAACGGGTGAAGGCCGTGGGGTTGAGCTGGACGGTCAGCGAGCCGGCCTCGTTCATCGGCGGGAACCACGTGATCGGCGCTCCCGCCTATCGGATGAAGACGCTGTCGGTGCCCCTGGAGGTAGAGCGCCAGTTCGGGTATTCCCCTGAGCCGCCGAAGTGGTGGCGTCCGCCGTCCACCGCGCAACCCGAGCACACCGACACCCGCACCGATACCGGCGCCCGTACGCCGTAGGTCGCTGTCGTGGTGCCCGCGTTATCCCGTTCCCGAAGCCGACCGTAGAGAAGGAAACAGTCGAAATGACCGATGTGATGTCAGATTCAACCACTCAGACCGCGTCCATCGTGGACAAGGCACGCACCCTGGGTCCAGCGTTGCGCGAACGAGCCCTCGACGCCGAGCGCGCGCACCGTCTCACGGACGAGACCATCGCCGACCTGGACGCTGCCGGAGTGTTCCGCATCGGCAGCCCCGCGGAGAGCAACGGGCGGCTGATGGCCGGGTTGTCGCCGTTGCAGTTCAAGAGCATCACGACCCTGGACTGGTTCGCACCGGCGCCGGCGAAGGACGCCGACTGACGTCGTCAGGACGTCGGACAAAGACCCCGAAACGACGAGTTGGGAGCAAGAAGTGTTGAACGATGTGTACGAGGGCGTGATGGTGCCCGGGCTCGACCCGAAAGAAAAGGGTTACCCCGGCTTAGATCCCCGTCGGGAGACCGTGGATGGTCTCGTCATCGACTACGACGTCGCCATCGGCTTGCGCGATGGTGTGAAGATTTACGCGGACATCTACCGGTCGGCCGATCTGTCCGGGCCGTTCCCCGCGATGTTGTTGTGGAGTGCTTACGGCAAGCACTACCGGTGGCCCGAGCCGATGTTGCGTGCGTTCACTGACGGCGCCGACGTCTCGCGGCATGCGCCGATCGAGTGCCCGGATCCCGCGGTCTGGTGCCCGCTGGGTTTCGCAATCGTCGTGCCCGACCCGCGTGGGATGTTCGGGTCCGAGGGCGACGACGCCACAGCGTGGTCACCGGAGGAGGGCGAGGACATCCACGACACCATCGAATGGATCGCCGAGCAGGAGTGGTGCTCCGGCAAGGTCGGAATGGCCGGCGCCTCCTACTTCGCGATCGTGCAGTGGTTCGCCGGTGCGACCCGCCCGCCCCACCTTGCGGCGCTGATGCCCTACGACGGGATGAGCGATCTGTACCGTGAGATCGCCTTTCACGGCGGGATACCGAACGGCGGTTTCATCAGCTTCTGGAACACGCAACGGATGCAGTCCATGCACCAGGTCGAGGACTGGGACAAGGCCATGGAGCTGCACCCGTTCTTGGACGACTACTGGAAGACCAAGATCCCCGAGGTCGAGAAGATCACAGTACCGACGTACGTCATCGCCAGCTGGACCGACCACGGTGTGCATACCAGGGGTTCACTGTCGGCATTCATGCGCCTAGGTTCCGAGCAGAAATGGTTGGAGGTACACGGACGTAACAAGTGGGCCCGGCTGTACGACGCGGAGAGCGTCCGGCGCCAGATCGCCTTCTTCGATCGGTTCCTGAAGTCCGTCGACAACGAGGTGGACGGCTGGCCGAGGGTGCGGATCGAGATCCGGGAGGGTATGGATCGCGGGGTTGAACGAGCCGAAGCGGAGTGGCCGCTGGCACGGACCGATCACCGGTTGTTCTTCCTCGACGCCGCCGGGGGAGTGCTGTCGACTGAAACAGTCGAGCAAGAATCGTCGGTTTCCTACGACGCAACGAGCGTCGAGCCGCAGGCGCTCTTCTCGCACACGTTCTCGGCCGACACTGAGCTCACGGGCTACTTCAAGCTCAAGCTGTGGGTCGAGGCGGACGGCGCCGACGACATGGACCTCTTCACGGCCGTGCAGAAGCTGGACGCGGCCGGTCAGCTGGTGAACTTCTACTACATCACCCGCTTCCGTTTTGGCCACGCCGCTCATGGCTGGCTACGGGCCTCCCATCGGGAGCTGGACCCCCAGGGGAGCACACCCGAGCAGCCGGTTCACCTGCACCGACGCGAGGAACGCCTCAATCCCGGCGAAATCGTCCCGGTGGAGGTGGAGATCTGGCCGTCCAGCACCCTCTTCCGTGCCGGAGAGCAGATGCGGCTGGTCGTGCTGGGCAGGGATCCCTTCCCCGAGACCGAGAATGCCGGTATCGCATTCCACCCGGAAACCCGCAATGCGGGCCAGCACATCATCCACACCGGCGGCCGCTATGACAGCCATCTCCTGGTGCCGATCATCCCGCAGTAGTTCGCTTCCGCGCGGCGACCGTCATGTGACTGGCGCTCACATGGGCGGCCCCGCGGGGGAGGGCCCGTGTCGGTGCGCGTCGTGCTCGCGCGCGACGAACTGCGCGAACGTGACCGGCGAACGGCCCAGCAGCCAGGTCAGGACGTTCGGGTTCCCGATGAAGTCGTGGCTGCTGCAACGATCGGTGATGGCGCGCATCGCTTCGGCCTCGTACGGAAACTGCGTCGGGTCCCCGAGTACCGCGTCGAGGAAGGTGTCGGCATCGATCCGCTCAGCGGGGATGGATCGTTCGATAACGTCGGAGATGATGCGGGCGAGGTCGTGAGCGGTGTACCTCCCCGGCGAGGTCGACAACGCCAACCACGTGCACTGCGTATGGCGAGACCCCACCAACGATTTCGGCGACGACATCCTGGCGCGACACCGTGCCGCTCAGCACCCCACTCCGCAGGCCGGGCCATACGAAGCCGGGTCCCCTGATCGGCACGATCGTCGTCGACCTGTCCCGGGGCGCTCGCGTGGCCGCACGCGGCCATGATGCTGACCGGCCTGGGTGCATGCGTCGTCAAGGTGAAAGCAGCCGGCGGCGACGACAGCCGGGGGTGGGGCCCGCCGTTTGTGGACCCCGGCGACGGCAGGCCTGCGGAATCTAGGTACTTCCTGTCCGCGAACCGCAGCAAGGAATCGATCGTCCTGGACCTGAAGTCCGAGGACGGAACGGCCGTCCTGGCCTCCTTGGTGCGGCGCGGCGACGTCCTGATCGAGAATTTCAGGCCCGGGGTGCTGGCCAGGATGGGATTCGGCACCAGTGAGCTGTTCGAGCTCAACCCCGGGTCTGGTGCTGCTGTCGATCAGCGGATTCGGACACGACGGACCGCAGGCGACGCGCGCGGGATACGACCAGATCGCGCAGTGGGAGTCGGGGTTGATGTCCCTGACGGCCTCGGGCCCCGGCGACCCGCAGAAGGTGGGCGTGCCCATCTGCGACCTGTTGGCGGGCATGAACGGAGTGGCGGGCGTGCTCGCGGCACTTTTGGACCGCGAGCGCACCGGGCGCGGCGCGACCGTCCATACGTCGCTGGCTGGGGCAGGAATGTCGGTACACGCCTTTCAGGGACGCGCTGGACGGTCGGACACCAGGTGCCTGCACCTGGTGGCGACCATCATCCGTCGATTTCTCCGTACGGCATGCTCCGATGCCTAGACGGGTCGGTGCAAATCGCGGTCGGCAGTCCGTTGCTGTGGAAAACGACTCTGCAGCGAGTTCGACTTCGACCCGGACGACCCTCGCTTCGACACCAACGACGATTGGGCTCGACATCGATTGGCGGTCATTGCCCTGTGGAGACGAGATTCTCGTCGATCACCGCAGTCGAGCTGCTGGAGCGCCTGGAGCGCCTGGAGCGAGCCGGGTGCCCGCCGGTGGGGCGATCCCTCGATCAGGTCTACGGCAGCGAGCAGCTCAAGTCTCAAGAGCTACAGATAGAGGTAGTCCATTCCAGCCTCGGCACGATGACCCTGCCCGGGCCGCCGCTGCGTTTCTTCGACCGAGACGACCAGGAGACGACGCGGACGCAGCACACCGCTCCGCCGGTTCTCGGCGCCGACGGCGACGCGGTTCGCCGCTGGCTCTCTGACTG
>JAABUJ010003080.1_pt1 | contig 19285 bp, 19 predicted proteins | sample 5559131 | NCBI WGS metagenome assembly JAABUJ01 (sample SAMN10711875, study PRJNA513366) | rock metagenome | isolation source: Antarctica rocks | place: Antarctica: Victoria Land, Mt New Zealand nord | collected 2016-01-07 | reverse complement strand
CTGGAGCGTCATTTCTACGCCACCGGGGTCAGTTGGTACGAGGCCAAGGCGGATATCGTCCGGGTGGCGATCCGGGCCTACATCGCCCACCCTCTGTACACCCTTCCATGACCGCGTAACTCCTATGGCCATCACTCATTGCCAGGTCAAGGAAATGTTTCTGGATAGCCTCTGAGCTCGACTTCTGCCGTCTTAAATCATTCGTTTGGAGGTCGGCTCCGCGTCCTACGCCGCGGGCGCCAAGGCCCCCAGCAAGACGGCCTGGAAGGGGCGTGGGAGGTTCTGAAACACCTCGGTTTGGCCATGGCCCTCGAAAACCGCCTCCAGCCACAACTGCCGACGCACCGCGGTGATCGCGTCGGAGAACGCCACCTCGGTCTTGCCGCGATAGGCGACGGCCCCCGGCTGGGCCGTGCCCGCCGGCAAGGCGGCGTAGAGCAGGGCCACCACCGAGTACAGGCCGAACAGGCAGGGCGCCGCACGCAGGACCGTCCGCTCCGTCCAACCGCAGGTCGTCTCCAGGCCCAAGTACGCACGCAATTCCTGAAAGGTGGTCTCGATCGACCACCGGCCCGTGTTCATCTGGATCACCTGCTGAGCCGTCAGGGCCAGGTCGGTGGTGAAGAGATACGAGTCGCGATGCGTCCCGGTCCGATCCCGGACGAACACCCAGAGGACCGGGACCAGGCCCTTGCCGCTCTTGAACCACTGGCCCGTCCCGCTGACCACCTCGACATCGCGGCGGCCGCCCCCATACCAGGAGACATTCAACGCCGTCGGTCCCGAGTTCGCCGCCACCACCGCCGCGGGGGCGGGCCGCTTGGCCCCCTTCTTGCGCGGCCGCCCGATCCGCTTGCCGACGACCGCCGGGGGTTCGTCGTACAAGCTGGCATCGGGGTAGAAGAGGCTGACCAGGCTGAGGTGATGCCGATGCGCGAACCGAGCCAGGGCGTGCGTGCCATAGCCGCCGTCGCCGGCGAAGACGAACTGACGGTCGGGGAACCAATGGATCAAGATGGCCAGCAGTTGCCGCATCAGTTCCGATGGCGTCTTGTGCCGCCGCATCGCGGTCGGGGCCCGGGCCTTGCGATCGGCACGCTGCTTGGCCTTGACTTTGGCCTTGTCCTTGACCGTCTTGGCCGGGGCCTTGCCGTCGGCCGGGACCTTCGCGGGGCAACGATACAGGGCCACCAGGACCGGTAACGCCCAGGCGCGCTCGGCGAAGGGGAACTTGACCAGGATGGTCAGGACGACCCACTTGTGCCCCCAGCGATAGGCGGTGAAGGCGTGGGTCGAGCGCACCGGATCGCGATGGCAGCCCTTGCCGTGGACCTTGGCGCCGCGGTGCTCGTCGACCGTGTCGTCGCCGGCGAGGAGGACGGGGCCGTCGGCGACGAAGTGGTCGAGGAGGAACTTCGCCAGGAGGCGAGCCAGGTGGAGCGAGGACCAACGCCGTTTCGAGAAGACGCGGTGATAGCTGGAGGGATCTCCGGGGGCCAGGCCCGGGACCGTGCGGAGCAGGTTGGAGACGGTGCGGCGTCCGGTGGTCAGGGTCGCCGAGACGAGCAGCACGAGGAAGCGTTGGTAGGTCGGTTGCAAGAAGACGGGAGCGAACTGGCCGAGCAAGGGCTGGGCGAAGGATGGTATAACGAGCATGAGGACCACCTTGGTCGGGAAACGTGGGGGCCGTGGTAAGCGCCCATGTTAACGCCAAGGTGGTCCGATTTTCTTGAGTGTGGCGGCTCACGACGAATGCCTTAAGAGGGCAGAAGTCGAACTCAGGACACCGCCGGATCGGGTCCATCACCGAGTCCCGGAGGACGGGCCCGGTTCCATCAAGAGCCCAGAAACGGGACCGGGAGCAGGAAGGCGTGTTGCTCGTAGAGGCTCCAGAGCCCGCCCCACGAGGTGTACTGGGCCAGGAAGACGATCAGGACGTAGGCCGCCGCCACCGGGACCATCCCCAGTCGCCCCAGCCCCGAGAGGGCCCAGTGCCGCCGGCTCGCTCGCCGGTCCCCCTGGGCGTAGGCCCAGCCGGAGGCCAGCCGGGCGGGGAACAGGAATCCCACGAACAGGAGTCCCGGGAGCCACGCCGCCTCCCTCGGGACGATCTCGATCTTCAGGAGGTACAGCGGGAGCGCCGCCGCCACCGTCAGCAAGACCGCCATCGCGAACGCCCAGGGGGCCCGGCGGAACCGCTCTCGGACCGCCCCGACCTCGAAGAATGCGCCGAACCGTCCCTCGACCGCGAACCGGACCTGCAAGAACGGCAGCGCCGGCACGACCAGGCCCAGCCCCAGGGCCCCCAAGAGCCCCAGGAGGGGGGCCCGACGCCCCATCGCCAGCAGGGTCGCCGGGGCCGCCAGCCAGGCCATCGCCCCGGCGAACCCCAGCGCCCCCAGCCGGGCATAATGCGGGAGCCGGAGCGCCGCGACAAAGTCCCAGGTCGCGTCCCGCGACTCGGCGTAGAGCCCCCCACGCCGGACTCGACGGGCCAGCATGATCAAGTTGGCCGGAGGCCAGGCGAAGTGCCGGAGCCGCCCCCCTCGGGCGCAGCTCGCCGCCACGTGCAGGGCCGTCAAGGCGGTCAGGACCAGGAGCCCCCCCCGCCAGGCCCGGGCGATCGGCCCGTCGGGGTCAATTAGCTCGGCCGAGGTCGCCAGCGACGAGACCAGCCGGACCGAGAGGAGCGAGAGCCAGGCCCCCGCCACCAGCCCCCCGACCCGACCGGCCCGGCGGACCCCGATCCAGCCGTCACGGAGCCGCCCCGACCGCGCGACCCGCCCCGAAGCCTCCAGCAGATATCCCAGACTGAGGAACTGGACGGCCGGCAGCGCCGCCAGGACCGAGAGCCCGACAAACAGCGAGGCCGCCCCGAAGACCCATTCCCCGCCCGAGGCCAGGACGGCGAAGACCCGCTGGACCCGACCCCGTCGGGAGACAGTCGCGGTGGCGGCGAGCATCGGCGGTTCGAGCGTGAGCGTGGCGTCCATGCCCCCATTACCGCCGGGCGAGGGCTCCCGGTTTCAGGATACCTGCGTCCGGTTTGGGATCGACCCATCAAGGACCACCCGAGCGATCTGTTCCTGATTCAAAGTCGACACTCAAATGTATCCCAGCGATATCCCATCCCATGCATAACCGTAGACGCGAAAGCCCTGCTCGACCCTGTGCCCCGGCACGTGGATCTCCCGGAGTGAGGCCAGGACGGCGGCATCCTGATCGGGCGAGTTGACCCGAATCTCGACCCACTCGATCGAGCCGCAGCCCTCTTCGCGGAACTGATGGCACCACTCTCCATCCCAGGCGGAGAGGTGGCCCGAGACGTCGCGAGTGCGCCAGGTGGGGCGGAGGTCGCCCAGGGCATCCATCGCGAGGCGTCGTTCGTTCCATCGCGTGTCGTTCATGATCGGGTGCATGCGCAACGCCCCTCCCCTACCTCGCAACCGAGCGTTCGAACTCCCCCGGTGGCTCCCGCCCTCACGGCGAAATGATCGCCTTGGGCAGGGCGGATCGAAGCGCTCGAACTCCGGCATCGCTGACCGCCGTGCGGTCGAGCGAGAGAATCTTGAGGTCGACCAGGGAGGCCAGTTGGGCCGACCCGGCGTCGCCCACTCTCGTCCCGGCAAGTTCGAGCCTCGACAATCCACGGATCCGCCCGACGTGCTCCATCCCGGCGTCGGTGACCTTGATCTGGCCAAGGTTCAAGAATTGGAGGCGGGGTAGTCGTTCCAAGTGCGCCAACCCGGCGTCGCCGATCTGGGTGTTGTAGAGATCGACTTTCTCCAGGCGGGTCATTCCTTTCAAGTGGATGAGCCCGGCGTCCGTAATTGTGGTGACGCACTCAAAGTAGATCATCCGTGGATTGAGCCCCGCCAATCGCGATAACCCGGCGTCGGTCAAGTCCGAGCCATTGAGGACGACGGATTCGACCCGCCCGAGTCGTGCGAACTGCGATGTCACCTCATCGGCCCCTGAACCGTGGAAACTGACTCCGGTCACGTCGGAAAAGTAGTCGACCCCGAGGCACTCCACGAGCCAGCGAGGACCACGCGGCTTCCCGTTCGCGATCGAGCGAAGGTCTTTCCATTGCCAGTCGTAGAGGACTCGCCCACCGACCCGCTCGATGGCCGCCACGGCTTGGCGTTGGACCCTGGCCCGGTGGACGATCCAACCCAGGCCCAAGCTCAGGAGAAGCACGATGGCCATCAGGGCCCGCAAGCTCAGGCGGAAGCGTCGAGACGGAGATCGCGTCGGGTCCTGGATTTTCATCTCGTGCATCGCTTGACCTCACCGCCTCATCACCCGTTTCGCCCTCCGTCTTCGGTAATGATATCAGGAATCCCCTATCCCGAGAAGGGGTGGAATCGTCGGGGTTTTACTTTTGTCGGAAATCTCGCTCCTCACCCGATATCTTGCTGGGAACGGGCGGGCCGCCCGATCAGCCGGCCCCGGATCGATCCGAGGTCGCGCCCCCCTGAAACGTTCGGCGACCCGCCGGGGTATCAGCTCGGAAGCATGATCCTCCGGAGCGACCGAGTCATGGGCAAGCGAGACTTACTGTTCGCGGCCCTCGTGCTCGGCGGGGCCGCCGCGCTGGGGTCGAGCCTGGCCCCGCCCCGGGCCCGGCCGACCGCCGAGCCGTCCCCGGCGGTCGAGCGGCCGGCGGTGGCCCATCGGGTCGACGCCGCCCTCGGCCGAGGGTGGGCCGATCGGGGGCTCTCTCCGACCCCGAGGGCTCCCGATCTCGCCCGGATGCGGCGGCTCTCGCTGGCCTTGACGGGCTCGATCCCCTCGCTGGAGGAGATCCGCGCCTTCGAGGCCCGGCCGGCGGAGGGCCGGGTCTCGTGGTGGCTCGACCGCCTGCTCGGGGACCGCCGGTCGGCCGACTACCTGGCCGAGCGGCTGGCCCGGGCGTTCGTCGGGACCGAGGGGGGGCCGTTCCTGGTCTTCCGCCGCCGCCGGTTCGTCTCCTGGCTCGGCGACGAGCTGGCCCGGAACCGGCCGTATGACGACCTCGTCCGCGACCTGATCGCCGGGAAAGGACTCTGGACCGACCACCCCTCGACCAACTTCGTGACCGTCACCCTCGACCCCGAGACGAAGGCGTACGACCCCGAACGCCTGGCCGCCCGGGTCGCCCGGGCCTTCCTCGGGGCCCGGATCGACTGCGCCCAGTGCCACGACCATCCCTTCCAACCCTGGAAGCGGGCCGACTTCCGGGGCCTGGCCGCGTACTTCGGCCAGGTCGAGCCCTCACTGACCGGCGTCACCGACGCCTCGGGCGAGTTCCGGGTCGATGACAAGAAGGACGGGCACCCCGTCGCGATCGCGCCCCGGGTGCCGTACCTGGCCGGGCTCGACACCGGGGCCGGGACCCGCCGGGATCGGCTCGCCCGGTGGGTGACCGACCCCCGGAATCCGAACTTCAGCCGAGCCACCGCCAACCGGGCCTGGGCGATCCTGTTCGGCCGGCCGATGGTCGAGCCGCTCGACGACCTGGCCGCCGCCGGCGAGCCTCCCGTAGCCCTCGGGCTCCTGGCCGACGACTTCGCCGCCCACGGCTTCGACTTCCGACGGCTGATCCGTGTGATCGCCTCGACCCGGGCGTTCGCCCTCGACTCGGCCGAGGGGGCCGACGCCGGCCCCCACTCGACCACCGAGGCCGCCTGGGCCGCCTTCCCGATCACCCGGCTTCGCCCCGAGCAGGTCGCCGGGGCCCTGCTCCAGGCCGCCTCGCCCGAGACGATCGACGCCGACTCGCACATCCTGGTCCGCCTGGCCACATCCGGGGGCGTCAACGAGTTCGTCGGCCGCCACGGCGACCCCGGCGAGGACGAGTTCGACCTCGAAGGCGCCGGGACGATCCCCCAACGCCTCCTGATGATGAACGGCGACCTCGTCCACAAGAAGACCCGCGACGACCCGGGCAATGCCTCGGCCCGGATCGCGATCCTCGCCCCGACCGACCGCCTGGCCGTCGAGGCCGCCTACCTCGCCACCCTTACCCGACGCCCCACCCCCGAGGAGGCCGCCCACTTCGAGGCCCGGCTCGCCGGGACTTCCGGGGTCGAGCGCAAGCAGCGGATGAGCGACCTCGCCTGGGCCCTCCTCAACGCGACGGAGTTTTCATGGGATCACTAGGCTCGAAGGCGATCGACCGGCGGGGAATCCTCAGGCTCGGCGGGCTCGCGGGGCTCGGCTGGCTCACGCCGGTCGGGCGGCTCCTGGCGGACCAGGCCGCGCGGGGGCGCGAGCCGGCCCGGTCGGTGATCCTGCTCTGGATGGCGGGCGGTCCCAGCCAGCTCGAAACCTTCGACCCCCACCCCGACACCCGGTCCGCCGGCGGGACCCGCGCCATCGCCACGGCGGCGAAGGGGGTCCGCCTGGCCGACGGATTCGGGCGGCTGGCCGAAGTCATGGACCGGGTCTCGGTCGTCCGGTCGCTCGTGAGCAAGGAGGGGGACCATGAGCGCGGGACGTTTTTGATGAAGACCGGGTATCGCCCCGACCCGACCGTCGAATATCCCTCGATCGGCGCCATCTGCTGCCACGAGCTGCCGGGGGGTGGGACCGAGATCCCCCGCCACGTCTCGATCCTCCCGGGCCAGTGGCCGGCGCGGGGCGGGTTCCTCGGCGGCGAATTCGACGCCTTCCAGCTCGGCGACCCGGCGCGGCCCCTGCCCGATGTCGCCGCCCAGGTCCCGGCCGCCCGCGAAGCCCGGCGGGTCGCCGACCTCGACGTGATCGAGGAGTCCTTCGCCCGAGGCCGGCGCGACCGGGTGGCCGCCACCCTCCACCGCGAGACCCTCGGACGGGCCCGGGTGATAATGACCTCCGAGCAGCTCAGGGCGTTCGACCTCAAGCTCGAACCGGAGGGCGTCCGCCTCGAATACGGCGACACCCCGTTCGGTCGCGCCTGCCTGGCCGCCCGCCGGCTCACCGAGGTGGGCGTCCGGTGCGTCGAGGTCACCCTCGGCGGATGGGATTCTCACGTGAACAATCATCAGGTCCATAAGGCTCGCGCGGCCGAGCTCGACCCCGCCTTCGCCGCCCTGATCCGCGACCTCGACGGCCGGGGCCAACTGGGGCGGACCGTGGTCCTCTGCGGCGGCGAGTTCGGCCGGTCCCCGGCGCTCAACCGCCTCGGGGGCCGCGACCACTGGCCGATCGGCTACAGCCTGGCCATCGCCGGCGGCGGCCTCAAGGGCGGGATCGCCGTTGGCGCGACCGACCCCGAGGGCCGCAAGGACCCCATCCGACCGGCCGGGATCGCCGACGTCCACGCCACCGTCCTCGCCGCCCTCGGCCTCGACCCGGCCAGGGAGAACGTCTCACCCGTCGGCCGGCCGATCAAGCTGAGCGAGGGGAAGGTGATCGGGGAACTGATGGGCTCATAGCCGCGGTCAAGGGGCGGGATCCGGGCCGGAGACCGGCTCGATCCAGAGCATCAAGCCTTCGACCGGATCGGCGGGCAGCGCGATCATCCCCTTCGAGTTCGACCGCATGGAGCGGCGGCGATACAGGACGACCGGCCCGTCGACGGGCCGCTGGACGTTTTCAGCGAACTCGCCGCCGCCGACCGACACGGAACCTTCCGGCGTTGGCCGCTCCGAGGACGGCCGGGGCCCTGATTTTTCCATCACGGCTTGCACGGGGGCCTTGGGACCGGTCAAACTGTCCTGCCCGATGGCACCCGCCAGGATTTCCCCCGGGGTCCCGGGGATGACGGATGACCGAGACCGAATCATGGACATCCGACTGGCGATCATCCAGCATGGCGACTACCGGGAGGCCCTGCAACTCCGGGGATCGGGCCAGCCTGAGCCCTACGCTGGGATGTACCAGAGCATCGAGATGACGGAGCGGCTGGTCGCGGGGACGGCCTACCGGATCATCAGCCTGGACGCCCCGCCCTACCGCGTCGAGAGGGGTCCGGGCGAACTCGTCGGGATCTCGCCCCCGAAATGGAAGAAGGGGGCCAAGATCCCCTGGTCCTGGATGGCCTACCGGGCGGTCCGCGAGTTCCGGCCGACGCACATCCTGCTGAGGACCGGCGGGCTCATCGCCACCCCGATCCTCCGCTACGCGATGGCGAGGGACCTGGACGTGCTGGTGATGATGGCCGGATACGTCCCCTCGGCCGGGCTCCGGGACCGGCTGGTCAATCGGTTCCTGATCCGGGCGCTGAACGACCCGTGCGTCTCGATGGTCGGGAACCACCGGAAGCCCGCCGCCGACTCGCTGGTCGTCGCCGGGGTCCGCCCCGAGAAGGTCGTCGCCTACGAGTTCCCCACCGAGTCCCGGCCGGACCGGAAGCCGATCAAGACGATCCGGATCGGGGACGAGGTCCACATGGGCTATGCCGGGACCTTGATGGCAGGCAAAGGGATCGCCGACGTCCTGGAGGCGGTGATCCTGCTTTCCCAGTCGGGGTTCCCGGTCCGCCTGACCATCTGCGGCGACGGCCCGCTGATGGCGTCGCTCCGCGAGCGGGCCTCGGTCCTTCCCGAAGGGCGGGTCAACTTCCGGGGCCGGGTCGGGAACGCGGCCATCCTGGAGATGATGGAGCAGGCGACGTTCCTCTGCGTGGCCTCGCGTCGCGAGTCGTCCGAGGGGATGCCGATCGTCGTGACCGAGGGGCTGTCCTGCCGGACCCCGCTGCTCTGCTCGGACCACCCCTGCCTCACCGACATCCTCGCCGATGGCGAGGGCCTGCGCTACTTCCCCTCGGGCGACCCCGCGGCCCTGGCCGGACTCGTCCGCGAGCTCGCCAACGACCCGGCAGCCTACGCCCGGCTCTCCGAGGCGACCGAAGTCGCCTGGAACAAGGTCTTCACCCCGACCCTGATCCACGAGCCGATCGAGCGGTGGCGGGCGAGCTGGAAGCCCCCCCGGGTCGCCGGCCCCCGCGAGCAGCCCAGCCCGACGCATTAGCCATTCTGGCCCGGCCATGATGTCGGATGGCGTGGAGCGGAGCGAGGCCCACCGTCCCTGGATGTCGATTGGTGGGCCTCGCTCCGCTCGACGCCACCCGACTAAAGTCGCTCCGTTCGAAGCGAAACCGCACCGGGCACCGCCCGACCCGGCTCAATCCGGGCTCGCGGCCCGCTCCCAGTAGCGGAAGGTCGTCGGGTCAATGGCCGGTTCCCGGTCGCGTCGCGACTTCAAGCAGGCGAAGAACGCCCGGCTCTCGGCCTCCAGGCCGAGCATCCGGGTGCTGGCCAGGACCCGGGTGATCCGGAGCCAGTTGTGGTTGGGGCGGGCCCAGACGTCGCGCTTCCGGAAGAAGTCGGCCGCCTCGACGACCTGGCCCTCGCGATAATCCAGGCCCAGGAAGGCGAGGAAGCAGCCGAAGGACCGCCCGAGCGATTCCTGGAGCGCCGGGTCGGCGCGGAATTCGGCCACGTCGGCGTCGGTGACCAGCGGGGCGTCGGGGTTATACCCGCTGGGCTCCCGGAGCGGGAAGGTCCACTGGATAAAGTCGTGGACCGACTCCATCTCGCGGTCCGAGAAGGCCCAGAGTCCGGCGAGCGTCCGCCCCCGGGCGTCGGGGGCGGTCCCCCGGTAGAAGTCGGTCAGTCTCGACATCGTCCGGTCCTCCTTCCCCCTCCGGATGCAACTCCCCTGCCGGTTCGATGCCGGCCGCGCGATTGGCGGCCGGGGTCCGAGGCGTTAGACTGGGGGTCGAAGGCGGTCGGGCGTCGCGGAGGTCGGGCCGCCCGGTCCGGGGGGCCCACTCGGGCCGAGGGGCGAGGGTCCATGGCGCTGGTCAGCATCCGAGGGGTGAGCGTGGCGTTCGGCGGTCCGACGCTGCTGGACCGGGTCGATTGGCAGGTCGAGCGCGGCGAGCGGGTCGGGCTGGTCGGCCGGAACGGCGCGGGGAAGTCGACGCTCTTGAAGCTCCTCCATGGCGACCTCGCCCCCGACGAGGGGGAGGTTCTCCGATCCCAGGGGGTCCGGGTCGCCCGGCTGATCCAGGAGGTCCCCGAGGGCCGGGGCGGGTCGGTCTTCGACGAGGTGGCCGTCGGGCTCGACGAGGGGGACGGCGGCGACACGCCCGACCACGCCGTCGACCGGGTCCTCTCGCGGATGAAGCTGGACCCCGACGTCCTGTTCCAGTCGCTCTCCTCGGGGATGAAGCGGCGGGTCCTTCTGGCCCGGGCCCTGGTCCGCGAGCCCGACGTCCTCCTGCTCGACGAGCCGACGAACCACCTGGACATCGAGTCGATCCGCTGGCTCGAAGACTACCTGCTCCGGTTCGGCGGGACCCTGGTGTTCGTCACCCACGACCGGACGTTCCTGGGCCGGCTGGCCACCCGGATCGTCGAGGTCGACCGGGCTCGGCTGTTCGACTGGTCGTGCGACTACCCCACGTTCCTCGATCGCAAGGAGGCCGCCTTGGCGGCCGAGGAGCGCCAGGAGGCGCTCTTTGACAAGCGGCTGGCCCAGGAGGAAGTCTGGATCCGGAAGGGGATCCAGGCCCGACGGACCCGGAACGAGGGTCGGGTCCGCGCCCTCAAGGCCCTTCGCGAGGAGCGCCGGGATCGCCGCGAGCGGACCGGGAACGCCCGGATCCTCGCCCAGGAGGCCGAGAAGTCGGGGTCGCTGGTCATTGAGGCCAAGGGGGCGGGCTTCACCTACGACGACCGGACGATCATCGCCGGAGCCTCGGTCGCGATCATGCGGGGCGACAAGGTCGGCTTGATCGGCCCCAATGGCTCGGGCAAGACCACCCTGATCCGCCTCCTCCTGGGGGAGTTGGAGCCGACCTCGGGCTCGGTCCGCCGGGGGACGAACCTGGAGGTCGCCTACTTCGACCAGCTCCGCGCCAAGCTCGACGAGGAGAAGACGGTCCAGGGGAACGTCAGCGAATACGACTCGGTCGTCATCAACGGCCAGCCCCGGCACATCATCGGTTACTTGCAAGACTTCCTGTTCCCGCCCGAGCGGTCCAGGACGCCCGTCAAGCTCCTCTCCGGCGGCGAGCGGAACCGATTGCTCCTGGCCAAGCTGTTCACCAAGCCCTCCAACCTGCTGGTCCTGGACGAGCCGACCAACGACCTCGACGTCGAGACGCTGGAACTCCTGGAAAGCCTCCTGATCGACTACCAGGGGACGATTCTGCTGGTCAGCCACGACCGGACCTTCCTGAACAACGTGGCGACCTCGGTTCTCTCGGTCGAGCCCGACGGCCAGGTCCGCGAGTCGGCCGGCGGCTACGACGACTGGCTCCGCCGCTCCGTCGCCGAGGTCGAGGCCCGGACCTCCGCCGCCCCCGAGCCGGCCAGGCCGGGCCCGGCCCCTTCGAAAGGGAAGCCGAAGAAGCTCGGCTTCAAGGAGAAGCGCGAGCTGGACGAGCTTCCCAAGAAGATCGAGGCCCTGGAGATCGAACAGGCCCGGCTCCACGACGAGATGGGCAACCCCGGTTTCTACCAGCGCGAGCGGCACGAGATCGCCCGGGCCACGGCCCGGCTCGACGCGGTCGGCCGCGAACTGGCCTCGGCCTTCGAGCGCTGGGAGTCGCTTGAATCGCTGGCCTGAGGTGGCTTCATCGTCCCCGGGAGGTCCGCCATGCCAGGCACCTACGAGACCGTCGCGAAGGTCGGCGAAATCCCCGAGGGGGAGGGGCGACCCTTCGAGGTCGACGGCCGGCCGATCGCCGTGATCCTCGACGGGGGGACGTACTACGCCATCGACGACCACTGCCCCCACCAGGGCGCCCCGCTCTCCGACGGCGTCGTGGGCGACCGGGCCCTCACCTGCACCTGGCACGGCTGGCGGTTCAGCCTGGAGGACGGCCGTTGGCTGGACAGCCCCAGGTCCCAGATCCGGATCGGCACCTATCCGGTCCGGGTTGAAGGGGACGAGATCCAGGTCCTCATCTAGAAATCGAAGACGAAAAACCTTTGGATCGACCAGGAGTTCTTCACATGGCTGGAGTTTATGACGTCAGGAGCGCAGTCGCCGATGCCTTGAAGTTCACCGACTCGGCCACGGGATCGGTCCTCATGACGATCGAATTGAACGGGGAAGCGGCCAATCTCCTCAACAATCTCACCAGGGATCTCGATCGAGATCGCGGCCGGGTGATCGCCGAAGCGCTCTCGCTGCTGTTCGTCGGCGTGACCATTCAAAAAGAGGGGATGCAGATGGCCGTCGTCGATCAAAGCGGCAAGATCCAGACCGTCCTCGACTTGATCCCCAAGGAATGACGCGGGCCCATGGAATCGAAGCCGAAGCCACGATCGCTCGACGACCTGATCGATCCCAAGCGGGTCAGCATCGAAGTCTAGACCTTGGAGTTGGCCCCAGAGCGGGAGGCGAGGTTACGACGGGAAGAGGAGGACGCAGCCCATGACCGAGCCAGGAAGAAAGCCGGCGAGGATCACGAACGCCGCAAGGACTTTCTCCTCTTCGTCTACTCCCTGGCCGTCGTCGCCGTGGCGACCCTGTCGAGTGTCGTCGCGCTCTTCCGGTCGCCGACCAGCTCCCCCTGGGCTGCCCCCCTCCTGACCCTGATCGTCGGGGGCCTGCTCGGATATCAGACCGGGAAATCCCAGGCGACCAAGGGCGCAACTTGAGATCGCGACGATCGAGATTCGAAGTGGGTTCAGGCATCCAGGGGGAGGCCGGGCGAGGCCGCCCACGATCCGCCCCGCCCGGGAATCGACCCGGCGGCACACCCTGGCCGAATGAATATCTCGTCAACATCTGTGGACAATAACATTTCGATTTCATCGCGGGTCGTTCGATCGGAGATCGACCCGACGACAACCGGGACCACCGCACCATGAGAGCCGCCTACATCGAGCAGCCCGGGCCCCCCGAGTCGATCCGGGTCGGCGACCTCCCGCGACCGGAGCCGGGCCCCGGGCAGGTCCTGGTCCGGGTCGGGACATCGGCCCTGAATCCGATCGACCTGTACGTCCGGTCGGGCCTGGTGGCGATGCCGATGTCGTTTCCCTACGTCATCGGCGCCGACCTGGCCGGGACGGTCGAGGCCGTCGGGGCGGGCGCCAGCCGGTTCCGGCCGGGGGACCGGGTCTGGGGGTCGAACCAGGGGCTCCTGGGCCGCCAGGGCGTCTCGGCCGAATACGCGGCGGTCGCCGAGGCGTGGCTCTATCCGACCCCGGCGAGCCAGACCGACGCCGAGGCCGCCGGGCAGGCGCTGGTGGGGATCACCGCGCACCTCGGGCTCTTCCAGAAGGGCCAGCTCCAGGCGGGCGAGACGGTCTACGTCCCGGGCGGGAGCGGCGGCGTCGGCTCGATGGTCGTCCAGATGGCGAAGGCCGTCGGGGCCCGGGTGGCGACCTCGGCCGGAAGCCCCGACCGGGTGGAGTTCTGTCGGTCGATGGGCGCCGACCTCGCCCTCGATTACAAGGCCGACGACATCCCCGCGAGGCTCCGCGAGTTCGCCCCCGAGGGCGTCGACGTCTGGTTCGAGACCCAACGCGAGCCGGACTTCGAGAAATCGATCCCCCTGCTCCGGCGCAAGGGGCGGATGATCGTGATGGCCGGCCGGGCCGCCCGGCCCGCCTTCCCGGTCGGCTCGTTTTATCCCCGCGACTGCTCGCTGTTCGGGTTCGCCATGTTCAACGCCGCGCCCGACGACCAGCGTCAATGCGCCGAGGACATCGTCCGGTGGTCCGAGGCCGGCCGGCTCAAGGTCCCGATCGGACGGACCTTCCCCCTCTCCGAGGCGGCCGAGGCGCACCGCTTCCTGGAGGCGAACACCCTCCACGGGGCCGGCAAGCTGATGGGGAAGGTGGTCATCCAGGTCGACTGAGGGGGCGATCCAGGATCGAAAATGGCGAATGGTTGATGGTTAACGACGGACAAGCGCAAATGCATCCGGAGCCACCTCGGCCGCTCTTCCGGGATTTCCTTCACCCATCAACCATCGGCCATGACCCATTCCCACGACTCCGAAAATAGACCGGCTTGTCTCTGAAGGGCGATCCAGGCTCCCCTCAGCGGTTGGCCGGCAGGCCGAGGATCACGCACCAGTGCGGGATTCCGTCCTCGCCGGTGGCGTAGCCGACCCCGATCCGGGAATACTTCCCAAGCAGGCGGGCCTTGTAATCGGGGTTCTGCAAGAGGCCCTTGACCAGGGTCTCGGGGTCCGGCTGGCCGGACGAGATGGTCATGGCGAGATCCTGATAGCGCTTCTGCTCGACCCCGTCGAAGGACGGGGCCTTGCCCTCCTTCCCCCGGGCCAGCTCGGCGGCGACGGCCTCGGCGGGCTTGCCCAGGCCGGGGTCGGCGGCGAGTGCCCCGAGCTGGGCGGCCGACCGCTCGTCGTTGATCCGCTTGACCAGGTCGGAGGCGGCGGCGGTCGGATCGAGCTTGGGGATCGGCTTGCCGAACTCGGCCGACCAGTAGGGCTTGTCGTCCTTCCCTTCGACCCGGGCGACGCCGATTTCGGTGAAGTCGCCCATGATGTTCTTGCGGTGCGGCGGGCTGTCCATCCAGCCCTGCATCACCGAGGCCACGTCCCGGTAGCCCTGGGCGACGTTCTCGCCTGTCGTCTGGTAGTGATAGCCGGCGCGGGTGACCCGCTGCGCGGGGGTCGAGCCGTCGCCGCCCTCGTGGCTCATCACGTCGCGATCGGCCATGTCCTTGGCGTGGCCCCTGGCGGCCCCTTCAAGCCTGGCATCGAGTTTCAGGGGCGGGAGCTTTTCCTTGGCCCGCTCCCGGTTGTGGGCCTCGACGAGTTCGGCGACAACCGGGTCCGCCCTGGGCGGGGCTTCGGGCCTGGGCGGGGGATCTTGTGCCCCGAGGAGCCAGGGGATCATCCAGGCGAGGGCCAGGGCCGCCCTCCGCCGCCGGGGGTCCGCGATGGGGTATCTCATCTCCCGATTGTTGGGCCGGAGGGCGTGCATTTCAAGCGTCCGGATCGGCCGGGCCGCGGTCGCGATTGACGGCCGATCACATGGGCCGATAAGATACGCGCTTGGTCGTGCCCCTACCATCGGATCCACCGCCCCGCTCGACGAGCCCGGCGGGCACGGGAAGACTGCCGAACGATGAAAGACGAGCTCCGCCCCGCCCACGAACTCGAACACGCCAAGCCGACCGTCATCCATCATTCGGATGAGAATACGACGATCCTCGGCCGGTGGCTGCAATCCGGGATGGATCAAGGCCCCCGGTTCTGGCTCTGGGTCTTCGGGGCCGTCGCCGCCCTGTCCACTCTGGCGGTCCTGACCAGCGGGCTGGTGGCCGGGAAGTCGGAGACCGGCCAGGCCTGGATCGACCTGATCCCCGCCAAGTCGGCCGAGGACCAGCTCAAGGTCGCCGAGGCCCACCCCAAGACCCCGGTCGCCGACTGGGCCAGGCTCCGGGCCGCCTTCGAGGAGTACGACAACGGGCTGATCGATTTGACCACTCCCGGCAAGAAGGAGACGGCCGGCCCCCGCCTCAAGAAGGCGCTGGAGCTGTTCGGGGAGGTCGCCCGCGAAGCCCCCCGGGATTCGTCGCAGGCCATCGGCGCCGCGCTCGGGGTCGCCCGGACCCTGGAGGCCCGCAACGAGCTGCCCGAGGCGATCAAGCAGTACAAGCTCGTGGCCGCGACCTGGCCAACCATCCCCGAGGCCAGGCAGGCCGAGGCCCTGGCCAGGGCCCTCGAAGAGCCCGAGAACGTGATGTTCTACAAAGAACTTTACGCCTACAAGGCCCAGGCCGGCGCGACCGGGCCCATCGACCTTCCCCCCGGCGCCTCGTTGCCCTTCGACGTCAAGTCGATGATCCCCGGCCTGACGGGGCCCAGCGGCCTCGGTGGCCTCGACTTCAAGTCGAACAAGCCCATGGCCCCGGCCCCCGAGGGGCTTGACGCGCCGCCCCCGAAGCCCGGTCCGGATCCGACCCCGACCGAGCCGAAGGCCCCGGCTGTCGCGCCCAAGTCCGAGTTGCCCGTCGACCCCTTCTCGCCCCCCAAATCCCAGGACTGAGGATTCAGGACTCCGCCGATGACCTCCGGTGGTGCGGCTTCCGGCGGGATCGATCCCGGCTCGTCCCGCGATCACCGTTCGGGCCCGTCTTCGAGTCCTGAGAGGCTATCCGGGATCGAAAATGGCTGATGGCTGATGGTTAAATACGAACAAGCGCAGATGCATCCGAAGCGTCTTCGACTGATTTCCCGGACTTCCTTCACCCATCATCCATTTTCCATAACCCATTGCCGCGACTCGGAAGAATTGCCGGATCGCCTCTGAGTCCCCGGTTGTGAAGCCATGCCGCCCGAACTGTCCGAAGTCCCTTCCGACTTCATCGTCAAGGCCCGGATGGCGGGCAAGCGGATCGACGCCTACCTGGCGAGCCGGTATCCGGACTACTCGCGGAGCGTGATCCAGAAGGTCATCGACGCCGACGCCGTCCTGGTCAACGGCCAGCCGACCAAGGCGTCGTACAAGGTCCGCGAAGGGGACCAGATCCGGGCCTGGCTCCCCGACCTCGGCGACGGCTCGCACGTCCCCGAAGATATCCCGCTGACGATCGTCTACGAGGACGCCGCCTTCACCGTCGTCGACAAGCCCGCCGGCCTGGTCACCCACCCGGCCAAGGGGAACTGGACCGGGACGATGGTCAACGCCCTCCAGTTCCACTTCGACACCCTCTCGACCGTCGGCGGCGAGCACCGGCCCGGGATCGTCCACCGCCTCGACCGCGATACCTCGGGCCTCCTGATCGTCGCCAAGGACGACCGGGCCCACAAGGAACTCGCCCGCCAGTTCGAGGCCCGGACGATCCGCAAGGAATACCTCGCCCTGGTCTACGGCGCCCCCTCCCGCGACAGCGACTTCATCGAGAAGCCCCTCGGAATGCACCCCCACCAGCGCGAGAAGGTGGCCGTCCGGAGCCTCGAAGACGGCGGCAAGGAGGCCGCGACCTTCTACGAGGTCCTCGAACGCTTCGACGGCTTCGCCCTGGTCCGCTGCAAGCCCAGGACCGGCCGGACCCACCAGATCCGGGTCCACCTGGCCCACATTGGCCACCCGGTCCTTGCCGATAAAGCCTATTCCGGCCGCGAACGCCTCACCCTCGGCGACCTCCTCGGCCCCGGAGCCCCCGAAGCCGACCGCGTCCTGATCGCCCGCCAGGCCCTCCACGCCCACGCCCTCGACCTGCTCCACCCGATGACCGGCGCGTCGATCCACTTCGCCACCCCCATGCCCGCCGACATGGCCGCCGCCCTCGCCGCTCTCCGGGCCCACCGGGTCGCCAGGTAGGCGTCGGGTCCGAGGGATCAAGGCGTTCCGGGGAAGATGAGCTGGCGATGCATCAGGATCCGCTCGGTCCAGAGGCGATACCCCTCGGGGCTGAGGTGGAGCCCGTCGAAGGCGTAGAGCTCGGCCCGGGGGCGGCCGTCGGGGCCGAGCATCGGGGCGAACAGGTCGATGTAGTGGAAATCCGGCCGCGAGGCCAGTTCGAGGCGGATCATCGCGTTGGCCGACCGGATCGCGTCGGTCAGCGGCCATCGGGCCGGGCTGGGCTTGATCGAGAGGAAGGTGAAGGGAATCGGCCCCAGCTTCGAGTCCAGCCGTTGCCTCAGGTCGCGGAACGAGCCCAGGACGTCGAGCGGTGACCGGCCCTCGCCGAGGTCGTTCTCGCCCGCGTAGAGGACCACCGACCCCGGCCGGTGGGGGACGACCAGCCGCTCGAAGTAGCGGGCGCAGTCCGCCAGGGTCGAGCCGCCGAAGCCGAGGTTGACGATCCGGGGTTCGCCGAGATCTCCGGCCAGGCTCGACCAGAGCCGGATCGACGAGCTTCCATAGAAGACGATCGGTCGGATGCGATCCATCGGATTTCAGGACACTCGCGAATCGCTCGGGGCTTTCGGTTGGGAGTGCGGACCCCGGTGGAGGACGTGCGTGATCTCATTCGATCCGGCCGGGGCGTCGATCACTGCGACGATCCGATCGGCCGCGCGGTCCGAGGCGCCCGGGACGGCCACGCGGTCGCGGAGCCTGGCCAGGGCGGAGGAGGCCTCGTGCCGCTCGTTCGGGTCGCCGAGCCACCGGGCGGCGTGCGTGGCCAACTCGCCCGAGACGTCGGCGGCCGTCAGGTATTCGGGCATCACCTCGGCGTCGGCCAGGAGGTTGACCAGGCTGATGTACTTGGCCTTGATGAACTTGCGGGCGACCCAGAGGTCGAACGCCTTGACCTTGTACAGGACCACCGTGGGCAGGGCCTCGACCATCAATTCCAGGCCGACCGACCCCGAGACCGCCCAGGCGACCTCGGCGATCCGAATCAGCTCGGGCGTCCGGGCGGCATGGACCTCGACGTCGATGGCCAGGCCCGAATCCTGGAGGATCTTGCAGGCCAGGTCGCGATGCTTGTGGTGCAGGCAGGCGATGGCGAACCGGGCGTCGGGGCGGTCGCCGGCCAGTTTCGAGGCGGCCCGGAGCATGATCGGCAGGTTCCGCGTGACCTCCTGCGTCCGGGAGCCCGGCAGGATCGCCACCAGCGGGCCCGGTCTCGCCGCGACCTCGGCGATGAACCCGAAGTCGAGCGTCCGCTCGGCCAGCTCGTCGAAGTACGGGTGGCCGACGTAGACCGCCCCCGCGACCCCGCGCTCGTGATACCAGGCCGGCTCGAACGGGAGGCTGCAAAGGACGTGGTCGATCGACTTCTTGACCTTCTCGACCCGCCAGCCCGCCCACGCCCAGATCTGCGGCGGGACAAAGTAGAAGACCGGGATTCCCCGCTTCTTGGCGGCCCTGGCCAGGTGCCAGTGGAAGCCCGGGTAGTCGATCAGGACCACCGCGTCGGGCCGGTGGTCGCGGAACTCGCGGTCGGCATCCGCGAGCAGCTTGAAGAATTTGTCGAGGTTGAGCAAAACCCGGACGAACCACATGACCGCCAGGTCCACCAGCGGATAGAGCAGCTTGGCCCCGGCCTCCTCCATCCTCGGGCCGCCGAAGCCCACGACCTCGACCTCGGGCCGGAGCTTTTGGAGCGATCGGATCAGGTTCGCCGCATGCAAGTCGCCGCTCGGCTCGCCGGTGGAAAGGAAGATCCGCATCGATAAGGCTCGCGTTCATGCCTCGGAAGTCGGGTCCGTCCCGCAGTCGGGGAACGTAGCAAATCGGTGCCGATCGGGATAGCGGAGAAGCGAATCGAGGAGATTGAACCGCCAAGACGGTCGAGTAGTGGCCTGCCCCCCAAAAGCTGGTCCAGTCTTAATGGGAATTGTACAACTGGCAGAGAGCCAGGGAGCGATTCATGCGAAAACGACCGACTACTGAACGGATCGCCAAAACCCTCCGCGAGTTCCAAG
>JAABUJ010003079.1_pt1 | contig 19285 bp, 20 predicted proteins | sample 5559131 | NCBI WGS metagenome assembly JAABUJ01 (sample SAMN10711875, study PRJNA513366) | rock metagenome | isolation source: Antarctica rocks | place: Antarctica: Victoria Land, Mt New Zealand nord | collected 2016-01-07 | reverse complement strand
CAGAGTGATTCAGCGCTTCGGGTCGGCGGGTGTGCCGTTGCGCGCGGAAGATCCGGGCGTAGAGGCCGTCCACTGCGAGCAGCGCGGTGTGCGTGCCGCTCTCCACGATCCGGCCGGCATCCAGGACGACGACCAGATCGGCCTGTCCGAAGGTGGCGAGCCGGGTGGAGCACAGCAGCACGGTCGCTCGCGAAGCGGGCGGCGCGTCCGGCCCGACGGCTGAACGCAACGCGGTGATGATCTGCGCTTCGGTCTGCACGTCGACGGCGGAGAATGGGTCGTCGAGGACGAGCAGTCGGGGGGTGCTGGTCGGGGCGGCCAGGCTCCGGGCGAGCGCGATGCGTTGCCGCTGCCCGCCGGAGACCTGCACGCCGAGCTCACCGATGCCGGTGTCGACGCCGGCCGCCATCGCGGTGACGTCCTCGCTCAGCCCAGCGACGGCCAGTGCTCTCGCCAGGCGCAGCCCCTGCGCCTGCTCATGGTGGGCTGCGGATGCGCCGCGAGGCTGGGGTAGCAAGACGTTGTCGGCGATGCTGCCGGAAAACACGGGGTGCCCCTGCGGCAGGTACCCGACCGCGCTGCGGTCGGTGGGCTGCCAGCACTGCGGGTCCTCACCGTCGACCCGGACGCGCCCGCTGTCCGGTGGGTACAGCCCGAGCACGAGCCGGGCCAGCGCGGACTTGCCCGACCCGACTGGGCCGGTCACCGCGACCAGGGCGCCGGGGGGCACCTGCAGGCTCACCCCACGCAGCGCGGGTTCGGTCGCCCCGGGGTAGGTGAAGGCGACGTCGTGCAGGCTGAGCGCTGTCGCCGCTGCCCGTGGGGGTGCCGGCGGCGTAACGGGGGCGGGCTGCCAGGGCAGGCCGGCGATGCGGTCGGTGCTCCAGGCGGCGCGTGCTGGCTCTGCCGTGCGGGACGCCGGTCGGGCCAGCAGCGGGGCGAGCCGGCTGTAGGCGGCGGTGGCCGCCTGGATGCGGTTGGCCATCTGCGGGATCCGAAACGCGCGGGCAGTGAATCGCCCGAACAGCCCCAGGAACGCCACCAGGTCACCGGTGCTCAGGTCGCCGTTGACGACCCGGTGCCCACCGAGCCACAGCACCGCCAGGACACCGCTGGTGACAAGCGTGCCGTACACCGGTCCGAGGACCGCGTCGAGGCGGGACGCGGCAAGCTCCGCGTCGGCCTGGTCCTCGGCCAGGGCGCGGAGCCGGGCGGTGTACCCAGGGCCGCGCCCGGACACCCGCAGCACCCGCAGCCCCGTCAAACCCTCCTGGATGAACGCGGTGACTGCGGCGTTGGCCTCGCGTGCCCGCAGCGTCCGGCTGATCACCCGGGACCCGACAGCCTTGGACAGCGCCAGTGCAACCGGGACCGGCAGCAGTGCCAGCACCGCGAGTGTCGGGTCATAGATGAGCATCACCACGATCAGCGAGACCGAGAACAGCAGCGTGTCCCAGGTCTCGACGATGACCTCACCCACACCGGTGCCCAGCACCTCGACATCGCCGACGACCCGGGCCATGACCTCGCCGACGGAGGTGGTGTGCAACCGCTGCGCCGGCCAGGACAGCACACCGCGCAGGGCGTCGGCGCGCACGTTCGCCCGGATCCGGTTCTTGCACACCCCGAGCCAGAAGCGCTTCCCGACCCGGGGCAGCTCAGTCGCGAGCGTCCCGCCGATCAGCAGCACCGCAGCTTGGGTCACCGCGGCGCTACTGGCCCGACCGTGATCGTGGGCCACCACGACGTCGATCGCGTGCCCGAGCAGCACCGCGGGCAGCACCACCGCGGTGTTCATCACGACCCCGCACAACGAGCCGATGCTCAGCAACCCGGCGACCTGCCGGGCATACGGGCGCATCGCCCGCCACACACCGGCCTCCTCCCCGACGCGAGCCGGGGAATCCGTGCCCGGCAGGGTCACTGCCCGGGTGCGGGCGTCACAGCACACCCAGCAGGGCGGTGAGGTCGGCCACCGCAGCCCCGGCGTACTCCGATCCTGCGGCGACCGCGGCCACGTCAGCCCACACCATCACGGCCGTCCACACCGCGTGCCACTCCGCACTCGGTTCGGTCCCCTCGAGGTAACACTCGCGCAGGACGCGGCGATCCAGCGGATCCGGCCAGGACCGCAGGTCCAGCACCGGGTGGGAGGCGTAGGCATCACCGAAGTCGATCAGTGCGGTGAACGGCCCTGAGGCGTCGGTGAAGGTGTGGGTGAGACCGGGATTGGAGTGCAGCACCACGGGCGGCTGCTGCACAGTGGCAGGCAGGACGTCCAGTGCCCGGCGAGCGAGCTCGGGCACCGTGATGGCCAGCGGCCAGCGGCCCGGCCGGGCGTGCAGGTGCTCGCAGAGGTCGGCGAAGCCGAGTTCGAGGCGTCGGTGCAACGCGGCGACGTCCTGGTCCACCGGCAACCCGTGCTCATCCGGTAACACACGGCCCACTGCTGCCGGGTCCAGCGCGTGCACCGACCGCAGGACCGCGCTGAGCGCATCCAACACCGCACGCCTGTGCACGCTGTCGACCGGCTGAGTGCTGAGCGGGCGGCCCGGCACCCGGCTCATGACCGTGAACTCGACCGGACCGGCGACGCTGTCAACCTGTGCGTAGCCGAACACCCGTGGGATCCGCCCGACCAACGGCTCGGCCAACGCCCGCAGCAGTGCCACCTCCTTCGCCTGACTGGTCCGCGGCCGCAGCCGGTGCGGACGCTGGGTCTTGACCACGACCCCACCATCCAACCGATACACGCGGGCCTCTCCACCGGACTCATCAACCTCCAGCACCGTCGAGACGGCCCAACCAGCCGGTAGATGGGCCCGGGCCAGCTCCAGCACCAGGCCGGCGCCCAGCACCGGATCAGGGGCGTCGGGCTGGCTGTACGTGTCACCGCGTCCCACAGGACTTCCTTCCAATTTCGTCGGGGCCCGCCCCGCGGATGGTCACGGGCAGCACCCCCCACGACACCTTGGCACCGTCACGCTGCTCCCACCCAACAGTCACCGCCGCGGGGATGGCACAGCGCCGCATGCCAGGGCAGACCGCTGGCCACACCGCCACCGGCGATATTCAACCCGGTTGCAGCTCACGGGTTAGCCTCCGGCGGGCGGGGGGTCCGGCGTGGGGTGGGCTGGCGGGGTTGTTGTTTGTTGCGGGCACCGTCTGCCCGGATGGCTCCGGGCACCCCGACGGGCAGGGTCCCGGTGGCTGCGTAGTTGAGTGCGTCGTAGTCGATGTCGGGCATCCGGCGGTCGAAGGTGATCGCTTTGTGGGTGAGGGACAGGGACAGGGCGACGGCGAGGTCGGCGTGGATGAGGCCGAGTTTGCGGGCGGCCACGGCGATGCGGGTTTGGCAGCGGGCATCCACGCAGTGCAGGGCGGCGGTGCGGGCGGCCGAGCCGACCGCAACACCGAGGTCGACGTTGCGCAGGGTGCAGGTGGGGCCGGTGAATTCCAGCTCGGCGGAGTCCGCGCGTTGTTGTTTGGTGGCGTGCAGGAACTCGGCGCAGGTGGCGTAGCCGCAGGCGCCGCAGTCGTAGTTGGGTGGATAGGGGTTGACCAGTCCGATGAACAGGACACCGTCGAGGGCTTGGGCGGCGTCGGCGTCGCGGAACCAGATCGCCTCACGGCGCTCGGCGCCGCGGGCCCGCATCCACTCCGCGAGTCGTAGCAGAGTCGTCGGGTCCTCGGCGAGGACGGTTTCCAGGAACGCCGGGGACCCGGCGGCGAGGAGTTGGCCACCGGATTTCGGGGCGGTCATCGCTGCGCCGGCCATGAGTTGGCCGACTTGGCGCACGACAGGCCCGCGTAGCTCGGCGAAGTCGATGGGCCGCGCCCCGGCCGGGCTGGTGGCGGGTTGGCCACTGTCGGGGCGGGTCATGCCGGGCTGGGGGCGGCCGTGACCTGCCGGGTGCACCAGGCGTAGAGCGCGTCGTAGACGAACAGGGCACGGTCGAGCAGTTGCTGGTCGTCGGCCTCGACGTCCAATCCACCCAGACCGATCGCGAGCAACCCCGCCCCGAGCGGATCAGTGTCCAGGTCGGAGGCGATGTCCGCGGCATGCACGATCCGCCCGAGCCGAACCAGAGCGGGATCATCACCGAGGTCGTGTTCGGCGATGAGCGTCTCGAAGGTGCACCACTGCCCGCCACCGGGGTTGGGTTGGTGGACGTAGTCCGCGCCGGGGGCGTCGAAGGAGCGCCCACCGGTGCGGGCGGCTTCGGTGAGGACCTCCTCGGTGGGGACATAGACGATCTCGGCGGCCGGGTCGATGAAGCGGCGGATGAGCCAGGGGCAGGCGATGCGGTCGGTTTTCGGTCGGGCGCGGGTAATCCACTTCATGGGCTCTCCTCGGTGGTACTGGGGTCGTGGTCGGTGAGGCCGACCAGGTTCAGGTAGCCGCCGGGCACGTCGTAGCGGGTGATCGGCTGGTAGGTGACAGCGCGGTGGACGTCGCTGTCGGTCAGGGCGTCCCGGTGCGGGGTGGCGATCCAGGCGTCGAACACCTCGTGGCTGGGCCAGGCGGTGATGACCACGGTGTCCCCGCCCGCCGCGGCGGGTGCGCAGACCAGCTCGGCGAGGATGCCGTGCTGCTGGCGGATCTCACGGCCGGCGGCGATCCAGGCCAGGTACCGCTCCCACCACTGCGGGGGGACCGACACGGTGCGCAGACAGATGATCACGACGCAACTCCAGTGCTGGCAGTGACGGTGGGCGAGGGCACCGGGGCGGGAGGTGTCGGGCGAACGCCACCGCAGCGAGCAGCGAATTGCTCGGCGATCACCAGGGGGCTCTCGCGGCCCAGCCACCGGCGTACCTCACCACACATCGGAAACCTCCTTGATGCCCGGGGGCTTGGCTTCGCCACGACCTCACCGACAGTCGGCCTCTCGTGAGGGCTGTCGCCGCCCCACCGACCGCACCCTATATGTAACCGCGGTTGCATGTACAGTGGTGAGCACAGCACTCCGCCCGTACCCGAGGTCGACGCCCATCCATGTGCGCTCACCGCGCAGTGAGGAGGGATCATGCACCGTCAGCGACGCTGGGCCGGCAGGCGGCGCGCCCCCGACCAAGGCGATCGGTATGGCCTGCTCGTGTCCGCGGCGACCGTGTCGAGCCGGCGAGCGGCCACCCACGTGCGCGGCCTCCTGGCCGATTGGTCGATTCGCAGCACCGTGGTGGTGGCCCTGACGGCGCCCCCCACCGAAGGTGACGAGGAACGTTGGGACGTCCTGGTGTTCCCCGAGGATGGCGCCGCCGCCTACCGGGTGCTCGACACGATGTTGCCCGACGCTTGGCGGCAGTTGCGCTGAAGGCGTGCCCACACAGTGACCTCCATGACCGAAAGGAACAGAACATCATGGCTCTGAGGAAGAAAGCCAAGTTAGGGATCGCCGGCGGGGTGCTCGCCCTGGGCCTGATCGGCGCCGGCACCGCGATGGCGGTGTCCGGGGGTGACGGTGGCGGCTCGCTGAGCGGCCCGGACGCCGACCACGCCCGCGCCGCCGCCGTGGCGGTCGCACCCGGCGGACAGGCCGGGCAGGTGCGCACCGAATCCGACGCCGGCGCCGCCTACGGCGTCGATGTCACCCAACCCGACGGCACCAAGCTCGACGTCCGCCTGGACCGCAACTTCACCGTCCTGGGTACCCAACCCGCCGGGCAAGACACCGGCGGCGACAGCGGGGACAGCGGCGACGGGGACGGCGGCTGATGCGGTCACCAACCGTGCTGGTCGTCGATGACGACCCCCACCTGCGGGAGATCCTGCACACCGTGCTGGCCGGTGAGGGTTATCAGGTCAGCACCGCCGCCGACGGCGAGCAGGCCCTGGGCCGCACCGAGGGCGGTCTCATCGACATCATCGTCATGGACGTCACGATGCCCCACCTCACCGGCCTGCAGGCGTGTTACACGCTGCGCCAGCGGGGCGATCACACACCCGTACTGCTGCTCAGCGGACGGGCCGCCGGCAGCGATCGTGCCGCAGGGCTCGCCGCCGGCGCTAATGACTACTTGACCAAACCGTTTGACCTGGACACGCTGCTGGCACACGTGCACGCGTTGCTGTCCAGCGAGCCGGGCGGAGTCGTTGGCGGCTCCTGCCCGCAGCGCGCCCGCCGCCCCCATCGCAAGGGATCCCGATGAGCTCCTCACAACCCACCACCGCATCCGGCTCGCGACGCCAACGCCGCAGCCGCAGCACGCTGCGTCGCCGCGCGACCGGCCTGGTGGTGCTGATGCTGGCCTCGGTCGGCGCCGGGTTCCTGGCGGTGGTGATCAACGCGGTGACCGTGATGTGCCGAACCGTAAATGCGCGTACGGGTGATAGGGAAGGTGGAACAACAAATGGGTGTCAGTCTGAACAAGGGTGGCAACGTCTCGCTTTCTAAGGAGGCCCCCGGTCTCACCGCGGTCATCGTCGGGCTGGGCTGGGACCCGCGCACCACGTCGGGCGCGGACTTCGACCTGGACGCCTCGGCGTTGATGTGCAACACCAGCGGCAAGATTCTGTCCGACGGGCACTTCGTGTTTTTCAACAACCTCACCAGCCCGGACGGCTCGGTGGAGCACTCGGGTGACAACCTGACCGGGGGTGGAGACGGCGACGACGAGCAGATCAAGGTCAATTTGGCTGCTATCCCCGCCGAGTGCGACCGGGTTGTGTTCCCGGTCAGCATCTACGCGGCCGAGTCGCGCGGGCAGAACTTCGGCCAGGTGCGCAACGCGTTCATCCGCATTGTCAATCAGTCCGGTGGCGCCGAGATCACCCGATACGATCTCTCCGAGGACGCCTCGTCCGAGACGGCAATGGTTTTTGGTGATCTTTACCGCAACGGTAGTGAATGGAAATTCCGTGCGGTCGGTCAGGGTTACGTCGCTGGTTTGAAGGGCATTGCCCTTGACTTCGGTGTCCACGTCGGATGACAGCCCCCGCGCAGGTCACGCCGTCGGGTCAACGCCTGCTCGAAGGCCGTCGAGAAAGCGAGACAGCACATGGTCGACTACACGAAGCGACCCACCACCGCATCCGGCTCGCGACGCCAACGCCGCAGCCGCAGCACGCTGCGTCGCCGCGCGACCGGCCTGGTGGTGCTGATGCTGGCCTTGGTCGGCGCCGGGTTCCTGGCCGCAGCGATCACCCCGACCCCGCAGACCGCAGTCGCGCAGGACCAACCGGCCCAGGCACGCGAGGGCAAGCAGCTCTACGACAACACCTGCATCACGTGTCATGGCGCGAACCTGCAGGGTGTGCAGGGCCAGGGCCCGAGCTTGATCGGTGTCGGCGAGGCGGCGGTGTACTTCCAGGTGTCCACCGGGCGGATGCCTCCCGGCCCTAACGAGGTGCCGCAGGTCCCGCGCAAACCACCGAGCTTCAACGCCGCCCAGATCGACCAGCTAGGGGCCTACATCCAAGCCAACGGCGGCGGACCGACCGTGGTGCGCAACCCCGATGGCTCGGTGGCGCAGTCGTCGCTGCTGGGCAGCGACCCCGCGCGCGGGGGCGAGCTGTTCCGACTGAACTGCGCCGCCTGCCACAACTTCACCGGCAAGGGCGGGGCGCTGTCCTCCGGCCGGTATGCACCCGCCTTGGCCCCAGCGACCGAGCAGCAGATCTACACCGCCATGGTCTCCGGCCCGGAGAACATGCCCAGGTTCTCCGACCGGCAACTGGCCCCCCAAGAGAAGGCCGACATCATTGCCTACGTCAAGCAGGCCACGGACACACCGGCCCAGGGCGGTTACGGACTCGGCGGGATCGGACCGGTGTCGGAAGGACTGTTCATCTGGATTGTCGGGATCGCCGCCCTCATCGGTGCGGCCCTGTGGATCGGAGCGAGAGCATGAGAACACTGCGGTGGCCGCACCTCCCGGACGAGAAGAGCACGTACTGCACGGCGCACCCTGACATGTGGAGCGCCGCACCAAATGCGGGCACGCACACCTCCGGCACCCGGCAGGTCCGTAGGCGCAGCGGCGTCGAGTTGGCCCGCGGGGGCCAACCGGTTCTGCACACGAAGGGTATGCCCAGCCCGCCAGCATGGAACACGACCCAACAACGACCTTTTCCTGTGGTGTCGGGCCGGTCGGTGGTTGCCATGGTGACACGCCCACACCGTGGGTGGGCAGACGAGCGTCCGAATTGTTGGGCGGCGATCAGATGGTGATGACACACACTACGAGGCTGACGATCGTGAGTGCGGCGCGGACTTGGGCGAACGTGCGGTCGTGGCTGGGTGGGCGAAGACCGGCGTAGCAGCTGAGGACGACGTAAACGAGTATTGGTGCGGCCCAGTCGTTGGCGCTGAACGGGGCAGCGCCGTCGTTGTTGAGTGGGGCCATGTTGGCGCTGAGCCGCCAGGCGAACACGGCAGCACCGGCGAGCGCGGCAAGAATGACCGCCTCTCCCCGGTAGGTAGAGCGAAGCCGCCACAAAGCAAAAGGCAGGCCCACGGCGGCGGTGATCAACGCGGTGACCGTGATGTGCAGGGCGGTGAACGCACCAAGCTCGGGCATAGTGCTCCTTTCCGATAGTCGGTGACGGTGTGGCGGCTGAATACCTCGACGCACCGAACAGTGCGCCGACCGCGGTGCAGGCACCCGGGCGACCACGTCACGTAAGAGGCCACGGCCCAGCCACCCTCCCCATGCCACCAGCAGGGAGCCCCGAACCGGCCAGTGCGCGGGCATGCCGAACTGGCAGCTCACGCCCCGAAGAAGCCCACCTGCTCGGCGAGCCACAGGGCCGCGATGACGACGAGCACCCACAGCAGTAACCACCACCCGGAGGTGTTCAGCAACCCCTTGTCGTGCTGGGGTCGTCCCGTGTGGGGTTGAGCCTCAGCGTTCGTCTTGGGTTGGTGCTCCTCTGTCACGGCGACCTCCTCTCCCACTCGGTGCCACCATTGTACTGTAACCAGGGTTGCATGCCGGGATACGCTGAACCCTCCGCTGTGCGGAGGTGATCACGTCGACAGTCGGCAACGGCATCGCTGCCTCTCGGGTGACTCGAACGCCCCTCGGTCCCGGCCGGCGTTCCGGCGGCGTAGGCCTTGCCGTTGTTCAGGTACTCGCCGTAACGATCATCAGCGATCTCCTTTGGCGAGAGGGGACAATTCGGCACAACGGCCCACCAGATACACCACAGGTCGGAAGCACCGGTGCGGCGAGCGCGGTCAGCGATAGGTGGGGCACTGGTGCGGTACAGATCGATGTGCAGCTGGGCGACCAGCCACGCCGTGCGAAGCATGAGCACCACGCGTCATCGGTGTTTGTTCAGTAGGTGTAGATGTCGATGAGGAATGCGGCTAGTGCGGTCCATAGGGCCAGCCGGATGGTGTTGCGGGCGGGTTCTCGGGCACCGGCGGTGAGGGTGAGAGCGATGGCTGCCCCGGCGAGGGTGAGCATGCCTGAGCCGGTGTCCTGCCAGCTGACGGGGAATGGTCGGAATGGGAGGTCGTGGGAGAACGCCTCGGTGGCCCCGGTCCAGCGCAGGATGCTGTTCCACCACAGTGGCATCAGGAAGGCTGAGACACCAGCTGTGATGAGCACGGTGGGTCGCCGAACCCGGCCCACACCACCGACCAGGACGACGGCTAAGACGGCCGACAGGCCTGCGCCGTACAACATCGATCCGATACTCATGATCTCTCCAACGGGGGTGCGGCACGGGTTCGGTGCTGGGTGAACATCCCAACGCGCAGTCGGCGCTCGATGAACAGGTCCCGGTGGTGATCTGCACGGTCGCCGCGCGGTGGGTGGATGGCGCATCGGCAACGAGTATGGCGGTCGCTGCGCGAGGATGCCGTGCTGCTGAGGGATCTCGCGGCCCGCGGCGATCCACATGCCGAAGGTGCTCCCGGGTGGCGATTTCCCGCGGTCAACGGGGGTCGTTGCTCATCTGGCACGGGCAACCTCCTCGCGCGCTACCGCACCCCCTGTAACCCAGGTTACAGGGCGGAGAATCAGCCGCTCGCTTATGCGTGCAACCATGGTTACACTAAGATGATGAACGGGCGATGTCTGTTCCGCGCATCACGAGGGCAAGGGTTCCTCGGACGTCTCTCTCAGCAAGCGCGACAGCGCCGAGGCCGAGGTCTCGCCTCGACGGGAACGCACGATCCCGGGCCCGCAGCGGGGCGGCGATCACGACGTCGACTTCCAGCAACGACACACGATGACGAGGAGAAGATTGGCATGCTGTTCACCCCCACTCGTGCGGTGCGCCGCACTGTGCTGCCGTTGACGGCGCTGGTGCTGGTACTGGCCGGCTGCAGCAGCGGCGCCGCCGCCACCTCCACGACCGTTGCGCAGCCCGCGCCCGGATCCCACCAACCCATTGCCACTACCGCGGCCGACTGGGGACCCGTCACCGCCGTCCTGGGCCGCATCGGAAAGTTCGGTGACAACAGCACCGTTTACCGGATTCCGCTGACCCGCACCGACCTGCACGTGGTCACCGAGGGGGTCGCGATCAAGCCCGGGCTGTCCCTGGGCGGTTACGTGGCCTTCGCCAAGTACGACGACGGCGTGATGATGATGGGTGATCTGGTGGTCACCGAGGCGGAACTACCCAAGGTCACCGATGCGCTGGCGGCCCACGGCATCGCCCAGACTGCGCTGCACAAGCATCTGCTCCAGCAGACACCACCGGTGTGGTGGACTCACATCGACACCATGGGTGAGCCGGCCCAGCTCGCCCAGGGACTCCGGGCCGCACTGGACGCCACCGCGATCCCCCCCGCCGCCGCGGCGTCTCCGCAGCCGCCGGTCGAGCTGGACACCGCCGGCATCGACGCCGCGTTGGGGCGCAAGGGGACCGCGGACGGTGGCCTCGACAAGTTCACCATCGCCCGGCGGGAGCCCATCGCGGCGGACGGGCACGTCCTGCCGCCCACGTTCGGGGTGACGACGACGGTCAACTTCCAACCGGTCGGCGGGGGCAAGGCCGCGATCAACGGTGACTTCGTGATGACCGCACCCGAAGTCCCGAAGGTGATCCAGGCGCTGCGGAAGGGTGGCATCGACGTTGTCGCGCTGCACAACCACGCCCTGGGTGACGAACCGAGGCTGTTCTACGCCCACTATTGGGCTGTGGAGGACGGCGTCACCCTGGCCAAGGCGCTGCGCCCTGCCCTGGACGCCACGAACCTCACCCCCGCGAGCTGACTGAACCACCGTGCGTCGGTTCAGTCGGCCGGGGCGAATTCCAGCAGCGCGGGGTGACCGTTCGCGCCCGCGGGCACCGGGTAGTAGCTGTGGTGGGTGTCTGGATCGACCGCCACGACGTGGGCATCGTCGGCGAGATGATCCGAGCCTGAGATGCTCAACTGCTGCCCGCGCAGGTCGAGCGTGCTGACCCAGCCGCTCTCGGAGGCGACGTAGAGCCGGTGGGCGTTCTGGTCGTAGGCCAGCACATCGGGTTGCTCACCCACAATGTTCGTCCCGGTGACCTGCCCGGTGCTCAGGTCCAGGGTGAGCAGGGTGGCGTTGCCGTCGCAGGCGATGAACGCCACCCGGCTGCCCGGATCCACCGCCAGACCATGATCGTGCTCGCAGCCCGGCAACGGCACCCGGGTGGTGATCACCAGCGTGCTCGGGTCGATGACCGCGAGATCGTTGCGTCCCTGCACGGCCACGAGCATCCGATCCTGCGTCGAGTCGTACACGACGTTGCCGACCTCCCCACCCAGCACCACGGTGCCGCGCACCGCCCCGCTGGTGGCGTCGATCACCGTCTCGGTGCCGCCCTGCTCGTTGGTCGCCCACATTGCCCCGCGGTGCGGGTCATAGGCCAGCCCATCAGGATATTGCCCGGTCGGGGTGGTGTGCAGGACCGTCCCGGTGTCCTCATCGAGGGTCACCATCTGATCGGTCCCCGTCGCTGTGGCGTAGACCCGGTGCACCTCGGGCACCACGAGGACACCATGCACCTGCGGCAGCGCACCGATCGTGCGCAGCACCCGGTGGGAATGGACGTCGACCTCGAGGACCTCGCTCGCACCCAGGTGCGCAACAAACAACAGCCCCCGCTGCGCATCCAGGCTCGCGTAGTCAAACCGGGAACCGTCCCCGGGCAACGCGACCGCACCCACCGACCGCAACGGCAGCGCCACCGCCCCCGGTTGCCGCCGCGACGTCCGGGTGATGACGACGAACACCACCACCACCACCAGCACGGTCGCGGCACCCACCGCCAGCAGCCACCGCCGCGAACGCCGGGACTGCCGACCCGCGGCGCGGTCGGGCTCAGGTGAGATCATCGGATCGTCCTTCCTCTCGCCGCGGTCCCTCCTCGCCAAATAGGGTAACCGTGGTTACAGTACAGAGGGGTGGTGTCAGGTGGGCAGCTTTGCTCGCGATGGTTCGACGTGGTGGAGGTGGTGATGGTGCGAGCTGACCGGCCGACGGTGGTGGGGACCTGGGTTCTTGCTGTCCTACCGGGTGCCGCGCGAACCCTCCACCCCGCGGATCTCCGTCTGGCGCAAGCTCACACGGCTATCGCCGTCACCGCTGGTGGGGGTGTCCGCGTGCAGCGCAGACGAGTGGTGGTTGGTGAGAGATGACTGCTCTGCACCCAACGCCCGTCATCACCCAGCCGTATCCGGCCCGGGAGACGAAGAAGGGCAACTTCCTCGTCACGGTCATCCATACCACCGATCACAAAACCATCGGTGTGCTGTACATGACGACGTCGTTCGCGTTCTTCATCTTCGCCGGTGGCATGGCGATGTTGATGCGCGCGGAGCTGGCTCGGCCCGGCCTGCAGTTTCTGTCCAACGAGCAGTACAACCAGCTGTTCACCATGCACGGCACCATCATGTTGCTGCTCTACGCCACCCCGAACGTCTTCGCGTTCGCGAACTACATCCTGCCGCTGCAGATCGGTGCCCCCGATGTGGCCTTCCCCCGGCTGAACGCCTTCTCCTACTGGCTGTACCTGTTCGGCGGGCTCATCGTGTTGTCCGGGTTCATCACCCCCGGCGGGGCGGCGGACTTCGGCTGGTTCGCCTACACCCCGCTCTCGGATGCCATCCACTCCCCGGGGGCGGGCGCGGACCTGTGGATCACCGGGCTGATCGTGGCCGGGCTGGGCACCATCCTCGGTGCGGTCAACATGATCACCACCGTGGTGTGCCTGCGTGCACCGGGGATGACGATGTTCCGGATGCCGATCTTCACCTGGAACATCCTGGCCACGATGGTGCTCATCCTGTTGGCGTTCCCGATCCTCACCGCGGCGCTGTTCGGTTTGCTCGCCGACCGCCAGCTCGGTATGCACATCTTCGACCCGGCCAACGGCGGCGCGATCCTGTGGCAGCACATGTTCTGGTTCTTCGGCCACCCCGAGGTCTACATCGTGGCCATCCCCTACTTCGGCATCGTGTCGGAAATCTTCCCGGTGTTCAGCCGCAAACCCTGCTTCGGCTACAAGGGCCTCGTCTTCGCCACCCTGGCCATCGCGGCACTGTCCGCGGCAGTGTGGGCGCACCACATGTTCGCCACCGGCGCCGTGCTGCTGCCGTTCTTCAGCTTCATGACCTTCCTCATCGCCATCCCTACCGGGGTGAAGTTCTTCAACTGGATCGGCACCATGTGGAAGGGGCAGCTGACCTTCGACACCCCCATGCTCTGGAGTCTGGGATTTCTGGTCACGTTTCTCTTCGGTGGCCTCACCGGCGTCCTGCTGGCCAGCCCACCCATCGACTTCCAGGTCTCCGACACCTACTTCGTGGTGGCGCACTTTCACTACGTGCTCTTCGGCACGATCGTGTTCTCCACCTTCGCAGGCATCTACTTCTGGTTCCCGAAGATGACCGGGCGGATGCTGGACGAGAGGTTGGGCAAGTTTCATTTCTGGCTGACGTTCGTCGGTTTCCACACCACGTTCCTGGTGCAGCACTGGCTGGGGGCCGAGGGCATGCCCCGGCGCTACGCCGACTACCTGCCCAGCGACGGATTTACCACGCTGAACACCATTTCGACGATCGGAGCCTTCATCCTCGGGGCGTCGACCCTCCCCTTCATGTGGAACGTCGTCAAGAGCTACCGGTACGGGGAAGCGGTCACCGTCGATGACCCGTGGGGCTACGGCAACTCCCTGGAATGGGCCACCTCGTGTCCGCCGCCGAGGCACAACTTCCACGCCCTTCCCCGCATCCGTTCCGAGCGACCGGCCTTCGAGTTGCACTACCCCCACATGGTCGACCGGATACGGGAGGAAGCACACACCGGTGGCGGCCACGCCTCCGCGGCCGGCGGCCACCCAGCACGCGACTAACGCTCCCGCATCAGGGAGCATGGGTCGGTAATGGAGCGGGCCGGTAATAGCGACCGCCGGCTTCCGCAGGTGAACCCTCGGGTTCGGGTGTGGTGCTTCATGGGTCCCCACGCGGGGTTCGGTACCCACCTTGCGGGCGAGCCTCACTTCTGTGCTTACACCGTCGCAACCCAATACAAACCCACGCTCCTGGTGGAGTTCCCCAAGTCGCGGTGATTCACCTGGCGATGCGGTGGTGCTTCACCAGGGTGGAGGATGCGACCGTGATCGTTGGGGTGTGCGCAGTGGCCCCTTCAGCGCCCGGATCGAGGTGGCGCGCTCAGCGCGTCGCGCCGGTCATGATGAAATGCGCACAGCATGACCCCCGAGTAGCCACGGGGGTTACTCGCGCGGCTCGCTCGGTCTACCCGCGTCGGGTGTTCCGGACAGGGCACGGGTCTCCGCGCGGTGCGCCGTGCGCTCCTCGGCGTTCAACGCCTCGACCTGCTCAGGGGGGTCTGGTCGGAACAGGCTCCCCCGGCCCGGTGTCCCCGCGGAACCGAGCTTGTTCATCTTCTTGGGCAGCGGGGCACCCTGGTAGTCCAGCGGGATGGCGTGCCCATGCGTGTCGACACCGCCGAGGGGTTGGTGCATCTCGATGAACTCACCGGTGGGTTGCCGCTTGATGATCCCGGTCTCCACACCGTGCTCCAGTACCGCCCGGTCGGAGCGTTGCAGACCGATGCAGAACCGATACGTGACCAGATAGACGAACGGCGGAAGCAACAACATGCCGATCCGGAGCGCCCAGGTTATCGCGTTCAGCGAGATGGCGAACTTCAAGGCGATGAGGTCATCAGCGCTGGCGACGGTGAGTACCACATAGAACGCGATCGCCATGGCACCGATCGAGGTGCGGACCGGGACGTCACGTGGGCGTTGCAGCAAGTTGTGCGTGGCGTTGTCCTTGACCAGCTTGCGTTCGAGGAACGGATACATCGTGAGCGCACCGAGGATGACGCCCAGCAAGATCGCCGGGATGGCAGGTTGCGGAATGGTATGGCCGAAGATGTACATCTCCCAGGCCGGCCAGAGCCGGATGATGCCGTCGGTGAAGCCCATGTACCAGTCCGGCTGCGACCCTGCGGACACCTGCGCCGGATCGTAGGGACCGTAGTTCCAAATCGGGTTGATCTGGAACAGACCCCCCATCAACGCCAACACTCCGAAAACGATGGCGAACAGACCACCACCGTTGAGGGCGAACACCGGAACGATCCGCACCCCGATCACGTTCTTCTCCGTCCGGCCCGGCGCCGGGAACTGGGTGTGCTTCTGATACCACACCAGGGCCAGGTGGGCGCCGATGAGCGCGAGCAGGATGCCGGGGATGAGCAGCACGTGCACGATGTAGAGCCGGCTGATGATCACGGTGCCAGGAAACTCGCCCCCGAACACGAGCCAGCTGATCCAGGTCCCCACCACTGGGATGGCGAGCATGATCGAGGACGCGATCCGCAGCCCCGTCCCCGAGAGCAAATCATCGGGTAGGGAGTAGCCGGTGAAGCCCTCGACGATGCCCAGGATGAGCAGGATCGCACCCAGCACCCAGTTGATCTCCCGTGGTTTGCGGAAGGCCCCGGTGAAGAAGGTGCGGCACAGGTGGGTGACCATGGCGGCGAGGAACAGGTTGGCCGCCCAGTGGTGGATTTGTCGGACGAACAGGCCCCCGCGCACCTCGAACGAGAGGTTCAGCGACGACTCGTAGGCCTTGGACATCTCGACGCCGCGCAGGTTCTGGTACACGCCGTGGTAGGTCGTGACAGCCACTGATGGATCAAAGAAAAACGTGAGGTAGACCCCGGAGATGAGCAGAATGATGAAGCTGTACAGCGCCATCTCACCCAGCAGAAAAGACCAATGGTGGGGAAACACCTTGTTCATCTGCCTGCGCATGCCCCCCGCAAGGTGGTAACGCTGATCCGCCCATGTCGCCGCGGACGCCGCGTGCTTCTCGGCTTTGCTCCCCGCCGGGACGGTCTCGGTCATGGCTCCTGCTCCCGATAAAGTGCTCACGCACACAAACTGCGTGAGGGCTGACATCCCGTTGCTGAAGCATCAGCGGCTGAGGAAGGTATGCAACCAAGGTTACCGTGGAAGAAGCTCGGTGGTGGTGTCGGCCATGCTCGGCGCGGGACACGGACGGTGGTGGAGGATGTGAGGGTGCGAGCAAACTCCTCGGCGGTGCCGGGGACCTGGGTGTTGCTGTCCTACCGGGTGCCGCGGGAACCCTCCACCCCGCGGATCTCGATCTGGCGCAAACTCAAACGGCTCGGGGTCGCCCCACTCTCCGATGGGCTCGTCGCGTTGCCCGCCGATGCCCGCACCCGCGAGCACCTGGACTGGATCGCCCACGAGGTCACCGAAGCCGGGGGCACCGCGGCCCTGTGGGTGGCCCAGCCCGCCACCCTGGCCACCGAACGGGAGGTGGCCGCGGTGATGGCCACGGCGCGGGCCGCCGAGTACGCGGCGGTCACCGACGAAGCCACTGCCGCGGCGCACCTGGCGGAAACCGCCCGGTTATCCCTCGCGCGTCGGCTGCGCGCGGAACTGCGCCGGATCCAGCGCCGCGACTACTTCCCGCCCGCCGAACGCGACATGGCCACCGCGGCCACCGCGGCGCTGACCACCATGGCGGTCCCCGAGCCGACGGAGCAGCCCTTATGAAGTGGGCCACCCGCGCGAACATTCACATCGACCGGGCCGCTTGTGCGTGGCTGATCCGCCGACACCTCGACCCCGATGCCGAGTTCGTCTTCGTCACCGACCCCGACGGTGTACCCCCCAACGCCACCCCCTTCGACATGCCCGGGGTAGAGCTGTCCCACCACCACGGCGACTGCAGCTTCGAAACCATCCTGCGCCGCTACCAGCTCGATGACCCCGTGCTCTGGCGCATCGCCGCGATCATCCACGAAGCCGACCTCGACGACGAACGCTACGACGCCCCCGAAGCACCCGGCCTCGATGTCGCCCTACGTGGGTTGTCCATGACCGGCACCGACACCGACACCCTCACCCACACCGGCCCACTCTTCGACGGCCTCGCCGAGTTCTACCGTCGCGCCACCCTCCTCGGCCGCGAACCCGCCTGACACCACCAACTCTGACGCCTGTGCTGCACGCTGACCAACCGCAGTTGGGCTCGGGCCGGGGTGGCCAGCGGCCGGGTGGTGCGGGTGAGCAGCAGATCGGTATCGAGTTGCCCGTCCAGGGTCAATACTACTGTTCGCGGTCATCGCGTCGATCTCCTTCAGTCGGACTTTCGCCGGTCTTCTGAAGGATCACGCGGTGGCCGCCTCACATCACGACGCCACGCTCAACGAGGGTGGTCGATACACCACGTCCCAGGACTCAACTCGAGCCGCACCTGCCCTACGACCGACCACCACTGTCCAAGCAGTTCATGCCCGGTGCATGGGACACCGACCCGACAGTGCTTCGCACCGCTGATCAAATCAAAGCCTCGAACATTGACTTCATCGCCGGCACTGCCGCAACACGCCTCACGCTCGGCCCGACGGGCGCAGTTGGCCTCGCGGATGGCCGCTCCATCCCCAGGGTCGCCGACTGACGAGACGATCTTCCCGAACGCCTCACATCCTGGCGTGGCGGTCCGTGTCTTCGGCAAACTCCTCGAGCGCGTGTTCGGTGAGGGTAGGGCGGGTGTCGGCGATCGCGAGGAGGTAGTCCTCGGTGCTGGCCGGTTTGCCCTGGCGGTCGGTGACTTCACGTTCGAACGCCGCCTGGGCGCCCTTGCGGGCAGCGAACTCGATGTCGGCGGGCGTGAACAGCTCGCTGTCCGCGACCAGCCGCGCCAGGTCGACGACGTCGGCGGCGGCACCCAGGTAGCGCGACCAGATCGCGGACCGGGCAATGGGATCCGGTGGCCCGATCGGGATGACGTAGTCGAATCGGCCGGGACGTAAGAACGCCGCGTCCAGGGCGCGTACCGAGTTGGTGGCACAGATCAGCAGCCGGTCGTTGTGCTCCCGAAACCCAGGGATGAGCTTGAGCAATTCGTTGGTCACTCCGTGCCCAGGATCCACCGCCAGCCCGGACCGCACACCGGCGATCTCTTCGACCTCGTCGATGAACAGCAGTACGGCGTCGAGCTCGGCGAGGTCGGCGAAGACGTCCCGTAGCGACGCGGCCAAACCGCCCGGCGAGTCTGCGGCCAGTCGCGACGGGAACAGTTCCACGAACGGCCAACCCAGCCGGGAAGCCACCGCCTTGGCGAAGCTGGTCTTCCCGGTACCCGGTGGACCGAACAGGACCACCGCCTTCGGTGGCACCACCCCGTAGTCTTCCGCCAGCTCGGGGTACTCCAACGGGAGCACGACGCGCCGATCGATCACTTGCTTCTCCCGCTCCATCCCGGCCACCGCGTCCCACAGACCTGACGGCAAGACCCGCCCACCGAGGGCGGCAAGCAGACCCGCGTCGACCGCCCCGAGATGCTCGACCTTCTCGTAGTAGATCAGCCCCTCCCGTGCCAGGTACCCAGAATTCTGCAACGCCGCCACCCCCGTGGCCTCGGCTGTCAACAGCGCACCTATGCGGCGCACCCCCACTGCACGCAGGCGACGCTCCAGCTCCACGAGCAGGGCACTACCGATCCCGCGGTTGCGCCAGCCCGCCGCGAGCGTCCTGCGGTCCCGCCGGGGGCGGCCGCGAACACGACCAGGACGGGTCATGGCGGATAAGGCGTATTCGACCCGCAGGATCCGAACTTCCCTGCGCGGCAGGGGGAATCACGGCCACGATCCCCGAGCCGGCCAACCAGATCGCCGGTCGCCTGGGCCGGGCCAGCTTGGGTGGGCGGCCCCCAGCCTGCTGAGCAGGGGATTCACCTGTTTGTGGGGTGGTTGTTCTGGCTACGTCAGGGTCAGGGGAATGGTGGTGTGCAGGAGCTCGAACGCACGGTGTTGCGTGGTGGTGGCGACGGTGAGAGTGGGC
>JAABUJ010003078.1_pt1 | contig 19290 bp, 18 predicted proteins | sample 5559131 | NCBI WGS metagenome assembly JAABUJ01 (sample SAMN10711875, study PRJNA513366) | rock metagenome | isolation source: Antarctica rocks | place: Antarctica: Victoria Land, Mt New Zealand nord | collected 2016-01-07 | reverse complement strand
CTACCGGGCCACCTGGCAGCTACCCGGACCGGACTCACACCGGCAAGCGACGACGAGCTTACGAACAGCAACCACCTACATCAGGCAACCTCCTGTTCTGCTGGACGCACGAAAGCGCGAGGCTAGGACGTGTTGGCATAGATCCGGGTGAGGACGGCCATACGGCGCTGTTCGGCCATGATGAGGTCGTAGGTGTCCCGGTCGGGGTGTTGCCCGCCCGCGGCGGTGAAGACATCGCGGGAGCAGGGCTGGTAAGTCCTCGAGGGCGGGGTAGCGGGCCGTCAGCCCGACGGGTTGGGCGGTATGATCTAGGCTGAGCCCGGACCATCAGGAGCGCAGGAGCGCGAGCATCGCCGCGCCGTAGGTGACGAAGGTACCCACCTGTGCTCCGGTGACCGGGTGCGCCGGCACCGCGGCGTTGACCAGCGAGAAGTGCGGGGTTCCGTCGGGCCGGCCGCAAAATGCTAATCACCGCAACGTGGCCTGACCCGGATCAAGCTTGCCTCTACCTGTATGCGGCTCCGGCCCGATCTCGGTCAGCTCGCCGTGACTGGACCCACCGCCACCGGCTGCACCGCCACCGGCTGCACCGCGGAGGCGACCGCACCGCAAACCGCGCCCTGCACCTCGCGATCATCGTCCGCCTGCGCTACCACCCCGGCGCCCGCGCCTACACCGCCCGCCGCACCACCGAAGGCCTCTCCATGCCCGAAATCATCCGGTGCCAAAAGCGCTACCTCGCCCGGGAAGTCTTCACCGCCCTCCGCGCCGGACCCCCACCAGCGGCCACCGCGGCGCAGAAAACCAAGTAGACAACACCAACCAAAACCCGAAAGTGGTCAATCTTCAACCAGCAATAGGGGGTCAAAGTTGGCCCGGCGTTGACAGGTTCTGCTTCTCCAGCTCCTTGAGCCGTTTGGCGTCCTCGCCCTTCATCCCGCCGTACTGGGCCACCCACCGATGCCAGGTCGGGGCCGACACCTCCACGTGCTTGCACACCTCATCGATGCCCTTGCCCTCATTCAGCAGCTTCTCGCCCTCGCGCAGCTTGCGGACCGTCTGCTCCGGGGTGTGCCGTCGTCTCGCCATAATCGTGAAGTCCTCCTGCGCCCATCCTCGGGCATCGGACTCTCACAAACACTGGCACCACCTACCGGGACCCAGTCACCAGGCCCCGACCGCGCCCAGCAGGCGGCGTCTTCTCACACCCCGACCATCGGTACCGCCAATGAAGGCCAATCAACAGGGAACTCGACGACGGTCAACAAACCGAATCGCGCGCCAGCCCACGGTCTCGGATACTCACGTCGTCGTAGCGAGGCGTCATTGGAGAGAGTTACAACTGGCGGGCAATTTCAGTCTTATCAGCACTGCGATGCCCTCCTACAGTGATGTAGACCACGCGCGCCGGCTGGCCGGGCCGGGCCGGATAAGCGATCACACGACCACGAAGGAGACGACGTGAGCGAGCAGGAGTGTGTCTTCGGTCTATGGTACGACTTCCGCAGCCCGGCCGAATGGTCAATCGGTTTCAAGGATCTGTACCGGCAAACGTTGGAACAGATTGCTTGGGCCGAGAAGCTCGGCCTGGGATCAGTGTGGCTGACCGAACACCACTTTATGGAGGACGGCTATACACCTTCGCCTCTCGTGCTTGCCGCCGCGATCGGCGAGCGAACCACGACGATGCGAATCGGAACCAACCTAGTGGTGTCCCCACTGCACAATCCAGTCCGTCTCGCGGAGGACGCCGCTACCGTGTCGCTGCTCACGGACGGCCGCTTCGACCTCGGGGTCGGGCAAGGCTACTGGGAGCCCGAGTTCGCGGCGTTTGGCAAGAATCTAAAGTACCGTCCGAGCATGCTCGAGGAAGGCATCCAACTTATCCGTCGAGCATGGTCCGGTTCCCGGGAACCCTTTCAAGGCAGGCGCTACGCGCTTGCTGATTTGCCCATCACCCCGGCCCCGGAAATACTCCCAAAGATCCTTGTCGGGGCGATGGCGGATGTTGCAATCGAGCGTGCGGCCAGGATCGGCGACGGCTACCTCAGCACCCAGAACCAACACCACGAAATCTATCTCGACGCGGTGGAGCGAACGGGAGGTTCACGCGCAGACGCTCGTATCTATGCTGGTCAATGGGTGGTGATTGCCGACGATGTGGAACGCGAGTGGGCGCGTATCGGCCAACACGCCCTGTACCAGATGAACACCTACATCGGGATGGGGGCGTTCGGTCCGCCGGATGTGGTGCCGCGTTTCGAGACCCCTGACGACCTGATCTCGGGCGGGGCCTTCACTCTGTGGGATCCGGCCACGGCAGTGGACGAGTTGGCCACCATGTTAACCGAGCGCCCTCAGATCAAGGACGTGCACTTCTGGGCACAGCTGCCGGGTGAGAGCGTGGAAAGCGGGTCCGCTCGCATTGAACTGCTGGCGACGAAAGTGATGCCCCAGGTTCACGAACGGGTGGCGGCCGCGAGGGAGGGGACGAAGGGATGACCGTTGGTGCTGCGGCGGCCCCGACCAATCCGTTGCTCATCACCGACTTCCTCTTCCGAGCACGGGAGTTGTTCGCGAACAAGCAGATCGTGGAATACGAGGCGGGGGCCCGCACCCACACCTATACCTACGGCGAGTACTTCGACCGGGTCGTGCGCCTAGCCGGGGCGCTCGTCGAACTCGGTGTCCGGCCGGGCGATCGGGTTGCGACCCTGGCGTGGAACCACCGCCGTCACCTCGAGCTGTACATGGCTGTTCCACTTGCCGGCGCGGTGTTGCACACGGTCAACCTTCGTCTCGAGGCGGACGAGATCGCCTACATCGTCGACCACGCCGAGGACCGGATCGTGTTCGTCGACGATTCACTGATAGACCTGCTCGAGGTGGCCCGGACGAAGCGTCCGGAGATGCGGGTAGTGACCATGGCCGGTGCTGGCCGGGGTGCCGGTGATACTGGCGTCCTCGACTACGAGGCCCTCGTGGAGGCGGCGACGCCACAGTACGACCCGCCGGTTTGTGACGAGAACGACCTGGCCGCACTGTGTTATACGTCGGGCACCACCGGTTCGCCGAAGGGCGTCGGCTACTCTCACCGCGCGCTGTACCTGCACACATTTGCCGCATGTCTCGCCGACGGGCACGCGGTGTCCGAGCGCGACCGGGTGTGCCACATCGTGCCCATGTTCCACGCAAACGCGTGGGGCATCCCGTTCGCCGCCATGATGACCGGCGCAGCGCAGATTCTGCCGGGGCGACGCCCCGCCGTGCCGGATCTGGCACACATCATCGAGACGGAGGCGGTCACCTACGTCGGGATGGTACCCACCGTCGCAGTGGACCTCGTTCGGCACGCGATCGTCACCGGCACCGACTTGAGCAGCCTGCGTACCCTGGTCCTCGGCGGTTCCACCCCGACCCGCGAGCTCGTGCGCAGCATCGAAGAGGAACTAGGAGTGCCAGCCGCCCAGGGGTGGGGGATGACAGAACTGTCACCGATGGGCACTTTCTCGCGCCCGCCCCGCTCGGCAGACAACAACCCGGAAAGCCGCTACGACTACATATGCACGCAGGGTCGCCTGCTCCCGGGCCTGCGGTGGAAGCTCGTCGACGACGAGGGAAACGTCGTCCCGCACGACGGCGTCCAGCGGGGCGAGCTGCTCATGCAAGGCCCGTGGGTAGCCACGAAGTACTTCGGCGCCGAGCATCCTGATCGGTTTGTCGACGGGTGGTTGCGGACCGGTGACATCGCCACGATTGACCCGGAAGGCTATCTGCGGATCGTCGATCGGGCTAAGGACCTCATCAAGAGCGGCGGCGAGTGGATCAGCTCCCTCAGCCTCGAACAGGCACTCACCGAACACCCGGACGTGGCCGAGGCTGCAGTGATCGCCATACCCCACGTGCGCTGGCAAGAACGCCCGCTGGCGTTCGTGGTGCTCCACGGCGATAGCCCGGCGGCCCCGCAGGACATCCTCACCGATCTCGTTGGCCGCGTCCCGCGCTGGTGGCTGCCCGAACGCGTCGTGCCGGTAGCGGAGCTGCCGCGCACGAGCGTCGGTAAGATCGATAAGACGCGCCTACGTGCGGACGCCGAACGGCTCTGAGCTTGTCGAATCCCACAACGACCCTTCGAGGACCCCTTCCGTCAGGCCACGCTGTCGACCTACGGTGCATCCAGCCACTCCTTCGCAGACCGGGGCGACAACGACCTACCGGGAGGCGCGTACATCGTGAAGTTCGGGCTCTTCTACGTGTTGGAGAGTCGTGACCACGACTTCCAGCGTGACTATCGCGAGATGCTCGCCCAGGTCGCATACGCCGAGCACCTCGGATTCGACGAGGTGTGGCTGGCCGAGCACCACGGAAGCGACTACGGCTCCATGCCCTCGCCGCAGGTTGCGGCCGCGGCCATCGCGGCACGCACCGAAACGATGCGGATCGGGATCGCCGTCAGCAACCTGACGTTCGACTGGCCGGTCCGGATCGCGGAGGACTACGCGATGGTCGACGTGATCTCCGGGGGCCGGCTGGACTTCGGCGCCGGCCGCGGATACCAACCTGCGGAGTTCCGCCAGATGGGGGTCAGCGGATTACAGGATGTTAGCCGGGAGGTGTTCTTCGAGGCGCTAGAAATCATCCAGGGGCTGTGGAGCAAGGATGTCGGCGAGCCCTTCTCCTACTCGGGCCGTCACTTCCACATTGAGAACGTCGACTGCCGGCCCACCCCGGTGCAGCGGCCCACCCCGCCGATGTACGTCGCGTCGATCAGCCCGACGACGTTCGACCTGATGGCCGACCGCGGGTACAACTTGCTAGTCACTCCGACGCTGATGACACTGCCGGAACTGAACCAGTTCGTCGTCGACGCCAAGCGGACCCTGATCAACCGCGGCCGCGATCCGCTGTCGTTGGACTTCCCCTTGAACTGGCAGATCCATCTGGCAGACACCGAGTCAGAGGCGGTCGAGAACGCTTCCGAGCCACTCACCTGGTATTTCGACGAGGCGCTCGGCGCAGTTCCGCAGGGACCGGACGCGCCGTCGACCTACGAGCGGTACGCCGAACTGGTGGCGGCGACCGACGAAGCGGGCGGGGTCACAGTCGACGGGCTGCGGGAGGGCGTCGTCGTCTACGTCGGCGAGGCAGAGGGGCTCGTCCACGAGATCGCGACACTACGTCAGGAAACGGGGTTGCAGCACCTCATAGGGTGGATGCGCTTCGGGGGTCTCGAACACGCCAAGGTGCTGCGCTCGATGGAGCTGTTCGCAGAAAAGGTGATGCCACACTTCCGCGACCTACCTCCCGTAGTCCCGCGCCAGATCTGCTTCGAGACAACGACCTCCGGGCATTCCATTGACCTTTCAGCTCACATCACACACTAGGAGACGAGACATGGGTTACATCGCAGTCGAGGACGAGCGGAAGGTCTACTTCGAACATCACCGCGGGGAGGGCCGGCCGATCGTGCTCGTCCACGGCTGGGCCGCCACGGCACGCTGCTGGGACACCGTACTGCCGGCATTACGTGCCAACGGCAACGAGGTGGTCACCGTCGACTTGCGTTGCTGCGGACGCTCCGACAAGGACTTCGACGACGTCACCATCGCGGCCCTCGGAGCGGACGTGGCGGCGTTGTGCCGCCATCTCGGCCTCCAGTCGCCCGTGATCAACGGGTGGTCCCTCGGCGGCGCCGTCGCCACCGAGGCCGTCGCTCAGCTCGGGTCCGAGGCGTCGGCCCTCGTGCTGACCGGCGGTGCGTCACCCCGCTACACCAGTACTGACAACTGGCCGCACGGCAGCACCGTTGCAGATGTGGACAGTGTGCTCGACGCGGCCGCGGCGAACCGTGCCGACACGCTCAAGGGTGTCGCTAGCTCCGTGTGCGCCACCGACCCCGGAGCAGCGGTGCTCGACTGGCTCTGGTCGATGTTCATCGATATGGGACCCCGGGGCGACGACTCGCTGCGCGACCTCGCCCAGATTGACCTGCGAGAGCAGCTCGGCGCACTCGAGATCCCGATCCTGTTCCTGCACGGCCGCGAGGACGCGTTCGTACCGTTCTCGGGAGCACAAGCGGCGGTCGAACTCAACGACCGCGCCGAACTAGTCGAGTTCGAACAGTGCGGCCACGCCACCTTCCTTGAGCACCGCGATCGATACCTCGAGGCGCTGCTCGAGTTCCTGAACCGATGAACGACACCAAACGCAACTGGATCATCACCGGCGGCTCCCGAGGAATCGGCCGGTCCCTTGTCGACCAAGTTTGCGCTGCAGGGGATTCCGTCGTGGTACTGGCCCGCGGTGCGACACAGGAGCCGTGGACCTGTCCCGAGCGAGTACATGAGATCGGTACCAACATCACCGATCCCGACTCCATCGCCGCCGCTCTCGACACCGCGGAGGAAACACTCGGCTCGATCGACGTGGTCGTCAACTGTGCGGGCGTGCACCGGGGCGGCCGGATCGAGCATCTGGCTCGCGCCGACTGGGACACGGTCCTCGCGACGAACCTCACCGGCACCTTCGATGTGTGCCGCCTGGTCGTGCCGCGGCTCGGTTACGGCTCGACGATCATCAATGTCGGTGCCGTCGTGGGATTCCGGGGGTTCCCTGGCGATGTCGCCTATGGGGCCGCGAAGGCCGGCCTCAGCGGACTCACCCAGGTGCTGGCGGTCGAGCTCGCACCGCGCGGTATCCGGGTCAACCTCGTGGTCCCCGGGTTTGTCGACACCGACATGACGGCCGGGCTTTCCGGACGCGCCCGCGACAAGTTAGTTTCCTCCATCCCGTTGCGGCGCAACGGGAATCCAAAGGAGATCGCCGACGTGATTGTCAACGTCGCCAACTCGACTTATATGACCGGAACCACCATACCGACTGACGGGGGCCTACTGGCGTCGTTCGGCAGCTACTCCGGCGAAACACCGTTGTACGAAACTACAAGTCGGACCGCAAAAGTTCATGACATAGCGCACACTGATTCGTAGCCTGGTGGTCACGAGGTCGTTTCACCCTCGAGAAAATTTCCTCCCGCACCCAAAGGAGTCTACGGTGACCACCAGCACTGGCGACGCGACCCCCCTTGAATCGACGAATAAGAAGCTCGTCGCCAACTTTATGCAGGACTTCTCCAAGGGCGACGTCGACAAAATCCTGTCGTATCTGTCCGACTCGGCGACGTGGTGGGTGGGCGGCGCGATCGACGGGATCTCCGGAACCAAGAACAAGAAAGAATTCGGGGAGATGCTCACCGGCCTGGCGGCCACCACGAAGACGGGCGCGATCGCGCTGCGACCGTTGGCCTGGACCGCAGAAGGCGATCGCGTTGCCGTCGAGACGGAGTCGTACTCCGAGCTCGACAACGGCCGAATCTACAACAACATCTACCACTTCGCGTTTGTGGCACGAAACGGCTCATCGAGAGCGTTCGTGAGTACCTCGACACCGAGCACACTCGTGCGGTCTTCGTTACCCCCTGACCGCACACTCCATCCCAGCACAGAACCCGGTACACCCTACTCAAGGAGTATGAAATGGACGTCGGAACACTCCTCGTCTTCCAGAACTACCATGAAGACGCCACAGACGAACAGGTCTTCCTCAATGAGCTCGAACTCGGTGTGATGGCCGAGAAGTACGGCTTCGATTCCGTGTGGTCGGCCGAGCACCACTTCGACGACTACGCAATGTGTCCGGACAACCTCCAGATCATGTCGTACCTCGCAGGGCGGACGTCGACAATCAAGCTCGGCACCGGCGCGGTCATCCTGCCGTGGAACGACCCGCTTCGGGTCGTGGAGAAGCTCATCGTGCTCGATCAGATGTCTGACGGTCGTGTGCTGTTCGGCATGGGGCGCGGACTTGCCAAGCTCGAGTACGACACCTTCGGGATCGACATGGGGGAGGCCCGGCCCCGGTTCAACGAAGCCGCCGAGGTAATCCTGCGAGGCCTGCGCTCCGGCGTGGTGGAGAACGACGGCCCGATGTACCCGCAGGGGCGGGCCGAGGTTCGGCCCAGGCAGAATGCGGATCGGTCGTGGGAGGGCCGGCTGTTCGGGGCCGCCATGTCTTCGGATTCGATTCCGGTCATCGCCGACCTCGGTGTCCAGATGATGACGTTCGTACAATACCCGTTCGAGAAGCATGCGGAGACGATCAATCACTGGCGGTCGCTGTTCCGCGAGGCGCACGGCACCGAGCCGCTGCCCCCGGTCGTGCAGGACTTCGTGATCTGCCACGAGGACGAGGAAGAAGCCCGTCGGCTCGCCTACGAGCACATCTCCCGCTACTTCCTATCGGTGATCAAACACTACGACTTCGCGGGCGAGCACTGGCGGAACACCCCAGGCTACGAAACCTACCAAGCGGGGGCCGACATGATCCGCGAGGCGGGCATGGACAACGCCGCGGAAGCCTACGTCGAGGCGAACATCTACGGCACACCGAAACAGATCGTCGAGAAGTACGCGCACCGCCAGGAGCTCGTGGGAGAGTTCATGCCGAACGCAGCTTTCGCCTTCGGCGGTCTCTCTTTCGAGCAGTCCCAGTCGGCCCTGAAGTTGTTCGGCGAGAAGGTCGTTCCCGAATTGCACAAGATGAAAGCGCCGGTGCCAGCGAGCGTCTGACGGCCAGCGCCGTGGTGCCCAGCCGGTCCCCTGGGCACCACGGCCCGCCGCCCGTGAAGACCCAGGAGGAATCATGAACCTAGCAGGGGCGGACGATCTCGTCGCGACGTTCCGCGACGTCATGGCCGGCGTGTGCACCCCCGTCTCAGTCGTGACCGCGATGGATGCGGCTCGACCGCACGGCACTACGGTAAGCGCCTTCGCCTCGCTGTCGATAGACCCGCCAATGATCCTGGTCTCGCTCGATCGCGGATCGGACCTGCTGACCCTCGTGCGACGCGGAGGCGACTTCGGGCTAAACATCCTCGCAAGCGGCCAGGCCGAACTCGCGCTGCGCTTCGCGCGCAAGGGTACGGACAAGTTCACTGACATCGATTGGGCACCTTCGGCGGGCGTGCCGTGTCTTACTGGGGCCTCGGGGTGGGTCGCCTGTCGCGTGACCGGCACGGTGGACGGCGGCGACCACACGATCGTGCTCGGCGAGATCATCGACGCCGTCGCCACCACCCACCCCCCTCTGACCTATCACGCGCGTGCGTTCGGCACACACCGCCCCGACGAGGAGAAGGTTCGATGAACCGCACTTTTCCGGCGGAGAACGTCACCCGCGCCGTCGCCACGCTGGCCGCCGGACGCATGGTCGTCGTTGTCGACGACGCGGACCGGGAAAACGAGGGCGACCTCGTCGCCGCGGCCGCGACGGCGACCGCTGAACAGATGGCCTTCATCGTCCGCAACACCACCGGCATCGTGTGCGCTCCGATGACCACCGAACGCGCCGACACCCTCCACCTACCGCAGATGGTCGAGCGCAACACCGACGCGCACGGCACTGCGTTCACCGTCACCGTCGATCACGTGAGCACCGGCACCGGGGTGTCAGCAGTGGACCGGTCGGCGACGGTACGCGCGTTGGCGAGCGAAGACACCGCTCCCGACGATCTGCACCGGCCGGGCCACGTTTTCCCGCTGCGGGCACGGGCAGGGGGTGTGCTAGCCCGCGCTGGGCACACTGAGGCCGCAGTCGACTTGCTCCGGATGGCCGGGATCGAAGAGGTCGGTGTGATCGGTGAGATCGTCGCCGACGATGGGTCGATGCGCTGCGGCGAGGACCTGTTGGCGTTCGCCGCAGCGCACGATCTGCCGGTGCTGCGGATCGCCGACCTCGTGCGGTACCGCAACTCGACTGAGCACTTCGTGGAACGATTCGCCACGTCAGGGATGCCCACCGTGTTCGGAGAATTCCGTGCGGTCGCATACCGGTCGATGCTAGACGGAACAGAGCACCTCGCTCTGGTGATGGGGGACGTAGCCGCGGCGGGCCGCTCCGAGGCCGGGGTGCTCGTGCGGGTACACAGCGAGTGCCTCACTGGCGACATCCTCGGTTCGCTGCGCTGCGACTGCGGTGCCCAGCTCGAGCAAGCACTTGCGGCGATCGCCACCGAGGGCTGCGGAGTGCTTGTGTACCTGCGTGGGCACGAAGGACGGGGCATCGGCCTTGGCCACAAGATCCGGGCCTACGCGCTACAGGAGAACGGGCTCGACACCGTCGATGCCAATACCGCTCAAGGCTTGCCGGTGGACTCACGCAGCTACGGCGTCGGCGCCCAGATCCTCGCCGAACTCGGGGTGCGCCGGATCCAGCTGATCACCAACAACCCCGCCAAGTACGGCGGGCTGGAGGGGTACTCGCTTGACATCGTCGGGCGGGTGCATCTACCGACCGTTACCACGGCCTACAACGTGCGTTACCTGCGTACCAAGCGGGAGCGACTGGGGCACCGATTCGACGGGGACGGCGAGCCCGACCGGCAGCCGGGTCCGGGCGTCCAGGTCGCCGCCCGGGCGTGAGCAGACCGCGCGGGGCATGAGTAGACCACGCAGAATGGTCTGCACGCTATAACAGACTAGGATGAGAGCGTGCGCTAAATCACTTGTACGCGACTTACGACGAGGCGATTACATGGCTCTGTCGAACACGGACCAATCCACACCTGTCGCGTCGACATCGCGGCCGCGACGGCCTTCGGACTCCGGACGGCCAGATCGTAGAACAGACGACATCCACACACCCTCGACCTCCGCACCCGAACCTGGCGGATGCAGTCGTTCCGCAGACGAGCCCTCGCGCGAGCGTCAGGTAATCGCCGCATTCGAGGAGATCACCGCAGAGGCTATCGCGGACGCACAACTCGAGTACCTGCTCCGCTCGGTCGGCCGGAAGCTGTGCAAATTGCTCGGTGTCACGCGGTGCTCGTTATACCTGCGCCAACCGGACGGGCGGTTCCGGGGCGCGGCAGGGCACTGCGAAGTCACCGGTGACATCACCGAGGCAGTCAAACGGCAGGAATCTGGGGTCGTCGGCGACCACTTCAGTCGTGAGATCATCACCACGCAACGGCCCGTGCTTATCAGCGACGTGATCCACGACCCCCGACCGCACCGCCGCACCATGGAGCACTGGCGCGTGCGTGCGATGCTCGGCGTCCCGCTGATTTTCGCTGGCGAGGTGATCGGGCTGATCTTCGTCGACAACCGCGAACGAGATCACTTCTACACCGTAGACGACATCGAAACTGCGGAGATGTTCGCGCGCCTGAGCGCGCTGTTCATCAGCCAGGCCGTTCTCAATGCGAGGCTGCAGAGTAAAAAACGCGAGATCGCACGCAGGAAGAACGCCCTCGGCTATCTCGCCGAAGTACATAGCAAGCTCACCAACGCGGTCCTCGAGGGCGCCGACATCCAGACCGTGCTGCGGCTGCTCAGCGAACTGTCCGCCAAACCGGTCGTGCTCTACAGCCAAGATTTCCGGGTACTCACGTGGGCAGCCCCGCCAGCTCTAAAGATGAACCAACCGCCCGCGATCTCGCGGCAGGTCCGGGAGATCCCGTCCGTAAAAGAACAGCTACAGAGCCTGAATTCTCAGCGGCCGTCTGCAATCGTTCCGTCGCGCCTCGCGGTGGGCCTCGGGCGGCGTCACCTAATGTGTCAGCTCGTCATCGAGGGTCAGCCCAGCGGATTCCTCGGTGTCGTCGAGGTGGGGCGTGGCATCGAGCCGCTGGACGCCAAGGTCGCCGAGCACGGTGCCACAGTGCTGTCTCTGCAGATACTGTCGGAACGTCGCCAGGTCGAAACCGAGGGGCAGGCCCGCGACGACTACCTGTCCGATCTGCTGCGCAGCACCCGCGACAAACAACATTTGATCCGTCGGGGACTGCAGTTCGGTATCGACCTGTCCCAGCCGCATGTGCTAGTGCGGTTCTCCCTCGACACCACCCCTGTGCATCTGACGGCAAGCAACGTACAGGGCGTGGTCACGTACCAGTTTCGCGATGTGCTCCGGATTCCCGCACCGCCGGCGGTGCGGCTGCCCGGTGCGGTCATCGTCCTCGTGCCGCTCCCGCGCGGTGGCGAACACGACGAGTTCGCGGAGCTCCGCGTCCGCGTGGGCCAGATCCGTGACCAGCTCGCCGGCGTCCTCTTCGACGGGATCGCCGTCGTCTCCGGGGTGTGCCGCGACGTGGGCGATTTCTCCGTCGCACACCGGGAGATCCGCGAAGTGGCCGACACGGCCCGGGCGTTCGGCTGGAGACAGGGTGTGCTGTCGGTCGACGAACTCGGGCTGCTGCGGCTGGTCGTCCGTAGCAGCCGGGTCGACGACGCTGTGCACTTCGCACACAACCTCGTCCACTCCGTCCGTGAACGGGACGGAGCGCTGTACGAGACGTGGCGGGCATTCGTCTCGTCCGAGGGGCGAGTGCAGGCCGCCGCTAAGACGCTAAACGTCCACGAGAACACAGTCCGGTACCGACTCGGCAAGATCAAGGAGATCATCGGTCAGGACCCGGCGAGCCTCGACTCCCTACTGTCAGCGAAGCTCGCGTTCAAGGTCCTCGACCTCTCCGAGGATTGACGTCCACGAAATTGTGGAAAGCGCCAATCCACGAGGACTTCACTGATCCTCTCACGCCGCCCTACCGATAACGTAAATGCATGGCTCCACAACTGCAGGCAGTCGACGCACCGGCAACCGACCTGACCGCCCTCGCGGACTGGATGAACTCCCAAGACCTCGGCCGTGATGCGATCACCGATGTCGAACCCATCTCCGGCGGCACGCAGAACATCATGCTGCGGCTGCGATACGGCGACCGCACCTACGTGCTTCGTAGGGGACCGCAAACGCTTCGGTCCCAATCAAACAAGGTGATCGCCCGTGAGATGCAGGTGCTGGAGGCGCTGAGCGGTACGGCGGTGCCGCATCCACAGCTGATCGCCGGCTGTACCGATGTCGACGTTCTCGGCGCCGTGTTTTACCTGATGGAGCCCGTCGACGGCTACAACGCTAGCGTCGATCTTGCACCGGCCCACACACACGATGCCCGTGTTCGGCGTGAGATGGGATTCGCCATGATCGACGCACTCGCCGCTCTGGGCGAGGTGGACCACGAGAGCGTTGGCCTCGCGGACTACGGGCACGCCAACGGGTTTCTGGAACGACAGGTACCACGCTGGATGCGCGAGCTCGACGACTACCGCCAGCTGGACGGATACCCCGGTCCGGAACTGCGTGGAATCGAGCGGGTGGCCGACTGGCTCACAGCGAACCGACCGCGGCACTGGCGGCCTGGCATCCTGCACGGTGACTACCACATCGCCAACGTGATGTTTTCGCGCACCACCCCGGAGGTGAGGGCAATTGTCGACTGGGAGATGTCGACTATCGGCGACCCCCTCCTTGACCTGGGTTGGCTACTCGCTACCTGGCCCGAGGAGGACGGGGCACACGACCTGCTAGAGAGCCGGCTCGCAGCGGCGGGCGGGCTGCCGACCAGATCCGAACTCGTGCACAGGTACACCGAACTGTCCTCACGCGACCTCACTGCCATCGACTGGTACACGGTGCTCGCGTGCTTCAAGCTGGCGATCATCCTTGAAGGCACTCACGCCCGCGCCTGTGCCGGCCAGGCTCCCGTCGTGGTGGGGGATCGACTGCATCGCTACGCCCTTCAATTGTTCGATCGGGCACACACCTATCTGATCTGAACCCTCATCCTCTCGACCGTACGGAGGTGCAACGACATGACATGGGAATTCTCGACCGATCCGGTGTTCCAGAAGAAGCTGGACTGGATGCGCGAGTTCGTGCGGAATCAGGTCTGGCCCCTCGAGACTCTGCAACTGACCTGGCCTCAGCTCCGGCACGTGATCGCGCCGCTGCAACAGGAAGTCAAGGCGCGGGAGTTGTGGGCCGCGCATCTCGATCCTGAACTCGGCGGTCAGGGCTACGGACAGGTGAAACTCGGCCTCATGCACGAAATCCTCGGTTCCTCACCGTTGGGCCCACTCGTATTCGGTTGCCAGGCACCGGATTCCGGAAACGCCGAGATTCTCGCGGCGGTCGGGACCGAGGAGCAGAAGCTACGCTGGCTCGAGCCGTTGCTCGCAGGTGCGATGTACTCCTCCTTCGCGCTCACTGAACCCGACAACGCAGGAGCCGACCCAACGAACCTGACCACGACTGCCGTCCGTGACGGCGCCGGCTGGGTTCTCAACGGTCACAAGTGGTTCATCAGCAACGCATCGACCTCGGACTTCATGATCGTGGTCGCGGTAACGGACCCGAGTGCGACGCGTCATCGGCGCACCTCGCAGTTTGTCGTTCCCATCGGTGCGCCCGGCCTCGACGTCGTGCGGGACATCGCCTCCATGGAGAACCCTCGACCCATCGAGAACACGTACGGATCGCACTGCGAAGTGCTGCTCACCGATGTGCGGCTCGGCCCGGAGGCCCTGCTGGGCAACATCGGGGACGGCTTCCTGATCTCACAGAAGCGCCTGGGCCCCGGCCGGATCCACCACAGCATGAGGTGGATCGGGCAGGCACGACGCGCCTTCGACATGCTCTGTGAGCGCGCCACCTACCGGTACGCCCACGGCTCCGTTCTGGCCGACAAGCAAACGGTCCGAAACTGGATCGCCGACTCGGCTGCCGAGATCCAGGCGCTCGAACTCATGACGCTGCAAGCCGCGTGGAAAATCGATGAGTACGGGAGCGCGGCCGCCCGCAAAGAGATCGCCCTCATCAAGTACTACGGCGCCAAAACATTGCACGACGTGATCGACCGGGCGATACAGGTTCACGGATCGCTGGGCTACAGCTCCGATCTTCCGCTCGAGTCAATGTATCGAGCTGCCCGCGCCGCGCGTTTGTACGACGGCCCGGACGAGGTGCATCGTGAAAGCGTGGCCCGGTTATGCCTCCGCGAGTACGGAGCACCGGCCGACAACCGGCCCAGTGAGCATGTACCCACCCGCCGCCAACAGGCAAAGGCCCGCTACGCGGACGTCCTCGCCGAGTTCGCCGGACAGTCCTGACGTCCTCCGTACACGCACTACCCAATCTCAGAAAGGGATCAGCAATGTCATTAGACGGGAAAATCGGGATCGTCACCGGTGCCGCGCAGGGAATCGGTCAGGCCACCGCGAAGCGGCTCGCCGCCGAGGGGGTCACGGTCATTGCGGCGGACATCCAAGACACGAGCGAGACAGTGCGGTCCATCATCGACGCCAGTGGCAAGGCCGAAGGCATCGAACTCGATGTCCGGGTCAGGAACAGCTGGACCGACAGCGTGCACGCGGTGATCAACCAGCACGGTCGGATCGACTTGCTCGCCAACATTGCGGGTGTCGTGAACATGCTCAGCGAAGACACCGTCGTCGGTCTCACCGAGGAGGCCTGGGACAACGTCGTCGGCACCGACCTCAAAGGCACATGGCTCGGAATGCAGGCCGTGATTCCCGGCATGATCGAGCACGGCGGCGGCCGGATTGTCAACATCTCCTCGATGGCAGCGCTACGCGGCCTGCCCAATCTCGCCTCGTACTCCGCGGCGAAGGGCGGAGTGGCCTCCCTGACCAAGCAGGCTGCGTATGAGTACGGCGAGCAGAACATCCTGATTAACGCGATCTGTCCCGGCACGATCGACACCCCGATCCTGGCCGACATCACCGAAGAGATGCGGCAGAGGAACGCGGACGCACACATCATTCGGAGACTCGGAAAGGCTACCGAGATCGCATCGATGGTCGCGTACCTGATGCGTGAGGGCGATTTTCTGACCGGTGAGATCTATCCGGTCGACGGCGGATGGGCCGCGAAGGGCAACTTCTGAATCAGAGGATCCATCAACGAGTCAGCCCATCAGTGTGCCGCGCAATCCAGCCAAGGAAAGGAAAGGAGAAGACTCGCATGAATTCGGTAGAGGAGCACGCGCGGCGGGCAGCGCGCGGCCCGGCGGAGTGCCGCGCTGTGGTAGCGGTGACGCTCTGGCACCAAGGTGAGTTGTGCCTACTCCGACGGAGCCAGCTCGTCGGCTCCGATACTGGGCTGTGGCAATGCGTCACTGGCTACCTGGAACCCGGCATATCGCCCGAGGCGCAGGCCAGGACAGAACTGTACGAGGAAACCGGCCTAAGCGCCGGTGGTCTCGATCTGCTCAGGGCCAGCGCTTCGTTTGTTCTTACGGGCGCCGACGGAACAGTTTGGACGATACATCCCTTCACCGCACTCACGCAGACCGGGACACTCGCCCTGAACTGGGAACACGACGCATACCGATGGGTGAATCCCTCCGTCATTCCTACAGCGGACCAGGTCCCATGGCTTCCCCATGTACTCGCCGCGAACGTGGCGCCGATGACAGGTGCTCGCAGATGAGACTGGCGATGTCGCCGCAGCATCTGAACTGTCTATCATCTGTGTACTGTGATAGATGTCACAGTACAATCAGATCGCGCCGTGGATTCCCAGGCACATCCCGATAGAGTTTTTGTGTCGCTAGTCTGCCTGCGGGCGACCGGTCAGCGAAGGGAGATCGTGTGTTCAGCACCATGCTCACTATCCGCAAGAAGTCCGACATCTCGCGTGAGGATTTCATCGACTACTACGAGCACAAGCACGCCCCGCTTATCGGGCAACTGCTGCCGGCCACGTTTCGCGAGTATCGCCGCAACTACGTCATCGCCGAGGACCCCATGACGGTTCGCATTGCCGACGGCCGCGGTGACGACTCGAAGATGCCTGACGTTACGGTCTTCACCGAGTTACGCTTCGACACTCGCGAGGACGCTGAGCAGCTCATCGAGGCCTTCTTGTCGGATGAGGTCCTCCCGCGGATCCTGGCCGACGAGTCGAACTTTATCGAGCCCGGCGGCGTCCGCTGGAGCGTCGTCGAGGTCTGGGAGTGAGCGGAGCGCAAGCGCTGGTGGCAGCCGCGCCGAGGTTCGCGCGTCCGCGAGCGGCCGCCCGCCGCTATTTTCACGCCGCCGATCCCCGGGGCAGCCCTCGAGGCAGGACATCTTCTGGGCGGTTTCGGCGGCCGAGCTAGGCGACTATATCTGACAAGCAGAATCCGACCACGAGATAGGACGAACGCGATGACGTCTACAACTACCGAGTCGCTCACATGGCTGATCGACCGCGCCCAGGTCCACGACCTTCTGCTGGCCTACGCCAGGTGCGTCGACACAAAGGACTGGGACAGCTTCGCGGACCTGTTCGCGCCGGAGGGCGAGCTGGTCACGCCCTTCGGCAGCATCGGCCATGACCAGCTCGCCCGGGCAATCGAAAGCATGCTAAGACCGTTCGGCGCGACCCACCACATGTTCGCCAACATCGGCATCGAGATCGACGGCAACATCGCCCGGTCCAACCACTACCTCCAAGCAACCCACCTACCGGACCCCACAGTCACCGGCGCCCATGCCGTTATCGGCGGCTGGTACAACAACACCTACCGACGTACCGACAACGGGTGGCGCTTCGTTACCATCGATCTGTCTTTCGTGTGGAGTGACGGGATGCCATTCGAACCCGGGGACCCTCACCCCTGAGCGGCCACCATACCCGGCACGAGGTCCGCTTCGGCGAAATGCCTACGATTTCCCTCCCCCAGCAGCTGGCGCTGGCGAAAGGGGCGAGATTCACGAAGTGCCAGCGAGTATGCGCCGGCGGCGCGTACTGCGCTGCAGCGGGCGCTGCAGACCAAGGACGACCCATCGTCCGCGCTGTGGGAACTCGGACAGCGGTTGGTGAAGGAGGTCCTATCGAACCTTTACGCCAATCCGAGACCAATTACTGAGTCCGGGTGTGGCCTGACTGCTCGTGCGCCCACGAGACACTGCCTAATGTCATCGGCTCGTCATAGTCGTCGTCGGCCCACCAGGTAGTCACGACCTTGTCCTGCTTGACATCCTCCAGATAGCGCTTGTGCTGAGGCCGACCCGTGCCTTTGACGCCGAAGTAGACCGTGGGCCACGTGCGTCTCCGCGAGCGACGTGGTCACGATGCCTGGTCGCACCAACGACGGAAATGCAGCAGGTCACTGATCTACGAGATTCGATAGCTGCGGAGTTTGGCGTACAGCGAGGTGCGCGAAATTCCTAGTTCCTTCGCTGTGTTCGATTTGTTGCCATCGTGTTCGTGCAGCACCGACGAGATGACGCCGAACTCCGCTCTTTCCAGCCTTGTGAGCACATGTCGAGCCGCGGCTGCCCGCACATCGGCCGGAAGCGCGCCGAGCTCGATCACCCCGTTTTTCGCCTGCTTAGCCGCGCTGCGGGTGACTTGGGTCAGCTCGAGCACGTTGCCCGGCCAGCCGTAGCGCTGAACAGCTCGCATCGCGTCCAACGAGAGGGTGACGCCGGCGCCATTACGGCGCAGCTCCTGCTGGACGAGCGCGACGATCCGACCGGGTTCGTCGCGCAGCGGCGACAACGAGACCGTGCTTGCATACAGTTTGTCAGTCATCAGTCCCGTAGGCCAAGACGCCTCGGTTCCGGCCGCAGTGGTAATTGTCAGTCCGATGGGCGGCGTGGCGGGGCGCCCGGTGAGGATCTCTGCGATCGCGTTCGCCTCGTACTCGCCCAGCAAGTCCGCGTGCAGCAGCGCGATAGGACCTGCGGAAGGGCTATCGAGGTGCCGAACGAGTCGGGCCGTCCAGCTCTCCAGGCCTTCGGACGTAACGGTTCGGGCGTCGAAGTCGTTCGCCTGGTCTCCGAGTGCGGCGCGTAGCACGGTTTGCTTTCCAGTGCCTGCTTCGCCTTGAACAGCTACGGGTCCGCCAGCGAGAAAACACCGAGCCTCTGCTGTTGCCTCGGTCCACGGGTCGGCTTCCTCGGTGTGCGCCGCGGGGCGCCGCCGCGGGACTCTCGCGCCGACTGGATTGTTCACGGTGAGCACTGCCGCGGTGATGGCGGAACCTTCACGGACGAGGCGAACCTGCGCGGCCACTCCGGCGCTCACGTCGAAAGTCATTCCTTCGGCGCGCGCGGACAAGGATCGCACTTCCTCCCAGATGTCGCGATCACCTAGGCCAAGGCTGGCCGCTGCGGGGTTGGCGATGACCAGGTCCTCACCGACGATCGCGACCGGGCCGGTCGTGAGTCGTTGTTCCGTGAGGAACATATCGAGTAGTCGACGTTCACGGATGCTGGCCGCGTGGAGCAAGGCCGCTTCGACCTCTTCGACGAGTTTGAGGACGACGGCTGCGAGCAGAGAGTTCGTGTGCTCGACACGGCACGTCAGATTAATCGCACCTACGACGCGTCGAGAGATCGGATGCCGCACCGGGGCGGCAACGCAGGTGACGTCATGAAAGCG
>JAABUJ010003075.1_pt1 | contig 19294 bp, 10 predicted proteins | sample 5559131 | NCBI WGS metagenome assembly JAABUJ01 (sample SAMN10711875, study PRJNA513366) | rock metagenome | isolation source: Antarctica rocks | place: Antarctica: Victoria Land, Mt New Zealand nord | collected 2016-01-07 | reverse complement strand
TTCCGAAGACTCAAAGGATTCCGCAGAATCTTCTCGCGATTCGAGAAACTCGACGTGCTCTTCCTTGGATTCCTCAACTTTGCCCTCATCGTCGAAGCACTCAGATAGCGTGAACACGCCCTAGCAACTGCGGTCCCCCGATATGAGGCACGTAGACGCTTGTCGGATCGCACGCATCCAAAAATGGTATGGCCATGGCACCGTACCGAAGCACTGAGAACGTTCTGCTCGGCAGCATTGAATCCGACATTCAAACGTTGCAACGTGACGGAATCGTGGCGCGCAAGGGCGCATTCGCGCGCGAATTCGTCGAGCGGATGCGGGAAGATATGATGACGGCCTTTTGGGAGGCGATCCAGCATCCTGGAAGAGCGGTAGGCCGCGGCCCCCGGCGGTGGTATGTAGAAGTGCACCCGCAGGCGATCAATGGCTTTACCCAAATGGTGACGCACCCTTGGTTCATCGCGATGTGCGAGCGTGTAATCGGTCCGGAGTACAAGATCGTCGAGATCGGGTTCGACACGCCATTTCAGGGCGCCAAGGTGCAACCCTGGCACCGGGACTTCCCGTCGACGCCGGAATCGTACATCGAACATCGCATCACCTCGCTCGCCTTCAATCTCACGGGCGTCGATGTCACGGAGGATATGGGACCTTTTGAAATCGCTCCAGGCACGCACTGGGACGATGGCCGCGCTTGGAACCACGAGATGTTTCCTGAGAAGGAGCTTTGGCCGTGGTTCGAGGAGCGAGCCGTGCGGAAGTTTCCGCAGATGGGCGACATGTCATGCCGCTCGGCGCTGACCGTGCATCGCGGAACCGCACACGCATCCCCGATCGCGCGCCCCGTGCTCGTCATAGGCGTGGACGCACCCGGAGCCGGTCACGAGAAGCTGCACGACTTGATGGTGACGCAGGATTTCTACTCTAGCCTCCCGATCGAGGTGCGCGAACACCTCATTTGTCACACTGTTGAGAAACTTGTTCCCATCATGCAGAAGCACGACATCGAAGGTTTGGTCATGGGCTAAGCCGCTTACTCGGCGAGTGTGGACTCCAGTGCCGGGGTTAGGCGCCTCGGCCCCGGATCCTTCGAGGTTAAACATCTGGATTCAGGTTTTGGGGAGTCAGGACTCCGACGCTGTGACTCCTCGGCCTCAGTTCTCTTCTTCCAGTCCATAAATGCCAGCAGCCCCTCCTGCTGGGTCCAGTCCCGCGGTGCCTTCTTACGAATCGGCTCAATAGCTTTCTGCATGAATCCTCCTTGAGCAAGGCGCCGACAGTCGCCTTTCCACGATTGATCGTCCTCGACGGCGGCGCCAAGGGCCGGCGAGGGCTTCGGCTAGCGTTCACACGCCCGCAGGTTGACGAGGCGTTTCTCCGGCCTTCTCGCCATCGTGGCGTTTGCTGCGCGGCGCAGGTCGAAGGCCGCCCGAAAAGCAATCGCGGGTAGAGAGCGGGTGAGGTTTTCTTGCCTCTTTCGCTAAGTCGTTGAAAAGGTGGTGGCCAGAGACGGGATGGAACCGCCGGCGCTGGCCTTTTTAGAAGTGAATAGCTTGTATTTACGACAATATCGACCACAGGGACGGCACCTAAGCCCTTGCTGAGCATGACAGCAATTCCTGGACCTGGGTCTGATCCTGGGTCGTATGCGTTGGAGTTCATTTGTTCACTCGAGACACACACCGGCATTTATAGAAACAGGGAGGCTAACGTGGTCGTGCTTCGGAGTGTTCGAAAACCGCATAGCTCGGGACAGGTTCAGGAGCTGTGAGGGGAAACCTCGAGCCTGGAGGATGCAAATGGGGGCTGATCCTCCAACTTTCAGATCGTGAATTCCTGCTGCGTCACTGGAAACGAGAGCGACAGCCATCTAAAAGGATGGAAGGGCAGATTGGGAGCCACTTTCCGAACGAAAGTGCGTGCTGCGATTCGAGTGCTCGCTGTTGAGCAGACCTTGCTCCGCCACCACATCTCCAAGCCAAAGCCGAAGGAGACGTGGAAGCACTGGGAGACAAGAGGGACACTTCGAGGAAGAACGGTGCAACCGCCCACAGCAGCAAACTATCTAATGATGCAATATGGCGGACAATCCGGCGGGCCAGGTCACCGGCGACGACCTTATCTCCGAACTGATTCGGAATGTTGATGCTGGGCTGTTCAAGGTGGGTCACACGGTTCTTTTACCATGCAGGTTCAACGTTTACCTCTATGCAGACGACTTTGCCTTGATCACGGCAGTTGCACAGGTGGTTCGCGGCGAGGCGAAACAGGCACTGACGGAACATCTTCAGCTGCTGAACGAGGTGCGGGTGCCGCCCCCATTGGTCCGGCGGCTTGGGTTGGCGAAGCAGAACAAAAAGGCTAAGTACAAGATCCTGGAACCGGACTGGAGCATCGACTTCCACCGAGGCGAAGAAGATCGCCTTGGACCCGGCGAGATCGAGATCTACTCCGATCTTGGCAGTGAACCGGCGATGGAGCTTGGATCAGGCGCGAAGACGACCTTTGTCACTCGTCATGCTGCGGGTGAAACGTACGTGCGGCCCACGCAAAAGGTGGGCGATCCCGGTCCAGAGGTATTTGCAACCCTGCGGTATCGCGATAGCGGCGGAGAGAAGGTCTTCGCTATGACACGAGAGGAAATCGTCATCGGACGCGGCGGCAAGGCCGTCTGGGCCGACCTAAAGCTCGAAGGGCCGCCCGACATCTCACGGGAACATTGCCGCATCCGACGAGACGTGAGCAGTGGGCGCTTTTTTCTCAAAGACCTCAGTCAGTTTGGAACCGCAGTGAACGGCGTCGCGGTCACCCCCAGCATTGACCGCAGCGCCCAAAGCGGGGCCGCCGAGCGTGACCTGGAGACGGCTCTCCCGCCAGCTGCGAAGATAACTCTGGCTGATGTGCTCGTCATTGAATTCGAGGCCAAACAGCCGGAATGACCACGACTCTTTTCCATCTTCGGATCCCGTTCCTTGCTGGATTGGTCCTGGTTGTTGTGTGCCTGGCTTGGGCGTTCTTACGCCGGAGCGACTAGAGCATGTCCGTGATCTCCCGATTGCTTGTGGCCGGCCACTCTGACGTTGGTCGAAAAAGAATCAACAACGAAGACAGGATTCTGATCGATGCTGCGCGCGGCATCTACCTGGTGGTGGATGGGGTCGGGGGCCACGCCGCCGGGGAGCAGGCGGCAAAGGTCGCCAGCGACATCATCGAAATGCGTCTGGCTCGTCAGGCGGGAACGGCGGAGCGGCGGGTGCGGGAGGCCTTTGCGCTGGCCAGCACCGAAATCTATGAAGTGGCAGAGCGAGAGCCAGAGCTCAAGGGCATGGCCTGCGTCGCTACTCTTGCGCTCATCGAAGGCGAACGCGTGACTGTGGCGCATGTTGGGGATTCGCGGCTCTACCTGCTCCAGCCGGGGAGCATCAGCAAAGTCACCAACGACCATTCGCCCGTGGGAGAGTTGGAGGATAGCGGTCGACTGGCCGAGGCGGACGCGATGCACCATCCGCGCAGGAATGAGATCTTTCGTGACCTGGGCAGCGCGCCTCACGCGCCGGACGATTCGGATTTCCTGGAGGTCCACTCGTTTGATTTGCCGCAATCCTCAGCGCTGCTTCTGTGCTCGGATGGCCTGACCGACCTGGTTCCGGCTGAAGCGATTCGGCGTGTCGTCGAGCAGCATGCTGGAGACCCGGACGCCGGTGTGCTGGCCCTGATCGCTGCTGCCAACGAAGCAGGCGGCAAGGACAACGTCTCCGTCATTGTGATCGAAACACCGCACTACGCTGCGCTTTTGCAAGGTTCTGCCTCCCCGGCGCGCGGCGTCTCCACCCAGGGCTGGAAGTGGTTCCTTCTAGGTCTGCTTGCGGCCACGGTGTTGCTTGGTGCGTTGAGGCCGTATCTGGAAGAGACAGCCTCGGGTCTCAGGGTTCGCTTTGGTTTGGTCAGGCCACCCATCACGTGGGCCGTCGGTCCCGGTGCAATCCCGACCATTTCAGACGCGCTCAATCAGGCCAGCCCAGGGGATACCATTCTGGTCGCGCCCGGGGAATATCACGAGAGCGTACATCTGCGCAGTGGGATTAACCTTCTGAGCAGGCAGCCTTACGGTGCAAAGATCCAGGATCCGGATGTTGCTGTCTCTGCAGATGATGTTCACGGTGCGCGCTTTGCCGGATTCCAAATCGTAGGCCCGGGCGAGGTCGGGATCAGCCTCCTCAACTCGGACCTGGAGGTCACGGAGCTCAAAGTCAGCGGGATGCACAAGGCCGGGGTGGACATTGAAGGCGGACGGCCAACGCTTCAAGCATCCACAATTGAAGCGAACCCCGGAATCGGAGTGTACGTCCACGGATCGGCGAGTCCGGGAATCGATCACAACTTGATCAGGAACAATGGACATGGCCCGGAGCTTCTTCCCGGTCTTTTCATCGCGGGCTCTGCCATTCCGAACGTGTCTGGAAACGTCATCGAAAACTCTGGGGCTGAACAGGTGTGGATCTCTCCGTTCTTCAACGACGGACCTTTGTTGAAGGACAACGTCATCGCGCCGTCAGCCAACGCGCTGGGGCGTGACGTCAAAGTCGTGACGCGATGACGGTCCAGACCGCAGGCCGGTTCACGCTGCTGCGCAAGCTCCCCGCGGGTGGTATGGGTCGTGTCTTTGAGGCAGACGACCCGCAGACGGGCCGGCGCGTTGCCCTGAAGCTGATTGACCTCGGTGCGGACGCCGATAGCCAGCAGATCGTAAAGGCTGAACGTCTCGGGGCAGAACTCCAGAAGCAGCTCTGCGCGACCGACGGCCGCGTTGCACAAATCCTCGAGTTCGGGGAGATGCCGGGCTATTTCTACATCGTGATGGAGTATGTCGAAGGCGAAGACGTCTCAGAAATCGTTCACGGGAAAGCACTCGCGCCTGATTTTGCGGCTCGGGTGGCGCAGGACGTGCTCGAGGTGCTCGACCGTGCGCATACTTTGAGCACCACCATCGAGGGTCGCCCGGCGAGAGGCATTGTCCACGGGGACGTCAAGCCCCGCAACATCCGGATCACGCCAGATGGAAGGGTCAAGGTGCTCGACTTCGGAATTGCGAAGGCGCTCTCGATGACGCGCAACTTCACCCAGAACGTCTTTGCCAGCGTGCAGTATTCATCGCCGGAGCGGATGAGCACCGGCGAGGTAGACGTCAGCTCCGATCTTTGGGGCGTCGCCGTGGTTTTGTACGAAATGCTGGCCGGCCACCCGTACTTCCAGGCCGAGACAGGATCGAAGCTCGAACACCTGATCCGCAACTACCGTCAGCCTTCACCTCTCCCTGGGGACTGGTCGGAGCCCCTGAGGCAAGTTGTAGCGCGAGCTCTCTCGCCCGATCCACGCGTGCGGTACAGAACCGCGGCGGAGTTCGCCAGTGCACTTCAACGGTTCCGCAGCGGGGAAGTAATCAGCCCGGCAGCACCTCCTCCGTTCGAGGAAGCAACGCGAAGAGTCGCCCAAAACACCGACGCCACAGTAAGAACTCAGCGGCCCCAAACCTCTCCTGACGGTGCGTTCGCTACAACGGCAGATGCTACCCGCAAAGCAGTGCCGAACAACGCAAGGAGCGCGTCCACGCCTAAGACGGTGTTCGCTCCTCCTCCGCCATTCGCACGCAGGCGCAGCGCTGCGGGACGCGTGTTGCGCGTCGTCTCCGCTGGAATTCTTATCGTCGTCCTCGTAATCGGGTATATGTTCTTGAGCGAGTACATGGTGTGGCGCAAGGCCACCCAGCTTGCGAGCGATCTTTCGAGCGAGAAGCAGCAAAATCTCGACGCCGCCTGGCGAGAGTACACGCAACTCGCGTCGCGTTCGCATGTCCCGATGAGCCTCTGGTCCGCAAAGTCTGCGTTGCGTGAACGCCTCATGAACGACGCAGACCACACCATTGCCAGGTATCAGGAATCAGACGCGCCCGCGGTTCCGGAGTCTGACTGGATCCGCGTTCGAGCCGAGGTCGCGCACGCCCTTGAGCTTGACCCCGGCGACAAGAACATCCACGGCAAGTTACGCCTGATCGAAGGCCACCTGGCCCGCATACGCGGGTCCGCCCGGCGCGACGGCCGTCTGCTCGAAGAATCCAGACAGGACTTCGAAGACGCGGCGAAGTACATGAAGAAGTCTCCCGACCCTTGGCTTGGCTTGGCGCGGCTGGAGATCTATTCGCTGCATGACCTCGAGGGCGGGGAAGCGGCCATCCGGGAAGCGGAGCGGCGCGGCCATGACATCGGCAAGCACGAAACAGCCGAGCTTGCCGACGGCTACCGATACGAGGGCGAACGCGCAATCGATGCCGGACACCGGGCACCCACGCCTGCAGACGCGAACCGCGATTACGGGGTCGCCGGACGCAATCTTGACCATGCGCGTGAGCTGTACGAGAGCATCCTACCGTGGGCGGGTGCGGCGGCGGGAATCAATCGAGTGAATTTATCGCAGGGCCGGCTGGCCGCTCGCAGATCAGCAGTGAGGGAACCCTGATGGCTGTAACCCGCAGCACAATCCGCGAGCGAAGGGGCGAGCCACAGCGCTCCCGTGCGGTCGACGCGTCGGGGAGAGGCGTCGAACGGCTGCTGCTTGCGCTGACGTCCATCCTCCTCGCCGGGGCGTTGTTCCTCACCGCACAGGCGCGTCTTGCACGCGCGACAGACGCGCAGGCCGCAACGCTCAATCTCGCTTCCGTCGACAGGCGCGAGCAGGTGCTGCCCTACCTCCAGGGCATTGCCTCGCCGGTAGAGCGGCAGTACGTTGCAGCAAAGATCTTCCTTGCCCTGCCCGGAGGGAGCGGAGGCATTTCGCATGTTGGTGAGATCGGTCAAATCCGTGTGCCGGTACGCGAGGTGCTCTCAACCCGCGGTCTGACGGACCTGCAGGCCCGCGCGAGGCAGCTCCAGGCGAGACATCCCGAAGCGGAAACAATCTCGCTGCTCACTTCGGCGGAGCTGGCTCGGCTGAAGCCCTCCTTCACCGTCCGCGATGGGAGCCGATACCGTAAGCAGCTAATTCTCTGGGCGGCTTTGTTCCTCGGTTCCTTCGCTGCGGTACACCTGTTCTGGAGCTTCCGAAAAACGCGGGGTTCACAATTCCTTTTGCCCGCTGTTCTTCTGCTCAGCGGAATCGGCATGACCCTGATGGTCACGTTGCGTGACCCGTTGCGCGATACGCTGCTCTTCGCGACCTTCGCCGAGGGAGCAGCCGTCGGCTGCCTTGCCCTGGCGTTCGCCAGCAGGCTCAACTACCGTCGTCTGACTGGAAAGCTCAGCTACGTTTTTCTCCTGGGCAGCTTTGCCCTGTCCGCCGCGCTTATCCTGTTCGGCTCCGGGCCAACCGGCAGCGACGCCAAGGTCAACCTCTTCGGATTCCAGCCCGCAGAAATCATTCGCGTCCTGATCGTTTTCTTTCTTGCCGGATACTTTGCAGAGCGCTGGGAACTCCTCCGCACGCTGCGCCAACAACGGGCGCCCTCAAGCAAGCTCCCGGGCTGGTTCGAGATGCCGAGGCTTGAGTACTTTCTGCCCGTGCTCGCCGGAGTGGCGGTCTCGCTCGGATTCTTCTTCCTGCAGAAAGACCTTGGACCCGCGTTGCTCATTGCGTGCTTGTTCCTGAGCATGTACGCGGTCGCGCGCGACCGGTATGTGTTGGCATTGGCGGGTTGGGTGTTCATCCTGGCGGGGTTTGTCTCGGGCTATTACCTCCACTTCCCGAAGAACGTAGCGGGACGCGTCGCCATGTGGCTGTCCCCGTGGGATAACTCTGTGCGGGGCGGCGAGCAGCTTGCGCATTCGCTCTGGGCCTTTGCGAGCGGCGGTTTCTTCGGAGCAGGTCTGGGCCTTGGCGATCCGCAGCTCATGCCCGCCGCTCACACCGATCTGATCCTCGCTGCACTGGGTGAAGAATGGGGCTTCGTCGGCGTGGTCTGCGTACTCGCCATCTACGGGGGCATTCTCTGGTTCGGCATACGAACCGCGCTCCGCGCCCGCTCCGACTACAACTTCTTCTTAGCCCTGGGGCTCACGCTGGCGCTTGCTCTCCAGATTGCGCTGATCGCAGGCGGCGTTCTTGGTCTGATTCCGCTCTCCGGCGTCGTTGTTCCGTTTCTGAGTTACGGCAGAACTGCGCTCGTCACCAACTTCGCCATCATCGGGATACTGTTCTCGCTCGGGAAGGAAAGCGCTGCAAACGAGGAGTCCACGCAGCCGTTTCGGACAAGTACGCGCGGACTCGCATACATCCTTGGAATGATTGGCGCAGTTCTGTTCCTCAGAGTCGGGTACCTTCAGGTTGCGCGCGCCGACGCAATCGCCGGCGCAGGTGCGCTCGCGGTTCAGGCCGATGGCGAACGTCGCTACGAGTACAACCCTCGCCTCTTGACGATCGCTCACTCGATCCCCAGAGGCACCATCTACGACCGCAACGGCCTTCCGCTCGCGACCAGCAACTGGGATGAGCTCGGGAACAGTCGCGAAGCCTACACCCGCATGGGCATCGCCCTGCCTGATCAGCCCCAACCCGGCGAAACACGGTTTTATCCTCTCGGAGCGAAAGCCTTTTTCCTGCTCGGAGACATCCGAACGCGTGCGAACTGGTCGGCCCGCAACAGCTCGCTGGCAGAGCGCGATTTCGCCGTGGCCTTGCAGGGCTTCGATGACCGCGCCACCGTCGTACCAGTCGCGCATCCTCGCGATGGAGGTCTGAAGTACCGGATTCGCTACGATTACAGGGAGCTTCTCCCTCTGCTCCGTCACCGCTGGGAGCCGGACAACCCGCAGGTCAGGAAGGTTCGAGACCGCGATCGCAACCTCCACATGTCCATTGACGCCCGCTTGCAGCTCATCACTTCGCAGCTCCTCGAAGCCCAACTGCAGAAGCTCGGCAAGTCCAAAGGGGCGGTGGTGGTGATGGACCCTGCAACCGGCGACCTGCTTGCGTCCGTAAGCTACCCATGGCCAAGCGAAACGCCCGCCCTGACAGCCCAGAACGCATCGGAGGATTCGCTGCTCGATCGAGCCCGCTATGGGCTCTACCCGCCCGGTTCATCCTTCAAAATCGTTACTGCCATGGCAGCTCTGCGCAAGGACCCTGCCAACGCTGATGTGAAGTACGAATGTAAGCGGCTTCCCGACGGACGCACTGGAAACTTCATTCGGGGCTGGCGGCGTCCTATTCACGACGACGTTGAGGACACCGTACCGCATGGGCTGATCGCGATGCGGACAGGTCTCGTAGTTTCGTGCAACGCCTACTTCGCGCAGCTTGGAACCTACGCAGTGGGCGCGGATGCTCTGCTGGACACGGCAAATCACCTTGGCATCTCGGTGGCAACCCCGTCCAACGCGAAGACGCTCCGCAGTGAATTGCCGCAGGCTTCTTACGGTCAAGGTCAGGTGGTTGCCAGTCCTTTTCAGATGGCCCGCGTGGCAGCGACGATCGCTCAGAACGGATCGATGCCGTACGGACGTTGGGTGATGGACGTTAACAACGCCCGCCAGCAAGCTCCGGAACCGATCCTCGCCCCCGAACTATCGTCCCTCATCGCGGGTTACATGCGCGAAGTCGTGACCTCCGGCACAGGGCGCGCTGCGCAGATTCCGGACCTGCCGATTGCCGGCAAGACCGGAACCGCTGAGCTGGAGCATGCCCCTTCGGACGCCTGGTTCATTGGGTTCGCACCGTATCGAGGCCCACGCCAGCTCGCTTTTGCGGTGCTGATCGAGAACGGACAATATGGTGGCACCGCAGCCGCACCACTCGCCGCAGACGTGATGAAGAAGGCCAGAAGCATCGGATACCTCGGAGGTTCCCAATGAGCCGCCTGCAGAAGATTGAACGCCGCATCGACGGGAAGCTGCGAGACATGCTGCGCTCCTCCAGCCCAGATCAGCGTCGCGAACTGGTCGAAGTACACCGCGCCATTCTCGACGAAGTTGCATCGCGCGTTGAGACGCTCCCACGAGCGAAGTCCAGCTTCAGCTACTCTCAGGTCCTTGTGCAAGTTCTTACGGACCCGGAACGACGCCGCTCGTACGAGCTGGTGTTCACGGAAGCAGATGCCCTCGAGCGCGACATCAAGCGTTGCTTCAACGACCAGGGTGTTGAGTTTGCGCGCAGCCTGAAGGTAGGCGTTGATCTCGTCGACGATCTTCCCGCCGACCTGAAGGCCCGGGGCTTCGATGTCAGCTACAGCAACGCTGCTGCGTCGGCCCCATCCTCCCAGCCAATTCCGATTCGCCTGACAATCCTGGCAGGAAGCGCCGAACAGACGCAATACTGCTTCACGAAACCTCGCATCAACATCGGGCGCTTGCTAGCAGTGCTCGATGCCCAGCTACGCCCCGTGCGTCGGAATGACGTGGCGTTGAAGGATCAAGCAGCCGGTCCAAACTCCAGCGTCTCCCGAACGCACGCGCATCTTGAGTTCGATCCCGAGGCTTCTCGCTTCCGGCTGTTTGACGATGGCAGCGCCCACGGAACCTCCGTTATTAGAGAAGGTTGCATCATCCAAGTCCCAAAGGGGGCGAGCAAGGGTGTGCCCCTCGTCCACGAGGACGAGATCATCATAGGACAAGTCCATCTCCGTTTCGAACACGCACAGTCGGGATGAGCGTTCCCGTGTCGCTCTGTTCCGTCAAACCATTTCGTGGGCGATGCATATCGCTTGTCCTCTCGAAATCATGGCGATAGATGCTGAGCCTCAATCCTCGGGAGTTGCCAATGCTCCTCTATCCGGTTTACCCGTTCCTGCATGCGACGAGTGCCTCCGCGCTTAGAGCTCTACGGTCAGCCGCATGTAATGCCCCTTTGTGTGGAGCGGTGGGACCCCGGGCCTTTTGTCGGAAGCTGAGAAGTGCATCGTGACGTCGGGAAGCGCTCGGACTCTTAGGTCTGATGGAGGCCCCAAGCGCCCCTACTCTAGGGCTGCTCGGTCTGGGCGGGGAAGAGGCGGCGCTTAAGGCGCTTGAGGCGGGTGGAGATCCAGCGCAGGCTGAAGAGAAGGAAGATGAGGGCGATGGTGGCTACGCCCGCCGCGGCGTAAGGGTGGTGGGTTGCTACCCAGGTGAGGGAGATGGCGGCGACGTCTTCGCTGACGGAGAGGGCGGCGTTTGAAATGGGTTCGGGGCTGGGGGTGACGAGGACCCGGGCGGCGGTCTTTGAAGTGTGGGCGATCGCGGCGATTACGGCTCCCGCAGCTGCCGCGAGGAGTTGCAGCTGGGGAGAGAGCTGGGAAGCAGTGTGGTATGCGAGCAGCGCCGCGACGGGCACGCGAATGAAGGTGTGTGCGGCGTTCCAGAGGAGATCGAACCCGGGGATCTTGTCGGCGAAGACTTCGACGACAAAGAGGATGCCGGAGATCGTGATAATCCAGGGGTGGGAGAGGGAGTGGAGGCCGGGAGGGAGGGTGACCCAGTGTAAGTGAGCGAGGAGTCCGAGGGTGGCGACGGTCGCGTAGACGTTGAGCCCCGCGGCGAAACTGGCAGCGACGATGAGTGCGGCGATTGAGGAGGGCGTGAAGGTCACGGGGTGGTCTCGGATGCTGTGGGAGCACCTCCTGGGAATGGTATAGCAAACGAGGGGAGAAAGTTCGATCTGTTGGTGAACGGACCCCGAAGAGTTAGGTCTCCGCACAAGCCGCGGCTTACGAGCATCGTGACTGACTGGGTCGATACGGCTCAGGCGGAGTGGACACTACCGAACATGCTCAACGCAGAAGCAAGTTTCACTGCATCTCTCTTCGAGATTGCTCAATGGGAGGCATCTCAGAGGGTGGTGAGGGCGCAGCCATGGGAGCCGAGCCAAATCGCCGAGTGTTTCATCAAATGCGGGTCTGTAAACGCGCAGTCGGCTCCCAATTAGTTGTTGCGTTCGAAATTGATGACTAGCAGCACCGACCTGTTGTTCAGTACCGCAAGCCCTCGGTTAAGCCGCGTGCGCGGAGTTCGTCTCGCGGGCTTCAGATGCTTGGAGAATCAGATTTGCGAGGCTGTGACCCCTCGGTCTCAAGCTGCTTTTCTTTTCGGTGAACATAACCGCCGCTCCTCTGCGGTTCAGTAACGCGGTGATCGTCCGCAAATCTGCTCAATCGCCTTTTTGCATGGAAGGCTCCTTACGCACCCGGGGTGGTAATCGCCTTTTCACGATCAGTCGTCCTCCGCGGCCGATCCACGGCGCAGAGGAGGGCCGCCTACGCTTCGCCCGCCGACTGGCCGACGAGGCGTTTATCGGGCCTTTCTCGCAGTCGTGCCGTTTGCTTCACAGCGCACGTCGAAAAACCCACCCAAAACCAATCGCGGGTAGAGAGCTGGCGAGGTTTTCTCGCCTGTTTCGCTAAGTCGTTGGAACATGGTGGCCAGAGACGGAATCGAACCGCCGACGCCGGCCTTTTCAGGGCGGCGCGGTGCTTTACTTCCAAGTACTTAGCAGTTATGGAGGGATGGCTAAACACCTGGAAGGACGCTAATGGCAGCAGGTTCGCGGGTGCGATTCGCGGGGTGACCATTCGCTCACTTGGAACGCGACCTGATCCGCGAGCGGAAGCCGGAGGGAGGAGGGTGCCTGGCACCCGAAAAGTGAAGCCTGCGGAACTGTTCTGGCCATGATGACCGGCACCCGCGTCCGTGCCGGCTACAACTCGAGCACCACGAGTTACGACCACCGCAGCATGCTTTCGCTCACCATGGAGGCCGCCGGCATTGCCAATATTCCGAATGGCGCCGACGCGGCTCCACAGATGGCAGAGTTCTTTAAATAGCTAATCGCACGTCAGGTTTCATTTGGAGCCCGGCGGGTCACTCACGAGAACGTCCTCCGAGCTGACATCTGTGTGGGGCATGCTCACGCGTGCGGGGCTGGACTCTGAGCCCCAACACGCTCTGAAACGTTTGACACGGCCAAGAGCGACACCTTGTACCTGAGAACGCTTACAGCTGCCCTCTACGCCCGCTCTGCGACTTCGGCAGCCACTCAGATCGTGGCGCGTTCAGACAAAGGGGAGGTCGCGCAGTGCGCTGCCGTTTCACCTTGCCCACACACCGCAACTCCCAGTCACCGGAACATAATCTCCTGTTCACCAGCCTGTCATACGGGCTTGCGACTCTATCTTCACCCACGAGTCACCACCGATGCCGTGATTATGAGCGGTCAACTTCAGGCCAATCCCCGTGAAGGGACGATTCCTCTCAGGAGACCCAAATGATTCTTCGCAACATCACCAAAGTTATGGTTCTTTCGGCGCTGTCCCTGTACCCGCTTTTCTCTGCCTACGCGCAATCTGCCGTCGACGGAGCCATCGCGGGCACGGTCGAAGACGCTACAGGGGCGGTCGTCCCTGCGGCGTACGTGGTCATACAGAACAATGGGACCAACGCACGGCAGACGTTGAAGTCGGATGACTCTGGCTTCTTCAGAGCCGTTCACCTTGCTCCCGGAACCTATACGGTCACTGTCACTGCTGCCGGGTTCGAGGCTTACAAGTCTACCCAGGTCAAGGTGTCGGTCGGCTCGCTCACCAACGTAGTGCCCCATCTTGCTCCGGGCTCAGCCAGCGAGACCGTCGAGGTCTCGAGCGGGTCCCCGGCCATCAACACCACCAACAATGATTTCTCGAACACCATCGACCTGAAGGTGCTCGAAGATCTGCCGGTGAATAATTATCGGTGGAGTTCCTATGCGCTACTCACTCCGGGCGTGGTTCCCGGCGGAGGTTTCGGTCTGCTCAGCTTCCGCGGGCAGTCAACCCTGCTGAACAATATCACCTTTGACGGCGAGGACGACAATCAGGCGTTTTTTTCTGAAGAGCGTGGACGGACCCGCGTCGGCTACTCCACCGCCAAAGCGTCCATCCTCGAGTTCCAGGTGAACACCTCAAACTACTCAGTGGAGTATGGCCGCTCCGCCGGCGGCGTCGTCAACGCAGTCACCCGCAGCGGCACCAACCAGTTCCACGGTGAAGCCTACTTCTTCGACCGCGACGCGGAGTGGGGCGCAAAAAATCCGTTCACCACCCGCGCGGTCCAGGTAAGCAGCGCTCCCATTGCCTTTCAGTCGCAGGTTTTCCAACCCAAGGACTGGCGCAAGCAGACCGGGGTCGGAATCGGCGGACCCATCTTCAAAGACAAACTGTTCTTCTTCTTCGCCTTCGACAAGTTCCTGCGTAACTTTCCCGGTATCAGCGCTCCGTCCAGCCCCGGGCTCTTCTATGCAGCACCTGACGCAGTTGTTGCTGATTGTTCGAAGACTAGCGCCGCCGGCACCAAGACTGCCGGAGCATCCGTCGACGGAGCCGTTTGCCAGTTGGCTGCGAACCTCAACGGAGTTGGTCTCGCTGCGGTCACTTCAGCCCAATACACGGCTGCCCTCACAACTTACACGAATGGGATCGCCGGGCTCACTTCCATCACCGGCATTACGCCGCGCACCGGCGACCAGGATATCTTCTTCCCCAAACTCGATTGGCAGATCAACGGCAAGAACCACGCGACCGTCGAATTGAACCGTCTGCGCTGGACCTCCCCGGCTGGCATTCAGACCAGTTCTTCCGCCCTGAGCTATGGCGTGGCCAGCTTTGGTAACGACTACGTCAAGGACACCTTCATCATCGGCAAGCTCGACAGCATGCTGACGAACAGTCTCTCGAACGAAGTGCGGTATCAGTACGGACGCGACTTCGAGTACGAGTTCAACCAGACTCCGACCCCTTACGAAAACGCTGTCCTCGACAACCCGGCAGGCTACACCAACCCCTTCCAGATTCCCCCGCACGTGTTAATCACGAACGGTCTCCAGTTCGGCACCGCTACTTTTCTGAACCGGCCCGCTTACCCGGATGAGCGCCGTTACCAGATTTCGGACACAATCAATCTGGTGCGCGGCAACCACAATCTCAAGTTTGGGCTGGACTTCCTCCACACCAACGATCTCGCCGAAAACCTCTTCCGTCAGTATGGCGACTTTACTTACGGCGGCTCTAACTACCTGCCCTTTACCGAATACATCACCGATCTGAACAAGGTGAACGGCTGCGGCGGAATCGAATGCTACACCGGTTTCGCCCAGGGCTTCGGACCGCTCGGCTTTGAGTTCCAGACCAAAGACTACGCTGCCTTCGTGCAGGATGAATGGAAGGTCAACCCCCGGCTGTCGCTCACCCTGGGCGTTCGCTACGAGTACGAGCAGATGCCGAAGCCGCAGATTCCCAATACTGCCGAGGCCGCAACGCCGTTCGTCAACGGCTCCACGACCAAATTCCCAGACAATCGCACCAATATCGGACCCCGGGTGGGTTTTGCCTGGGACATCTTCGGCACCGGCAGGACAGTGCTGCGCGGTGGGGCAGGCGAATTCTTCGGCCGCCTTATCAACTCGACTATCTATAACGCACTCGCCCAGACCGGCAATCCGGCAGGTCAGCAGGCAGTCAGCTACACGAGCAGCAAAGCCAGCGGCATCCTCTTTCCTCAAATCATCGACCCGGCACATCCGCCCGCAGCCGGCAGCTCAGCCGTCTTCTACTTCGATAAGAATTTCAAGCTGCCGGAGATCCAGCAGGCTGATCTTACCCTGGAGCAGGACCTCGGCTACAACACCACCTTCGACGTCACCTGGCTCGGCGCCTTTGGTCGCCGTCTGCCCAACTTTGTCGACACCAACCTCCCGCAGGCGAACGACACCGTCTCCTACACGGTCGGCGCAGGGGGCCCGGTACGTGAAGGTACAGTTATTAAAATCCCCTATTATCGTCGGATTGGAACAACCAACGGCCGCCCCAACCCTAACTATGGAGCAACGACCGACATCTTCTCGGGCGTGAATTCCAACTATGAAGCGATTGTCTTTCAGATCAAGCATCGTACGACTCGTAACCTCAGCTTCAACGCCAACTACACCTGGTCGCACGCCCTCGACTACGGGGAAAACAACACCACCTTCACCGATATGAACGATCTGCTCGACCCAGCCAATCTGCGCGGTGAGTATGGTAACAGCAATCAGGACACACCGAACCGTCTCGTCGTCTATGCCATTTACAACACACCCTCGCACTTCAACGGAGTTCTCGGCTACCTGCTAAACAACTACGAGCTCTCGCCCAGCTTTTCCGGACAAAGCGGCGCACCTTACACGGCAGGCATAACAGGCAATTTCAACAAGGTCGTTCTCGGCAGCGGCAACCTCGCGACCGGCGGCTTCGCTGCGGCGAGTTCCTCGGGCGGTATCAACGGCACCGGAGGCGCCGCACGTGTCCCCACCCTCGACCGGAACATCTTTCGCCTCAAGCGCGATCTATTGCTGGACCTGCGCCTGTCCAAGCGATTCAAGGTGGCGGATCGCGCCGAAATCGAACTGATCGGCGAGTCATTCAACATCTTCAACCATCTCAACCAAACCGGTGTAGGCAGTACCAACGCATACGGATTCACTGCCGGCTCTGCCAACACACCTAACGTTCTCACAGCTCAAAGCACCTTCGGGGTCTTCAGCCCGACAACCTTCACTGGTAAGGCCAACGACAATTTCATCTACACCCCACGTCAGGTACAGCTGGGCGCCCGGGTCACCTTCTAACCCTGCTGGCTCCAGCAAAGCACGGGAGGGCGTCTGCTTCGGCAGCCGCCCTCCATGTTTGAGCCCTGATTGTGCCACGCTCTCAATTAAAGCCGTCTTTTGTCTGCATCCGGAGTGATGGGTCTTGTCTCTCGCATGTCACTGGAGCTTCGCGCAAACGCAAAGCTTCCACCCACACTCTACGTTCACGCTACAGTCATCCCTTTGTCACTCTCCCGTCATGAATCTCATCGACGATAGAAGCCATGCGCAAGTTCCTATCTGCTCTCTATCTATCCTTTGTGCTTTTGGCCATGGTTCCCCTGCTCTATGCTCAATACGACAGCGGCAGTCTGGTGGGCAGCATTCGCGACAGCTCGGGCGCGGTAGTGCCGGGCACTGCAGTCACCGCGACCAATCTCGCTACGGGCATTGCGGTCACCGATACAACGGGTGGCAGCGGCTCCTATGAGTTTCCGTCGTTGCGCGTTGGGAAGTATCGTGTAACCGCTTCTGTCAGTGAATTTAGCACTGCCGTCGCGGACAACATTGCTCTTTCGGTTGGTACGCGCCAGCGTGTCGACCTCACCTTGAAAGTGGGCGGCTCCAGCGAAACCGTTGAAGTCTCCAATGTGAACCTTGCGCTTGAGACGGACTCCTCTCAACGCGGACAGATCATCACCCACGAGCAAACTGAAGGCCTGCCTCTGGCCACGCGCGACGTAGCCCAACTGATCGGTCTTGCGACCGGGGTACGCGCCTCCTCGATCGGCCTGCTCACCCAGGGTGGCGGCCTTGTCCGCGAAGGAGCCTTCAACGTCGAAGGCCAGCGCAGCGTCTTCAATAACTTCCTCCTCGACGGTGTGGACAACAATGCCTACGGTGAGAGCAACCAGGGCTTCTCGAACCAGGTGATTCAGCCGCCGCCTGACTCCGTGGCTCAGTTTCAGATCGTCACGAACAATGAGAGCGCCGAGTACGGGCGGGCCTCGGGTGCCACGATCAACGTCGCCTATGCAAGCGGCACAAACCGCTTTCACGGTGACGTGTACGACTTTCTTCGCAACACCGCCTTGAATGCATCGGGGTACTTCCTTGCGCCCGGCAACAAAAAGCTCCAGTTCATACGCAATCAGTTCGGCGGCAATGTAGGAGGCCCACTTCTGCACGATCGCGCCTTTTTCTTTCTCGACTATGAAGGTTTTCGTCAGGTGCGCAAACTGCCGGCCTTTAGCACGTTGCCTCTGATGGGCATTCGCTCTGGAATCGTTCCGGCAGGGGAGACGATTACCGATCCCAAGAGCGGCACCAAGTACACGGCTGGGCAACAGCTTCCCACTGCGGATTTTTCACCGATTGCGGTTGCGATTACCAAACTCCTCCCCACAGTTGCTCCGAATCTTACGATTCCCGGCAACGACTACGTTCAGACGCAGCGCTTCACCGACAACAGTGACAAATACGACCTGCGGCTCGACTGGCAAATCAATCCCAGCACGTCGTCGTTTGCGCGCCTCTCGCAACGCAAAGAACGTGCGGTCGACTACACGCCCTTGCCGCTGCCCATCGATGGTGGATCTAATGGAACCCAGAAGATACTCGACCAGCAACTCGCCCTTGGGGTGACCCACAGCTTCGGTTCGAACAAGCTGCTCGACGCCCGTCTTGGAGTTGACTACACCAAGGGCGGCAAGTTCACTCTTTCGCTTGGCCAACCGGGGATTACCATTCCGGGCCTTCCTACATCCCCGGCTCTGACCGGCGGAATTCCCACCATCGCAATCACTGGCTACTCCCAGTTCGGCCGCCAATCCACCAACCCGCAATATCAGTATCCTTTCGTGTGGGATCCCAAATTGAACTACACGTGGGTGCGTAATAAACACTCCCTCAAGTTCGGCTATGAATACATGCACACCTCCATGGCCGTCGAGGATGTAAACCCGCTTTATGGTATTTTTTACTTCCAAGGCAAGTATTCCGGCGATAATTACGCAGACTTCCTCTTCGGTTCTGTTAGCCGTTACGCCCTTTCCACCTTCTTCGTCGCTCAACTCCGCCAGCAGATGCACTTTGCTTATGTGCAGGACGATTGGAAGGTCAACGATAAGCTGACCTTGAACCTTGGGCTGCGTTGGGAGTTTGCTACGCCCTATTACGAGAAGCACAACAACCTTACGAACTTCGATTCTGCCACCTCCCCGCAGACAGGGCAGTTGATCCAGGCGAAGAGCGGCAGCCTCTACGATCGGACTCTGGTCAAGCCGGATTACAAGGACTTCGCTCCGCGATTTGGATTTGCCTATGCAGTTGACTCGAAGACGGCTCTGCGCGGAGGTTTCGGCATGAGCTATGTGCATTACAATCGAGCCGGTTCGGGCAACGTACTCGCTATCAACCCCCCACAGGTTATCTTTGGCGTAGTCTCCCAGGCCGGCCCGGGAACTGCCGGCTACCGCACCCTCGATCAAGGGGTTCCACAAGGCTTTACTCAGGGCAGTAACTTCAATCCACTCACAGCCAATATCGCCTACGCCCCGAAGAGCTATCAGGACAGTTATGTGGAGAGCTATTTCTTCTCCGTTCAGCGTCAACTGGCGAAGAACGTCCTTGTAGACGTCGCCTATGTCGGCAATCACGGACTCAAGCTGCTGGAATTCGCCAACTACAACCAGGGCAACCCCGCACTTGGCGTCAATCCAACGACCAAGACCTTCAACCG
>JAABUJ010003074.1_pt1 | contig 19295 bp, 19 predicted proteins | sample 5559131 | NCBI WGS metagenome assembly JAABUJ01 (sample SAMN10711875, study PRJNA513366) | rock metagenome | isolation source: Antarctica rocks | place: Antarctica: Victoria Land, Mt New Zealand nord | collected 2016-01-07 | reverse complement strand
GCGTCGCCCGCCGGCGGTGCGCGATCCGGGGCCCGGCGCGCCCGCGCCGCCCGGTTAGCCTCGCGCGGTGCCTGGACCCGAGCTGCGACACCTGAGCCTGGAGGTGGCCGGCTCCGGCGTCGCGACGCTGCGCATCGACCGGCCGCCGATGAACGCCCTCTCGGCGGAGGTGCAGGACGAGCTCGTCCTCGCCGCCGCTGAGCTCACCGAGCGCACCGACGTGCGCGCCGTCGTCGTGTGGGGCGGCCCGCGCGTGCTCGCCGCCGGCGCGGACGTCAAAGAGATGGCGGCCATGTCCTACGCCGACATGGTGCTGCGCGTCGACCGGTTGCAGGCTGGGCTGGGTGCCCTCGCCGCGGTGCCGAAGCCGACCGTCTGCGCGATCACGGGGTACGCGCTGGGCGGCGGCCTCGAGGTCGCGCTGGCCTGCGACGTGCGGGTCGCCGGGGACGACGCGCGGCTCGGGGTGCCGGAGATCCAGCTCGGCATCATCCCCGGCGGCGGTGGCACCCAGCGGCTCGCCCGGCTGGTCGGCCCGGCGCGCGCCAAGGACCTGTGCTTCACCGGCCGGCACGTACGCGCCGAGGAAGCGCTGCGCATCGGTCTGGTCGACGAGGTGGTGGCTCCGGACGACGTGCTGAGCGCCGCGACCGCACGCGCCGAGCGCTACGCGCAGGGGCCGGCGCTCGCGCTGCGCGCCGCGAAGGCCGCCATCGACCGGGGCATCGGGGTGCCGATCGAGGACGGGCTCGCGATCGAGCGCGACCTCTTCGCCGGCCTCTTCGCCACCGAGGACCGGGAGCGCGGGCTGACGTCCTTCCTCACCGACGGTCCGGGCAAGGCCACCTTCGTGGGGCGCTGACGTGACCAGCCTCTACGACCAGCTCAAGGACGACCCCAAGCAGGCCAACATCGTCTACCACGACTGGGAGGCCGGCACGTACGACGAGAAGTGGTCCATCAGCTACGACGAGCGGTGCAACGTCTACGCCAGGGACCGCTTCGAGACGGCGCTGCGTGGCGCGCCGGGCCCCGGGTGGGACGGCACCCCGTACCCCACCGCGCTGGAGCTGGGCTGCGGCACCGGCTTCTTCCTCGTCAACCTCGCGGTGGCCGGGGTCATCGCCCCCGACGGCGGCGCGGTCACTGACATCAGCCCCGGCATGGTCGAGGTCGCGCAGCGCAACGCGGCCGCCGCCGGCCTGCGCGTCACCGGCCGGGTGGCCGACGCGGAGTCCCTCCCGTACGACGACGACAGCTTCGACCTGGTCGTCGGACACGCGGTGCTGCACCACATCCCCGACGTGGAGCTGGCGCTGCGCGAGGTCCTGCGGGTGCTGCGCCCCGGCGGGCGCTTCGTCTTCGCCGGCGAGCCGACGCGCTACGGCGACGTCGTGGCCCGCCGGCTGTCGCGGCTGACCTGGTGGGCCACCCAACAGGTCACCCGGCTGCCCGCGCTGCGGGGTTGGGTCCGCCCGCCGGCGGAGCTGCAGGCGAGCAGCGAGGCGGCGGCGCTCGAGTCGCTGGTGGACCTGCACACCTTCCCGCCGCGCCACCTCGAGCGGCTGGCCTTGCGCGCCGGCGCCGTCGACGTGGCGGTGCGCACCGAGGAGCTGACCGCAGCGTGGTTCGGCTGGCCGGTGCGCACCTTCGAGGCAGCGGTGCCGCCAGGCCGGCTGGGCTGGCGGTGGGCGATGTTCGCGTACCGGTCGTGGCAGCGGCTGTCCGCCCTCGACGCCAAGGTCCTGGAGCGGGTGGTGCCGGCCGGGCTGTTCTACAACGCGGTCATCACCGGCCTGAAGCCGTGAGCACCCCGCTCGACGCGGTGGGTGCCGGCTGCCGCCGGGTGCGGGGGATGCCACGACGCGACCCGCGGCAGTGCCGACACCTGTCGGTCGCCTCGCTGCGCTGGGTGCTGCGCCACCGGGCCTGGACGCCCTTCTACCTGGTGCGCTACTGGCGGCTGCTCATGCTGCGCTTGGTCAAGCCGCAGATCACCACCCGCGGCATGGTCTTCATCGGCAGGGCCGTGGACCTGCACGCGCGCAAGGGGATCGGCCGACTGGTGCTCGGTCGCTGGGTGCACATCGGGGCGGGCAACGCGCTGCGCGCACACGAGGGGACCTTCACCATCGGCGACAAGTGCGTCTTTGGTAAGGACAACACGGTCAACTGCTACCTCGAGGTCACCCTCGGGCCGGCGACGCTGCTGGCCGACTGGGTCTACATGTGCGACTTCGACCACGTCTTCAGCGACATCCACGTGCCGATCAAGGACCAGGGCATCGTGAAGTCGCCGCTGCGCTGCGCGGGGGACACGTGGTTCGCGACCAAGGTGACGGTGCTCAAGGGCGTCGACATCGGGTGGGGCTGCGTCGTCGCGGCCAACGCGGTGGTCAACAAGGACCTCCCCGCGTACTCCGTCGCGGTCGGGGTCCCGGCCCGGGTGATCCGCGACCGAGCCGCCGACCACGCCGCCGACGCGACCCGGCGGGCGGCGCTCGCCGACATCGCGCGCAAGACCGACGCGCACGCCCGGGCCGTGCTGCGGGCGCGTGCCGAGGCGCAGCCGGTCGGCGTCTGACGGACGCCTGAGGGGCGCTCCGGCTGGGCCGTCCAGCCGGAGCGCCCAGCCGTCAGGCCTTCTTCTTCTTGCTGCGGGTGTCGCCGCCGCGGCTGCGCAGCGTCACCCCGCGCTCGAGCAGGATGAGCCGCACGCGACCCGCGCTCGTGGCGTAGGTCTCGGCGAGCTCGGCCAGGCTCGAGCCCTTGCCGTAGTCCTTCTCCAGGCTCTTCCCCAGCTTCTCGCGCTGGTCGGGGGTGAGCCGCTTGTTCCGCTCCACACTGATGGCTGCCATGGGTTCATCATGCACTCTTCGGCTGTGCCGTGCGTGCACGACATGCCGACCTCCGTGATCGGCAGCTTCAGCGGGTGGCCGTCGGTGGGCCGCCGCGCGTGGCGCCGGCTGCCGATCACCCACCTGGCCGTTCGCCGTCAGGGCCGCTCGCCAGCGAGAAGGTTCCCGTCGCGGACGACGACGCGGAGCGAGGGTGCGGCGGCGCCGCGGCGCAGCCGGTCCTGCAGCGTGCGCTCCTCGCGCGCGGCTCGGGCGTAGACCTCGGCCGTCCGTGCGGCGACGGCCGCCCAGATGTGCTCGCTGCGCGCCCGCTGCCGCGCTGTGCGGGCGAGCCGGCCGGCGCGCACCTCGTCAGCGAGCAGGCCACCGACCGCGTCCGCGAGGGCACCCACGTCACCGGGGGGTACGCGAACCCCGTCCACCCCGTCCTCGACGAGCTCGTGCAGCCCACCGACATCGCTCACGACGAGCGGCGCACCCGCGGCCGCCGCCTCCAGCGCGACCATGCCGAAGGGCTCGTAGATGCTCGGCACCACGGCCACCGACGCACGCCCGAGCAGGGCCGCGAGCTCGGCCGTCGCCAGCCGGCCGGTGAAGCTCACCCCCCGGCCGAGGCGCAGGGAGCGCGCGAGCGCGCGCAGCTCGGCCTCGTAGGTGCCGGTGCCGGCGATGACCAGGTGCAGCCCCGGGTGGCGGCGGCGCAGCCGGGGGAGCGCGCGCAGCAGCACGTGCACGCCCTTCTCGTACTCCAGCCGGGCCGCGCAGACGAGCAGCGGTCCGTCCGGGCCGCGCGGGCCGCGACGCGACGACCACAGGGCGCTCTCGACCCCGTTCGGTACGACGTCGACGCTGTCGGGCGGGAGGTCGAAGAGGCGGGTCACCTCCCAGCGCATCGCTGCGGAGCAGGTGATCACCCGGCGCGCCTCGTAGGTGAGCCACCACTCGGTGGAGTGGATCGCGGTGGACAGCTCCGAGGGCAGCCAGCCCTGGTGCCGCCCGGCCTCGGTGGCGTGCACGGTCGCGACCAGCGGCAGCCCGAGCACGGACTTGCACGCCGCCGCGGCGTGCGCGACCAGCCAGTCGTGCGCGTGCACGACGTCGTACGGGCCGCTGGCGATGGCGGTGCGCAGCAGCGCGTGGTCGAAGGCGAGCACCCACGCCATGAGGTCGCTACGCGGCACCAGCGGTGGGTCGTCGGGCACGCGCAGCACCCGGACGCCGTCGGCGGTGCGCTCCTGCGCGGGTGCGCCGGCGCCGGCCTGCGTGACCACGGTGACCTCGTGCCCGGCCTGCGCCAGCGCCGCCGAGAGGGCGCCGACGTGCCGGCCGAGCCCGCCGTAGACGACCGGGGGGTGCTCCCACGACAGCTGGAGCACCCGCACGGCCGCAGCCTAGGAGCGGTGGTGGTGCGAGCGGCGGAAGGAGACGAGGACACCGGCCACGAAGCCGACCGCGAGCAGGATGAGGAAGATGATCCACAGCGGCGCGTCGGCGTGCCCGAAGGCGTAGTTGATCCGGGTCTGCTGCGTGTTGAGCGCGAGGAAGATGACCGCCAGCACGAGCAGCACGAGCGCGACGACGACCTTGACGGGTACGCCGGCGCGCTGCTTCGCTGGCGTCGAGGGGGAGGTGCTGGCGCTGCTGCGTGGCTCTGTCATGGACGGGGCGTGCCCTCAGCCGGTGCCCAGCACACGCGCGTCGAGCGAGGGGAGCAGCCCGTGCAGTGCCACGCCGACGTCGCCGGCGAGCCGCCCGGGCCGCCCCGCGTCGATGGCGTCGGCTAGCCGCGTCGCGCGGGCGGCTGAGCGCTCGACCCGCTCGGCGGCGTACTGCGCGGCGCCGTCATGACTGATGATGAAGGCCCAGTCGCTGGCCGTACCGACCGCGACCTCCCGGGCGAGCGCGTCACGCTGCGGGTCGCGCACCCGCGGGTCGCCTTTGGCCACCGTGGCGAGCAGCCGCCGCTCCTGCTCCGCGTGGCTCGCGACGACCTCCCCCACGGCGTCGCCCGACCACACGTGGTGGTCCTTGCCCGCCCCCCACGACGACACGGGTACGGGGTCCAGCCGCCCCTCGACCATGCCGGTGGCGACGGCGCCGGCCAGCGTCGTCGTGCGCACACCCGCCTCGGGGAGCAGGCGCAGCACGCGCTCCAGCCACGCCGGCCCCTCGTGCCAGTGGTGGCCGAAGAGCTCGGTGTCGAAGGCCGCGAGCACCAGCGGGCCCGCGCTCCCCGCGTGCTCGGCCTGCTCGTCGAGGCGCCGCGCGACGGTGGTGACGAAGTCGTGGGCATCCCGCTCCACCTGCGCCGCAGCACGTTCTGGCCGGTAGGGCCGCTTGTCCTGCGGAGCGGTGTGCCAACTGGTGACCCGCGCGGGGCGCAGACCGCTCTCGTGGTCGTAGGTGTGGGAGTCGCGGTAGTCCCTGGCGCCGGGGTACCCGCTGCGGGGTGACCAGACGCGGTAGGCGACCTCCAGGTCGCGGGGGAGCGCGACGACGTCGGTGCCGCCGAGGCGGGTGCCGACCCACGTCCGGCCGTGCACCGTCGGCCCGTCGATGACCAGGTGCGCGACGCCCGCGGCTGCGTGCAGCTCCTCGAGGCCGGGGCGCAGCGCGCACTCCGGTGTCCAGATGCCGGCCGGCCTGCTGCCGACCCGCAGCTGCGCATCGTCGAGGCCCCACTCCAGCTGCGCCGCAGTCACTGCCGGGTCACTCAACGGCAGGAAGGTGTGCGTCGCGGGGCCGCCCAGCAGCTCGACCGCGCCGCCGTCGGAGAGCGCCCGGAGCAGCGGAGACGCGCCGTGCGCCCACTGCCGCTCGAAGTCGGTGAGGGCGGTGCGGGCCAGCCTGCCCTCGTACCCGGCGACGGCTGGTGGGTCGGGGCTCGCTGTCGCACCCTGCGCGCGCAGCAGCCAGTCGGTGAGCCAGCGGTGGTGCTCGGCGAGGCACCACGGGTCGTCCAGCTGCGCGGCCAGGACCGGCGTGACGCCGAGGGTCAGCAGGTCGCGGCGGCCCTCCTCCGCCAGGCGGTGCAGCAGTGCGACGACGGGGAGGTAGGAGGCGGAGATGGCCTGGTGCAGCCACTCCTCCCCGACCGGCCACGCGCCGTGGTGCGCCAGCCAAGGCAGGTGCGAGTGCAGGACGAGGGCGAGCGCTCCGGGCCGCGGGCTCACCGGCGCTCGGCGGCGACGACAAGGTCGAGGTCGTCGTGCGCCGCGGGGCCGACCGTGAAGTCGGCCGCGGTCACCGCCTCGACTCTGGCACGCAGCTCCTCTCCCCACTGCTCCTGCGGCACGGCGAGCTGCTCGGCCTCGATGCCCTCCAGGTGCCCGCGCGCCTGCACGCCCCAGCGGTGGGTCACGGTGAAGGACGGCCCGAGCAGCGCGACGAGCTCGGCCAGCTCGAGCTCGCGGGTGTGGAAGGGGTTGCCCTTCGGGAAGGTGCGGCTGTTGGGCGTGGTGATCGCGAGTACGCCGCGCGGCCGCAGCACGCGGGCGCACTCGCCGACGAAGGCCTCCTGGTCGTGCAGGTGCTCGATCGTCTGCAGGCTCGCCACCGCGTCGACGCTCCCGCTCAGCAGCGGCATCGCCTGCAGGTCAGCCCTTGCGACGGGTACGGCGTACCTCGCGCGCGCGTGGGTCGCGGCTGCCGGGTCGAGCTCGAGGGCGAGCACCCGGGCGCCGTGCGCGCGGAGCAGCTCGGTGCCGTACCCCTCACCGGCGCCGGCCTCGACGACGGTGCCGCGCAGCAGTGGCGCGAGTGCGAGGTACGCCGCCTCGTGGCGACGGAACCAGTAGTTCTCGTGGCCGATGCCCGGCAGGGTGCGCTCGCCGGTGAGAGTCAGGCGGAGCGGGCAGGACGCGCTGCCGTCGGCCTGACGTTGCCCCGTGGGCGCGGTCAAGCGGTCCACTCGGACCGGAGCTGTCCCAGCACGACCTCGTCGACGTACTCGCCGCGCACCCAGGCGTGCTCGCGGCGGCGTCCCTCCTCGACGAACCCGGCGTTCCGGCAGGCGCCGAGCGACGCGGCGTTCGTCGCCAGCGCGACGGCGTGGACGCGGTGCAGGTTCCGCCGGACGAAGCAGAACCGGACGACCTGGCGGAGCGCGTCCGTGCCGATGCCCCTGCCACGTGCATCGGTGTGCAGGACGATGCCGATCTCCGCGTGCCGCGCCAGCGGGTCCTCGTCCATGACGGTGACCTGGCCCGCGAGCTCGGCATCGGCTTCGACGACGAAGGCGACTGCGGCGGTCGACCGGCTCTGGCGGTCGCGGAACTCGGCGAGCGACATCGCGGTCGGCGAGCGCGGGGTGCGCTCCTCCCACGAGTCGAGATCGCTGGCCAGCGCGTAGAGGTCGTCCTCGTCGGACTCACGACGGCTGCGCAAGGTCACGACGGTCACGGGTCGAGGCTAGCCAGGGTGATCGCGACGAAGACTGGGCGTGCCGCGATCGCGGGCCACGCCTGATAGGGGAGGACGGCCTGCGCTCGACCGGCGGTTGACCGGTCGTGCTCGTCACCGAGCCATGGCAGTGTCCGCTCGCCGCTGAGAGGCAGGGCGGCGCCCTCCACGAGGAACATCATGGAAGCGCCCAGTGAGCCGAGTGGCCCAGAGAGGGTCATGAGGTCGGTCCTCAGGGTTGCCGCCGTCCGTCGTGGCCCGAAGCTCGTCGACGAAGCGATGCGGGCGGTCTCACTCGGTGATCTGGGCGGTCATGCGCCAGCTGCGACCGAGGTGCCTCGCGTGGAAGGTCACCTCGTCGCCGAGCTCCAGCATGGACGCACCCGTGCTCGTCGTCGCGGTCGCACCACCCGGCGAACGACGCCGCATGGACCTCGGTGTCCAGCTCGAGGTCGAAGACGATGGGCGGCGGAGCAGCGACCGACGTCCGTACGACGACGACGATGTCCCCGATGATCAAGCCGGAGCGCAGGCGCCCGACCCCGGCTCAGCGGTGAGCCGGCGGAGGCGGCGCGCCGGTACGTGGTCGACCAGCCACACGCCGTTGCCCGTCACGGTGAAGCTGTGCTCCGTCATCCACGCGGCGTCGACGACCAGGACGACCGGCCGGCCGCGCCGCGACCCCACCCGGGTCGCGGTCTCGACGTCAGGGCTCAGGTGGACGGCGTGCCGCCGCCCGGGTAGCAGGCCGTCTCGCATGATCGACTCGAGCGATGCCTCGACGGTGCCGTGGTAAAGCACGTCAGGAGGTACGGCCGGTGGGAGGCCCAGGTCGACGTCGACGCTGTGCCCCTGTCGAGCGCGGATCCGCCCGTCGACGATCTCGAAGCGCTGCTTGTCGCTCGCCTCGGCCACCAGGACGAGCGCACTCGCCGGTCGCCGCAGCGCGGTCGCCAGCAGGTCGAGGTCGACCCAGCCGGCTTCGTCGAGGGTGATGCCGGCCCGGTCAGGGCGGTGCCGTAGCGCCTTCGACATCTGCTTGGACAGGCGGACCATCGCGTCGGCCGTCATCACCCGCCCAGTGTCCCGCGAGCCGGCAGGGCCGGGTCGTGGCGGTGCTCGGCCAGCTGCGGGAGCAGGACGCGGATCAGACCTGCGCCGAGCACCGTGCCGATGCCCCCGCTGACCGCGCTCACGACGGGGGTACTCGCGGCGGCGACCAGACCCGACTCGATGTTGCCGAGCTGCGGGCCGCCGGCGCCGATGATGAAGTCGACCGCGGAGATGCGCCCGCGCAGTCGGTCCGGGGTCACCGCCTGCACCAGCGTGGTGCGCAGCGTGACGCTCGAGGTGTCAGCCGCGCCGGCGACGGCGAGCAGCACGAGCGCCAGCCACAGCGTGCGGGTGAAGCCGAAGGCGGTGATGGCGGCGCCCCACAGCGCGACGGTGATGAGCATGTCGCGGCCGGGGCGGGCGGCACGCGACACCGGCCCCGACAGCAGCGAGGCCACCAGCCCACCGACCCCGACGGCCGAGGTCAGCAGGCCCAGGGTCTCGGCGGAGCCGCCGAAGTGCTCAGCGTTGAGAGCGGGGAAGAGGGCGACGGGTACGCCGAGCACCGTCGCGTCGAGGTCGGCGAGGAAGGCACCGGTGAGCAGGGGGCTGCGCTGGATGAAGCGCAGCCCCTCGACCACCGCGCGCACACTCGTCGTGCTGATCGCGTGCAGCGGCGGCAGGACGGGCAGCCGGGCCAGCCCGTAGAGCGCCGCGCTGTAGCTGACCGCGTCGAGGAGGTAGCACAAGCGCAACCCCGCGACCGCGGCGATCAGGCCGCCGACAGCAGGTCCCACGATCAGCGATGTGCGCCCCGCGAGCTGGGTGAGCGCCTGGCCCGCCCCGAGCTGGTGCGCCGGCAGCAGCCGGGGGACGAGGGTGCGGCGCGCGGGCGAGTCGACGGCCACCAGCAGCGACTGCGCCGCGGTCAGGGCGTAGAGCAGGGCGACCGAGCGCGCTCCCGTCTCGGCCTGCGCCGCGAAGCCGAGGGCCACGACGGCCAGGGCGGTGCTGGTGACGAGGACGAGCCGCCGGCGGTCCACCCGGTCGGCTGCCGCCCCGCCGAGGAGGCCGACCGTGAGCAGCGGCACGAGGCGTACGACCCCGAGGCCGCCGACCGCCGCTGACGAGCCGGTCAGCCGGTAGACCTGCAGTGGGACGGCGAAGAGGGTCAGGCCCGTACCGATCGCTGAGACCGCCGTCCCGACCCAGAGCCGCCGGTAGGCCGGGTGCTCGCGCAACGGCCGTACGTCCACGAGCAGGCGCCCGAGCGGCACGGCACCTCCTGCGGTCGTGGTGCCTCGCCCCTGCAGTCTGGCCGAGGCGCGGGCTACCCGGATCGTGCGCCGCGCCGGCTGCTGGGCACAACCGCAGGTGGGATGCTGTCGACCATGTCGAAGCGCTGCCGCTCAACGGGTCTCGCCGCACTGATGGTGCTCGTCGCAGGGTGCAGCTCCCACTCAGCGGGCCCGGCTGCCCAGGCGACAGCACCGGTCGCCGCTCCGACGAGCTCCTTCCGGCTGCCCGCCTTCGCGCCACCGACCGCCAGCACGACCTCGACGGCCCAGTCGGCGAAGCTGCTCGCCGCAGCCGACGGGGCGCACGACGACGCCCCCTACGTCGCGGCGCTCGACGCGACGGAGCCGATCTGCAGCGAGGCTCCGGGCCAGCTCGCCGACACCATCATCACCGCGCGCGCTGCGCTGGCCAAGAACGGGCTGGTCGGCGACAGCGCGCTGGCGCAGCTGCGCTCGCTCGTGGCGGACGCCCCCAAGGGCGGCCCGCGGACCGACTGCAGCTCGGGCCTGGCCGCCGACCTGCTCAGCCACGAGATGCCCTCGCCCACAGGCTGACCGCGCCAACCGTCAGGCCAGGTCGCCGGCGTCGCGCCGCAGCGCCGCCAGGGTGTCGATGAGCGTGCGCGTCCGCCGTGGCGTCAGGCCGGGGTCCGCGAAGACCTCGAGGTTGAGCGTCGCGGTGGCCGCCAGCGCGGTACGCCGCCCCGCCGCGGTGATCTCGATGAGCGTCGCCCGCCCGTCGGTCGGGTGCGGCCGCCGGCGGACCAGGTCGGCCCGCTCGAGCCGGTCGACCGCGTTGGTGAGCGAGGTCGGGTGCACCTGCAGCCGGTCGCTGGCCTTGCGCAGCGGCATGGACCCCCGGCTGCTGAAGTGCAACAGCATGAGCACCTCGTACCGCGCGAAGGTCAGCGCGTAGGGCTTGAGCGCCGCGTCGACACGGGCTAACAGGATCTGCTGCGCGCGCATGACCGAGGTGACGGCCGCCATCCCGTCGGCGGCGTCGACCCATCCCGCGGCCATCCAGCTCGCCCGGGCGAGCGCGATCGGGTCCACGGCTCAGACGTTGCGGCGGTACTGCCCGCCGACCTCGAAGAAGGCCTCGCTGATCTGGCCGAGCGAGCAGGAGCGCACCGCCTCCATCAGCGCTGCAAAGGTGTTGCCGCCCTCCATCGTCACCTGGCGCAGGCGGGCGAGCGCGGCCGGGGACTCGGCGCGGTGCGCCTCGTGGAAGGCGTGCAGCCGGTCGAGCTGCGACTGCTTCTCGGCCTCCGTCGCGCGGGCCAGCTCCACCGGACCGTGGTCGGCCTCGCCGTGCGGGTTCAGGAAGGTGTTGACCCCGATGATGGGCAGCGACCCGTCGTGCTTGCGGTGCTCGTAGAGCATGGACTCGTCCTGGATGCGACCCCGCTGGTACCCGGTCTCCATCGCCCCGAGCACGCCGCCCCGCTCCGCGATCCGGTCGAGCTCGGCCAGCACGGCCTCCTCGACGAGGTCGGTCAGCTCGGTCACGATGTAACTGCCCTGCAGCGGGTTCTCGTTGGCCGAGAGCCCCCACTCCTGGTCGATGACCAGCTGGATCGCGAGCGCGCGGCGCACCGACTCCTCGCTCGGCGTCGTGACGGCCTCGTCGTAGGCGTTGGTGTGCAGGCTGTTCGCGTTGTCGTACAGGGCGCACAGGGCTTGCAGGGTCGTCCGGATGTCGTTGAAGGACATCTCCTGGGCGTGCAGGGAACGCCCCGAGGTCTGCACGTGGTACTTCAGCTTCTGGGAGCGCTCGGCGGCGCCGTACCGGTCGCGCATGGCGATGGCCCAGATCCGGCGGGCGACCCGGCCGATCACGGTGTACTCCGCGTCCATCCCGTTGCTGAAGAAGAAGGACAGGTTGGGGGCGAAGTCGTCGATGGCCATCCCCCGCGCGAGGTAGGCCTCGACGTAGGTGAACCCGTTGGCCAGGGTGAAGGCCAGCTGGCTCAGCGGGTTGGCCCCCGCCTCGGCGATGTGGTAACCGGAGATGCTGACGGAGTAGAAGCCGCGCACCTCGTGGTCGACGAAGTACTGCTGGATGTCGGCCATCGCCCGCAGTGCGAACTCCGTGGAGAAGATGCAGGTGTTCTGGCCCTGGTCCTCTTTGAGGATGTCGGCCTGCACGGTCCCGCGGACGGTGCGCAGCACCCAAGCGCGCAGCTCTGCTGCCTCGGTCTCGGTGGGCTCGCGGCCCTCCTCGGCGCGGAAGCGCGCGAGCCGCTGGTCGATCGCAGTGGTCAGGAACATCGCCAGGACCGCCGGCGCCGGGCCGTTGATCGTCATCGAGACCGAGGTCGTCGGCGCGCAGAGGTCGAACCCGTCGTAGAGCACTTTGATGTCGTCCAGCGTCGCGATCGAGACCCCACTGGTGCCGACCTTGCCGTAGATGTCCGGCCGCAGGTCGGGGTCGCGGCCGTAGAGGGTCACCGAGTCGAAGGCGGTCGACAGCCGCGTCGCCGGCTGCCCCGCGGAGAGCACCCGGAAGCGGCGGTTGGTGCGGGCCGCGTCGCCCTCCCCGGCGAACATCCGCGCCGGCGCCTCACCTTCGCGCTTGAAGGGGAAGACGCCGGCGGTGAAGGGGAAGGAGCCGGGCAGCTCCTCGCTGCGCAGGAAGGTCACCAGCTCGCCGTCATCACGGGTACGGGGCACCGCGACCCGCCTGATGTGGCTGCCCGACAGCGTCTCCCGAGTCAGAGCGGTACGGACCTCCCGCCCACCGACCGTCGCGACGAGCTCCTCACCCGCGAGCGCCTCGACGCGGGCCGGCCATGCGTCGAGGGCAGCGGCGACGGCGGGCGCCAGCTGGCTTGCCGCGATCAGTGCGTCGAGCTCCGCCGGGTCGGCGACCAGCCCGCGGGCGGTGCGCAGGTGCTGACGCCGCCGGGCCAGGTCGGCCTGCTCGGCGGTGGTGGCGTGGTGGCTGCGCACGGCGGCGGTGATCTCGGCGAGGTACCGCTCGCGCGCCGCGGGCAGCGCGCTGGTGAGCCCCGTCGACACCATCGTCGAGACGCTCGGCAGGATGCCGGCGCCGGCCGGGAGCCCGTGCTCGACCAGCAGCCCGCGCAGGGACTGGTAGAGCGCGGTGACCCCGTCGTCGTTGAAGCGCGCGGCGCTGGTGCCGAAGACCGGCATCTCCTCCCAGCGCTGCCCGAAGGCCTCCCGGTTGCGCACCAGCTGGCGGGCGACGTCGCGGCGGGCGTCCTCGGCCCCGCGGCGCTCGTACTTGTTGACGGCGACCACATCGGCGGCGTCGAGCATGTCGATCTTCTCGAGCTGCGAGGCGGCGCCGAAGTCGGGTGTCATGACGTAGAGCGAGACGTCGGCGTGCTCGGTGATGCTCGCGTCGCCCTGCCCGATGCCGGGGGTCTCGACCACGACGAGGTCGAAGCCGGCGGCCCGGCAGGCCGCGACCATGTCGTCGAGGTGCTCCGGCACGGCAGCGCCGGTGGCGCGGGTCGCCACCGACCGGAAGAAGACGGTGTCACCGGCGAGGGAGTTCATCCGGATCCGGTCGCCGAGCAGCGCACCGCCGCCGCGCCGACGGGTGGGGTCGATGGCCAGCACCGCCACCCGCAGCTTGTCCTCCTGGTCCAGTCGCAGCCGCCGCAGCAACTCGTCCGACAGCGAGCTCTTGCCCGAGCCCCCCGTACCGGTGATCCCCAGGACGGGTACGGGGCGCGCCCGCTCCCGCAGCGCCGCGGCCAGCGCCAGGTCGCGGCCGGCCTCGAGCACGGTGAGCGCACGGGCGAGCGCGGCGGGGCTGCCGGTGAGCACGTCCTCCACGGCAGGGGAGACGGCCGCCAGGTCGACGTCGCACGCCTGGACGAGCGTGTTGATCATGCCGGCGAGGCCGAGCCGCTGGCCGTCCCCGGGGGAGAAGATGCTCACCCCACGGTGGGCCAGCAGCTCGATCTCCTCGGCCACGATGACGCCCCCCCCGCCGCCGAAGACCTGCACGTGCCCAGCGCCGAGCTCGGCCAGCCGCTCCTTCAGGTAGGTGAAGTACTCGACGTGACCGCCCTGGTAGGAGCTGACCGCCACCCCCTGCACGTCCTCCTGCAGCGCGGCCGTCGCCACGTCCGCGACGCTGCGGTCGTGCCCGAGGTGCACCACCTCCACGCCCTGGCTCTGCAGCACCCGGCGCATCAGGTTGATGGCCGCGTCGTGGCCGTCGAAGAGGCTCGCCGCGGTGACGAAGCGGACGGGGTGGACGGGCGTGTGCAGCATCGGCTCTCCTGCCGGGCGAACGTGGGACGCATCCCAAAGTACCCGGACGTCCGAGCACTTCGCGGCCGCCAGGACGGCACCGGTCACCGACGCCAGGCGCGAGCCCTCATGACACCCGCACGCGGGCGTCGAGGACCGCGTAGAGCACGTCGACCACCACGTTGATCACCACGAAGAAGAAGCTCCCGACGAGGGTCACGCCGACGACCACCGGCAGGTCGCCGGCGTTGACCGACGCGACGGCGAGACGGCCGACCCCGTCGAAGCCCCACACCTGCTCGGTGACGATGGCCCCGCCGAGGAGCGTCGCCAGATCGATGCCGGCCAGCGTCACGACCGGGGTCAGCGCGCTGCGCAGGGCGTGGCGGTAGACCACGCGGCGCTCGGTCAGCCCCTTCGCCCTGGCGGTGCGGATGTAGTCCTCGCCGAGGACGTCGAGCATCGCGCTGCGGGTGATGCGGACGTAGACCGCGGCGATCGTCAGCGCCAGGGTCAGCCACGGCAGGATCAGGTGCTGCGCCCACGCTCCGGGGTCCGAGGTGAGCGGGACGTAACCGCTGGCCGGGAAGAAGGTCGTGATGTGGTGCACGTGCAGCTCGTAGAAGAAGATGTAGGAGAAGAGCAGCCCCAGCACGAAGGTCGGGAAGGACAGCCCGGTCAGCGCGAGCGTCGTGAAGACCCGGTCGCGCAGCGAGCGCGGTTTGGTCGCCGACAGCACGCCGACGGGGATGGCGATGGCGAGCCAGATGATGGCCGCACCGATGGCGAGGGACAGCGTCGCCGGCAACCGCGTCGCGATCACGGTGGTCACCGCCTGCTGCCGCTGGAAGGAGTAGCCCAGGCTCGGCGGCCAGTGCAGCAGCCCGGTCGGTGTGCCCCGCACGCTGGGCCCACGCGTGAGGAAGTGCCAGAACTGCAGGTAGAGCGGGTCGTCGAGGTGCAGGTTCAGGCGGATCTGCTGGATCGCCTGCGCGCTCGCGCCGCGAGGCGCTAACAGGGCGGCTGGGTCGTTGTTGGCCACCGCCGAGAGCGAGAAGGCGACGATGGCGATGACGAAGAGGACCAGGACCATGTAGCCCAGCCGGCGGGCGATGAAGCGCGGCATGCGTCCCCCCTACCGTCGCGCCATCGTGCGAGCGGCGCGCGGGTCGAGCGCGTCGCGCAGCCCGTCACCGAGCAGGTTGAAGGCCAGCACCGTGATCAGCAGCCCCACCGTCGGCGCGAGCAGGAACCAAGGGGCGGTCAGGTAGAAGCCGCTCGACTGCGCGTCCGACAGCATGTTGCCCCAGGTCGGTGTGGGGGCGACGACGCCGACGCCGAGGAAGGACAGCGTGGACTCGAGTACCACGTTGACGGGGATCTGCAGGGTGACGAAGACGAGCACCGGCCCGATGAGGTTGGGCAGCACGTCGACCAGCATGATCCGCAGCGGCCCCGCGCCGAGCGAGCGGGCCGCCTCGACGAACTCCCTCTCCCGCAGCGAGAGCACCTGTCCTCGTACCAGTCGTGCGAAGTAGGTCCAGCTGAAGAGCGCGATGATGCCGCTGACGATCAAGAGCGGGCTGTGACGGGTGCCGCCGGTCACCGCGTCATGGTTGAGCGTGAGGAGGGTCAGGGCGGTCAGCAGGAAGGGGAAGGACAGGAAGATGTCGATGATGCGGGACAGCACCGTGTCGGTCTTGCCGCCGACGAAGCCGGCGATGAGGCCGACGGTGGTCCCGATCAGCGCGGCGACCGCTGTCGCGACCACGCCGACTACGAGGGACACGCGCGCGCCGTAGAGGGTGCGCACGAGCACGTCGCGCCCTTGCTGGTCGGTGCCCAGCAGGAAGGTCGAGCTGGGTGCGACCGGGAAGCCGTCGGGTGACAGGCCGGTCGTGCGGAACTGCTGGTCGCGTCCGTGCCCGGTCAGCGCCGCGATCGCGGGCGCGCCGATCGCCAGCGCGACGAGCAGCAGCACCACGATGCCGGCGACGAGCGCGACCTTGTCGCGACGCAGCCGCGCAAGCGCCAGCTGCAGCGTGCTCCGACCGGCCACCGGGCCGGGGGGGAGCCCACCCGGGATGGCCGCCTGCTCACCGATGCCGGGCCCGGTGAGCTGGACGTCGCTGGTCATGCGCCTCCCGTCGGCGGTCGGAAGTCGATCTCCTCGAGCCCGCTGCCGGCGGTGACGCCGGTCAGCGGCGACCGGGCGTGCGCGAGGTCCTCACCCGGGAGCACCGGGAAGTGGCACGCCGTGAGGTCCTCCGCGCCGGCCTCGCCGGCGGTGAGCACCGGGTCGTCCACGGCGCAGCGCTCGGCCGCCTTGGGGCAGCGCGGGTGGAAGCGGCAGCCGCTCGGCGGGTCGATCGGGCTGGGTACGTCACCCACCAGCACGATCCGCTGCCGCCCGTCCGCCTGGTCGGGGTCGGCGACCGGCACCGCCGACAGGAGGGCGTTGGTGTAGGGGTGGCGCGGGGTCTCGTACAGGTGCTGGGCGTCGGCGAGCTCGACCACCCGGCCGAGGTACATCACCGCGACCCGGTCGCTCACGTGGCGCACCACCGACAGGTCGTGCGCGATGAAGATGTAAGCGAGGCCCAGCTCGCGCTGCAGGTCGTCGAGGAGGTTGACGACCTGGGCCTGGATCGAGACGTCGAGCGCGGAGACCGGCTCGTCGCAGACGAGGAGCTTGGGCTTCACGGCCAGCGCGCGCGCGATCCCGATGCGCTGGCGCTGCCCCCCGGAGAACTCCACCGGGAAGCGGTTGTAGTGCTCGGGGTTGAGCCCCACCAGCTCCATCAGCTCCTGCACCCGGCGCCGCGCCTCCGCTCCCGAGGCCAGCCCGTGCACCGAGAAGGGGTCGCCGATGATGGAGCCGACCCGGCGGCGCGGGTTGAGCGAGCCGTACGGGTCCTGGAAGATCATCTGCAGCTCGCGCCGCAGCGGCCGCATCTGCCGGCGCGACAGCGTGGTGATCTCGCGGCCCTCGAAGGTGATCGAGCCGGCCGTGACGGGGAGCAGGCCCATGATCAGCCGGGCCAGCGTCGACTTGCCGCACCCGGTCTCGCCGACCAGGCCGAGCGTCTCACCGGGCCACAGCTCGAGGTCGACGCCGTCGACGGCCTGCACGGTGCCGGCGCTCGAGCCGAAGAGACCCCGGGTGACCGGGAAGTGCTTGGTCACGCCGCGCAGGCGCAGCAGCGGCTCGCCGGTGTGCTCCGTCATGCCGGCTGCCCGAGGGCCGCGTCGGCCGCGTCGGTCACCGGGCCGGCGACCGCCTCGGCCGGTCCGCCCGCGCTGCGCCCGGCGTGCACAGCCTCGCGGCGCAGGGCCGTCGCCTCCGCACCCGGTCCGAGCGCCTGCGCGGGCAGGTGGCAGGCGGAGGTGTGGGCGACCCCCGTACCGCCCGGGACCGGCTCGAGCTCGGGCCGGGTGGTGGTGCACACGTCCATCACGAAGGGGCAGCGCGGGTGGAAGGAGCACCCGGCCGGCAGCGAGAGCAGCGAGGGCGGCGCACCGGCGATGGGCACCAACCGCTCGCCCGCCCCGTGCCCGGCCGCGAGGGGTACGGAGGCCAGCAGCCCCAACGTGTACGGGTGGTGGCTGCGGTAGTAGAGCGTGCGTCGGTCGGCCACCTCGACGGCTCGGCCCGCGTACATCACCAGCACGATGTCCGCCATGTCCGCGACGACACCGAGGTCGTGGGTGATGATGATGAGGGCACTACCGTGCTCGGCCTGCAGCCGCTTCATCAGCTCCAGCACCTGGGCCTGCACCGTGACGTCCAGCGCCGTCGTCGGCTCGTCGGCGATGAGCAGCCGCGGGTCGAGCGCCATCGCCATCGCGATCATCACGCGCTGCCGCATGCCGCCGGAGAGCTGGTGCGGGTAGTCGTCGACCCGCCGGTCCGGCTGCGAGATGCCGACGTGGGTGAGCAGCTCGATCGCCCTGGCGCGGGCCGCCGAGCTGCTCACCGAGCCGTGCGCCTGCAGCACCTCGGCCAGCTGCCAGCCGACGCGGTACTGCGGGTGCAGCGAGGTGAGCGGGTCCTGGAAGACGAAGCCGATCTCCTTGCCGCGCAGCCGGCGCAGCGCCCCGGCTCGCATCGTCAGCAGGTCAGCGCCGTCGAACCGCGCCGTCCCCGAGATGCGCGCACCGGCGGTCAGGCCGACCATCGTCTGGGTCGCGACGCTCTTGCCCGAGCCGGACTCCCCGACGATCGCGAGCGTCTGCCCCGCGTCGAGGGAGAACGACAGGCCGCGCACGGCCTCGAGCTCCCCGTCCTCGGTGGCGAAGGACACCCGCAGGTCCTCGACCTCGAGCAGCGCCACCTCAGCCCACGACCGACCGGCCCGTCCCGCGGGCTCCCGGCACTAGCCGACCGACATGTTGGTGACGTCACCGTTGTCGGCGAAGTTGAACCAGGAGAAGCCCTTCACGCGCGAGGAGACGATCGTGACCGCGTTGCGCTCGACCAGCGGCGCCCAGGGCGCCTCCGCCATGACGGCCTTGTCGACCGCGGCCCACAGCGGTCCTGGCGTCTCGGACTGCAGCGCTGCGTTGATCTGCGCGTCGAAGGGCCCGCTGTTGAAGCAGCCGTAGTTGGTGGTTCCCTGCTCGCACGGGGAGGCCTGGCTCGACAGCAGCGGAAGGAAGAAGGACCGCGCACCGTTGCCCTGCCAGTCCGGAGACCAGTTGGGCACCGCGAGGTCCCAGTCGTTGGTCGTCGGGCTGAGGAGGTGCTTGGCGTAGAAGTCGGCGTTGGGCACCTGGTTGGGCTTGAGCGTGATGCCGGCCTTGGCGAGGTCCTGCTCCAGGGTGGTGAAGATGTCCTGGCCCTTGCTCTTCGGCCGGTAGAGGAAGGTGCAGGTGATGCCGTTGGGGTAGCCGGCGGCGGCCAGCATGGCCTTGGCCTTGGCGGGGTCACCCGCCGAGCCGGGCGTCGCGTACGGGTCGATCTTCTCGTAGCCGGTGATGGTCGAGGAGAGGATCTGGTCCGTCGGCTTGGCGATGATGGTGCCACCCAGGGTCTGCGCGATGTTGACCTTGTTGACCGCGTAGTTGATCGCCTGGCGCACCGGGAGCTTCTGCAGGGCCTGGCCGCACGGGCTCGGGTCGGCGGTGGCCCCGGTCTTGGTGTTCATGACCACGTAGTTGACCGCGCCCTCGGGGCTGACGTGCAACGTCGGCGAGCCGGTCGACTTCAGCATCTGCACCACGGCCTGCGGCGGTGAGGTCACGTCGAGGGAGTAGTCGGCCGTACCCGCCTGGATCTGCTGGAACTCGCTCTCGTCCGAGCCGACCGTCTCGTCGACGGTGATCTCGTCGACGTAGGAGCTGCGCAGCGGGTCGCTGGTCGCGTCGTACGAGGGGGTGCGCTTGAGGTCGAAGCTCTTGCCGGGGACGTAGCTGGCGATGTAGTAGGGGCCGCTGGAGACGAAGTGCTGGCGCA